>Ga0208604_1000173_pt1 | contig 9860 bp, 7 predicted proteins | sample MicForSoSWNH22_M_FD_188009 | JGI IMG/M metagenome (GOLD analysis project Ga0208604, IMG submission 188009) | Forest soil microbial communities from Harvard Forest Long Term Ecological Research site in Petersham, Massachusetts, USA - MetaG HF016... | ecosystem: Environmental > Terrestrial > Soil >... | reverse complement strand
GAGCCGCAGCCAGGTCGCCTTGAAGACCGCCGAGCCGAGCGGGAAGGTGTCGTTCGGTTGTCCCTTCTGATAGTCGCCGGTGAGGATCAGATTTTTCCGCGCGGTGGCGAAATAGGTCGGGTTCATGTGCACGGAGGTGTAGACCGGGTAGCCGTTGGGCGCGACCAACACGTTGCCGTCGGCCTGCACGAAGGCGCCCGCGCCCTCGGTGAAGCCGGGGAGATCGTGGCCGACGATCGAGCGCGCGGCGAGCTGCAAGGTCCGCGGATGCTCGGTGCCGGCAAGCAGCCGCTGTGGGTTGAGAAGATCCTCTTCGGTCGGCAACGTCATGAAACGCGGCACGTTCAGGCTGTTGAGCGCGGTCGCCCAGGCGAAGGCCTCGAACGACCACATATGGAAGTTGCAGTCCGGGATGGGCTTGGTCGGATTATTCGGGTCAGGCTTTGTGTTGTTGACCGGAAACGGCGAGTTGGGCTGTTGGAAATTTCTTACCAGGCCCTCGGCCCAGCCGAGGCTCGGGCAGAGCGCCTTCTGCGTCGCCGCTGGTTGGGCCGAAGCCGGGCCGGCGGCGAGCGCGGCTATGGCAAGCGCGGTGAAACGGAAACGAAGCGTCATCGGCGACTCCCAAAATGGCTGACTGCCGAAGCGGGCAAAGCGGGGAGTTCACGATTTTGCCGCTTGGGCGCTTTTGCCGGAGTCCGGCGCGCTCGCGCCGTCGTCCGCTCTGCGCCGGCTCGCGGAATCATGAAATCCCAATGGTTGCTGGCATCGGCAGATGATGCGTGACAGTGCGGGTGAGGATAGCGGCGAGTCTTGTTCAATTCAAGATAGCGCACTTGTGACGCGTAACTTAACAGGGAATCGCGTTCTGCGCGCCAAGACCTGCTCCGTCTCGTTAGCCGGTGTCGCGACGAAAAATGGCGGAGTATGCTTGCGATCTGAATGCTGATTGCCGAACCCGGCAGGACGTGGATGATGAGTAACCCGCAGGTTCTTATCGAGCCCAAACCCATTCCGCCGGAAATCGACCGCTGGAACTGGGGCGCGTTTCTGCTCAATTGGATATGGGGCGTCGGCAACAACACGTTCATCGCGCTCCTTACGCTCATTCCGTTCTTCGGCCTCATCATCATGCCTTTCGTGCTCGGCGCGAAGGGAATCCGCTGGGCCTGGCGCAATGGCCGCTGGGACAGCGTGGAACATTTCAAGCGCGTGCAGCGCTTATGGGCCATATGGGGCGTCATTATCTGGTTGGGTTTGATAGCGCTCTTCGGCGGGGGAATCGGTGCCGGTCTTTACGCCTTCAGACATTCCGAAGCTTACAAACTCGGCGTGTCGACGCTGCAAGCCAGCCCCGTAGCGACCAATGTTCTCGGCACGCCGATCTCGACCGGCTTTCCGACCGGCAAGATCGCTTTCAATGGCACATCCGGAACGGCAATCTTGAGCTTTTCGGTAAGCGGCCCGAAAGCGGCAGGCGTGGTCTTTCTGGAGGCGGTAAAAAAGGACGGAGCCTGGCTCGTCACGAGGCTTGCGCTCAAACTCGACGGCCGCGATGGCGTGATCGATCTCGTCAATGGTGCGAAGAACAACTCGACGTGACGCGCTGCGCTGGGGCGCCGGCGCGGTGGGTCGCAGGCTGATGCCGCCGGCCGTTGCGGAATGTCGGCGTGGTTGCCGGATCACCGCCAGCCCAGCGCCGGGGCGACGTGCTTGAGGACGGCCTCGATGACGTGGGCGTTGTAATCGACGCCGAGCTGGTTGGGCACGGTGAGCAGCAGCGTGTCGGCTTCGGCGATGGCTTCGTCCTGCTTGAGCTGTTCGACCAGAACGTCCGGCTCGGCGGCGTAGCTGCGGCCGAACACGGCGCGCCGGTTGTCGCCGAGGAAGCCGATGGTGTCGGCGCCCTCGTTGTCGCGCCCGAAATAGGCGCGGTCGCGATCGTCCATCAGCGCGAAAATGCTGCGGCTGACCGACACCCGCGGCTGCCGCGTGTGGCCGGCCGCCTTCCAGGCCGCGCGGAATTTCCGGATCTGGCCCGCTTGCTGGGTGGCGAGCGGCTCGCCGGTCTCGTCGTAGACCAGCGTCGAGCTCTGCAGGTTCATGCCGATTTTGCCGGCCCATTCGGCGGTGGCGCTCGAGCCCGCGCCCCACCAGATGCGCTCGCGCAGCCCTTCCGCATACGGCTCGAGCCGCAGCAGGCCCGGCGGGTTTGCAAACATCGGCCGCGGATTGGGTTTTGCAAAACCTTGGCCGCGCAAAACCTCGAGAAAAACCTCGGTGTGGCGGCGCGCCATGTCGGCATCGGTCTCGCCTTCCGGCGGCGCGTAGCCAAAATAGCGCCAGCCGTCGATCACCTGCTCGGGCGAGCCGCGGCTGATGCCGAGCTGCAGGCGCCCGCCGCTGATGATGTCGGCTGCGCCGGCATCCTCCGCCATATACAGCGGGTTCTCGTAGCGCATGTCGATGACCGCGGTGCCGATCTCGATGCGCTTGGTCCGCGCGCCGACGGCGGCCAGGAGCGGGAAGGGGGAGCCGAGCTGGCGGGCATAGTGATGCACGCGGAAGAACGCGCCGTCGGCGCCGAGCTCCTCGGCGGCGACGGCAAGCTCGATGGACTGCAGCAGCGCGTCGGATGCTGTTCGAGTTTGCGATTGCGGCGACGGAGTCCAATGGCCGAACGAGAGGAAGCCGATCCTTTTCATGCGCTCTTAATGTAAGGGCGGTGCGCCGGATTGCTACGACCGCCGCGCTCCTCCGCCCTCGCGACCGCGACGGCACAAATCACCTTCCCCTGGAGGGGGAAGGTCGACGCGCGAAGCGCGGCGGGATGGGGTGACAGCGTCGAAGGGCTCTCGTGCTGGCGGCAGCGCCGCGCACCCCACCCCGCGCACCTGCGGTGCGCGACCCTTCCCCTCCAGGGGAGGGTGAAAAAAGCGATGCCGCTCTTACGGGAATGGGCCTGGCCGGCGGGCGGAACGCGCGTCATTGGCAAGAGTTATCAAGCCATGCGTGCAATCGCGATCATGACGACTGCCGCTGGCGCATTGGCCGCCGCCTTGGTATTTGCGCCAAGAGCCGATGCGGAGCGCATCTGCCGCCAAGCGTGCGACGAAGCGGGTTTTTGCCGATCCGTCTGCGTCGATGACGACCACATTTTTTTGGACAACAGCGACAAGGATTTTTATCTTCGCCACGGCCGGCCGGACGCTTTCTTAGGACGTTAGCTCACGCGGTTTATGGCCGGAGCGAGCACTGCCCCGGCACATCCCCACCCGACCGCTTGCAGCGGTCGCACCCTCCCCCTGGCAGGGGAGGGCAAAGCGCAATTAGACCGGCGGATATTCCGGATATTGCGGCAGGTCGTCGGTGATCTCGAACCACGGCGCCTTGCTGGCGACGAAGCAGTGCAGCGCCGGCCGCGCCGGCGGATCGTCGAGCAGCGCCAGCGCCACGCCGTATTGCGGGTTTTGCGGAAATTCCGCCGGCGGCTTCCAGTTCGGCCCGTTGCGGTTGATGATCGGCGAGCCGCATGCGCTGCAAAACCCGCGCTGATAGCCGCGCGAGCTCTCATAAAACTTGACCAGATGCTCGCCCTTGAGCCAGCGGAAATCTTTCGCCTGCACGCGAACGCGGCTGCGAAACGCCGCGCCATGCTGCTTGCGGCACAGCGAGCAATGGCAATTCAGCGGCGCCGTCAGCGGCCCGGCGATCTCGAACTCGACGCCGCCGCACAGGCAGCTGCCGTGGATGGGGGGCATGGAGGGTTCCGTTGTTGCTCCTGAAGACGCTTAGCTTATGCGGCGAAGAAGTATTTTGCCACGGCGCTCACTCGGCGCATCATTGCCGGACAAAAGGCGCGAAGTGCCGTCTTGATGTCAAATGATCCGGCAATCCATGTGGCCGACAAGTCAGCATGGACCACCGGGTCAAGCCCGGTGGTGACGAATTGCAGGGTGCGCTGAGCGCAGCGAAGCCCACGCGATTGGATCACAGGGAAGGCGTGGGCACGCCTTCGCGCGTTTGCTCACTCTAAGCTCGCTGTTTCTTCGTTTGGCTAAGGTTTTTTCTGAGGCTTGAGTAAGTCACCTGACTTCAATCGTCGTAAATAGCCTACGCGCATAAATAGCCAGCCGAAGAGTTCTGGATTAGCCTCAGAAAGTTGGATCAGTGCATCAGCCATTTCAAGAAAAAAATCATTAAAAGGACCAATATCCGGGGTCGCGTGTGTCACCAATGCTCGTTGTAAATTCGGCCAATTGTCGTTGATATACCTTTCGCCTTCGTTCCAGCAAGCTCTTAGACCCTCGCCGATGGCATTCAGATATCGATATTCATTAAAACGTGAAAAGGACAGTGCAGGCTTAATTAGCTGCCGAATCGCAAGCAGAACATCAGGCACGCTATGATGAACTACATTTGCGTTTGTGGCAAATTCTATCACTATATCTGCAGCCTCGCGCGTGCGATCGGCGTTCTCCGGAGTCACTAATTCGCGTGCAGGATCTCTTTGTTGATCGGCCCACGCGCCCCAACGAGCAATAAAGGTCTCATATGAAGAGGCAATAACTTGCAATGCTGGTAGAATATGAGGAGCGATCTCCTTTCGCGTTTCTAAGTCTTTGTAGCTGTCTCGCATAACAACAAGCAATTCTCCAAGTGATGGTGCGATAGCGAGATCAATTGAATCCAGCGGTCGATCAAATGCGAAAATCACATCTCTAAGGACGCTCGCTATATCTTGCTCCATGTAGTGATTGGACTTTACCAATCTTTCTGCCAGAACTTGCGCTCGTTTTAAAAACGCATTTCGCAGTTGATTTAAAACAGTCTGAGTGGTGGGAGGGGCTGGTGGTGGAGGCTTAGGTAAGGTGCGTAGTTGTTGATCGATAATCGCCATGCCGACAGCGGCCGAGGCTTGGCGCCAAGGTGCCAACGGTGCATTAGTGTTAGGGTTTCGTCGAATAGTGTCATTTATCTCTCGAATAAGAAAAGTTACATCGATCGGATTGTCTCCTTCGTACCCTTCCAAGTTTTTGCTAATGTCGAACATTTGCCATTCCCTGAATCCCAACGGGAGGCTATCGTGCACCAATTTGAAATTATCGATAGAAACTTGGACGAGAATCCCATGATCTTTGCCGAACGACGCCTCTTCATGCAACTCGGTGCGATGATCTTCTGTAGATTTGTTCGACCACAGGGCCAGCACACATGAAGATTGCTTCAATGCGTTGGATATTTCGCTTCGAAACGGACGCGAGCCTACGCCAAATACACGTGGGTGATCGGAAAGGCCAATCTGATCCGGCTTGTCAATGAAGAGCCGAAATCCTGCGCCTAAAAGCCCCAAAAGTATGGGCTTGATTCTTGACTTGTCAGCGTTGGCGTGACTGATGAAGACAAGGGGTAATTTCCTCTGTTCAGAAGTAGCTAATTTAAGTTTTTTGATATCTGTTGAGATTAAATTGCTAAGGTGGCTGGCAATATCCTGAAGGCGACCTATTTCGACCAATGTTTGCTTGGTCCTATTGCTGAGGGGCCCTTGTGCAATTGTTCGACTTATCAGGAGTGGCAATTGTGCCACTGACGTCTCTTTTTTTGTCACGGCCTCCGTTAGCGGCTGTCGAAAGTTTAACTTCATCGATTTGATTTCAGACAGGAGTTGCCGTGCTGGTGCTTTAAGCGGGGTTTTAGTGGCTTCGGATTCTATGGAGGTAATATTAGACAGCAGTTTTAATGTGCCACGATATCTGTTGATAACGGAGAAGTTCCCGAGAGGGTAAATAAGCGAAAGATCATTGCGGCTACCCGACCCAACATCGGAAGGCCGGTTTTTCTCTTTGAATAAATTATTGATCTCTTTTAAAGCGTCATGGGCATTCAATTGTGCCAATTGTGAAAGTCGCTCAATGCACATTGCTTGAAATAGTTTTCTCTGCTCATGACGCAATCCCAATAGTCGCGATGTTTCGGTTTTCCAACCCTTCCTACTCTTCTTGTATGGCCTTGACCGAACTTCTGCGCGCCAATAATCACCGTCAATTTTGCAATTCAACATTTCGCCCTGATTGCTGTATTCAAGCGTCAGTCTCATTGTGCCATCAGGTAATTCTAGGATCTGTAATATGGAAGCAATAGTTCCGATCTTATATATATCGCTTGCTTTAGGATCGTCAGCCGACGCCCTCCTTTGTAGTGGTAGAAATACGCGCTTTTCGTTTGCTTTTGCGGCGTTGACTGCCGCAATAGATTTTTCCCTGCCGATGAATATTGGAGAATAGGTGGAAGGCAAAAGCACTAAATCGCGCAGAAATAGCGCTGGAAGCGAAATAGTCTCAATGCGCTTCATAGTCAGCCAATTTTCGTATCGCGCAATCCGCGAAAGATACAAACGGATTAGTGCTGCATACTAACCGCTGCTACTCCGCCGCCTCAACTCTCTTGATCTTCTTTTCCCTTCCGGGCCCACGCCGCGCCAGAACCGGCTTCAAGAACGCCCCGGTATAACTGCGCTTCTCCCGCACGATCTCCTCCGGCGGCCCCGCGGCCACCCTCGGGTCGAGCCCGAGGGCACGCTTACTCGCCGCCGCCGTCGCCCACGCCCGGGTCAAGTCCGGGCCATGCTTCGGGGCCGAGGTCGGTGATCCGGTCGGCGGTTCGATCACTCTCCTGCGATCAGTCTCAACTCGAATACTTGTCCATATTTCGAAGCTTCGGCGATATCGCCGCGTTGCAACGCGAGCCGAGCATTTTCCAGCTTGCGGGCGCCGTCAGCCGACATCGTAGGCGACCAACTGTCTTCGGTGTAAAAAAGCTCAATCGATACTTCGGCGGCGTATTTGCCTTCGCGGACCAATTCGGTTGTTTTCCGTGTCCGGCTGTCCATCCTAGGCCTCGCTTACAGATGCTCACTTCCTCGCCCGCTCGCCTTCGCTTGCTGTGCGAGCTTCGGCAGACGAATCCTCCACAGTCGACTCGTGCTCTTTCTGTGTAAAAAAGGCAAATACGTTGCCGAGATCAATCGATAGGATAGGGCATTCTGCAGGGCCTCGCCTTTCGTGTGCCGTTAGGCCGATTGAGCGAGAGAATACGTCAACTGAAATCGGGCGGCTCACGGTCCCTTCGCCGTAAATAAAATCGCCGGGGTTCAATCTCTTGGCACTTATACGAAGTTGATTGTTATTAAACTTGGCGCTTAACCCAGATCGGTCGAGTGGAGACCGGCTCGCCAGAATGATGTCAGTAATTGTTGGCTCAGTAGCGTCTGATACCTCGGGATGAGAATCATCCTTACCAAAGATGATAAGAAATTCATTGTCTTCCAGGAACCGCGATCCGTCGTTCCTTAATAAGACACTAAATGGTGTCGGTATGAATGAAGGCGAAACGGCAATCTTTTCTCCGGTATTTTGACTGATGAGTTCGCCATACTCTACAAGGATTGGCGCACAGACGATGACAGATAGAGCATAGTCCGAAGGATCTATAAAACGCTTATATAAGTGATCCCGAAGATTGACGACCAGCGGCACCATCAAAAAACTCAACAAAATTGTGCTGACGAAAGTAGTTCGCCATCGTCTCCAGATCTCAATTACCTTTGTTTTGATTCGATCCATCGGGCAAATATGCTAAGAGGTTTCATCTACTCCGCCGCCTCAACCCGCTTCTTCTTCCCAGCCGCCCCGCGCCGCGCCAGCACCGGCTTCAGGAACGCCCCGGTATAACTGCGCTTCTCGCGCACGACGTCCTCCGGCGGCCCGGCGGCGACGATCTCGCCGCCGCCGTCGCCGCCTTCGGGGCCGAGGTCGATGATCCAGTCGGCGGTTTTGATGACTTCGAGATTGTGCTCGATGACAACCACGGTGTTGCCGGTGTCGACCAGTTCGTGCAGCACTTCCAGGAGCTTTGCCACGTCGTGGAAGTGTAGGCCGGTGGTGGGTTCATCCAAAATGTACAGCGTGCGACCCGTCGCGCGCTTGCTCAGCTCTTTCGCCAGCTTGACGCGCTGCGCCTCGCCGCCGGACAGCGTCGTGGCCTGTTGGCCGACATGGATGTAGTCGAGGCCGACCCGGTGCAGGAGCGTGAGCACGTCGCGCACCCGCGGCACCGCCTTGAAGAAGTCCAGCGCCTCCTCGACTGTCATGTCGAGCACGTCGGCGATGGATTTGCCCTTGAACAGCACTTCAAGCGTTTCGCGGTTGTAGCGCTTGCCCTTGCAGACATCGCAGGTGACGTAGACGTCGGGCAAAAAGTGCATCTCGATCTTGATGACGCCGTCGCCCTGGCAGGCCTCGCAGCGGCCGCCTTTGACGTTGAACGAGAAGCGGCCCGGCTCGTAGCCGCGCGCCTTGCTCTCGGGCAGGCCCGCGAACCATTCGCGGATCGGCGTGAAGGCGCCCGTATAGGTCGCCGGGTTCGAGCGCGGCGTGCGGCCGATCGGCGACTGGTCGATGTCGATGATCTTGTCGAGGTGCTCGACGCCTTCGATGCGGTCGTAGGGGGCAGGGGCCTCGCTGGCGCCGTTCAGCCGCCGCGCCAGCGCCTTGTAGAGCGTGTCGACCAGAAGCGTCGACTTGCCGCCGCCGGACACGCCGGTGACGCAGGTGAACAGGCCGAGCGGGATTTCGGCGGAAATATTTTTCAGATTGTTGCCGCGGGCGCCGACGATTTTGAGCGTGCGGCTCGGATTTTTCGGCCGCCGCTCGGGGATTTGCACGGCGAGCTCGCCGGACAAATATTTGCCGGTCCAGGAATTTGGCGCCGCGATCAGATCGTCGATCTGGCCCTGGGCGATGACGTGGCCGCCGTGGATGCCGGCGCCGGGACCGATGTCGACCACTTCGTCGGCGGAGCGGATGGCGTCCTCGTCGTGCTCGACCACGATCACGGTGTTGCCGAGGTCGCGCAGCCGGCGCAGGGTCTCGAGCAGCCGTGCGTTGTCGCGCTGGTGCAGGCCGATCGACGGCTCGTCGAGCACGTAGAGCACGCCGGTCAGCCCGGAGCCGATCTGCGAGGCAAGGCGGATGCGCTGGCTCTCGCCGCCGGACAGCGTGCCCGAGGCGCGGGCGAGGGTCAGATATTCGAGCCCGACGTCGACTAGAAATTTCAGCCGCTCGCGGATTTCCTTGAGCACGCGGCCGGCGATTTCGTTCTGTTTGGAGGTCAGCCGCTGGGGTAGCTCAGTGAACCAGGCGGCTGCGCCTTTGACCGACATGTCGGAGATTTCGCCGATGTGCTTGCCGTCGATTTTTACGCACAAGGCTTCGGGCTTCAGTCGGTAGCCCTTGCAAGCATCACACGGCACATCCGTAAAATAGCGGGCGATCTCTTCGCGGGCCCAATCGCTGTCGGTCTCGCGGAAGCGCCGCTCGAGATTGGTAATCACGCCTTCGAAGACGCGCTTGGTGTCGTAAGCGCGCATGCCGTCGTCGTAGGAGAAACGGATCTCGGTGTCGCCGGAGCCGTGCAGGATGGCCTCTTGCGTCTTCTTCGGCAGATCCTTCCACTTGGTGTCGAGCGTGAACTTGTAATGCTTGCCGAGCGCGGTGAGCGTCTGCACGTAATAGGGCGACGACGATTTCGCCCACGGCGCGATGGCGCCCTTGCGCAAGGTGCGCTCCTTGTCGGGAATGACCAGGTCGGCGTCGATATGCTGCTCGACGCCGAGCCCGCCGCACTTTGGGCAGGCGCCGAACGGATTGTTGAACGAGAACAGCCGCGGCTCGATCTCCGCGATGGTGAAGCCGGAGACCGGGCAAGCGAATTTTTCGGAGAAGGTCAGACGGTTGGCGTCGGACGCCGCGGCGGTCGCGAGCTTGGTTTTCTTAGCACCTTCCCCTGCAAGGGGAGGGCCG
>Ga0208604_1000172_pt1 | contig 9864 bp, 1 predicted proteins | sample MicForSoSWNH22_M_FD_188009 | JGI IMG/M metagenome (GOLD analysis project Ga0208604, IMG submission 188009) | Forest soil microbial communities from Harvard Forest Long Term Ecological Research site in Petersham, Massachusetts, USA - MetaG HF016... | ecosystem: Environmental > Terrestrial > Soil >... | reverse complement strand
TCACAAGAAGGACTACGACCACGCGATCGATGACTTCAATGAAGCGACCCGGGTTGATCCGAAATTGTCCAGTGCCTATAACGACCGTGGCCTCACTTACGCCGCCAAGGGCGACAACGACCGCGCCATCGCGGAATACAACGAGGCGATCCAGCTCGAACCCAAATATGTATTCGCCTACAACAACCGCGGCCTCACGTACCGCGACAAGGGCGACTACGACCGCGCCATCGCCGATTTCGATGAGGCGATAAGGCTCGATCCGAACTTTGCTAATGCCTTGGGCAACCGCGGCGTCACCTACTCCAACAAGGGCGACTACGATCGCGCCTTTGTCGACCTTAACGAGGCGCTGCAAATTCGGCCGAGCGCGGCCGATTACAACACCCGCGGCAGCGCGTACAGAATCAAAGGCGACAACGACCGTGCCATCGCCGACTTCAATCAGGCGATCCGGCTCGACCCCAACTATGCGTTTGCCTACAGCAACCGCTGTGGGGCCTACCTCGCCAAAAACGCCAACGATCAAGCCCTCGCTGATTGCAGTCGAGCGATCGAGCTCGATCCAAAATTTGCCATGGCCCACAGAAACCGCGGCCTGGTCTACCAGACCAAAGGCGATCTCGACCGCGCCATCGCCGATTACAACGAGGCGATTGCGCTCGACCCGAAAGATCCTGTGCCTTACTACGTCCGCGGTTTAGCGAGACGCGCCCGCGGCGATACCGCAGGCGGCGATGCCGACATCATGAAAGCACGGCAGATCAATCCCAACATCGGACGTTAGGGTCGACGAGGCAACGCTATGCAGCCTCGCTTGCGCTCCACATGATTTACAATATCGCGGTCAAAAGTCTGCTCTGGTTGCCGTAAGCTTTATCCTGTTGTCAGCGGCTGGCATCTTTCGGGTTGGATGGTGCCGACGATGGACTTTGTCGAACTGCCGTTAGCAACGTCATCCCTTACGGACTCCAGTGCGGCCGCCGCTGCAGCCATGTCGTTGGGTCAATAAGTTTGCTAGAGGCAAAACCCATCGCCGCCAAGAGCGGCGAAATTTAAATAGCGATGGCGGCTGCCCAAGGCGCGTAGAGCTTTGCAAGTTTCGCGGCATTACAATTTGTGGGAGTGTCAAGTTATCACCAGAGTTATCCACGGGCTACTCGTACACCCCATCCGACGAAAGCCTTTCCTCTGCAATGGTTTATATGTTTCCCGGAATTTCATAAGCCGCGGAGCTCTAACCTTGTAGTTGTATGGTCATATGGCCATGCTAAATTTTTTACCGACTGAAAAAATAAATTTTGAACACCCGTGCCTGCGAGGCACTGGCCTCATGCGCCGAGCTTAGAAAAAGCGACGCGGGGGCGAGGAATTGAAGCGATGAGAGAGCGACCGTCGCATCTCTTGCCGACTATTCCCATCCGAGCGTTTTCGGAAATATGACGGCGCTTTCGTAGAAGCGGTCAGCGTAGACGTGCGATCAGTTGTGCCGCGAATTCTATGGTACCTGAAAAGTAACGGCTGATGGAAAAAGCTACTCGGACCTGGCTGGCAATCGGCACCGCCTTCTGTGGTGTCTTGGCTGTTGTCGGCTGGATCTTCGCGATCTATGCGGTCGACGAAACTCCGCAGATACATAAAATAATTATTACGACTGATAATGACCATCAATCGACCCAAAGCAAACTCGTCTATTTGTTTGCACTGCCTGCGGCGCAGACGGTTTTGTTTTTGCTGCTCCTGCCTGCACTCATTCGCTGGAAGCATCATTTTCAAAAACTAAGAGAAGAATGGGTCTGGCCATTTAATGGGGGCATTCCAATACCTACGTTTATCAAGCTCTACACCGTCCTCCTGTCTGTAGTTGCCTGTACGTTTCTCTACCAGTCCGTGGTCAGATCGCTTGGCCTGATCCACGTGTGGTAACGGCAAGCGGTGCCAATAAGGACAAGATGAGAAAGCACAATGGAAAATTTGCCAGGCCCCGGAGAGGTTGGGTACGCTAGCACCACGGCAACCGTTGGGACCGTCGGTGTTTTCGCCGGATTTGGCAGCGGTTTCTCCGTGGTTGGTGGATACAACTCTAATGGGGATTTTGTAGGTACCGTTCAGGTTACTGGTCCGTACGGCGCCACGGCCGTATACAACATAACCGCAACTATCAGTGATAATAACATCTTCGGCACGCCGCTTCCCTCAGGCTTTACCCTCAACAGCTTTGCACTCGGCGAGGGTGGAGTGGCGGGATTTGGACGCGGCATTTCCACATTTGCGGGCGTCGCACTCAATCCTAATACCGGAGAGGTTACAGTAACGGCGAAGGTCTCCGGCCGTGCTGCTGGTGGCGTGGCGCCCACAGGGTCCGTCACTAGTTCAGTAGTCGTAGTGGCTGGCCACGCGGCTCCGCAGGGATCGACTGCAGGCAACAATTTTTCTTTCTCTCAAGGTGCGGTCAGCAATTTCTTGAATTCAACGAGCGCCGTGTCGTGGCCGTCAAGCGCTTTTCCAGCCGGCACCAACCAATTTTCGCTTCCGGCAGCGCAAGGCTGGCCGAATCCCGATAGCTTGCCGGCGGGCGCCAGTTATTTTCCGTCAAGCAACACCAATAGCATCGCTCCGTTTTCGCCCAACAGCGTACTTTCGCCGCCCGACATGTATTCTCCAGGCGGCCTAGTTACGTTCCCCGCAGGTCCGGGCTTTGCGCAATCGACCTTACCGGGCGACATCAATTATGGCGTGGCTCCGTTTTCGCCCAACAGCCTCCCGTTTGCGGTCCCCGAAAGCCCAGGCTTTCCAGCACCGCTCACGCCGGATCCTGCGGTGCCCGACGCATTTCCGGTGGACAGCAACAACCAGCCTGCCGCCACCCAGCCTATCGGTTACTTGAACGCCCCCTTGTCGTTCACTACGGCACTCGCTCCGGACGAAAACGGTCCGGCGTCTCCCGCGGAAAATACCGGCAGTGCGGCCGACCAAAATGCTGGGGCGGCAGCGGGCGTGAACGTCGTCTCGCCGTCCGGTGGGGTTCACAACGGAAATGATGAAGATACATCCTCGAATGGCATGTTTATCGGGTCGCAGCTTAACTCGGCGCCTTACGGAACGAATGGCGCGCCTAACGCCCAAGGATTAGGCACCCCCGACAACCCCGACAACCCCGACAACACGGGCGGCGACCCGAACGGCGGCCCGAGCGGCGGCCCGAGCGGCGATATAGGCGCTGGTGCCGCTGCTGGGGCTGCTGGGGCTGCTGGGGCTGCTGACACTGGTGACGCCGCTGACTCCGCTGGCGCTGCTGGCGGTACTAGCTCTGGTTCCGCCTCTGACACCGGTGGCGCTGCTTCCTCTGGCGCCGGCTCTGATGACGGTAGTGGCGCCGGCGCCGGTGACGGCAGCGGCGGCGACGGCAGCGGCGGCGACGGCAGCGGCGGCGACGGCAGCGGCGGCGACGGCAGCGGCGGCGACGGCGGCGGCGGCGACGGCGGGCCGGTTGTCCTCGATCTGACGGGTCAGGGCGTCAAGATCACGCCGCTGACGTCGTCCAACGTTTTCATCACCAACAGCAGCGATAGCAAGCAGCACCTCACCGCGTGGGCCGGCAAGGGTAACGGCGTCCTGTTCTACGATCCGACCGCAAACGGGGCGCTGACACAGAAAAACCAGGTCATCTTCACGTCCTGGGACCCCGGCGCCAAAACCGACATGCAGGCGTTGCTGGATGTGTTCGACACCAACCACGACGGTAAGCTCGACGCCGGCGACGCGAAATTCAACGATTTCTTCGTGATGGTGACCAACGCCGATGGCACGCAGACCGCCTACTCGTTGACGCAACTCGGCATCACGTCGATCAACCTTGTGGCCGACGCGACGAATATTACTTTGCCTGACGGCTCCTCGATCGACGGCGAAACGACCTATACGACATCGAGCGGTGGCACCGGCACGGCGGCGACGGTGACGTTCGCCTCCGATCCCAATGGCTATGTCGTCGCGACGGCTACGACGACGAATGCCGATGGGTCGACGACGATCGACAATGTCGCGCTCAATGCAGACGGCAGCGTCGCTTCCGCCCGCATTCTCAATACCAGCGCCGACGGCCTTTCCAAGGTACTGACGGATTTGAACGCCGGCGGCGTGGTCACCACGCTGCAGACCGATGTGACCAGCGGCTCGACCGAAACCTTGACCAATTATGCCGGCGGCACGATCGCCTCGACCGGCGAGTTGACCAGCGCGGGCGTCTCCGGGTCCGAGAAGCTGAATTCGCAAATCACGACCAGCGCCACGATCAGCGGCGGCGGCACGCAAGTCACGATCCTGCGTGACCAGTTGGGCGGCGGCTGGACGACCCAGGAGGAAGTCGACACCTACAACGCCAACGGTTCGCTCAGCTCGATCGTGGTCTCCGATCTCAATCCTGACGGTTCGGCGAATAGCGTCACGACGACGTCGACGACGTTCACGTCGAGCGGATCGACGCGGACGACGACGACCGATGTGGACGGACTTGCCGCGGATTCGACCGCGTCCATCGATCAGATCGTAGTGAACGGCGGCACCCAGACCGAAACGGTGACGAATTCAGCCGGCACCACGGTGACGAGCTTGTTCACCACCGCCACGCAAACCACCTCGAATTCGGTCACGGCAACGACAACCAAGGACCTGATGGACGGGACGACGACCGAAGTGACATCGGTCGCGCAAACCATAACGAGTTCCGCCGGATCGACGACGACCCAGACCGACACCAGCGCCCTCGGAGCGCTCCTGGACGAAACGGTCACGACCAACACGCCGCAAACCTCGGGCGGGCTGGTAACGACAGTCGTGAAATCCGAACGTGACGGCTTCGGCAACTTTATCGAATCCGGCAGCCAGACGACGACGCTCTCGAATACGGGCGTCACGGCGACGACCACCGTCATCGACGACAGTGCCAATGGCACGCTGTTGTCGGAGAGCATCACAAGCGGCACGGTCGGCAGCGCCGCCGGCTCCGTGACGACCTATGGCAACGGCGACGGCGAGGTGACCCGCTCGAAGACCGTCACGGTGAGCGGAGGCACGACGACGGATACGGTCGAGAATTTGAATGGCGACGGTTCGCTCGTTAAAGAGACCGTGACGGTGACGACGAGCGGCGGATTGTCGAAGACCACCTCTGTCGATTCGGCCGGCGCCGGCACCGCGGCGGCTCCGGTCTTCGATCACATCACCACGGATGTGACCACGACGTCGGGCGGCTCCTCCACGGAGACCGTGACCCAATACGGCGCTGCGGTTTCCGCAGGCGACGAATTCGACCGAACGCAGACGGTCGTGAGCGCGAACGGGCTGACGACGACGGTCTATCACGCTTTCACCAGCGCCAGTCTTGCCTCTGGAACCTGGGATAAAATCACGACCGACCAAACCACCGTCAACAGCGGCGGCAGCCTGACGGAAACGATCACCGTCACCGATGGCACGGGTCACGTTCTCGACAGCACAACGAAGAATACGTCCGCCGACCGCCGGACCGTCACAACAACGACCACGCTTGGGACCACCGGTCTTGTCAAAACAGTCGAAACGGACACGATCGAAAGTAACGGCACCGTCCAAGACCAGGTCGTCAAATTCGATCAGCAAGGCGACGTGACCGGCGCGACGGTCACGACAACGTCCGCGGATGGCCTCGTCAAGACCGTGCAAAGCGATATCCAGGGGCAGTCGGCTTCTGTTTACGCCGCCAGCGGTCTCGCATTCGACAGAACGACGACCGGCACCACCGTCATCAATGCCGACGGCAGTCGCACCGAGACGACCAACCTCACCTCGAAAAATGGAACGCTGCTGTCGACGGGCAGCGTGTCGACGAGCGCCAATGGTCTGACGATTACGACAATCGCTAATCCCTATGCGACGGCGCATTTTGCCGAGGAGACGACGAGTGTAACTACCGTGAACCTTCACGCCAGCACTGTCGCTATCGTTTCGAATTACAACTATGACGGCGCGTTGATCGACCAGACCTCGAGAACTGCCAGCTTCGACGGCATGGCGAAGACCACGCTTCACGATTTCAACGGCGACGGCGTTATCGATCAATCGACGACGGACCTTGCCACCGTCAACGCGAACGGCAGCCAAACAGACGTCGTCACCGATTACACCGGCGGGACCAGCGGAACCGTTCGTGACGTCACGACCACCACATCCGGGATCATCGTCGCCGGCGCTGGCCTGGAGACTCAAATCACGCGGCAATCGAACGGCTCGGTCCCGACCTATCAGGTCGAGACCGTCATGCCGAGCGCGAACGGCACCGTCACCGACACCACCCAGTATTTCGCGAACGCTGGCGGACCGCTGCTTCTGCAGACGACGGTCACGACCAGCGCCAACGGCCTCGTCAAGACGATGGGCACGGCCGTCAACGGCGATACATCGACCGATTTCTCGACGACCGACACAACGGTGTTGAACGTCGACGGCAGCCAAACGGAGACAGTCACCCATTCCAATACGGCGGGCCTGATCAGCGAAACGGTGACGACGACCAGTGCCAACAGACTGTCGAAGACGACCGAGGTCGACGCCAACGGCGCCTTGAGCGGTTCGAATCCGGTTTTCGATCTCATGACTACCGACAACACGGTTCTCAATACCAGCGACGGCAGCCGCACCGAGACGGTTACAGCCAGCGCGGCGAACGGGGCGACGATCACGCGGTTCGTCACCACGACGTCCGCCGATCAGCAGACCATTACGACCAACCGCTATCTCAATGAGACCGGCAATATCGCCACCGTCGATCAATCCGAAACCGTCCAGACCCAGGCGGACGGCTCGGTTACGGATACGACTTTGAGCTATGACGCGAGCCATGATCTGCTCGGCACGGTCGTCGAGTCGACGAGCGGAAATGGCCTCGCAACCTCGACGCAATATGAAAACGCGGGCGGCGCGACCGTCGACGATCAGAGCGAAACAACGACCTACGATTCGAGCGGCGACGGTGGCACCACCGAGACGTGCCTGGACACGGATGACGTCGTCAGCGGCTTGAGCTTCACGACCAGCCGGACCACACAGACCGCGGGCAACGCTCAGAGCGCGACGACAACGCTGGCTTTGGCGGGGGCGTTGTCATCGACCAATACGGCGAGCTTCAGCGTTGTTACAGATGACAGCACCGCCATCGCCGACACCGGCGTGACGACGGAAACGACCACCGATACGATCAACGGCGCCTCCAGTCCCGGCGACACCACGACGGTCGTCACGTCCGCGAACCGATTGACGACCACCACATCGACCGCGCTTGGCAATGCCAACCCGTATATCGTGCAACAAACGTCGGTTGCGCTCGACGGGTCGACATCCCGGGTGATGACCTTTTACGACCCCGCCTCCTTGTCGGTCATCTTGGAGCAGAACACGGACGAGACCAGTTTCGACGGCCGCACGACTACGACGACGCGAGAGTTTGCCGACGATCAACTCAATCAGTCGTTCGACTCGCAAACCCCGAGCTTCAGCGGCTCCGGCTACAACGTCGAAACAGATACCGTCGTCGACAATGCCGACGGCACAACCACGGAAACCCGCAGCGGCACCGGCTCCTTTGATGCGCCCGCTTATACGCAAACCGTGAATGTCGTCACCAATGCCGATGGCAGCCAGACCACGACAATTTTGGATTATGACGGGACCGGGGCTCTGATCAATCAACTTGTTGACGACATTTCGCCCGACGGCCTCGTCAAAACGGTTGCCTATGACACGACCGGCAAAGAAACGATCGCCAACCTAGATGCGGCCGCGGCCGACCTCATCAGCGGCGGCGCCTTGCCCACGTCGATGCTGGGAACCGACATTACCAAGTCCGACATAACGACGCTCAATGCCGATGGCAGCAAGACCGAGGTTATCGAGACGGCGTACGGCAACAGCTTTTCGAACTTGCGTTCGCTGTCGACGCAGGAGACCAGCGCCAACGGCCTCGTGACCACGACGTTCATCGACCGGGACGGCAGCGGCGACTACAAACAAATCGGCATTGTCACCGACGAGCCTGACGGATCAAAGACGGAGGTCTTCACCTATTACGACGACATCCTTGGCACGCAAACCATCGACGGGATGACGGTCGGTGCAACGCTGGTCGGTACCAACACCTATACGATCAGCGCCAACGGTTTGGTCACCACTTTGACGACGTCAACCGGCGTTACGGATACGACGGTCGATTTCGCCGATTCGAACGGCAGCTACGAATTTTCTCGCAGCGTAACCGCAGGCAGCGTGGCCGCGCAAAAGGGGTTCACGGCCGGAAGCGCATCGCATTTCGTCGATGCCAACGGCATCGATACATGGAGCTATAACAACGGATCCGGCAATTCCGGGACGATTACGATCGACCTGGCGACGGAAAATCAGGACATCGCGATTGCCAACGAAATCTATCAAACGCTCCTCGCCCGTCCCATGGATGATGCCGAGACGCAATACTTGGCGCAGTACATAACCGACGGCGTCCTCAATAGGGAGGCACTGGCGCTCAGTATTGTTAATGGAACCGAATATAACAAAGGGAGTTCCGATGTCGGCGGATTTAATATTCTTGCGGCGATCGAGAATGCATTGGGTCGGTTGCCGACGGCAGAGGAACTAGCGACTTTCGATCAATCCATTATCTCCGCCGAAAACAATACGTCTTCCGGGTCATCTTTTACGAACACCGCGGTAGCTGACGCTTTTGTAACCGCCGCCGTGGCGATTGCCCAATACGCGATGGATCAGGGAGAACAGGACAAATTCTCAGTGCTCGATACTCAAGCGCACCTGGCGGCATCCCCGATTCCCACATTTCTCAGTCCATCCAAGACGACTGAAATAGACACCTCCGGCACCTCCTCTTACTCGAACTACCTTTTGACTGTCGATACCGGAGGGGTCACCATTAACGGCAACGACGATGTGGTCATAACAACTGGCGGTGTCATAACCGTTTCCGGTTTCGACGATGCGATCGAGGTCGCGTATGCAAATGACATTGGAGGCGGAGGTAGCGGTTTCGGCACCGACGGATCCATTAACGCTTCGAACGCAACGATAATGATCGGAGACGGCAATATAGCAAACGTCGCCGGAAGCAACGATCAGATCACGCAAATCGGGCCATCCGAGCTCAACCTGACATCGGGCACCGGCGATGTGATTTATATTACTGCAGCCACCCCGGCACCCAGTGCCCCCTACGCGAATTCTTACTCGATCACCAATGCCTCGAATGCCTCGATCACGGTTGCCGCTGGGGCCGGTACGTCGTCCGCTCCCGAATTGATCAACGGCAACGATGACTCGGTGAGCGAAGGCGCGGGCGCGTATGTGACCGTGAGCGGCACGGGCGACACGGTCGACATCACCGGCGCGGGCGCGGAGATGACTCTGACCAGCGGCACCGTTACGCTCGAGGCCGGCGCGTCGGCGACGGTGAACGGCAATTCGGACACGATCATCGTAAAGTCGGATGCTTCGCTCGTCGCGAGCGGAACATCGGACATCGTCGATGTTGTCGGTGCGGTAACCAGCATCTCGGTTACGTCCGCCACGGTGAATATCGAAAACGGCGGCACGGCCGTCGGCGCTTTTGCCGGCAGTGACGCAATCGTTGTGTCGTCCGGTGGCACGTTGGAACTGCTCGGGTCGGGCACGCTGAGCGGGGTCACGTTCGCGTCCGGCGGTATTCTGGAGGTAGGCTCGGGTTATACGCTCAGCAATTATGTGATCAGTGCCGGCATCACTTTGGAGGTCGCCTCGGGCGGCACCGCCAGCGGCACGACGGTCGCCAGTGGCGGCACGCTTGAG
>Ga0208604_1000171_pt1 | contig 9869 bp, 10 predicted proteins | sample MicForSoSWNH22_M_FD_188009 | JGI IMG/M metagenome (GOLD analysis project Ga0208604, IMG submission 188009) | Forest soil microbial communities from Harvard Forest Long Term Ecological Research site in Petersham, Massachusetts, USA - MetaG HF016... | ecosystem: Environmental > Terrestrial > Soil >... | reverse complement strand
GGTTAAGACCGCGGCGCCCGGGGCGTATATCAGCCAGCAAAAAATTCCGAGAAAGATGATGCGCACTACATTGTCGGCGAAGACAATCGCGCCGGCGTCGAAGAAATGCTTGTTGTAAAAGTCGACCCAATCGAACCACGCCACCACGCCGATGAATCCGCCAATCAGCGCGGCAACGCCGAGCATGTCCACCCTGGTGAACGTCGCAACGGGCGCCGGTCGCTCAAGTTCGCTCATCGTGCGAGCGTCAGGCCATACATGTCGACTGTGCACAAGGCCTTCCAGAAGCGGCTTTGCTCGATCCGCGGCTCGATCGGCGCCAGCCAGCGGTAGATGAAGCCAGGCGTGAAATTGGGAAACAGGTTCAGTCGCCGCCAAATCTCGATGCGCCAACCGGCGGCTGCAAAAATCGTCATGAGTTCCCTGCTGCGAAAGCTGTCCTCACCGGCGTCGCGATAGGACGACGTGAACTCCATTGCTTTGCGCATCAGATTATTGCCGTTCGGCTCCAGCACAATCATCTTGTTGGTCCGCCGCGCGAGAGACCGGACGATGTCGGGCGTGGCGGCTTTGACGTGATGGAGGACGCCGAGCACGAACGCCGCATCGTAGCGCGGCAGCGAGTCGTAGTCGAACGTCACCAGATCGACAGCGCGATAGGTCGCGCCATTTTGCGATTCAGCCTGCGCGCGCTGGATCGCCGCTTCCGACTTGTCGAGACCATCAACGGTCCGATAGTGGCCCGCGAGGATCTGATTGGCAAAGGCGCCGTCGCCGCAGCCGAAATCGAGCACGTGCCCATCGGCCGGCACGCCCAATTTGCCGGCGATATCCAGCGCGGTTTGCCAACCCCGGCCGCGGACATGCGATTCGACGTCGGGACTTCGATACATGGCCTGGCCATAGCCCTGCTGGCCCGCCCGATCCCAGTAACCATCGGGTTTGCTGTGGGCTTGATCGCCGGTCATGGTCTGTCTCCCCCAAACCCCTGCTGCTGAATCTTGGGCCACGCCGGCTTTGCCTGCCAGGAAATCCTGCGCATGCCAACTTCCGTGTTATTTCGTCGGTGCGGCGGCATTGGGATGGTCCCGCAGCGTCAGCCAGGCTACGCCCCCCGGCAGGCTCAGCAAGGTGGTAATCAGGCCCAATTCCACAGACAGCGCCAGCGCCGCCTCGCGGTCGACGCCGAGGAGGCCGAGCAGCGCCACGAGCGATATTTCGCGCACGCCCCATCCGGCGACCGAGATCGGCAAGGCCACGACCAGCGTCATGATTGAGATGACGGCGATCATCGGAATCGGCCCGACGCCGATGCCGAGGCTGCGCGCGATGCAATAGGCGCCGAACGCGGAACAGGCGCCCGACGCCAGCGCGAAGCAAAGCGCCACCAAGCCTGCATGCGTCCTCACCTGGCGCAGCTCCTCAGCCATGCGCAGGACATGATGGACAAGTCGCTGCTTGCGCCATCGCCCGAGCAGGCGTTCGATGACGCCGAGCAGCAGGATGCCGAGCGCCCCGGCTGCAAGAATAGCGGCGCCGCCGAACCACGCGGTGACGGCAAGCGGACTGGAGATGGTCGGCAGAGTCGCCAGCGCCAGCATGATCAAGGCGGCGACCGTCACCACCCGGTCGACCAGAATCGACAGCACGATCTGGCTCAGCGACAGCGCAAACCGCCGCGCCAGCCAGACGCGGGCGACGTCGCCGCCGACGGTGCCGAACGGCAGGCAGTTGAAGAAAATACTGGCATAGAACACCGCCTGCACACTCGCCACGGACGGCGGCGGGCCGCGCATCAAAGCGCAGACGATCGAGCGCCAACGCTCGCCGCCGAGAAAGATTTGAGCGAGAAGGACAACCGCCGCGACGGCGAGCCAGCCGCGATCCTGCGTTGCCAATAGACGTGCAAAAACTTGGCGGTCGATGCCCCGGAACACGAAAAACAGCGTAACGGCGGTGAGCGCGAAGGAAAAACCCAACGCCAGCCAGTGGCGATGCGTTTGCGGGCGCGATGTCGAATCTTGAAAAGACAAGGAGATGTGCCTTGGCCCGAGGAATGCCGTTGTGCCGAGAGGCGGCACTTTTGGCAGCTTTGCCGGCAGGCCTCAAGGGCTCCGGGCATCAATTTCCGCGTTATGGCGTGGGCTGCCAGCAAAGGGAAAATGACTGCGGTCCCTTTCGATTCCGTGTTGGAACCGCCGCCAAGGCACCCTACCCCGGTTGTTAACCATGACCGACCCGCATCATCCGAGCGACCGCAGTGCCGCGCCCATCAGCGCAGCGGGATGAGATGTTTGAGCGACCGCGATCGCCGCAGATAACGCTTCACCATGTAGGCCCGCGGCAGGTCGAGCGGCGTGCAAAAGTCCTGATCGTAATTTTTCCGCAACGCCGCCGTAATCGAGATCTCCGGAAGCGCTTCTACCGTGAGCTTGGCGCCGCGGCCCCATTTCCGGTTCATCGCATGGACAAAGCGCGGAACCGGGCTATGCCGCGGACCGGACCCGCCCCGCTCGAACTGCGTTCGCAGCAAGACCGGCTCGTAATCGTTTTCCCGCATCAGCTGCAGAAAGAACTTCGGGCTGTAATTGAAAAGGCCATGGCCGAAAAGGCACGCCGGGACCTCATGGTGCATGATGCCGCCCTTGCGCAAGAGATCGTGCATCACGCGAAAGCAATTGTTCTGGTTGGCGATGTGTTCCGACGTCCCGATATTGACGACAAGATCGAAGGTGCCGCGCAGGTTGGGCGGCGTTTCGCCGACATTGAGGTCGAGCGCGATGCTGTCGCGATGGCCGTCATAGTCGATCGCCGTGAGCTCGAATCCGAGCGAGGTCCAAAACGGGCGTGATGGCGGCGCCTTGCGGGTGAAATTTGCCTCACCGCACGGGCGGCCGAGGTCAATGCGGCGTGAGCCAAACAGCGTGTAAAGCTCATCGAGGAGCTTGTCGCTGGTCAGCAACGAGTCGGCGAGCTGCTGCGAGCCGATCTCGACGACCCGACGTATGCCATCGAGCGCACCGATACGCTTGAGCTCGATCAGATCGTCAAGAAAACCGCTACCCAAACCCATTTGACGATCCTAGCGAAGCGCGCTTTGTTTGCAATGCGAAAGACAAAACGGCGATGCATACTCTCCCCGCCGCGCCCAGCAAGCTATTTCGAATGCAGCAGACTCTTTGCCTTTGCTGCAAGAAGCCCGCCCGCGGCAATGGCGTTATTGCTCTTGAAGCGCACCCAGCCGCTCAAGCCGTGCAGCGTCGGGGCCGAACGCCGGACAAAACGAAACTCGCAGGCCATTCGCAACGCGTCCTTCGCGCCGACGTTCTGCGTGCGATGCAGGACGAATTGATCGAAGATCAGCGCGTCGCCCACCTCGAGCTGCGGGACCGACGACGGTCCGAGCGCACTGACGAATGCATCGTCCCGGGAACGATTGTTGCCGGTGAGCATGGGGACGCCCCGCAGGGCGATATGCGACCGTGGCACGATTTCGAGCGACGGCAGGTCGGTACCGACCGCATCGAGCGGCATCCAGACATTGATGGCCGAAGCGGCTATGCGAAAGATCGTGGCGCCGTCGGCATCGGCGTGCCAGCCCACCCTTTTGCCCATGCCGCGATGCCGCCGGAAGTAGGAGCGCTTTGGAAAATATCGCCACTCGCCCCCCAACACGCGCTTGATTGGCGCTTCGACCAGGCGGAGCGATTGCTCATAACGCTCGGCAAGATCCGGACGTTCTTGGCGCAGGAATGCCGGCAACGCTTGGAGCCATACGCCGTCCCAAACGCGGAAATTGTTCCCCAACAGCTTGTTGGGGAAACGCTCGCACGAATCCATGACGGCGTAAATTTCTTCGACGGTGCGGCGCAAATTCGCTGCGTCGCCGGGAGCAAGAAGCCCCCGAACGATGGTGGCGCCGTCCGTCGCCAGATTGTCCGCCGGCTGTGTCATCTTCGTTGGTTCCCTCGAGGGGCGAGCATAACAGCGCAGGGTGAAGCTTTCCACACGCGGCGAAGCGGGCAAGATTCGGGCGCTCTACTCATCTTTCTTCCGACGCTTCGCGCGGCTTTATCCACTCTAAACTCTCTTGATCAGGTTCGACTTCGCCTATACGGGCTGACGGCACGCGGTGCGTGCGGCGCACGCCGGCGCTTACGGCGCCGGACAGCTAAGCAGAGCCGATCGGCCGTTCGCTTCCACAGTCAAATAGAATTGGTGGACCTTCGGATCGTTGCCGCAGCGCCAATTGGCGATAAAATCCTTGCCGCAACCAGGAGCCGGGTCACCGATCTGCATCACGTCGACGGCGAACAAGCAGGTCGTCTTGGCTTTATCGCAGGTGCTCGTCAGCGCCGCGGTGACATTGCCGACCTTCACCAGATTGGGCCGGCCGGACGACGGCGTGAAGTCCTTGCAGGCCAAGCCATAGGTCGCATCCACGACGTGGATTATGCTCGCGTTCGGATCCTGCGGGGCCAGCCAATAGTCGAGAATTTGCATGGTGGCAAAAAACGACAGCGCCACCACCGCAAAGCCCCCGATCACCGTGAGCAGGACCCGACCGCTCGACGACCGCATGGCCGATTTTTCTCCTTATAGATCGCTGCGATCGACGCCGCGGCGCCGATTCTACACGTCCGCTTGTCAAACTGCCAAGGGCTGGTTACAACGCCGCGCGATCAATCGCCAATCGACGGCGTTCGATCGCCCCACATTGCCGGGTTCCAGCATCGTTTGCCGGCCGTCGCGCCGGCACATTTTCAGTAAGGACGTGAGTAATGGGACGCCTGCTCGAAATCGTCACCCCGCTGCACAAAGCGACGAAGCGCGATTACCTCGCGCGCATGAACGACGACAAAGTGCATTGCATGGTGAAGGCGAAGGAATACGAGTTCGATTACTGGGACGGCGACCGCCGCTACGGCTATGGCGGCTACAAGTTCATCGATGGGCGCTGGAAGCCGGTGGCGCAGGCCTTGATCGACATCTACGGTCTCAAGGACGGATCGAGCGTGCTCGACGTCGGCTGCGGCAAGGCGTTCCTGCTTTACGAGATGAAGAAGATCCTGCCGGGGCTCAAGATTGCCGGTTTCGACATCTCAAAGCACGGCCTGGCCGACGCCCGCGACGAGATCAAGCCGTATCTGTTCCGCTATCGCGCCCAGGATCGCTATCCTTACGGCGACGGCGCGTTCGATTTGGTGATCTCGCTCGGCTGCCTGCACAACTTGCGCCTGTTCGAGCTCGAGACCGCGGTGCAGGAAATCAACCGCGTCGGCAAGAACAAATACATCATGGTCGAGGGTTATCGGAACGAGCTCGAGCAGTTCAATCTGGAATGCTGGGCGCTGACCGCGGAATCGATCCTGCATACGTCGGAATGGATCTGGCTCTATAACCATTTCGACTATGGCGGCGACTACGAATTCATCTATTTCGAATAGGCATAGCGATGCAGGTCAAGACAGCGAAGGCGGCGATTCTCGCGCAGTCGCGCGAGCCGCTTGTGGTCGACGAGATCGCGCTGCCGGAGACGCTCGGTGTCGGCCAGGTTTTGGTCAAGGTGCTCTACTCGACGATCTGCGGCGCCCAGCTCAACGAGATCGCCGCCGCCAAGGGCCCTGACAAGTTCCTGCCGCATCTGCTCGGCCACGAGGCGTCGGCCCGCGTGGTCGAAATCGGCCTCGGTGTAACCACGGTAAAACCCGGCGACACCGTGGTGCTGCACTGGCGGCCGAGCCAGGGCATCCAATGCCAGCCGCCCGCCTATCAATGGCGCGGCAAAAAGCTCAACGCCGGTTGGGTGACGACGTTCAACGACTATGCGGTGGTGTCGGAGAACCGGATGACGGTGATCCCGCCCGGCTATAATCTGCGCGACGCGCCGCTGTTGGGCTGCGCCGTGACCACCGCCGCCGGCGTCATCAACAACGACGCCAACGTCAAGATCGGCGAATCCGTGGTGATCTTCGGCGTCGGCGGCGTCGGGCTGAACGTCGTGCAGTTCGCCGAGCTTGCCGGCGCCCATCCGATCGTCGCCGTCGATCTGGTCGACGCCAAGCTCGACATGGCGAAGAGCCGCGGCGCCACCCATTGCCTCAACGGTAACGCGGTGTCGGACATGGACGCGGCGATCCGCAAGATCGTCGGCGCCAAAGGTCCCGACAAGGTGATCGAGACCACCGGCGCGAAATCGGTGATCGAGCTTGCCTATAATCTCACTCACGCCGACGGCACCTGCGTGCTGGTCGGCGTACCGAGCGAGAAAGTTTCGATCTACACGCTGCCGATCCATTTCAACAAAGTGCTGACCGGCTCGCAAGGCGGCGACGCGGTGCCGCATGTCGACATCCCGCGGCTGATCAGGCTGATCGAAGCCGGGCGGCTGTCGTTCGAAGGCCTGATCACCCACGAATTCCCGCTCGACGACATCAATGCGGCGCTCGACGTGGTGCGCAGCGGCAGCGCCGGCCGCGTATTGTTGCGGATCGGCGGGGTCTGAGCGGTGCGGCGGGTCGTTCGCAGCGGCGATCGCACGAGGCGTTGAGAATGAGCTCCGACAATCCTGCGCCATCGAACGGCGTCGTCGACAAGACGCGACGGCTTGCTGCGCGTGGACTTCGCGTGGCGCAGCTGGTCGCCGCGCGCGGCGGCGCCATGGCCGCCGATGCCCTGCGACGCAAAGCAAAGGAGCTCGAAATTCGCCTGGACGGCTTGCATAAGGGGCTCGACGTCAAACCGATCTCGGACATCGCTTTTCCCCGGCTGGATCTGGCCGCCAGCAGCAATCCGGTCAAAGAGATCATGGCAGCGCCGGAGTTCGAGGCAACCAAGGCATACTTCTTCGACAATCCGGCAGCTCCCCGCTCGCTGGTATCGTCGCAATCCCAAGCCTTGCTGTACAGCCTCATCCGCAATCTTCGTCCCGATCACGTGTTCGAAATCGGCACCTATAAGGCAGGGACCACCGAGGCGATCTGCCGTGCGCTTTACGCCAACGGCAAAGGTATCGCTCACGCGGTCGATCCATTTCGCGGCGAGTATATTGCCGCGGTGCTCAAGCTTTGGCCACCGGAGCTATTTCGTCACGTCCAGCTCCACGCCAAGGATTCGATGGCTTTCTTTGGCGATATGGAGCGGCATGACATTCACCCCGATCTGGTGTTCGTCGACGGCAACCACGACTACGAATTCGCCGCCTTCGATATCGCCTGCGGCGCCCGCGCCATCACGCCGGGCGGCTATATCGTCATTGACAATGTCGCCCAGCCGGGCCCGTTCTTTGCGGCGCGCGACTTCCTCGTGGCTAATCCGGATTGGTGCGAGCTTGGCACCACGGCGACCGACTACGACCGGGACAAGGCCTTCGACCTCCGCCGCTCGACGATTTTGGAAACCGACTTCATGGTGCTGCGCGCGCCTATCGTGCACGGCGTCGGCGAACGGCCGTTCAACCGCGGGCGCATCCGCTGGAATTCCCACAAAGTCGTAGGCCTGCGCCTCAAGCTCGTGCCGCCGCCGCAACCGGGACGGCTCACGGCGCAGGTGGTGTTGCGCGGCTTCGGCGTGGTGCCGGCCGAGACCACCGGTGAAGCCAGCATACCGGTCGAGGCGGGCGCGAAGGAATTGTCGATTACGTTGACGCCGCCGGCGCAGGTCGACGGCCAGTTCGCCTATCTCACGGTCGAGCCCTGGCTGATTTGGCACGGCGCCCAGCCGCTGCAACTGCGCGCCGCGCCGGAGCCGTATTGAGCCTGTTCAGTCCTATCAATGTGACGCGCGAACGAGCTTGCGGGCGCGGCGGACGACTGCCGTCGCGACCTTGCGCGCGACAAAGCTCGCGGTAAGACCGTCGTGGAACCGAAATTCACAAGAGATTCGCACCGTCGCGGGCGAAGCGACGCACTGCGTGCGATGCAGGGTGAATTGATCGAAGACGAGCGCATCACCGGGATTGAGCTCGGGCGTGAAAGAACTGCCGATCGCGGCAACGAATTCGTCGTCACGGTAGCGCGCGGCATCGACCAATAGCGGCAGTCCGCGCATCGTCCGCTGCGAGCCGAAGACGACATCGAGCGACGGCCGGTCGCGGCCGACCGGGTCAAGGGGCAGCCAGACGTTGAAACAATTGGGGCGCCAAGTATTGGCCGCATCGGCATCGATATGCCAGGGCACCTGCACGGTGGTTCCGGCGATGCGACGCATCTAGGAACGATGCGTATGCAGCCGCCAACGCCCGCCGAACAATCGGCGCGTCTTGGCGCAGACCGTATTTTCGACTTCGACATACTGGGCGTGCAATCGCGGATAATAGGCGGCGAGAAACGCCGCGAGCGGCTTTAGTTGCGCACCACCTGCGATGCTGAAGTTTTCGCCGAGCTCGCCCTCGAGAAAATCGGCGTGGATGCCCAGGAGACCATAGACTTCGCCGATCACCGCCGCGAGCTTCGCCATTTCCCGGTCGTCCAGGAAACCGCGTATAATCGCAGTGCCTTCAGCCGCCAATTGTTCGGCCGGTGCGGCCGTGGGCAAAACCGCCGCGGGTTCGGTTCTCGACTGTGCAGGAAAGGTGACTGACATCAGCGTGTGCCTCAATGCCCATCAAAAATACTCGTTTTCACCGATGGTGTTAACCCCAGGGCGCCGGGGGATCTCGCTTGATCATCAGGCCCTGCCCGGTCGGCAGTTCCAGAATGACCTGGCCGCGCGCGGCCACCCAGCGATCGGTGGCCTCCTTGTGGTTCTGGAAATGCTTCCAGCCGTAGTCGTCGAAAACGACGATGCCGCCCGCCGAAACGCGGTCGAGCAGGATCTCGAGCGCGCCGGTCTCGGCACGCGGTGAATTCAAATCTAGGTGAAGAAACGCGATCCGCTCCGGCGCAATTTCTCGGAGAACGTCTGGCACGACGCCCTTGGTAACGACGACGTAGCCCTTGTTACGGAAACGATTGCGCACGTAGCTTTCGATATCCGAAGCCCGATAGTCCTTGTCGATGTGCTCTAGATATTGCGGCGCGCCGGGAAAGTCGGCCGCGGACGAATATTGCGGCACGAAGCCGGTAAACGTGTCGTAGATATAGAACTTTTTGTTGGTGCGGCGCAGATCGACCATCTCGGTTGTCATCCACGTCATGTCGCCGCGATAGACACCGCACTCCATGAAGTCGCCGGGCACCGCCAGGCAGGTCCGCGCCGCCCAGATCAGCGTGTTGTAGCGCCAGGCAATGCCCTGTGGCGACCGGTATTGATTTTCTCCGGTGGAACTGTCGGCCTGCGCCAGCGCCGCCGCAAAGCCCGGCTCGCTGAGAAAGCCGGCCGTCTTGTCCAGGGTGAGCAGCCGATCGCCCCAAAACACGTTCTGATGATAGGGCCGCACCACGCCGTCCAAGACTAAATCGAAAATCCGTGCCGCGAATTTCTTGGTTCTTATCTTGAAGCGAATCGCGTTGCGAAGCTTTCGCGAGAGCGATATCTGCTCGGCGGTCTCAGGCATGAGTGGGGCTCGCCACCTTGTCTCTTGTGTTCGTTGCCACCCGCTCGACGACGTCCCAAACGTCCGGAGCTTCGAGCCCGTAATGCACGCGCAACCGGCTTGAATCAAGCGTGGTATGCAACGGCGTGGCGCCCTCCGGCAGCCCGGCCGCGCGCGCGCTTGTTTGATTGACGAGTTTTTGATCGGCGCCGAGATAGGCGGCGAGAAAGCCGCCGATGTCGGCATAGGTGACGTCGCGCGGTCCGGTGAGCTGAAAGATGCCGCGAGCGCGGTCCTGCAGCAGAGCGGCGATCGCGGTGCAAACTTGATCGGTCGGCGTCGGCGCCAGCTTAAGATCGTTGAACACGCGGATCGGCTTTGCCGCGGCAAGGTC
>Ga0208604_1000170_pt1 | contig 9871 bp, 13 predicted proteins | sample MicForSoSWNH22_M_FD_188009 | JGI IMG/M metagenome (GOLD analysis project Ga0208604, IMG submission 188009) | Forest soil microbial communities from Harvard Forest Long Term Ecological Research site in Petersham, Massachusetts, USA - MetaG HF016... | ecosystem: Environmental > Terrestrial > Soil >... | reverse complement strand
CATGATCCCGAAAAGTGGATACCGGTTTTCGGATAAGATCATGCGCAAACAAAGATTCTAGACCATGATCCGATTCAATTGAATTGGATCATGGTCTAGGCGGCGGCAATCAAAATCTTCCGCCCGCGCATGAGTGCGCGGCTTACATCGTTAGCGGCGCGATGAACAGCCTGGATGTGGCGATGCCGCCGCTGGCGGCGGCGCGTTTACTGCGAGGATGTGCCGGGCTTGGGCGGATCAGGCCATCGCGATTCTACGGTCGGAGCCGGCTGCTGCGCGGGAGCGGTCGGCGGCGGCGGCGGAAAAGCCGATTGTTGCGACTGCTGTGGCGCCGGCGCCGCTCCCTGCGGCGCCGCGGGCGCGGCTTGACCTGGGCCCGGACCGACATTGATACGCCGTGGCGGCGCTGCAGGCGGCTGCGCCGGCGCGCGCGCCACTTTCGGCTTGGGCTTCGGTTTCGGTTGGTTTTTTGCTGCTTCTTCCGCGGCGGCGTCGGGCGCATTGGCGTCGACGGCCTGATCGGGCGGCGGCTGATAGCCCTTGACCAGATCCTGCGGCACGCCGGAGCTGGCGCCCGGCACGCCATTGGGGAATACCGGCTGCCGGTCGCCTTTCAGCTTGGTCTTGGTGTCGAACATGTCGTTGGCGAGCAGCGACGTCGGATCGAACTGGCCGCCGGGCGTGCACCCGGCGAGCGCGAGCACGAGGGCTGCCGCCGAACCGGCTCGAACCAGCAACGGTGCGCGTCGCGTCGCGGTCATGCTCAGCCCTTGCCGTTCGCCGCGATCAACTCGCCCAAAACTTCGGCGCGGCTTCGCGTGCCTTCGGGCGATTGCGGATCGGTGATGATCATGTCGGCCCACTGCCGCGCCGCCGTCATATCACCCGACTTCCAGGCCGACAGCGCCAGAAGCTCGCGCGCGCTATGGCGGAAAGTCTTGTCGACGCCGGTCAGCGGCTCGAGCCGGGCACGGATTTCGGAATACGGCGCAGTGTCGACCAACAAGAAGCCGGCGCGCAACGCCGCCAGCTCATCGATGGCCTGGCCGGCGCTCTTGTCGGCTGCGATGTCGTCGTAGGCTTTGACCGCCGCGGCTTTGTCGGTGCGCGCAAGCTCTGCCGCTTCGCGCAGCCGCGCCAGCGTGCGATAGCTGGCGGAACCGTCGGTGGCGAGCTTGGCAAAAGCGGCCTCGGCCTCCTGATGCTTGCCGGCTTCGGCGAGCGCCACCGCGGCTTCGAAGGCGGCGCCGGATTCGGCTGCCTTTTTGGCCTGCCACCAGTCATAGCCGCGCCAGCCGCCGACCGCGACGACGATGAGAACGCAGCCGGCAATGGCGAAGTGGCCGTAGCGCTGCCACAGCTTTTGCAGCTGTTCGCGCCGGACTTCTTCATCGACTTCTTGGAATATGTCGGCCACGGACCGTCCCCAACACCCGCCAAAAGAACTGCCCCAAGGACCTGCCCCAAAAGGCTTGCCCAAAGCCCCGGAAAACGCCGCCGCAATTAGCCTAACGATGTGGCGCGAGCAAGGCAAAGACCAAATGCCGCAATGCTTTATGGGGGAACTGTCGACCGGTTTGTAGGCCGCCATCGGCGGCTTAAGGCCTCGACCGGATCGCTATTTCTTGCGCATCCCGTAGACGTTGTCGGGACCGGGAAAGGTGCGGGCGCGGACTTCCTCGGCGTAGCCCTTCACCGCCCGCTCGATCGACGGTCCGAGCTCGCCGAAGCGCTTGACGAATTTCGGCACCCGCGGCGACAGCCCGAGCATGTCCTCGAGCACCAAGATTTGGCCGTCGCAGGCCACGCTGGCGCCGATGCCGATGGTGGGGATCGCGACCTGCTCGGTGATGCGGCGCCCGAGCGGCTCGGCGATGGCCTCGAGCACGACGGAAAACGCGCCGGCATCGGCCACCGCGCGCGCGTCGGCCTCGATGGGCGCCCAATCCTTCTCGTCGCGGCCCTGGGCGCGGAACGAGCCGATGGTGTTGATGGCCTGCGGCGTGAGACCGACGTGCCCCATCACCGGCACGCCGCGCTCGACCAAAAACGCGATGGTTTCCGCCATGCGGCGGCCGCCTTCGACCTTGATGGCGCCGCAGCCGGTCTCCTTCAGGATCCGGGCGGCCGACATGAAGGCCTGCTCCCGCGACGCCTCATAGGAGCCGAACGGCATATCGACGACGACCAGCGCGCGACGCGAGCCGCGCATCACCGCATGCCCTTGCAGGATCATCATGTCGAGGGTGACCGGCACCGTGGTCTCGAGCCCGTGCATCACCATGCCGAGCGAATCGCCGACCAGGATCACGTCGCAATAGGCGTCGAGGATGCGCGCGGTGTGGGCGTGATACGACGTCAGGCACACGATCGGCTCGCCCGCCTTGCGGGCGCGGATGTCGGGCGCGGTGAGGCGCTTCGTCTCGTTTTGCAGGGACATTTGCTAGGGCCCGAATGCCGGCACGCCGATCACCGCCGGATGGAATACGAAGCCGAGCGCCAGATAGACGATGGTGCCGACGATGACGGCGATGATGTCGTTCTTGCCGCCGCCGACGGGGATCGGCGGCGCGCCGGGATCGCTGCGGTGTTTCAGCGTGATGCGGTCAAAGACCGCCCAGGCCAGCACCGAAGCGAACAGGATGATGCCACCGAGATCGCCGTTGGCGCACAAGTGCGCAAAGGCCCAGGTTTTGACGCCGGCCAGCATCGGATGCTTGAGCACGCGTTTGATATTGCCGGGAATATAGGCGGCGACGACCATGATACTCGCCGGCCACATCAGCGCTTCGACGATATGGCGCGTCCAGTGCGGCGGGTTCCACACCACGATGGGCCCTGCCGCGCGATAGCTGGCAAAGCCGTAGACGATCAGCGCGAGACCGACGAGGGAGACCAGCGCGAACAGACCGCGATACGGCCCCGCGCCGATCCTCGCAATCAACGCGGCGCGCCGCTCGCGCATGGCGACGAACGAATGCGCACCGAGGAAGATGACGAGGCCGAGGATTTCGACGGCGAGACCCATAGGACTACTCAACTGGGAATTTTCAACGCGACAAGCAATCGGGAGTGTAAGGGGTGGCTGCCGCTTATGCCAGCCGGTGGGGCCGGCGGCTAAGACGCATAGCGGTTGCTGCGGTCGAGATACCCCGCGGTATCGACCAGCGCCTCACGTTCCTTGAACGAGACCATGTCGCCGCGCATCGCGGCTGAGCTGCCGTCGCGGCCGATCGCGGCGAGCACGCGCTGCATGGCCTTGATCGCGGCGCGTTGCGTGTCGCTCGGGATGATGACGAGGTGATAGCCGAGCGCCTCGAGCCGCGCCACCGGCAACAGCGGCGTCTTGCCGCCCTCGAACATGTTGATCAGCTTCCAGCCCGAGACCGATTTGGCGATTTCGGCGATCTCGGCTTCCGAGCTCGGCGCCTCGACGAACAACATGTCGGCGCCGGCCTCGCGGTAAGCGCCGGCACGATCGATCGCGGCGGCAAAGCCTTCGACCGCAATCGCATCCGTGCGCGCGATCACCACGAAATCGGGATCGTGCAAAGCGTCGCGCACCGCCTTGAGCTTTTGCACCATCTCGCCGACCGGCACGAGGCCCTTGTCGTCGTAATGGCCGCATTTTTTCGGAAAGCTTTGGTCTTCGAGATGGAAGGCGGCGACGCCGGCACGCTCGAAGGCGCGCGCTGCAGCCTGCGCATTGAGCGCGTTGCCATAGCCGGTGTCGGCGTCGGCGATAATTGGAATATCCACCACATCCACCATCGAGGCGAGCCGCTCGACGATGGCGTCCACGGGGATCAGGCCGAGATCGGGAACGCCGGCCGAGCGCGCGATCGCCCCGCCGCTGGCATAGACCGCGGCAAACCCGGCCTGCGCGACCAGCCGCGCCGAGAGCCCGTCGTAAGCGCCCGGCGCCACGGCGATATGGCCCGAGGCGAACAAGCTCCTCAATTTTGTCGCAGCGCCCACGATTGCTCTCCCCTTCGCCAGCCTTGTGCACCATGATACGTCTGGCCGAGGCCACGAGGAAAGCGGAGGGCGCGCGATGCGAAGAGGCGTGTTGGCGGCACTCGCCATTCTGTTCGGCACGCTCTCGGCTTTCGCGCAGGATTGGCCGACAAAAAGCGTGCGCATCATCGTGCCGTTCGCCGCCGGCGCGACGCCCGACCTGGTCGCGCGGCTCATCGCCGACTACCTGCACGACAAGCTCGGCCAGCCTTTCATCGTCGAGAACAAGCCCGGCGCCAGCGGCAATACCGGCACCGACGCCGTCGCCAAGGCCGACCCCGACGGCTCCACCATCGGCGTGAGCATCGGCGGCCCGCTCGCCATCAACACGCTATTGTTCTCAAACCTGCCCTACGATCCCAAGAAGGACCTGGCGCTGATCACCATGCTGGTGGCGCAGCCGAGCGCGCTCGCGGTGAATGCCAGCCTCGGGGTGAAGAACACCGCGGAGCTGATCGACCTGATCAAGCGCAATCCGGGCAAATACACCTACGGCTCGATCGGCACCGGCTCGCTGTCGCAGCTCGCCATGGAGGCGATCGCGCTCAAGGCCGGCACAAAACTCGTGCACGTGCCCTACCCGTCTTCGCCGCAGGCGATCCAGGCGCTAATGCGCAACGACGTGCAGATGGTCTGCCTGCCGGCGATCTCCATCACGCCGCAGCTCGCCGGCGGCACAATCAAGATGCTCGCCGTCTCGACCGCGGGACGCTCGGCGCTATTGCCCGACGTGCCGACGCTCAAGGAAGCCGGCATCGACGTCGAAGCCGACGCCTGGTCGGGACTGGTCGCGCCCGCGGGCGTGCCGGCGGCGATGATCGAGCGCATCAATCACGAAGTGGCCGAAGCCATCACCTCGCGCGCCATCCGCGAAAAGCTCACCGCGCAATTGATGGAGCCGATCCCCGACACGCCGGCGCAATTCCGCGCGCGGATCGATGCCGATCTAGCGCGCTGGGCGCCGGTGATCGAGGCGGCGAATATCAAGATCAATTAGCGAATAGCGAAATGGCGAATAGCGAATGGTGGGGTTCGTCGCCATTCGCTAATCGCCAGAGACCAGTTCGGTGCGCGGCCTTGCACATATACGCCGGAGCGGCCGGAATATTTGTGCAGCATTTCGAGTTTTTGTGCAGGGACGGGCCTCAGGACTTCCGCCTTGTTTGAGGCATCCGCTCATCGATACTTTCTGTAACTCCCCCATCCACAAGCAAGCCAAGATATTTTGCGCCTCGCATACGGTGCTGGCGCACCGCGACGTATCCCGGGCTGTCGTACCACCTCTTGGCCTCCTCCATCGAGGGGAACTCGGCGACCACGACTCCTTCGACCGGTCCTTCACCCTCGAGGAGGTGGAATGGCCGGTACGCGGTGTGGAGCTTGACGTCGAACCCCGTGAAAGTACGAGGCATATCTTTCCAATATGTCTCCAGTTCCTTCCGATCGCTCACACTCTGGCAAACATAGACGAGATAGGCAGGCATAGATTGCTTCTCCGTTTCAGTGCAATTGAACCTTTTCCTGGGCGCCAATCTATTCCCAAATTGGGGAGTGGCGCACCGGGCAGGATTCGCACCGGCCGGCGTGCCGGCGGCGATGATCGAGCGCATCAATCACGAAGTGGCCGATGCCATCACCTCGCGCGCCATCCGCCAAAAGCTCACCGCGCAAATGATGGAGCCGATCCCCGACACGCCTGCGCAATTCCGCGCGCATATCGACGCCGATCTCGCGCGCTGGGCGTCGGTGATCGAGGCGGCAAATATCAAGATCAATTAGCGGTGGCTAGGCGGGCAATCAGCCGGCCGCGACCTTCTCGCTGTAAAGCTCCGGCTTGAAGCCGACCACGAGCTTCCCGCCGCCCAGATCGAGCACCGGCCGCTTGATCATCGACGGCTGAGCCAGCATCAGCGCGATCGCCTTCTTCTCGTTGATCCCGGCCTTGTCCTTGTCCGGCAGCTTGCGGAACGTCATGCCGGCGCGATTGAGCAAAGTTTCCCAGCCGACTTTCTTGCTCCAGCGCTCCAGCCGCTCGCGGTCGATGCCCGTGGTCTTGTAGTCGTGAAACGCATAATCGACACCGCGCTTGTCGAGCCAGGCGCGCGCCTTGTTCATGGTCTCGCAGTTCTTGATGCCGTAGATCGTCGCGCTTTTGGTCATGCTGTCTCACAGTGTGCCACGAGCTTACGAAAGTTGCCACCACCCACGCACGACATGCTTTGTGCTACCGATCAAACTGTGCACGAGGACGAATTCTCGAACCGTCCAGCGAATAGGATGAATTGGCTGTTCGTCGAGATGGCCGTCATCGTACAGCAATGTGATATGGGGCGTGAAATTCGAACGCACGCTAAGCCCCGACTTCAGCATTTCCATTCTCAGCGATTGGTGAAACATCACCAGTCCATCGACGCCGTCTCCTCCACACAAAACCAGCGCGTTGTTGCTAGAAAAGCTTTTTATGCGATCAAACGCGACGTCAAACGACGTCGCCCTTACTGCCGCACCCGCTTCCATAGCTTTGTGAACAATGCTTCGCGGCAACCCGTCATAATCGCCAATCCCCTGAACCGAGACATGAAATCTTTCTGTTAAGAGCGGATTACCTTTGAGCCCATATGCGCGGCGGAAATGCTGAGCGGTATTGGCAATGCGTTCGGCAGCGGGAGGATCGGGGAAGATCGAAAAGAACAATCGGTCTAATCGCCGGAGTCCCATCCCCGGCAAACAAGGCTCCGCAAAGATACTGTCTATAGTACGCAACATACGCATATCGATGAGAACATAACAAGAACATCATCTCGTGTAAAGACCGCACATTCAACGGCCAGACGTCGTCCTGCTTGAAGTGCGGCCGGGCAATGCCGTGTAGGCAAGGGAAATTGGAGCGCTATTCGGCCGCTTCGTGATGAGGCTGGAACTGGGGCTTGGGAATTTCCAATCCGGCATCACGCGCCGCAGCCAACCAAGCATCGATCGCGATGCCCACCTCAGCAACCGCCGCTTCGCGCGTGTCGCCAAAAGCCGCGCATGATTTGAGATCGGGGACATCGGCGACCCAAGCGCCATCCTCGTCGGACCAGAACACAATGATTGCATAACGGTTCACAGTTAGTCTTCTAACCTCAATCCGAATTCTTCGATTATATCCCTTAATTGGCGTACTTGGTAAGGCTTTGCGTCCTTGCCTGCGGACTGAACATTCATCGGACGCGGCACTTTTGGATGAATGTAAATGTGGTGGCTGCCACTCACGCGATTAAGCCTGAAACCCAATTTCTCCAACAAACGTTGCAAGTCCCTAAAGGCAATTCCGCCTCCGCCCCGTTTCACGGATTCTAGTGTTTTCTTTGGGCTTGCCACGTTTGGTCTCCCCGTAGATCAGAGAGGCCACAATATTCGCGACCGACCGGCGTCAACCGTTCCGATCGGGTCCAAGTGCCCTATTGAGCACATAACCGCTTGTTGTGTCAGAAGAAGTTTATTTTATGCACCTTTGAATTCAGGAGATAGGGTCCGGCCGACAATTAAAGGTTTTGTCCGCGTAATCAATATCTTGGCTTATTGATTGCGGGGCACGTCGATTGACGAATCCCCGGGCTTGCGCGTCGCTCACTCCCACTCGATCGTCCCCGGCGGCTTGCTCGTCACGTCATAAACCACCCGATTGACGCCCTTCACCTCGTTGATGATCCGCGTCGCCACCGCGCCGATGAATTTCATGTCGAACGGATAAAAATCCGCCGTCATGCCGTCGGTCGAGGTCACCGCGCGCAGCCCGACGTTCACGCCGTTGTTTCTTGGCGTGTATAAGCTTAGCGTACTACCTCTAGCGGCATTCACGTGTGAAGTCATTGCGGGTGGAACACGGCCCTGCCCTCCGGCACAGGATCATCACGATGAGCAACGGCCTTTCAGCAATCAAACACGTCGTCGTGGTGATGTTTGAAAATCGATCGTTCGATCATATTTTCGGTGCCATTCCGGGTGTTGACGGAGTCTTGACCGCGGACGGAAACGTCAAACCCGAGCTTTATAATTTGCCGTCGCCGACCGAACCTCCGACCCATGCGCCGGACGCAAAGAATTTGCCCGTTCCGTCTTGGCCGATCGACACGTCCTATTTGCTGCCGGTCAATTTCAATCACGACTTTGGCGACGGCATGATGCCGGACCTGTTTGGTCCGGGCACCACAGGCTGGGTCGATGGACATCCGATCAACGCGCCGAAGAAGACCTATCCGCCGACGAACAGCGGTTTCATCTCGACAATGTTGGTTGGCAACATTCCGCCATCCGCGACCGGTCCAAGCGCAATGACTTTTTTCAAGCTGGGGGCGCCTAAGGTCCTGCACACTTTGGCGGACGAGTTCGTCGTCTGCGACAACTGGTTCTGCGACATGCCGGGACATACGCTGCCCAATAGATGTTTCATGCATTGCGCCACAACGGGGGATATTGGAATCGGTTACAACGATTTTCCGCCGCCCGGGATCAAGTATATCAGTGCAAAAACGATCTTTCAGCTGATAGAGAGCCAGGGAAAGACCTGGAAAATGTACACGCCCGGTGGGCAATTGGATTCTTATTGGCTCAACCCGTACATCCAGGGCAGCAACTCGACCGGTATTCCCATCGGCACATTCACTCAAGAAGCCGACGATGGGACTCTGCCCTTTTACAGTTTCCTGATGTGTTGGACTGGCAATGCGCCAACGCACGATACGAGCATGCATCCCAGATCTCCGGTGCAAGCTGGAGAGAATTATCTGGCTGCCATCTACAACACGCTGCGCGCCAGCAAATCGTGGGACGATACGCTGTTGATCGTCACGTTCGACGAAAATGGCGGCATTTATGATCATGTGGTTCCGCCGGCGGGCGTAAAGCCCGACAAGAATGCAAAACCGGTATTTGCTCCGCCTCCCGACGGAACAACGTACGAATTTGATTTCACGCTGCTGGGCTTACGCGTTCCGGCGCTGCTGATTTCGCCTTGGCTGGCAAAAAACGGCATCGACAGCACCCAATACCAAAACACATCCATCCTGCGGTTTATCGAGGATTTGCTGGTTGGCCCAACCGGCCTCCCACGCCCAAGCCTCACCGACCGAGATCGACAAGCCACCAGCATTGCCCGCGTCTTCGATCGGTTCGGCTTGGCGACGCCGCGCACGGATTGTCCACGGACGATCGCGGGATACCCGGGATACGCTTGGGCGAACGGCCGGCTCGATGATGGCCCAGGCCTCCTCAGCAAAGAAGAGGCCGCGCTTCCACCAATGCCGCATATGGTGGAGATCGCGCAGATGTACGCAAACGGCCAACCCGGACATCCCGACAGCGGCAAGCCGATCACTCGTGAATTTGCAACGGTCGCGGAGCTGGACGATTATGTTCGGGAACGTGCCGAGGCTGCACGCCGCTACTACGCGAACCGGCGTTAAGAGCGCGGATTTAGGGCACTCTCGATCACTCCCACTCGATCGTCCCCGGCGGCTTACTGGTCACGTCATAAACCACCCGGTTGACGCCCTTCACCTCATTGATGATCCGCGTCGCCACCGCGCCGATGAATTTCATGTCGAACGGATAAAAGTCCGCGGTCATGCCGTCGGTCGAGGTCACCGCGCGCAGTCCGACGACGAAATCGTAGGTGCGGAAATCGCCCATCACGCCGACGGTGCGTACCGGCAACAGCACGGCGAAGGCTTGCCAGATGTCGTCGTAGAGGCCGGCGCGGCGGATTTCTTCGATGAAGACGTCGTCGGCGAGGCGCAGGATGTCGAGCTTTTCGCGGGTGATAGCGCCCGGGCAGCGGATGGCGAGGCCGGGGCCGGGGAACGGATGGCGG
>Ga0208604_1000169_pt1 | contig 9904 bp, 8 predicted proteins | sample MicForSoSWNH22_M_FD_188009 | JGI IMG/M metagenome (GOLD analysis project Ga0208604, IMG submission 188009) | Forest soil microbial communities from Harvard Forest Long Term Ecological Research site in Petersham, Massachusetts, USA - MetaG HF016... | ecosystem: Environmental > Terrestrial > Soil >... | reverse complement strand
AGAGCAGCGCGTCGCGGCTTACGTGGTGTTCGCCGACAAGACCCTGATCGACATGGCGCGGCGTAAGCCGGCCACGATCGCCGAGATGGCCGCCGTGCACGGCGTCGGCGAAGCAAAACTGCGGCAATACGGCGAGATTTTCCTCGACGTGATCCGGCAGCACGCCGCGGCCCAAGCCGCATAATTCCCGACCCCATCGAGAGCCGCGCAAAACCCCGGTTTTGCCGAGGTTTCGCGATGTTGCACCGCATTCCGCTCTATGTTAGCAAACCCTCGATTTTCGCGGCTTCGCGGGCTTTTCCGCGAGGTCCGGCGAATATACAAGTCCCGCTTAAATCCCAAGGGCTTGCGCGGGTCCGAGAAGGGACCGCCGCCGAGCCTTTGGCAAAAACTCATAGCTACCTAGAGCACGCAATAAAGAGCGCAAAACCTTGGCCGCAGCAGAACCCATCGTCTCCGGCATGGCAGGCCGCTACGCGACCGGCTTGTTCGATCTCGCCCGCGAGACCGACGCCATCGACGCGGTGAAGGCCGACCTCGAGCGCTTCGATGCGCTCGTTGCCGAAAGCGCCGATCTCAACCGTCTGGTGCGCAGCCCGGTGTTTTCCGCCGACGAGCAGTTGCGGGCGCTCTCGGCCGTGCTCGACAAGGCCGGCATCGGTGCGCTGGCGGCGAAATTCCTCAAGCTCGTGACCACGAACCGCCGGCTGTTCGCGGTGCGCGACATGGTGCGCGCCTATCGCGAGATGGTCGCCAAGCACAAAGGCGAGGCCATCGCCGAAGTCACGGTGGCCGAACAGCTCAAGGACGAACATCTCGACGCGCTGCGCTCGGCGCTCAAATCGGTCAGCGGCAAGGACGTCGACCTCGACGTCAAGGTCGATCCCGCGATCATCGGCGGTCTGGTTGTGAAACTCGGCAGCCGCATGGTCGACACCTCGCTGCGCACCAAGCTCAATGCCATCAGGCACGCGATGAAAGAGGCCCGCTAATGGATATCCGCGCCGCGGAAATTTCCGCAATCCTCAAGGACCAGATCAAGAATTTCGGCCAGGAGGCCGAAGTCTCCGAAGTCGGCCAGGTGCTCTCGGTCGGCGACGGCATCGCCCGCGTCTACGGCCTCGACAACGTGCAGTCCGGCGAAATGGTCGAGTTCGAGAGCGGCGTCAAAGGCATGGCGCTCAATCTCGAAGCCGACAATGTCGGCATCGTGATCTTCGGCACCGACCGCGAGATCAAGGAAGGCCAGACCGTCAAGCGCACCCGCGCCATCGTCGAGGTGCCGGTCGGCAAGGGCTTGCTCGGCCGGGTGGTCGACGCGCTCGGCGAGCCGATCGACGGCAAGGGGCCGATCAAGGCCGACCGCAAATCGCAGGTCGACGTGAAAGCCCCCGGCATCATCCCGCGCAAATCGGTGCACGAGCCGATGGCGACGGGGCTGAAAGCGATCGACGCGCTGATCCCGATCGGCCGCGGCCAGCGCGAATTGATCATCGGCGACCGCCAGACCGGCAAGACCGCCATCGCGCTCGATACCATCCTCAATCAGAAATCGCTCAACACCTCAAACGACGAGAAGATCAAGCTCTATTGCATCTATGTCGCGATAGGACAGAAGCGTTCGACGGTGGCGCAATTCGTCAAGGTGTTGGAGGAGAACGGCGCGCTCGATTATTCGATCGTGATCGCCGCGACCGCGTCCGACCCGGCGCCGATGCAATATCTGGCGCCGTTTACCGGCTGCACCATGGGCGAATATTTCCGCGACAACGGCATGCACGCGGTGATCATCTATGACGATCTGTCCAAGCAGGCGGTCGCCTATCGCCAGATGTCGTTGTTGCTGCGCCGGCCGCCGGGGCGCGAAGCCTATCCGGGCGACGTGTTCTATCTGCATTCGCGGCTGCTCGAACGCGCCGCCAAGATGAACGACGACAACAAGGCCGGCTCGCTGACCGCGCTGCCGGTGATCGAGACCCAGGCCAACGACGTGTCGGCCTATATCCCGACCAACGTCATCTCCATCACCGACGGCCAGATCTTCCTCGAGACCGATCTGTTCTATCAGGGCATCCGTCCGGCGGTGAACGTCGGCCTGTCGGTGTCGCGGGTCGGTTCCGCGGCGCAGACCAAGGCGATGAAGAAAGTCGCCGGCCGCATCAAGGGCGAGCTGGCGCAATACCGCGAGATGGCGGCGTTCGCGCAGTTCGGCTCCGATCTCGACGCCACCACGCAGCGCCTGCTCAACCGCGGCTCGCGGCTCACCGAGTTGCTCAAGCAGCCGCAATTCTCGCCGCTGCGCATGGAGGAGCAGGTCTGCGTCATCTATGCCGGCGTCAACGGCTATCTCGATCCGCTGCCGGTCGACCGCATCCGCGCCTTCGAGGACGGTCTGCTCGGCACGCTGCGCGGCCAGCACGACGACATTCTCAAGACCATCCGCGATTCGCGCGACCTCGACGATGCCACCGCCGGCAAGCTCAAGGGCGCCGTCGAGAACTTCGCCAAGACGTTCGCTTAGCGGACGACAGACGACAGATAACGGAGGACGGATGGTCGAAGACTAAGCGGAAGGCTCTAATTTTTCTGTCGTCCGTCGTCTGTCGTCCGTCATCAGACCCATGCCCTCGCTCAAAGACCTGCGCAACCGTATCGCCGCGACCAAGGCGACGCAGAAAATCACCAAGGCCATGCAGATGGTCGCGGCGTCGAAACTGCGCCGTGCTCAGGCTGCGGCCGAGGCGGCGCGTCCCTATGCCAGTCACATGGACACGGTGCTCGGCAATATCGCCGCGTCGGTCGCCGGGCTCGACAATGCGCCGCGGCTGTTGCGCGGCACCGGCAGCGATCAGAAACATCTGCTGCTCGTCTGCACCGCCGAACGCGGTCTGTGCGGTCCGTTCAACACCGCGATCGTGCGGCTCGCCCGCGAGCGCGCCAACGCGCTGATGGCCGAGGGTAAGGATGTCAAATTCTTCTGCGTCGGCCGCAAGGGTTACGATCAGTTGCGCCGGCTCTATGCCCAGCAGATCGTCGAACTGGTCGATCTGCGTTCGGTGCGCAGCTTGCGGTTCGAGAACGCCGAAATGATCGCCGCGAAGATCATCGCGCTGTTCGACAAGTTCGAATTCGACGTCTGCACGCTGTTCTACTCGCGCTTCCGCTCGGTGATCGCGCAGATCCCGACCGCGCAGCAGATCATTCCGCCGGTGTTCGAGGCCGATGCCGCCGCAGCTCTGGGTGGCGCGGTCTACGAGTTCGAGCCGGACGAAGAGGATATCCTCAAAGAGCTCTTGCCGCGCAATCTCGCGGTGCAGATTTTCCGCGCGCTCATCGAGAACGCGGCATCGTTCTACGGCGCGCAGATGTCGGCGATGGACAATGCCACCCGCAACGCCGGCGAGATGATCCGCAAGCAGACGCTCAGATACAACCGCACGCGCCAGGCGATGATCACCAAGGAACTGATCGAGATCATCTCCGGTGCCGAGGCGCTATAAACCACTTTAAAGAGGGCCATGATGGCAAAAGCAGTTGGACGCATCACCCAAGTCATCGGCGCCGTCGTCGACGTGCAGTTCGAGGACCACCTGCCGGCGATTCTCAATGCGCTGGAGACCAAGAACCAGGGCAACCGCCTGGTGCTCGAAGTTGCGCAGCATCTCGGCGAGTCGACCGTGCGTACCATCGCCATGGATACCAGCGAAGGCCTGGTGCGCGGCCAGGAAGTATCCGACACCGGTCAACCGATCAGCGTGCCGGTCGGCGCCGGCACGCTAGGCCGCATCATCAACGTGATCGGCGAGCCGGTCGACGAGGCCGGCCCCGTGCCGCACCAGGAGACGCGCCCGATCCATCAGGAGGCGCCGTCCTACACCGATCAGTCGACCGACGCCGCCATCCTGGTCACCGGCATCAAGGTTGTCGATCTGCTCGCGCCCTATGCCAAAGGCGGCAAGGTCGGCCTGTTCGGCGGCGCCGGTGTCGGCAAGACCGTGATCATCATGGAATTGATCAACAACATCGCCAAGGCGCACGGCGGCTATTCGGTGTTCGCCGGCGTCGGCGAGCGCACGCGCGAGGGCAACGATCTTTATCACGAGATGATCGAGTCGGGCGTCAACAAAGACCCGCACAAGGGCTCGGTCGAAGGCTCGAAATGCGCGCTGGTCTATGGCCAGATGAACGAGCCGCCGGGCGCCCGCGCCCGCGTCGGTCTCTCCGGCCTCACCGTCGCCGAATTTTTCCGCGACCAGGGGCAGGATGTTCTCTTCTTTGTCGACAACATCTTCCGCTTCACCCAGGCCGGCTCGGAAATGTCGGCGCTGTTGGGCCGCATTCCCTCGGCGGTGGGCTATCAGCCGACGCTTGCCACCGACATGGGCGCGCTACAGGAGCGCATCACCACCACCACCAAAGGCTCGATCACGTCGGTGCAGGCGATCTACGTGCCGGCCGACGATCTGACCGATCCGGCGCCGGCGACTTCGTTCGCGCATCTTGATGCCACCACGGTGCTGTCGCGCTCGATCGCCGAGAAGGGCATCTATCCGGCGGTCGATCCGCTCGACTCCACCTCGCGCATGCTGTCGGCGGCGGTGGTCGGCGAAGAGCACTACGCCGTCGCCCGCCGCGTCCAGCAGATTTTGCAACGCTATAAGGCGCTGCAAGACATCATCGCCATTTTGGGCATGGACGAGCTGTCGGAAGAGGACAAGCTCACTGTTGCGAGGGCACGGAAAATCGAGCGCTTCCTGTCGCAGCCGTTCCACGTCGCCGAAGTGTTCACTGGCTCGCCCGGCGTCTTCGTCGATCTGGCCGACACCATCCGCGGCTTCCAGGGTTTATGCGAGGGCAAATACGATCACCTGCCCGAGGCCGCCTTCTACATGGTGGGCACAATCGACCAGGCGGTGGAGAAGGGCAAGAAGCTCGCCGCCGAGGCGGCCTAACAGAGGCATAGGATCGGAACTGCGACATGGCCGACCTTCATCTCGAGTTTGTCTCTCCTGAGCGCGTGCTGTTCTCCGGCGACGTCGATCAGGTCGACTTGCCCGGCGCCGAGGGCGACATGGGCATCTTGCCTGGTCACGCGCCGCTGGTAACTGCGCTGCGGCCCGGCATCGTCACCGTCTTCAGCGGCGGCAAGCGCGAACCAATCGTGGTCATCGGCGGTTTTGCCGAAGTCAGCCCGGCCGGACTGACCGTGCTCGCCGACAGCGCGGTGGCGCGGGAAGATTTCGACATGGCGACGCTCGCCAGTGAGATCACGGACGCCGAGGAAGACGTCGCCGATTGCACCGACGACGCCGAGCGCGACAAGCTCGCCCGTCACCTCGAACAATTGAAATCATTGCAAGGCGCGCTGGCGCAGTAGCGCGGGCCGCCTCTGCTGTAATCAGCTTTTCGCGAGATGCGCGAATTCGCCGACCACGCGCTCGTAAACCGCGCGTTTGAACGGCACCACGAGGCTCGGGATATTCTGCAACGGCTCCCAGCGCCAAGCGGAAAATTCCGGCTCATGCGCGCCGGCGGGATGGGCGAGGTCGATCTCGCTCTCGTCGCCGGTAAAACGCAGCGCGAACCATTTCTGGGTCTGGCCGCGGTATTTGCCCTTCCATGCCTGGCCGACGATCGCGCGCGGAATGTCGTATTGCAGCCAGTCGGCGATTTCGCCAAGCCGCTCGACGGAACGGATATTGGTTTCCTCGCGCAGCTCCCGCAACGCCGCGGGTAAAGGCTCTTCGCCCTTGTCGATGCCGCCTTGCGGCATCTGCCAGGCGTGCGTCGCGTCGATATGCTCCGGCCCCTCGATGCGCCGGCCGATGAAGCCAAGGCCGGCGCGATTGAGCACCAGCACGCCGACGCAGGGGCGATAGGGGAGGTCTTCGAAGCGCATACCGTCGTCACGTTTGTTTAGGCTTCAGCGCCACCGCCGTGATCGGAACCAGTTGGACGCCGTGGTCGGCCAAGGTTTTCGCCCATTTGGCGATGTGGTCGATCGAGACCGGCAGCCCGGACGATATGCCAACCGCGATGCTGCGCTCGCGCGCGGCCATTTCCAGGCGGCCCAGTGCGTGGTCGATCTCGCTCGCCGTTGGTACCGCATCGATGGTCACGTCGGCCTTGGCGAAGGGGAGGTTATTGGCGCCGGCGATGCGGCTGGCGAGGCTGCGCGGATTCGCGCCGTCGTCGACGAAGATCAGTCCGCGCTTGGCGGTTTCGCGCAGCACCGGCGCAAACGACTGATCGGAGGCGGTGAAGCGTCCGCCCATGGCGCCGGCGATGCCCACATAGCCCTGGAACCGGCTCATCAGCCAGTACAGCCGGTCGAGGTTCTGCTGCGGCGTCAGCGAGGTGAGCAGCGTTTGCGGGCCGGGGTCATTGTCCGGATAGTCGAACGGCTCCATGGGAACCTGGAGCAAAATCTCGTGGCCCCGGGCACGGGCGCGCCCGGCCAGCGCCGCGACGTCGCCGCCATAAGGCATGAAGCCCAGCGTCACCGCTCCGGGCAGCTTGGCGATGGCGTCGGCGGTGGTGCTGTCGCTGACGCCCAGCCCGCTGACGATGATGGCAATGCGCGGCGCGTCGGGCTTGCCGGGCAGCGTCTTCACCGGCTGGGCGAAGGCATCGGCCGGCCGCACGCCGTCGGCGGCGATTTTGGGAATGGCGCCTTGGGCCGACATTTCGAGGAATTTCTGGTCGAGCGGGCCGGCGTCTGGCGCGGGCGCTGCGTCATTGGCCGGAGCCGGAATGGCCACTTCCTTACGCTCGCCGGTCTTGCCGTCGATGATGGTGATGGTCTTGGTGGCGGCCTGAGGCGCCGCCGTTTGTCCCGGAGCGGCAGGAACCGCCGCGGCAGCGTCGGGATTGACGGCGACGACTTTCGGCGGCCCTTGGCCTTCGGCGGTCTTTGCCGGCGGGCCTGGACGCAGGTTGATCGGCACCACAGCGATCGGCTCACCGCCGAACGGATTGTTCCCGACCACCGCCCACACCACGAACACGCCGAGGAACAGCGTCAGCACGCCGGCCATGACCTGCGACGTGGTGATCGGGATCGATAGCCGTCGCTTACGCAGCTGCTGGCCGAGCGGCGCGTTCAAGTCATCGGCGGTCATAATCCGCTCTCAGAAGCCAATCGCTCGCGAATCATGCACCGAAGTCTATCACGGCCGGTCTACGGCCGGTTTGGGCCGCGATTATCGGCTTTCAGGCGGTTCCAGCAGCAACCGACAAGAATACCGCCAAGAATATTGGCAAGACCAAATAATTCGGGGCGGCTCATCACCGCCCCGAATTCAACCTGATGAACTGGACCGCTTGCTTAGTTCGGCACGGCGGTCTTCGGATTCGGCGGGAAGGCGGCGTTGGTCGTGGTGCCGCGCAGGAGGTCGAGCGCCATCTTCAGCGCCGCGTCGTCCTTCTCATCCGGCGGCACGTAGGACTGCGAGCCGGACTCCTCGTTGCCCTCGGCCTTGAGGTGGCCGCGCAGCGACGCTTCGCCTTTGGTGTCGGTCCGCGCCTTGAGGTCGTCCGGCACGTCCTGCAGCACCTCGATGTCGGGCGTGATGCCCTTGGCCTGGATCGAGCGGCCCGACGGCGTGTAGTAACGTGCCGTGGTCAGCCGCAGCGCGCCATTGCCGGCGCCGAGCGGGATGATGGTCTGCACAGAACCCTTGCCGAATGAGCGGGTGCCGACCAGCGTCGCGCGCTTGTGGTCCTGCAGCGCGCCGGCGACGATTTCGGAAGCCGACGCCGAGCCGCCGTTGATCAGCACGATCACCGGCTTGCCCTTGGTCATGTCGCCCGGCCGCGCATTGAAGCGCTGCGTCTCCTCGGCATTGCGGCCGCGGGTGGAGACGATCTCGCCCTTGTCGAGGAAGGTATCCGACACCGAGATCGCCTGGTCGAGCAGACCGCCCGGATTGTTGCGCAGATCGACGACGTAGCCTTTGACCTTGTCGGCGCCGAGCTGACCGTTGAGGTCGTTGATCGCCTGCTTCAGGCCGTCGGTGGTCTGCTCGTTGAATTGGGTGATGCGGATATAGCCGACATCTTCGCCCTCGGAATGCGAGCGCACCGATTTGACGCGGATGACGTCGCGCACGATCGTCACGTCGATCGGCTTGTCGGCGCCTTTACGCATGATGGTGAGCTTGATCTTGGTGTTGACCGGCCCGCGCATCTTGTCGACGGCTTGATTGAGCGTCAGCCCCTGCACGGCTTCGTCGTCGAGCTGGGTGATGATGTCGTTGGCCATGACGCCGGCCTTGGCCGCCGGCGTATCGTCGATCGGCGCCACGACCTTCACCAGGCCGTCCTCCATGGTGACCTCGATGCCCAGCCCGCCGAACTCGCCGCGGGTCTGCACCTGCATGTCGCGGAAGCTCTTCGGGTCCATATAGCTCGAATGCGGATCGAGCCCGGCCAGCATGCCGTTGATCGCCGATTCGACGAGCTTACTGTCATCGGGTTTTTCGACGTAGTCGGCGCGCACGCGCTCGAACACGTCGCCGAACAGATTGAGCTCCCGATACGTGTCGGAGGCCGCCGCTCGCGCGGCAGAACCGACCAGCAGTGAATGGGGCTGCGTCGCGAGCAGCGTTACCACGGCGCCCGCCATTGCACCGAGGAAAACCAGAGATGTCTTGCGCATCATCCGCGAACCTTTTCGCCTTCGTTTGCTGCCCACCAGGGGCTGGGATCGATCGGAGTGCCGTCTTTGCGGAACTCCACGTAAAGTACAGGTTGCTTGGCCCCGGCCGTGACGGCTGTGGATACCTGCGATCCACCGCCCAAAACTGCACCCATGACTGCTACGGGTTCACCGGTCAGCACGAACTGGCCGAGATCGACGGAAATCCGCTCCATCCCCGCTAACAGCACATGATACCCGCCGCCGGCATTGAGGATCAAGAGTTGGCCATAACTGCGAAACGGTCCGGCGTAAACAACCCAGCCGTCGCACGGGGCAGTTATCTCGGCGCCAGAACGGGTTGCGATGGATAGTCCCTTTTGAGTTCCACCGGCGCCGTCCGAGGCGCCGAACTCGCGAATCCGCGATCCATTGACCGGCAAACGCAAATGCCCGCGATTCGCCGCGAATGCAACGGCGGGCGTGAGCCGGCCGGGATCCTTCAAAGCGGCCAGGTCGGGGCGCGTGGCATCTTCCTCGATGGCGCGGGAGTTGAGGCGGGTCTGCCGGGTGGCGCTGTCGAGGCCTTGCTCGAGCTTGCCGATGAGGTCTTTGAGGTTGTCGACCTGATGCGCCAGGTCCGTGGCGCGTTGCCGTTGCGCGTCCAGCGTCTGCTCGACCGCGGTCTGCTTCTGCTGCCGCTCGTCGATCAGCATGTTGAGGCGCAACTGCTCGTGCGCGAGTGTGGCGAGGTCGCGCGATAGCTTGGCGTTTTCGCCGTCGATGTCCTTGCGCACGCGCAGCAACTCGGCGAGATCGCCGGCGAGCGCATCGGCCTGCGTGCGCATCTCGGGCACCACGGCGCCGAGCATGATCGCGGTGCGCACTGCTTGCAGCGCATCCTCCGGCCGCACCATGAGCGCCGGCGGCGGCTGCCGGCCGATGCGCTGCAGGGCGGCGAGGATTTCGACGATCACGGTGCGGCGCTCGTCGAGCGAGGTTTTGAAAATGTGTTCCCGCTCGTCGAGCGGCTTCAGGCGCGCCTGCGTCGCCTCGATGTTGGCCTCGACGTCGCGGACGCGGGTGGCGGTGTCGATGAGCTGCTGGTTGAGTGCGCGGCGGTCGACGCCGATGGCCTCGATCTCGAGCTTGAGCTTGGTCTGGGCCTCCAAAGCCGCGCGCTGCTGGGCGCGCGCGGCATCGAGCTCCTGGTCGTGCTGCTTGAGCGTGTTGAGATCGGGCTTTGCCGGGGTGCCCGGGGCCGGG
>Ga0208604_1000168_pt1 | contig 9919 bp, 9 predicted proteins | sample MicForSoSWNH22_M_FD_188009 | JGI IMG/M metagenome (GOLD analysis project Ga0208604, IMG submission 188009) | Forest soil microbial communities from Harvard Forest Long Term Ecological Research site in Petersham, Massachusetts, USA - MetaG HF016... | ecosystem: Environmental > Terrestrial > Soil >... | reverse complement strand
AAGCCACAAACCGCGGCGGAAGCGATACCGCCGCTCAAGCCGATGATCGGCGCTTCGACCGTCGTCGTCTCGATCATGGCCGGGCGCACGCTGCAATTCATCGCCGGCGCGCTGAACGCTCCCTGCGCGCTGGTGCGCGCCATGCCCAACACGCCGGCTGCGATCGGCCGCGGCATCACGGTTGCGGTGCCGCGCGACGTCAATCCGGCGCAGCGCGAGCTTGCCGACCGCCTGCTCCGCGCAACAGGTGTCGTCGAGTGGACCGACGACGAAGCGCTGATGGACGCAGTTACCGCGGTGTCGGGATCGGGACCCGCCTATGTTTTTCTCTTGGCCGAAGCGCTGGCCGAGGCCGGCGTTGCCTCCGGCCTGCCGCCGTCGCTCGCCGCCAAGCTCGCGCGTGAGACCGTTGCCGGTTCAGGCGAGTTGCTGCACCGCTCGGAGCTCGACGCCGCGGTGCTGCGGCAGAATGTGACGTCGCCCGGAGGCACCACCGCGGCCGCGCTTGACGTGCTGATGGGCAAAGACGGCCTCGCGCAGCTGATGCGCAAAGCGGTTGCGGCCGCGACCAAGCGTTCGCGGGAGCTTGCCGGCTGATCGCGCCGTCCTGGCGCCGCCTTGGAACCGTCCCATCGCCGGCCTACATTGAATCCGATAGTCGCGCGCATGGGGCATTGCCAAAGAGTATTGCCCAAGAGTTGGGTGCACAGGAGTTCGGTCATGGTTCGCAAACCCGCCCGTAAAGCCGCACGATCCTCTTCCGCCGCGAAGCCTGCAGCGCCTGCCGCCGCCGGCAGCGAACGCGACAAAATCATCGCCGCCTTCCTGGGACTGCTTGCGGAGAAACCGATCGAGCAGATCGGCCTCGCCGAGATCGCCAAGGAAGCCCGGGTATCGCTCGGCCAGTTGCGCGGCGAGTTCGCCTCGACGCTAGCGATCTTCGCCGCCCACATCAAGGCGATCGACCGCGCCGTGCTCGCTGAGGATTTGAGCGACATGGCCGAGGAGCCGCCGCGCGAGCGGCTGTTCGACGTGCTGATGCGGCGGCTCGAAATATTGGCGCCGCATCGCCAGGCGGTGCGCTCGCTGTTGCGGTCCGCCCGGCGCAATCCGCCGCTCGCTTTGGCGCTCAATGGATTGGCGGTCCGCTCGCAGCAATGGATGCTGACCGCGGCCGCGATCAACGCCTCGGGACCGCGCGGCATGATACGCGCCCAGGGCTTGGCGCTGTTGTTCGGTTCGGTGCTCGGCACCTGGGTGCGCGACGACGATCCCGGGCTTGCCCGCACCATGGCGGCGCTCGACCGCGCGCTGGCCCGCGGCCAGCGCTTTTCCGGCTTCCTCGACGATTTGTGTCACATCCCGTCGCGGCTTTGCCGGCTGCGGCCGCGCCGGCGCCGGCGGGATGACGATGCCGAGGAGGAGTCGGCCGTGGCCTAATCGGGCTCGCCGCTTTACCAAGGATTACCTACGCGTGGCGTCCACAGCCAAAGCTTAGAATGCCTTTAAACAAAGGTTTTTCATTGCATCGCTAAACTGGCTGCGCTAATGTTAGTTGCAGATCGAACCAATTTGCCGCCGGGCCGTCGCGCCATGATTGTCTGTTCTTGTAACGTGTTCACGGACGGCGACGTGCGCAGCACGCTCGCAGCCGGCGAGGGTTGTCCGCGCACTGCCGGCGAAGTCTATCACTGCCTCGGTTGCAGCGCCCAATGCGGCCGCTGCGCCCGTACCATCCGACGCATCATGGACGAGGCGCTGGCAGCCGCGACATCCCGTTGCGCCGGCGCCCAGAACCAGCCCTGAATTTCACGCCGGTCGCGACGGTTTGAATCTTCCACAGTCAAGGCGCCGCCTATCGCGGGCCAGCCTTTAATTGTTATAATTAAAGCCAGTGCCACACATCGTGCGGCGCCGACCCCCATTGCAGGAGCGCGATCATGAAAGGCGACACGGGAGTCATCGACTTCCTCAATAAGGGACTGCGGCACGAACTGACGGCCGTCAACCAATACTGGCTGCATTACCGGCTGCTCGACAATTGGGGCTACAAGGCGCTCGCCAAGCAATGGCGCAAAGAATCGATCGAGGAGATGCAGCACGCCGACAAGCTGGTCGAGCGCATCATCTTCCTCGACGGCTTCCCCAACATGCAGGTGCTCGATCCGCTGCATATCGGCCAGAACGTCAAGGAGGTCCTCGATTGCGACCTCGGCTCGGAAATGTCGGCGCGCGCGCTCTACCAGGAGGCCGCCACCCATTGCCACGGCGTGAAGGACTACGTGACGCGCGACCTGTTCGAGAAGCTGATGCACGACGAGGAAGAGCACATCGATTTCCTCGAGACCCAGCTCGACCTGGTCGCCAAGCTCGGGCTCGAGCTCTACGCCCAGCACCATATCGGCGAGCTCGAAGAGGGCGAGGACTGAGCGGCGTCATTCGCCCGCGCGGCCGCAATCGTTAACAGGGTCTTAACGGCGTTTTGCCGCCGCCCGCCGCGGCGGGCGAATTGGCGCGTTCGCGCCCGATCCACGCTGCCGTTTCAACCGGTCTGCTTTGCATCGCACGCGCCGCGGTGGATTAACAATCACGGTTAAATCTTAAGGTTAAGACCCGCTTAAATAATTGCTGCCATCTTCGGCCCGGTTCAACGACGGCGGGCCGCCGAAACCGTGGCTCGGCCGAGGAAAGGACGAAGCCATGGTCAGCGTCAAATTCTTCGCTAGCGCTGCTGCGGTGGGCTTGCTCAGCACAGCCGCACTCGCAGCCGATCTCCCTCCCCCCCAGATGTATCAACCGCCACCGCAGATGGCGTATCAACCCGCGCCGGTCGTATCCAGCGGCTGGTATCTGCGCGGCGACGTCGGCGTCGGCATCCAGTCGTTCGGCGATTTCCCGCACTCGCAGACGAATTCCGCTTTCGTCTGGCCGGCGAGCTGGGCGATCGTGCAGAAAGACATCCAGGACACCGCGATCTTCGGCGGCGGTATCGGCTACGAGTGGAACAACTGGTTCCGGACGGATTTCACCGCCGAATACCGCACCAAGGCGGCGTTCAAGGCCACCGGCCGCTTCGTCGAATTCTGCGCCGGCGGCGGCAACTGCTTCGACGTCACCGAAGGCAACTTCTCGGCGGCCGTGTTCATGGCCAACGCCTATCTCGATCTCGGCACCTGGTGGTGCCTGACGCCCTATATCGGCGCCGGCGTCGGCGGCGCCTATGATCGCATCACGGGCGTGCAGGATCTCGGCATCAACTCCAGCGGCACCGTCGGCTTCGGCTTGACCTCCGCGGACTCGGCGAACTGGAACCTCGCCTGGAATGCCCAGGCCGGCCTCACCTACAACGTCAACAACAACTTCAAGGTCGATTTCAGCGCCCGCTACCTCCACCTGGGCTCGCCGGAAACGGCCGTCGTCGCCTGTCAAAATACCGCGACGTGCCCGGGCGCCTTCTACAATCTGAGCAACACCAACTCCTGGGATTTCAGGATCGGCCTGCGCTGGATGCTGCAGCCCGATATGGTCCCGATGATGGCGCCGCCCCCGCTGATGAGCCGGGGCTGATGCCCAGCGCCGAAACGGCGAATCAAAAGCAACAGACGGCGCGGGCAACCGCGCCGTTTTCGTTTTAGGGACTCCGATCCTGAGCCGGCTCCCGTGAGGGTGCGCCTGACGGCCTGCCCCACCGCCCGGCCGCCCCGAGCTAACGCTCCATTAAGGTTAATGCCTGATGATCGACCGCGTCTGGCCGCGCATGGCGCGCCACCGGGACGGAGAATGCGGCCGATGCGTTGGGTCATCTGTGCTTTGGTCGTGCTTTTAGCGCCGGCCGGCGCGTTCGCCGGGGACTTCGACGTGCTGCGCGGCGCGCAACCCGTGGGCTACGCCTCCTACACGCGCTGGAGCGGCCTTTACGGCGGCGGACTGATCGGCGAAGAGTTCGACGGCGCCGACTTCCGCAATATTGGCCAATCCGAAATCACGACGATCTCGGGATTAAGCGCGATCTTCGACGGCATCCCGTTGACCAACTTCCCGCGACTGAGTTCATTGAACACGAATACATCGAGCTACAGCGCATTCGCCGGTTACAATTACCAATTCGAGGCGGCGGTGGTCGGCCTGGAGTTCAACTTCACCAAAACCTCCTTCAGCGCCAGCATCAATGACGTGGAAAGCCACAGCTATTTCACAACCGTCAACAACACCATCTATGACACCGCGTACACGGTGACCACAGGAGCCTCCGCGAGACTGAACGATTCCGCGTCGCTACGCGGCCGCCTCGGCTGGGCGTACGGCAATTTCTTGCCCTATGGCTTTGCCGGGGTCACGGTTGCGCAGATCGACGCAACCAAGTTCGTCAACGTCACCGTTTGCGGCGAGGAGACCCCGTATGATTGCACCAACCCGCCGCCGCCAAACCCACCGCCGCCGGCGCGGGTCGGCGGTACCTGGACGATAGCCGATCAAGTCGCCGGCAAGTGGTACGCGGGCTACGTCGCGGGATTTGGCCTCGATTACGCCCTGACTCAGAACCTCTTCCTGCGCGGCGAACTCGAATACACGCAATACACGGCGCCGTTCAATATCAGGCTCAGCGCGACCAGCGCACACATCGGCGCTGGCGTGAAGTTCTGATCGCCGCGCGCGGCGCAACGCTTCCTAGAACTTTACACCGAGGCCGCCGCGGACGGTGTTGACGTCCACGACCAGGTTCGCGATCGGCGCGAACTGCACATATTCGTATTCGACGCGCAGGAAGACGTTGCGCGTGAGCGCGACGTCGAGGCCGCCGCCGAAGGTGAAGCCAACCATCCATTCGCCGTTCTTGCCGGCGGTGCCGGTAAACGAGAACGGCACGCACGGCGGATTAGTGCCTGCGGGACAGCCGAGCGGCGGATTTTGTACGCCGAAGGTCGTGCCCACAATATTGACATTGGCGTGCCCCACGGCAACGCCGGCAAAAGCATAGGGCAGGAAATTACCCAGAGCCCACCCACCACGCGCGCGCAGCGTGCCGAAATTGAGCTCGCTGACACTACCGCTGCCGGTAACGGTCACATCGTAGGGGATTCCGCCCGCCGTCACCCGGCGCGAGATCGGCGAATTCGGCGCGGTAAGCGACAAGTTGGCCTGGTCGTAGTTGGCCTCAACGCCGAGGATGAGCCTTTCGAACTGCGTGTTGTAGCCGGCAAAGCCGCCGAAGCCAGCGGCACTGTGATTGGCCTGACCAAGCACCGGCCAACTGGACGGCTGCTGCTCGTTCTCTAGCGTCAACTCGCGCAGCGCAAAAGCGAGCGGCGCCTGCGTGGTCTTGCTGAAGTCACCACCGGCGTTGCTGTAACTGACCTGACCGCCGATATAGACGCCGGCCCAGCCGTTGACGTTCATGGGCGCCGCCGGTTGCGCACCGGTCAGCCAACTCAGATCGTCCGCGAAGGCGCTTGGCGCGAACGCAAACGCCAACAGTACATATATGACGCGACGCATAGGACGCCCTTTCCCCTTGTTGCGGGCGATCTTCGAGCGCGGACATTAAAGGGGGGTTAGCCGGTTCGCCGGCGTGGTCGCCGCTTAACTGTTCCAAATATTTGGAATTGCGACGCGACGACAAATCCGCGCGGGATTTTTTCTGATATCCGTATCGAGAATTCTGCCGCGTTTTCCGGCACTAAGACGATGCGGCCGCGCGCGCGCAAATTCTTGGCCATGACCGCGACGAGCGCGATTCAATAAGCGCTAACCGCAAATGATCTTAAAATTGTCGCTGCCGCGGTAGGTAAATCCGCGCTGAATGCGCGCGCCACATTTCAGGTTACGGAATCGTTTGCGCGCAGCCGGCAGCCGCCGCGCCGTTCGCGATTGTGACACTGCCTTTACGGTTGCCGCCGCGTGCCGCGTCGCCCCGCCGCGATGCAGGCGGACGCCGCAACTCGCGCTTGACGGCGGGAGATCAAATCCTTAATTCCAGGAGCGGGACACCCCTCCCCAACGAGGGGCGCCTATCTGGAAGGATAGACCATGACGATTGCCAAGCCCTCCGGGCGGCCAAGCGTGCCGCACTTTTCGTCCGGCCCCTGCGCCAAGCGCCCCGGTTGGACCCCGCAAGCCCTCAGCGACGCATTTACCGGGCGCTCGCACCGCTCGAAGCCGGGCAAGGCCAAGCTCAAGCGCGCCATCGATCTGACCCGCGAGGTCTTACGCGTTCCCGCCGACTATCGCATCGGCATCGTCCCGGCGTCCGATACCGGCGCGGTCGAAATGGCGCTGTGGACGCTGCTCGGCCCGCGTCCGGTGACGATGCTGACCTGGGAATCCTTCGGCGAAGGCTGGGTCAGCGACGTCGACAAGGAGCTCAAGCTCAAGGACATCACGGTGCTGCGGGCGCCCTATGGCGAGCTCCCCGATCTCGCCAAAGCCGATCCGGCAAGCGACATCGTGTTCACCTGGAACGGTACGACGTCCGGCGTGCGCGTCGCCAACGCCGATTGGATCGCGGCCGATCGGACCGGGCTTACCATTTGCGACGCCACCTCGGCGGCCTTCGCCCAGCCGCTCGAATGGGGCAAGCTCGATGTGGTGACGTTCTCCTGGCAGAAGGCGCTGGGCGGCGAGGCGGCCCATGGCATGCTGATCCTATCGCCGCGCGCGGTCGCCCGGCTCGAAAGCTACACGCCGCCGTGGCCGGTGCCGAAAATTTTCCGCACCACCAAGGGCGGCAAGCTCAACGACGGCATTTTCCAGGGCGAGACTATCAACACGCCGTCGATGCTATGCGTCGAAGATTATCTCGACGCGCTCGAATGGGCGAAATCGGTCGGTGGCTTGCCGGCGCTGCACGCCCGCGCCGACGCCAACGCCAAAGTCATCGCCGATTGGGTTGAGCGCACGCCGTGGATCGATTTTCTGGCGCGCGATCCGGCGCTGCGCTCCAACACTTCGGTCTGCCTGAAGGTGGTCGATCCGGCCGTGACGCGGCTTGGCGCCGACGCCCAGGCCGCGTTCGTCAAAGGCATCGCCGCAGCCCTCGACAAGGAAGGCGTCGCTTACGACATCGATGCCTATCGCGATGCGCCGCCGGGACTGCGCGTCTGGTGCGGCTCGACCATCGAGCGCGCCGATGTCGAGGCGCTGACGCCGTGGCTCGACTGGGCCTATGCGGCGGCCAAGGAAGCTTTGGCGAAGGCGGCTTGATCGCCATGTCAGCGGCTTCCTTCGCCGATCCTCTCACCGAGCGGCTGGTGGCGTTCGTGCGCAGCATCGGCATCGAGGTGCGCACCGCCACGCTGCCGGAAAAGACGGTCTTGCCCGGCCTCGACATCCGCCATGGCGCGATCCTGGTTGACGAGGCGCGCATGACCCATCCCGGCGATATCCTGCACGAAGCCGGCCATCTCGCCGTCACCGATCCGCTCATACGCAACGCGCCGACGCTGTCGCCGACCCCTGCCGACGAGATGACAAGCATCGCCTGGTCTTACGCCGCGCTGCGCCATCTCGCGCTCGACCCGGCGATCGTCTTCCACGATGACGGCTACAAGGGCGAGGCGGCGTCGCTCATCGAGAATTTCACGGCCGGCCACTATTTCGGCGTGCCGCTGTTGCAGTACTACGGCATGGCCGTCGAGCCCAGGCGCGCCGCCGAGACGAGCGCCGAACCCTATCCTCACATGCTGCGCTGGTTGCGCTGACCGCAAAGGAAATTTGCCATGACCGCCCGCGTTCTGATCTCCGATGCGTTGTCGCCCGCCGCCGTCCAGATTTTCAAGGATCGCGGCGTCGAGGTCGAATTCCAGCCCAATCTCGGCAAGGACAAAGACAAGCTCGCAGAGATCATCGACGGCTTCGATGGCTTGGCGATCCGCTCCGCCACCAAGGTCACGGCCAAGATGCTGGAGAAGGCCAAGAGCCTGAAAGTGATCGGCCGCGCCGGCATTGGCGTCGACAACGTCGATATCCCGGCGGCGACCGCCCGCGGCATCATCGTGATGAACACGCCGTTCGGCAATTCGATCACCACGGCGGAGCATGCCATCACGCTGATGCTGGCGCTGGCGCGGCAAATCCCCGAAGCCGATGCCTCCACGCGCGCCGGCAAATGGGAGAAAAACAAATTCCTCGGCGTCGAGATTTTCTCGAAGACGCTCGGCATCATCGGCTGCGGCAATGTCGGCTCGATCGTCGCCGACCGGGCGATCGGGCTGAAGATGAAGGTGATCGCCTACGACCCGTATCTGTCGGCCGACCGCGCGATGAATCTCGGCGTCGAGAAGGTCGAACTCGACGAGCTGTGGCGGCGCGCCGATTTCATCACCTTGCACACGCCGCTGACCGACAAGACCCGCGACATCATCAATGCCGAGACGCTCAAGCTGACCAAGAAAGGCATGCGGCTGATCAACTGCGCACGCGGCGAGCTGGTCGATGAGACGGCGCTGTGCGAGGCGCTCAAATCCGGCCACGTCGCCGGCGCCGCGGTCGACGTGTTCCGCGAGGAGCCGGCGACGCAGAGTTGCCTGTTCGGCCTGCCCAACGTGGTGTGCACGCCGCATCTCGGCGCCTCGACCATGGAGGCGCAGGAGAACGTGGCGCTGCAGGTCGCCGAGCAGATGGCCGACTATCTGCTGCGCGGCGCGATCTCCAATGCGGTCAATTTTCCCTCGATCAGCGCCGAGGAGGCACCGAAACTAAAACCCTTCGTGGCGCTTTCGGAAAAGCTCGGCTCGTTCGCCGGCCAGCTTACCGAAAGCGGCATCACCCGCGTGCAGATTTCCTACGAGGGCGGCGTCGCGCAGCTCAACACCAAGGCGCTGACCTCGGCTGCAGTCGCCGGGCTATTGCGCCCAATGCTGCAAGACGTCAACGTCGTCTCGGCGCCGATCGTCGCCAAGGATCGCGGCATCGTCGTCGAGGAAACGCGGCGCGACGCCGAAGGCGATTACGAGAGCCTGATCACGGTCACGGTGACGACCGACCGGCAGACGCGCTCGGTGTCGGGCACGGTCTATGCCGACGGCCATCCGCGCATCATCAACATCAAAGGCATCCGCATGGACGCCGCCTTCGGCCCGTCGATGCTCTACGTCACCAACCAGGACAAGCCCGGGTTCGTCGGCCGCTTCGCGACGCTCCTCGCCGGCGCCGGCATCAACATCGCCACCTTCCATCTCGGCCGCGAATCCGCCGGCGGCGACGCCATCGCGCTGGTCGAAGTCGACGGCACGGTGCCGCCGAGCGTGCTCGCCGAGGTGCAGAAGATCCCCAATGTGCAGCAGGTCAAGACGCTGCGGTTTTGACGCCGTCACTGCTTCGTTGCGATCGTAATCCCGCTGAAAACCAGCCCATAGCCGACGGCGTGATAAATCTCGAAGCGCTCGCCCAACAGCGCGATCGCCAGCACCGAGCCGAACACCGGCACGAGATGGATGAACGGCGCGGCGCGGTTGGCGCCGATGAGCTCGATGCCGCGGTTGAGGAACAGATAGCCGAGCAGCGACGGGAAGATGCAGATGAAGGCGAAGCTGAGCAGGCTCTCGACATCGAACACCATCGTCCGTCCACTCATGACCTCGAGGACGACGAGTGGAATGAGAAACACTGCGCCGCAACCCATTCCGACGGCGAGGAACGACAGCGGATGGATCTTCGGCCGCTTGCGTAGCATGGCCATGTAAAGGCCGTAGAACACCAGCGCGATCACGAACCAGACGTCGCCCTGATTGAACGCGATGCCGAGCAGGATCGCGAGACTGCCGTGGCAGATGATGACGATGACGCCGCTGAGCGAGACGCAGATGCCACCGGCTTGCCGCAAGGTCAGGCGGTCGCCGAACAGCGCAAAAGTCCACAGCGCCACGAACAGCGGCCCGATCGATTGCAGCAGCAAGCCGTTGATCGCGGTCGTGTACTGCAG
>Ga0208604_1000167_pt1 | contig 9922 bp, 10 predicted proteins | sample MicForSoSWNH22_M_FD_188009 | JGI IMG/M metagenome (GOLD analysis project Ga0208604, IMG submission 188009) | Forest soil microbial communities from Harvard Forest Long Term Ecological Research site in Petersham, Massachusetts, USA - MetaG HF016... | ecosystem: Environmental > Terrestrial > Soil >... | reverse complement strand
AGCAAAGTGCGCATCGCAGTGGGTTAGTTAACTGACATACGACCAGGCGATCTGATGACGCAACAAGCCCTAAGCAGGCAGAAAGGAGTCTTTATGAAAATTATTTTGATTGGCGCAAACGGAACGATCGGCGAACTGGTTCAAAAGGCATTGGCGGGTGCTGGCCATGAGATAGTCAAGGTCGGGCACAAATCAGGCGATTTCCAAGTCGAGATCGAGAACCGCGAAAGTGTCAGGAAGCTTTATCAAGCCGTCGGCTCGTTTGATGCCGTGGCCATTGCAGCAGGCCAAGTCGCATTTGCTCCGCTTTCGGAACTCACCGCTGAAAAGTGGCAGTTTTCGTTGGGAAGCAAACTCATGGGTCAGATCAATCTGGTTCAGGAGGCGATCCCGTTCATCAAAGAAAAAGGATCCTTCACTTTGGTTTCGGGCATTCTCAACGACGACCCGATCTTCGCCGGCGTCGCGGCTTCAACCGTCTCGGGCGCGTTGGAAGCTTTTGTTCGGGCTGCCGCAATTGAGCTTCCTAAGGGACTGCGCATCAATGCGGTGAGTCCCACGATGCTAAAAGAATCCGAATCTCAATTTGCCCAGTTCTTCATCGGCATGATTCCGGTCGAAGGATGGAAAGTTGGACAAGCCTACAAACGAGCTATCTTGGGGGCGCAAACCGGCCGTGTTTACAAAGTTGATTGAGCTTACTCAGAGTTTATTCGAAGACCGACCATCAACGTTCTGAGCCGTTTCGTCAACGTGAAGTCCGATTTGTAAATGGTCACATAACTTATAAGGTATTTAATTATGAAACTATCGAGCAATACGATTTTGATCACGGGCGGTGCCAGCGGCATCGGTTACGAACTCACCAAACAATTCACGGCGCTCGGTAACACGATTCTTATCACGGGCCGCGACCAAGCTAAGATGGACCGCGCGAAAGCGGCCTTTCCAAAAATTCACACCTTTCGAAGCGACGTTTCCGATCCGAAAGCTATCGTCACTCTTTACGAAGAGGTCACCAAACAATTTCCTGAGCTCAACATTTTGATCAACAACGCCGGCATCATGCGTGAGATCAATGTTCACGACAAATCCGGAAGCCTCGAAGACATCACTCGAGAGATTGAAATCAATTTGAGCGGGCCGATTCGCATGGTGAAACAATTCTTGCCGCATTTGAAAACAAAATCAGAGGCGGCAATCTTGAGCGTTTCATCGAGTTTGGCATTTGTTCCATTGCCCATTTCACCGGTTTATTGCGCCACCAAGGCCGGTCTGCACTCATTCACCGAGTCTCTTCGTGTGCAACTGAAAAATACCAAAGTGAAGGTATTTGAGCTAGCACCGCCGGCGACACAAACGGAACTCTTGGGTGACTTTAATTTTGAAGACATGAAAGGCGTTTCTATCATGAAGGTGGAAGACATGGTTAAAGTCGCCGTCAAAGGAATGCAAACCGATCGATTTGAAATTCGTCCCGGTCAGGCGAATCAGCTCAAAATGATGAATCGCTTGGCGCCTGGATTTATTTTGAGGCAAATGAGCCGATCGGTCGATCATATGCTCAGAACACAGAATTAATTCGAAGTATCCGATCCCACTCGAGCGACGAGTCTTCGAGCCAGCCGAGCACTTCCATTGCGGCGTCGTCGAAGGACAGCGCCACCTGGAAAGGGGAGCCAGGCGCATTGAGAACATAAAGAGTTACATTAGTTAATATCGCGAGGGGCAGTGGTATGCCCATTACGGAATGTCTGGTCTGACGCAAAGCCCGTTCAAGTGGCGCCCATCTTGTTATGTTCGTAGGTAGCTAGCCTACGCGGTTCGTCATTGAACAATATGGCCTGCAAGGCGACTCGCCCGGCTCAAAACTGACAAAAGCGCCGGTCAATGCGATGACGAGTAGTATTGCGCAGGCAATCCATCCCCAGGCCGCATTGGCGCTGCGCGCATTGTGGTGCGGGTCATCTTGCGATGAATCACCGGGATTCCGATACTCAGGTCTAAGCTTTCGATAAAGACGCATTCGGGGCCTTATGATCAAAAAGCACCCACCGGGCTGCTGGCATCGAGAAATAGAGCGGGCTGATACCCGCCCTGTTTCTCCTCGGCACCTTAATGGCCGATGTTTCCACGGCCTGTAGTTGACCAAGCGTCACTGGAAGCATCGTAGTCGGGTGCTAGGTGATTGATGGTTGCCGGTGCTTGCGCGTACGAGCTATAGCCGCTGTTGAGGATCGACGGCGTATGCACGAATGGTCGAGCATTCCTCGTCGAAATGCCAGCAGCCCAAGTGCCTGAGGACTGGGCAAACACCGGCACCGTGCCGGAAGCAACGAACCCGGCCAGCGCAAGCGCGAGCGGAAGACATTTTTTGGCGATGATAAGCTTCTTCACGTCGTATCTCCTTTGAGCATTGACCCGCCTGGGTCCCAAGCGGATCGCGGCTTCTTGCTGCGCCACTCATCAGCATTTCGACCGAGCGCGCGGGTTGTTACGGCAGGTGCGTCACGACTTCGTGAGTGGTTTGGCGGAGTCTGTGGCTGTTCTGTGCCGCGTGACACTTGATGAATCAATCGAGTTCGCTTCGTCGCACTCAGCACTTTGGTTTCTGGACTCGCGCCGCAATGCGCTGAGGCTTTGGAGTTAAGCTCGCCCTCATATCCGTGGAACGGTTCGAGAGCGTGGTGGAGCCAAACCCACTTGCAAACCTCTTGTTTTTATTATAACGTTCGATATAATATGGATGGTGTTGTTATGCAGCCTGGCTACTGAGGTCTCTCGCTCTCGGCCGAGCAATAAGACGCTAGCAATTATGGCCCGAGCGCCGGACGACGCGGCGCGAGGCGGTCGGGTATTTTGTTCGAAGACTGCAGCATCAAGAAGGACGGAGCCCAAATGATCCGCTTCTATTTCCACCACACGCCCAACCCGATGAAAGTAGCGCTCTTTTTGGAGGAAACCGGAATCTTTTATGAGGTCATTCCGGTCGACACCTTTAAGGGCGAGCAGCACACGTCCAAATTCCGGGCGATCAACCCAAACGGCAAGACGCCGGCCATCGTCGACACAGAGGGGCTGGGCGAAGGCCCGGTCACGGTTTTTGACAGCAACGCCATACTGCTTTATCTCGCCGAAAAATCTGGCCAGTTGCTTGGTCGCCCTGCCGATCGCGGCCAGTTGCTGTCATGGCTGATGTTCGTGGCGACCGGGCTTGGGCCCTATTCGGGCCAGTCGGCCCATTTCCGCCGTGCCGCCCCGGAACCGATTCCATATGCGCAGAACCGCTATCTGCGCGAGGCCGAGCGGCATTACCAAATATTGGATGCGCATCTTAAGGCGCGTAAGTATCTCGTGAGCGAGAATTACACCATCGTGGATATCGCGGCCTGGGGCTGGATCGACCGAGCGAATTTCGTACTCGGCGAGGGTAGGCTCGGAGAATTTTCCAATATCGCCAGATGGTTCGCCGGCATCGATGCGCGTCCGGCCGTGGCCCGGGCGCGCGCTATCGCCAAGGAGGTCACCTTCAAACGTGAGATGGACGACGAGGCACGGCGCAACCTGTTCCCGCAGAACTACATCCCCGCCTGATTCGATTACATCCAATAGGAGATCGACGACATGAGCGACACATTATTCAAACAGCTTGAGGAATATCGCGCCGGCTGGATGCAGCGCGTACCGGCAGACCGCCGAGCGATCATGGATCGGCATATCCAGTACTTAACGGAGACCGGGTTTGCCCGGCGCGCCAGGCAGGTCGGTGACCAAGCGCCCGCGATCATCCTGCCCGACGCACGGGGCAAAACCTTCGATATCGCAACTTTGTTGGTGAAAGGGCCCGTCGTGGTGACCTTCTACCGCGGCGGTTGGTGTCCTTACTGCAATCTCGAGCTCAAGGCTTACCAAGACGCGCTGCCGCGAATCGTGGCGGCTGGCGCCAGCCTGGTCGCGATCAGCCCCGAGAAGCCCGACGATACTGTCAGCACTGCCGAGAAGAACGCGCTGACTTTTCCGGTACTGAGTGATGTCGGACAGTCCGTCGGCAAGGCCTTCGGGATCGTCTATACCTTCACCGACGAGTTGCGCGCGGCCTATGACGGATTCAATCTCGACATTCCCGCCAAAAATGGGATGCCGGATGCCTGGTCTCTGCCATTGTCGGCGACCTATGTCATTGGCGTCGATGGCGTGATCCTGTTCGCCGATATCGGGGTTGATTACCGCGATCGCGCGGATCCGTTGGAGGTACTAGATATTTTGGAGAGACGAGCGGCGGCTGAGTGATACTCAAACCGGGACTCGACCCGCAGTGGCGGGTGAGGGCTAAGGCGAAAGGCCCAGTCGCCTGCAGTAGGCCACGGCTTAGTTGTCCAGATATACTTGACGACCTTAGTTGGCTGACCCTTTCTTTGGCACGAGATCCCTCAAGCCGCTTTCAACAACTCCTGCACTTTCGGCCAGGGATCGGGTGCAAGATTTTTAAACGGCGCATGGTCGGCCTCGGTCATGCGATCGGAGATCGCGGCCTTGACCGATGGCCGTGCGCGCACGCGCGCCCACCAGTCGGCAATCGCCAGGTAGCGGTCCCAAATGCCGCCGAGCTTGAGCAGTTCGAGGCGCAGGATATAGGGAATTACGGCGCAATCCGCATTGGAGAAGGCTTCGCCGGCCAAGTACGGGCCGCTGTTGAGCGAGGCCGCCATCCACGACAGCAGCTTGCGATGCTGTGTCAGCGCATCGGCCACGAACTCGGAGTCGAGGCCATGCTCGATGACGCTGCGCTTGTATTCGGCGCGGCGCTTGAGCGGCGACTTCGCGATTTCGGCCTGCCAGGCTTCGGGCGCCATCTTCAGGAAGGCCGGCCGGAATGCCGTCGCGAATGTGAGAATCATGCAGGAATTGTGCACGTACTCGTCGATCAGCTTGTTGTACATGCGCACGCGGTGGCGCTGGCGCGGCGATTTCGGCATCAGCGGCGGCTCGGGGAAGGCGTCGTCGATGTAATAAAGGATCAGCGAGGATTCGATGATCGGCTCGCCGTCGTGGATCAGCGTCGGCACGACGCCGCCCGGATTGAGCTTCAGGTAGGCCGGCTCGAATTGGTCGCCGCGCAGCGTCATGAGGTGGTCCTTGGCCTTTTGCCCCTTCTCCTCCAGCGCGATGCGCACCTTCTGGGCGCAGACCGAATTGATGCTGTGATACAGCTCGAGCATGCTTTCCTCCTTGTTCAAGATAGAGCCAAGACGATCAATACCGATCCTACAGTTGCCCGCGATCGGACTAGAACTTTGCCCGTGCCGTGCGACATTATTCAATGCTAATTGTGCGCAGCAAGGTTTCCGCTGTCAGAATTTGCGGCAAGACGATCGGCGGCCGCCGTTCTCCCGTCGTGCCAGGTTTTGGATAAAACAAATATAACGGCACGCCGGCGCGCCCGTTTGCTTCCAGCATCCGCGTGATCCCGACATCTTGCCGAGTCCAATCCGCTCTGATGGCCGCCACATCGCCGTCGGAGAATGCTTTGCTCACCGCGGGATCGGCCAAAGCCACTCGTTCGTTGACCTTGCAGGTGATGCACCATGCCGCCGTGACGTCCACGAAGATCGGCTTGCCTTGCGTTCGAAGCTCTTCGATTTTCGCTGGGCTGAAGGTCTGCCAATGAAGTCCGGCATCCTCCGCGGTTTCAGCCGCGCGTGATGGGCCCTCACTACCTGCTGCGAATAGAAGCACGAAAGCGCCAACAACCGACGCTGCGGCAAGACCGATGCCCAAGCCGCGCCACCGGCCGTGACTCCACCGTATCGCCTCGTAAAGCCAGGCCGCAAAGGCAATCAGCACTACTCCCGCCAACGCCGCTGTTGCCCCGATTGCCCCAGCTTCAACCGACAATACGAACATCAACCACACCGCGGTGCCGTAGACAGGGAAGGCAAGAATTTGCTTCAGGCGGACCATCCACGCTCCAGGCCTCGGCAGGAAGCGTTGCGCGCCGGGGCTGAATGCAATCACAAGGTAAGGAATGGCTAGCCCCAATCCGACCGCTTCAAACACGGCGAGCGATGCGTACCAGGGCTGCGTTATCGCGTAGCCTAGTGCCGCCGCCATAAACGGCGCAGTGCACGGCGTAGCAACGAGCGCCGCCAGCACACCGGAAAAAAACGATCCGTAATAGCTCTCTTGCGAGGCCAGTTCGCCGCCGACCCCGGCCATCCGGACGCCAAACGTGAATACGCCGGAAAGGTTGAGGGCGACCGCGAACAGAACATAGATCATCACCGCCACGAAGAACGGCGATTGCAGCTGAAATCCCCAGCCGATTTCTGCGCCTGCAGCGCGCAACCCGATCAGCGCGGTTGCGATCAATGCAAAGCTGATCAGAACACCGGACGTATAAGCCACGCCTTGCAGCCGCACCTCGCGCGGCGCGGATCGGGCGTGCTGCATCAAGCCAAAAGCCTTAATTGCGAGGACGGGAAGGACGCACGGCATCAGGTTGAGGATCAAGCCGCCGGCGAATGCCAGCAATAGCGCACCGACGAAGCCGAAATTTGCTTGCGCGGCCAGCGCCGGCGTAGCGAGTGGCGCCGAAATCGTGATTGCCTCCGACGTTTCGCCGGTTTGCGCGACAAGATCACGGAAGACAAGAACGCCGTTGAGAACCGCGGGCGGCGGCTTTGACGCGTCACGTAAAAGAGTAACCACGAGGCCTTCGGAGTCCGCCGTTATCACCTGGGTTGCGTCGTCATCTACTACCTGCCCATCCCCGGGAAAAAACATCACGTCGCGGAGTTGGGTAGGATCTCCCGTTGCGACATGCAGCGTGAGCTTGTCGCCGCTCACCAAAAACTTCGTCCGAAATGGATTCGGAACGGGTATCCGCGCGCGGGTCGAGGCAAAGGCCGCCGCCCAACGCGGATCAGGCTCGGTCGCGGTGCCGACCGGGATGGCAATGCTCAGTTCGGCATCCTCGGGGATGCAGGTGTCCGAGCAAGCAAGCCAGTTTGCGTGAGCAGAGAGCGAAAATTCGGCTCCAGGCTGCAGATTGGCCGGCGTCTCGATCGTCACCGGGAGAAGAACGTCATGCTCGTAGCCGTAGTCAACGACCGGGCCATAGGCGAAACGCTCGGGCGTCGGCCACATGATTGGCCCGGCCTTGAAGCCCCGCGGCAGGGTCCAATCAATCGTCGTCGGCAGACCCGAGTCGCCTGGGTTCGACCAGTAGGTGTGCCAACCCGGCGGAATTTGCTGCCGGAGCGCCAGATGCAGCGGCTGGCCGGGGACCAGACTTCGCGTTTCCGCAACAAGGCTCGCCGTGACGTGACGACCGTCCTGCGGGCTTGTTTGCGCCCAAGCGATGTTGCTCGCAGTCGCGACCAAGGCGGACGCGAATACAACACAACAAATCGATTTTGCGAGTGCCGCCACTTCAGCTCCGTCCGCCGAATTCGTCCAGCTTGGAGATGACCGCTGTGACCGGCGGCCGGTCCTTGAAGCTCTCCTCGTACAGCTTGGCTTTGATGACGCCATCATGATCGAGAATGAAAATGATCGGTCGTGGAACTCCATAAGCGCGGTTACCCGGTGGATATTGTGGATCGCGCAGTTTGTAGCTGTCGATCACCTCCGACTTCGGATCGGACAATAGCGTATAGGCGATCTGTCGCTTGGCGGTAAAAGCCGCCAGGATTTCGGGGCTATCGTAGGAGAGCGCGGCCAATCCGTAGCCCCGCTTCTCGATCTCTGCGACGCCACCATTCACGTCGATCAACTGCGCCTTGCAATAGGGGCACCAATCGGCGGAGCGAAAGAATAGCAGGACAAGGCCGTTCTTGCTCATGAGGTCGGAAAGCGTCCGAGGCTTGCCGGTCTGATCGAGGCGCGACCCGATATCTGGCGCTTTGGTGCCGACCGGCGGCCCAAGATCGTCGGCAAAAGCGGTGACGGCGACCAGCCCGCTGACGAGAACGACGGCGACTGCCCAAGCCAGCAGCCGCATTGATCGCAATTTGTATCTCATGCGCATCCTCCTAAACCTGAAGTGCCCTGATCTCACGCGAGTTCATGCTTCGAAACCTCAATGCAAATGTGGCAACAGTGAATCGGGGATATCCGGGCGCGACAACCCGCCACCTTCGATCCATTTCCGGGTGTTATCTGCAGCTCTTTCAATCAACTGCGCGGCGCTGGAAAAGTCATATGGGGATACGTCAAGGGGGCATAAACTGGGGACTATTGAAATATCGACTTTGCCAGCAAGCTCTTTCAGGTCACGCACGATTTGATTGGCAATGAGCAATGTTATCGCATGCAAAACTCGCGCGATTGCGCCTTTCGGGGGCTCGTGGAGGTCACATGCAAATCCTGTCGGGAGAACGATAATGCGGGTAGCGCCCAACTTGGCCGCGGTGAGAATGGCTGTGTTGCTCCCGATCGCGCCGTCAATTAGGTATTGATTGTCGATGCGAACCGGCGGGAACGCAGCTGGAATGGCCGCGCTAGCGAGTATCCGTTCAATTGCAGGTCCCGATGACAGACATACCGCAGCGCCGCCTAGATTCGTGGCGATAACGTGCAGGGGAATGGAGGCGTCCTCGAGATTTAGAAACGGAACGTGACGCTTGACGAGCAACCTCAGATTAGAGGGATCAATCAGATGGTCCTGGCCGCCGACGAATCTCAGCAAGCTCCGCAGCGTTACGGGAAATACGTCATGTCGCCGCAGGCTGCACCAGACGCATGCGAGTTTCTCCACGCCGGCGGCATTGGGCGCGGCCGCAAAATAAGCGGCGTTAAGCGCACCCACGGACGAGCCGACGACAAAGTCAGCGTCGAGGCCGTAACGCATTAGCTCACGCAACATTCCCACTTGAACCGCTCCTAGACTCCCACCACCGGCGAAGACAAAGGCCGTTCTGTGGGCGGTGCCGGACATGAACTGAGCTCCGTTATATTGGCCGTACCATAGTGACTAATGCTCCAGTGCTTTCCGACAGATCAGCCCCTCTCCGTCAACGCGACGCGCTCCTTCTGCGCACAGAGCGAATCAGACCTGTGATGGAGCTCGAGCATAGGTCCTCCGTTTAGCATTTCGATCACGCCGCCAAGCGCGTGCGATCGTGCGTTTGCGCGAAATCGACCGGAGTGCCTTTGGGGATGATTCCGCTCGGGTTGACCCGCTTGATCGACCAGTAATTGATGACGTAGTAGCGCGGCTTCACCGTGGCCGCGACGCCTGGAACCTGGTAAAGCTCGCGCATGTAGTTCAGAAGATTCGGATAGTCGGCGATCCGCCGCTGGTTGCACTTGAACAGCGAAAAATAAGCGACGTCGAAGCGCACCAGCGTTGGGAACAGACGCCAATCGGCTTCGGTGATCTGGCGGCCGACGAGATAACGCTGCCGTCCGAGCCGTGCTTCAAGTTCGTCGAGGGTGGCGAACAAGGCATCGTAGGCCGCCTCATAGGCCTGCTGCGTGCGGGCAAACCCGCAGCGATAGACGCCGTTGTTAACAGTGCCGTAGACGAGATCGTTGATGCGATCGATTTCGGCGCGGAGATCCGGGGGGTAGAAATCGGTGTCGTCACCCGCGATGCCTTTGAACTCACTATTGAGCATGCGGATGATCTCGGAGGACTCGTTGTTGATCACTCGACCGGACTTGCGATCCCACAATGTGGGGACCGTCACCTTGCCGGTGTAGCGCGGGTCGCTCGCTGTATACGCTTGGTGCAGATGATGAAATCCATTGACCGTGTCCGGCGTGCAATCCGGGAACGCCGGATTGCTATCGAAGGTCCAGCCTTGCTCCTTCAGACCCGGAATTGCATAGGCGACCGTGATCGCGCCTTCGAGCTTCTTCACTGCGCGGTAGATCAGGGCGCGATGAGCCCATGGGCAGCCGTGGGCAACGTAGAGGT
>Ga0208604_1000165_pt1 | contig 9953 bp, 7 predicted proteins | sample MicForSoSWNH22_M_FD_188009 | JGI IMG/M metagenome (GOLD analysis project Ga0208604, IMG submission 188009) | Forest soil microbial communities from Harvard Forest Long Term Ecological Research site in Petersham, Massachusetts, USA - MetaG HF016... | ecosystem: Environmental > Terrestrial > Soil >... | reverse complement strand
CGCAAGTGAACTTCGTCTCGGAGATCGGCGGCGAGGACATGAAGACGATCTTCTTCACGACGTCGGCGAACGGCAAGAGCAAACAAATCTACATGCAGTCGGCCTGCAGTGGCGGCACCGGAACGTTCATCGAAAAGACCGCGCGCAAACTGAATATCGCGCCCGAAAGCCTGGCGCAGATGAACTACGACGGCTTGGCGCTGCACAAGATAAGCTCGAAATGCGGGATTTTCGCGGAAGCCGACGCCAATACGCTCACCAAGGGAGGCGTGGCGGCCGAGGAGGTGGTGGCCAGCCTGTTCGAAGCCGTGGTGCAGCAGAACCTGGCGACGCTGACCAAGGGCAACACGCCGATGCCGGAAGTGCTGTTGCTCGGCGGGCCAAACCTGTTCTTCAAGGGTCTGCAGCAAGCTTGGCGCCGCAATCTCGCCGCGCTCTGGGCGGATCGGCGGATCATCTGCGACCAAGACGCGGACGCGTTGATCCACGTCCCGGCCGAAGCCTTGTACTATGCGAGCCTTGGCTGCATCGAGATCGCCAGACACGACGGCGGCGCGGCAACTTATTATTCCGGTACGTCGGAACTGCAGCGGTGGATCGAGCACGGGCAACACGAAGAGAAGGCAAAGCAGGGCAGCAAAGGTCTGGTGTCGGGAGACGCCGAACGTGAAGATTTCCTGCGCAAATATGTCGTCGGGCGACCTGCCTTGGATACGCCACCGGAGCGATCTGCGCCGCAGGCGAGCGATCGCGCGACGATGCCGGTGTTGGTCGGCTGCGACTTCGGCAGCACGACCGCCAAGGCCGTGGTTCTGGCGGCCGACAGGACGCTGCTGTTTACATGCTACGCACTGTCACGCGGCAATCCGATCGAGGACGCCAAGGATCTGCTGCGGCAGATCCGGCAAGCCGGTTTCCAGGCGATCAGCGGGCTGGCGCTCACCGGATACGGCAAGGACCTGTTGAACAATATTCTCGGCGCCGATGTAAGCGTGGTCGAGACGGTGGCGCACGCGCGGGCCGCGCTGCACTTTTTCCCTGACGCGGACGTGATATGCGACGTCGGCGGCTGCGACATCAAAGTCATGATCCTGCGCAACGGGACCGTGGCCGACTTCCGGCTCAACTCGCAATGTTCCTCCGGCAACGGCGCTTTTCTGCAGGGCGTGGCGGAGCGCTATGGCGTTCCGCTCGAGAATTATGCGGACCGCGCGTTTCGTGCCAAGTCGTTGCCTCACCTCGCCATGGGCTGCGGCGTTTTCCTGCAATCCGACATCGTCAATCAGCAGCGCAAGGGCTGGTCGGCCGACGAAATCATGGCTTCTCTGGCCGCCGTTTTGCCGCTCAACGTGTGGGTCTATGCCTGCCAGCTGCAGAATCTGCGTGCGGTCGGGCGGAAATTCGTGCTCCAGGGTGGCACCCACCTTAATGCTGCGGTGGTCAAGGCGCAGGTCGATTTCATCACCGGCAAGGTCCCGGACGCGGAGATCGTGATCCATCCCTATTCGGGTGAGGCGGGCGCGATCGGCGCCGCCTTATGCGCAGCCGATGACGCGCGCGACCGAAGCCGATTTCGCGGCTTTGCCGCTGTTGAAGCCCTTACTTACCGGACCACGACCAATGACCATACGGTCTGCCATTGGTGCAGCTGCAACTGCAAGCGCACGTTCATCGACGTGCAGCTGCCCGGGGCGGCGGGTAGGCCATGGAGCAAAATTCCTGTCCCGGAAGGTTGGGAACGCGTCATCAGCGGCAATTCCTGTCCGAAGGGGCTGCTGGAGGACGTCGACGAAATGCGGATCGTGAAGGCTCGGATCGATGAGGCCAAACGTGCTTATCCAAACGTGGCGGAAATGGTTCGTGCCACCGCCTTCCGCCGCGCCTAAGGCGCGTGCGCAGCTGCGCGTCGGTATTCCGCGCGTACTCAACATCTGGTCCACACATCAGTTCTGGGTGAGCTTCCTGACGTCGCTCGGCATCGCCCCGCAGCACATCGTGTTCTCCAGCGAGACTACCGAAGAACAAGGACGCGAGTATGGGCGCGGACGCGGCACTGTCGATTGCTGCTATCCGGTGAAGTGCATCTCGGGACATTACGGCGAATTGATCTATGGCCAAAAGCGCAAGATCGACATTTTGCTTTCGCCGATGATTCGATCGCTGCCGTCCTTTCTGAACGGCCACGTCGAAAATTCACTGTCTTGTCCGCGGGTCATGGCCGCCCCGGAGAATATCAAAGCGGGCTTCCTCAAGGAGAAGGACGTTTTTGCCGATGAGGGCATCAATTACATTGCGCCTTTGGTTTGCCTGGCGGAACCGCCATTGGTCAGCAAACAGCTGTACGCAACGCTCAAGGACGTCATACCCGACTTGAGCATGGCGGAAGTCCGCCGCGCAGTCGCTGAGGGCTACTCAGCGCTCGAGGCATTCAACAACTCCGTCCGCAGCAAGGGACGGGAAATCCTTCAATGGTGCGCGCGCAACGACCGGCCGTGCATACTGATCCTGGCGCGCCCCTATCATATGGACCCCGGCATTGGCCACGAGATCGAAGCTGATCTCCAGGCCTACGGCTATCCTATACTGTGGGGCCAATACCTGCCGACCGATCCGGATTTGATGGACTGGCTGTTCGGCGAGGATGTCAGGACCGGTTTGATCGGGTCGCCGTTCGATATTCGCGACGTGTGGCCGTCGTCCTACAGCGGCAATACCAACGAAATCCTTTGGGGGGCCAAGGTCGGCGCGCGCCTGCCCTGGGTGACTTGCGTCGTGCGGTTCGTGAGTTACGAATGCGGCATGGACCAGCCGACATTCACGCCGGTGCAGCGGATCGTCGAGGATTCCGGCACGTTGTTCTTTTCGCTCCAGGATCTGGATTCGACCAAACCCGCCGGCTCGGTCAAGATCAGAACCGAGACTATCGCCTATTATCTGAAGCAGTCCTCCACGAGCGTCATGGAGCGCAAGAAGCAACGGCTGACCGGGCCTGGCCCGCTTATTTAAAGAGCCGCATCCTTAATAAATATACGCCCTAGTGCCCGATGCCGGGATCGTAGCCGGACGGCGGCGCGTCGGGCGTAACGCTCGGCGGCTCGGGCGCGTCACCCGGACGGGCCCGCGGCAGCGGTATGGCGGTGTCCGCGAGCGCCAGCACGCTCGGACGATGCCGTGGCAAGGGAACCGGGCCGGTGATTGGGTCCGGCGGCGGTAAAGCGTCGGCCGCGGCATCATTTGCAGCGTCCGACGCGGCAGGCGTTGGCTGCTGCGGCGTAACAGATGGCGGGTCCGGGAAAACGCTCGGCGCGGCAGGCGCTGCCTGCACCGTGGCCGCGGCCGGCGGGGCCGCAGGCGCGGCGGACGGTGTCGGGGCAAGCGCGGCGACTTGGACATTCGGCGCGGCAGTATTGCCGGCGCCGTCGCGCATCCGGTCGCCCCGGCCGTCATCCGTTGTTCTGGCGTCGGTGATCGTCGACGCGGGTTGCGACGGTGCTGGAGGATTGGCCGTTGCGGTGTCCGCAGCAGGGGTGGTCGGCGCCGCAGCAGTGGCTGCCGCGAGCGGTCGGGGTGCCGGTATGGTGGGCTGCGCGATGTAGGTGTGCATGAAAGCGGTGATGGTCCACAGCATCACCGGAACCGCCGTGATCACGGCGACAAGAATAATGATCCGCCGCAACACCGGGGCATAGTGCTGGATATTGCTGTCGTCGTCGTATTCACGCATGACACTCGTCCCGCTATCGCCGCCCCCAGCGGCGTCGTTTCGCTAAACTTCGCCTTTCTTCAATTTCTCCGCGACGCGCGCGGCGAAATAAGTCAGCACGCCATCGGCGCCGGCGCGCTTGAACGCGATAAGGCTTTCGGTCATGGCCTTGTCGCCGTCGAGCCAGCCGTTGCCCGCGGCGGCCATGATCATCGCATATTCGCCCGACACTTGGTAGGCGAAGGTCGGCATGCCGAAGGTGGCTTTGACCCGGCTCAAAATGTCCAGATAGGGCAGGCCGGGCTTGACCATGACCATGTCGGCGCCCTCGGCGATGTCGAGCTCGACTTCGCGCAACGCCTCGTCGGTGTTCGCCGGGTCCATCTGATAGGTGCGCTTGTCGCCGATCAGCGTGGTGTTCGAGCCGACGGCGTCGCGGAACGGGCCGTAGAAGGCGGAAGCGTATTTGGCCGCGTAGGCCATGATCTGCACGTCATGGAATCCCGCGGCATCGAGGCCTGAGCGAATGGCGCCGACCCTGCCATCCATCATGTCGGACGGCGCGATAATGTCGCAGCCGGCCTCGGCCTCGACCAGCGCCTGGCGGACCAGCACACCGACGGTCTCGTCGTTCAAAATGACACCGTCGCGCAGCAGCCCGTCATGGCCGTGGCTGGTATAGGGATCGAGCGCTACGTCGCAGAGCACGCCGATCTCCGGCACTTCTTTCTTGATGGCGCGAATGGCGCGGCAGACCAGATTGTCGGGATTGAGCGCTTCGGAGCCGTCGTCGTCGCGCCGCCCCGGCTCGGTATAGGGAAATAGCGCCAAGCAGGGGATCGTCAGCTTCGCCGCCCGTTCCGCCGCCCGCACCGCCTCGTCGACCGAGAGACGCTCGACATCGGGCATGGAGTCCACGGGCGCGCGCACCTTGGTCCCATCGACCAGGAACAGCGGCCAAATCAGGTCGTCGGTGGTCAGCACGTTCTCGCGCACCAGCCGCCGGGTCCATTCGGCGCGGCGGTTGCGGCGCGGCCGAATTGCCAAATCCAGCCGTTCCGCGGGCTTTTCCGCCTCGATGGGCGCCAGACGGTTCCTTTCGAGCGGTCGGCCGAATTTGATCGCCATCAATGCGCTCCGCAGGCGCCAGGCCATGCTGGCAACGCCTCTTTTACTCCGTCCACCCCCGCCCCGCCACAGCCACAAATGGGCCGCGGCGGGCCATTTTCCGGTAGCGTTGACGCCTTACCAAGGCGTCTCTATCGGTCCTAGGGGATGAGCGAGCAAGCGCAGAAAAAGCCGACGCGGCCGAGCGACATGCTCGAGCCCGTCCGCGCCGGCAAGGGGCTGAGCGTCGCTGGCTCGTGGACCGAGTACCTGGTCCTATTTTTGCGCCTGATGGCGGCGGTTTCGCTGGTCAAAGGCCTTTATCACTGGGCCCAGGTGTGCGGCGTCGGCGCGGGGCCGGACGACGGCTTTTTGGCGCATTCGGTGGCGTGGCGGTCGGCGACGGTATTTTTCGCCGTCCTCGATCTGGTCGCCGCGGTCGGGCTGTGGCTGGCGGCGGCCTGGGGCGCGGTGGTGTGGCTCAGCTCGGTGGTGTCGATGGCCGTGGTCGAAGTGTTTTTTCCCAACGTGTTCGGCGGCAGTATTTTTATCGCGCTTATCGAGATGACGCTGCTCGGCGTTTATCTGTGGCTGGCGATCGTTTCGGCGCGCGAGCATCCGGCATAGCAGAGGACGGACGACAGACGACAGAAGTCAGTCGCGACGGTCGAGCTAAACCGTCCGGCTTCCATCCTCTGTCGTCCGTCGTCTGTCGTCCGCGGCACGCAGTGCCGCTCTGATCCTCTCCGGCGTTGCCGGGATTTCGTCGATCGAGACGCCGAACGGCGATAGCGCGTCGTTGATGGCGTTGAGGATAGCGGCCGGGGCGCCGATGGCGCCGCCTTCGCCCAAGCCCTTGGCGCCGGTGATGGAAGACGCCGCCGCGGATTCGATGTGGTGCAATTCGATTCGTGGAATTTCGCACGCGGTGGGCGGCGTGTAGTCGGCAAGCGTCGCGGTCTGCGGATTGCCGTTGTTGTCGTAGACGATCTCCTCGAACAGCGCGTTGCCAATACCTTGGGCGACGCCGCCATGCACCTGGCCGTCGGCGATCAGCGGATTAATGATGCGGCCGGCATCCTCCACCGCGAGGAATTTTTCGATTTTTGTACGGCCGGTCTCGATATCGACCTCGACGATGGCGACGTGGCAGGCATTGGAGAAAGTGCCGGGCGGATCGTAATCGGCGCTTTCGCTCAAGCCAGGCGTGATCTCACCCTTGAATGCGTGGGTTTGATGATAGGCGGCGCGGGCCAGTGCCGCGATCGTCACGGTGCGATCGGTTCCCAAAACTTTGGCGTCGCCGTTTTCGAGCACGATGTCGTCGGCCGCGGCCTCCAACACATGGCTGGCGATGCTGAGCAGTTTCTTGCGGATTTTTTGCGCCGCCAGCAGTGACGCCCCGCCGGCGATGACCAGCGAGCGGCTGGCGAAGGTGCCCCAGCCATAGGGCGTGCGGTCGGTGTCGCCGTGCACGATGCGCACGCGTTCGGGTGCGATGCCGACTTGGTCGGCGATGATTTGGGCAAGCGTGGTGCGCAGTCCCTGTCCGTGCGGGCTGGCGCCGATGCGCGCTTCGACGGCGCCGGACGGGTCCATGGTGATCTCGACGGTCTCCCAGCCCGGCGTGATCTCCATGCCGCGCGCGGCAAACGCTGGACTGCCGTAGCCGGTGCGCTCGGAAAAAGTTGCAAAGCCGATGCCGCGATAGCGACCGCGCGTGCGCGCGTCGCGTTGCTGGGCGCGGAAGCTTTTCAGATCGATATGCGCGATCGCTTGTTCCAGTGTCTCGACATAACTGCCCTCGTCGAACACGAGCCCGGTCGCCGAGGTGTAAGGAAATTTCCTGATCAAATTGCACCGCCGGATTTCGTCGGGGCCGAGATCGAACGCGGCCGCCGCCTTGTCCATCAGCCGTTCGATGGCAAAGGTGATCACCGGGCGCGACACGCCGCGATAGGGCGCCATGGTGCAGGTATGGGTGGCGACGCCGCGCGCCACGCAAGCATAGGCGGCAACGTCATAGGGCCCCGGCAATTCAGCCAGGGCCATCAGCGGCTCGACCCCACAGGTGGTCGGAAAGCATGAATAGGCGCCGATATTGGCGACGACGTCGCTCGACAGGGCAATCAGCTTGCCGGCGGCATCGAAGGCGCCTTCGAGCTGCACATGCTGATCGCGGCTGTGGAAAGCGGCAATCAGATTTTCCCGCCGGTCCTCGCTCCAGGCCACGGTGGTGCGCTGCTTTCGCGCCAGCCAAACCAGAAAAACGTATTCGGTCGGCAGCGACATCTTCTGGCCGAAACCGCCGCCGACGTCGGGCGCCACGACGCGCAGATCGGATTCCGGAAATTGCAAGCTATCGGCAATCGCCGTGCGGGTCAGGTGCGGCATCTGCGTGGTGCAGGTCAGCGTCACGCGGCCCGACGCCGGATCGAACGCCGCATGCGCCGCGCGCGCCTCAAGCGGCGTCGCGTTCTGGCGGCGGGAACGAATCGCGACGCGGATGACCTTGTGTGCCCGCGCGACGGTCGCGTCGAAATCCGCGGTCTTGAAGCGGCCTTCGACCACGATATTGGCAGGGCAGTTGTCATGCACGCGCGGCGCGCCGAGTTTTAGCGCCTCTTGCGCGTCAACGACCGACGGCAAGTCCGCAATCTCGATCGCCACCGCTTCGGCGATATCCTCGGCCTCAGCGGGTGACGACGCGACGACGGCCGCGATCGGCTCGCCGGCGAAGCGCACCACGCCGGCCGCCAAGATCGGCTGCGCGATCGGCCGGTAGTCGAACTTGTGCAGCATCGGCCGGATCGGCCGCACGCCGTCGAGATCGGCGGCGCGATAAATGCGCGCTCCGTCAGGCGCGGTAATGCCGACGATGCGGCCGGAGGCAACGGGACTGCGGACGAAACGCACCCATTGGGCGGCGTTGAGATCGCCGGTGAACCGGCCGCGGCCGGCCACCAGCGCCGGATCTTCCAGCCGGCGGATGGCGCGGCCGACCCATTTCATTCCGGAGCCAGCGGTCGGTGCTGCCATGGGCGCGTCGGATCAATCGGGCTGGATATGGAAAGCGCGCGGCACCGGCGCGAACCAAGCATCGTAGATCTTTGCGGCTTCGCCGGACGCTTCGAGCTCGAGCAGCGTCCGGTTGACGAATTCGAGCAAGCCCGGTTCGTTCTTCTTCAACGCGAAGCCGGCGGTGCGGGGCAATTGGTAATCTCCCATCAGCGCGAAGTCCTCAGGATGGCCGCTTCTTTGCGCGAACCACAACAGCAGCATCTTGTCGGCGAGAAAGCCGTCGACCTGCTTGTTGGCGAGCGCGGCGAAGGCACCGTTATAGTCGTCGAACAACGCGATCTGCATGGTGGGAACGGCGGCCTTCAACTCGGCATCGACGCTGGCTGAGCGCACCAAGGCGAGCTTGCGGCCGGCAAGGTCGCCGACACGGGCGATGCCGCCGTCGCTGTGCACCAGCACCATATGCGGCGAGTCGAGATAGGCGTAGCTGAAATCGATCTCTTTGGCGCGTCCCTTCGACCGGGTCATGCCGACGGCGACGAGATCGACTCTGTCCTGCCGAAGGGCCGCAATGCGCTCGGCGTTGATAATGGCGATCTTCTCCGTCGTGACACCAAGACTTTTCGCAATGCGCTCGGCGAGATCGACGTCATAGCCGACGATGCCCTGGCCGTCGTCGCGGAAGCTGAAGGGCGGCGAGCTCTCCGTTACGCCGACGAAGAGGTGCCCGCGGGCCTTGATGTCGGCGAGCTTGTCAGCGGCGGCCGGCACCGTCAGTGTCAAAGCCAGCATCGCGCTCACCAACAGCCGGGTGTAGTTGCAACGGTCACGCATTGATAAAGCGTATCGCGGATCGCGTGTCAGTGAAATCCTCAGGGCCAATGGCATCGCGCCAAAGAGGGCCGCTGGGCTTGTCGTCAAAACCGCGGCGGCTCGCCGAAAAACGCCTGGCGGATGACTTCGGCAAGGTCGGCTTTGGAGACAGGCCGAGGATGCGAGATTTTGACGGCCGCGACAATGTCGACGGCTTTGCCGATGTCGTCCTCGCGCAGCCCCAGTCCCTTCAACCCGGTCGGCAGTCCGAGCCGCACGTTGAGATCGTAAAGGCCGCGCGCCGCGTCGCTGACGCCGAGCGCGCGCTGGATGCGCGCCATGGCCTCGGGCGCCGCCGCGGCGTTGAAGCCGATGGCGTAGGGCGTGGCGACGGCGTGGGTATGGGCGTGGTCGAGATTGAACCATTGCCGCACCCGTTGCGCGATGGCGTGCTCGAGCCCGACCTCGGCGCGGAAATTCGCCGCCAGCCAGGCGCCGTAGAGTACATCGGTACGGGCATCGAGATCGCGCGGATTTTGCACCAGGAGCGGCAGGCTCGCTCCCAGTCTTTTGATCGCCTCCTCGGCCATCGCCTGCACGATCGGATTGGTGTCGATGCCGTAGAGGCTCTCCACGGCATGCGCCACGGCGTTCATGCCGCTCGCGGCGGAAAATCGCGGCGGCAGATCGAGCGTCAGCTCGGGATCGTAGATCGCTGTCGCAGGAAGCGCTTCCGCGCCTTCGCCGCTGATGCGATCGTCGGCAATGCCGATGCGCCAGCGTGCCGCCATTTCCGAGCCCGAATAGGTGGTGACGACGGCGATATAGGGAATTTTGGTGGTCGCCGCGGCGGCCTTGGCCAGCCCGATCGGCGAGCCGCCGCCGATCACGACAAAACCGTCGAGTTTTTGCCGCTTGATGTCGTCGACGATGCGCTCGAACACCTCGCGCGGCATGTTCGGCGCCGAGGCATCGCAGAACGTGACGCAGCGATCGGCGATGGACGCGGTGACGCGGCGGGCGAAATCGGCGCGCGATTTCGAGCACAGCACCATCAGCCGCGACATGTTGTGCAAGTCCGCTTCCGCCGGCAGCTCAGCGATAGCGCCGGCGCCGAACACGATGCGCACCGGGTCGGAGCGATAGGTGAAACGGCTCATGATTGGTCCTTAGGGCAACACGCGGTTTCTGTAAGAGGTGCGGGACAAGGCGCTGGGATGCCCGCTGCGTTCCTTCTCCCCGGAGGGGAGAAGGACAGGATGAGGGGGTTCGGACGGCGGAGTTTAATTCTGAATCTTCCGAACCCCCT
>Ga0208604_1000164_pt1 | contig 9968 bp, 9 predicted proteins | sample MicForSoSWNH22_M_FD_188009 | JGI IMG/M metagenome (GOLD analysis project Ga0208604, IMG submission 188009) | Forest soil microbial communities from Harvard Forest Long Term Ecological Research site in Petersham, Massachusetts, USA - MetaG HF016... | ecosystem: Environmental > Terrestrial > Soil >... | reverse complement strand
CCACCAATGCAGATGTCGTCGCAGCCGAAGCCTACACGATTGGCCGCCGCGGGGGAATTGGCCGCTTGGCCGCCGCGTGGCAGATCGCCGCGCCAGGCCTTCGCCGGTGCCCCGTTCCATCAAGCCCGCGAAAGCGTAGTATCGCTGCTGCCGTTTCGCGCGATTGGCCAAGAGGGAGGACTGTTTCATGCGGACGCTCCGCCGTTTGTTCGTGCCTACCGCAGCATTGATGTTGACCCTTCCGTTCGCCGTGAGCGCCCACGCGCAGCAGACCAAGGTCACCATCGGCAAGGTGATCGGCGGCGATGGGTTCCACGTGCCGACCTACATCGCGCTCGACCAGGGATTTTTTAAAGCCGAAGGTCTCGACGGCAGTCTGCTCGAGCTCGATCCGCGGTCGCAGGTCACCGGTGTTATCTCGGGCAATCTCGATTGTGCGCCGATCCCGTCGGGTGGCGCGCAGGCGGCGCTGAGCGGCGCCAAGATCATGTATATCGTCGGCGAATCGCTCAAATCGCAGTGGACCATCACCTCGCGCCAGGAGATCAACAAGCCGGAGGACCTTAAAGGCAAGGTGCTCGGCTATGGCCGCCAAGGCGGCGCCGATTACGACGAGGCGCAAGCCGTGCTGCACCGTTTCTTCCACATGGACGTCGGCAAGGACTACAAGGTCATTTCCTTCCAGGGCGAGCCCGAGCGCATCGCCGCCATGTCCAACGACGATATCCAGGGCGCCTCGCTGTCGATCCCGCACGCCGCCGTCGCCGAGCAGGCCGGTCTGAAAGTGCTGTTGCGCACCGGCGACTACATCCCGCGTGCCGGCGGCACCATCTGGTGCTCGGCCGAGTTTGTGCAAAAGAATCCGGAGACGGTGAAGAAGATCGTCCGCGCCATCGCCAAATCGGTGATGTATTTCCGCACCAACAAGGAAGGTTCGATCGCGGTGCTGCGGCACCACATCGGCAGCATCAAGACCGACCAGGAAGCCGGCCTGATCTGGGATCAGCTGCACAATACGTTCGGCGCCGAGGTGCCGAAGGATCTGTTCCGTGAAATTTTCGAATCGCGCCGGCTGACCATGATCGCGGCGCGGCAATGGCCGGAAGACAAACCGCTGCCCGATCCCGAAAGCTTTTTGGCCCGCGACCTGCTCGATCCGACACTGAAGGAAATGGGCTACGTGCCGACCAATATCGAGGCGCCGGCCAAGGGCAATTGAGCGGACGCGGCAAACGGGGGGAGATATGTCTCAGCGCCTGCTCGCGCTCATTGTCTCAGCCGTATTCGCGGTGCCGTTCGCCGCAGCCGCGAACGCGCAGCACGTCACCATCGGCAAGGTGATCGGCGGCGACGGCTTTCACCTGCCGAGCTATGTGGCGATGGATCGCGGTTTCTTCAAAGCCGAGGGCCTCGACGTGAGTCTCGTCGAGCTCGATCCAAAAATCCAGGTGACCGCCGTTCTGTCCGGCAATCTCGACTGTGCGCCGATCCCCTCCGGCGGGGCTCAGGCCGCATTGAGCGGCGCAAAGATCACCTACATCGTCGGTCAGTCGCTCAAATCGCAGTGGACCATCGTCACGCGCAACGAGATCAATAAAGTGCAAGACCTCAAAGGCCTGATGGTCGGCTATGGCCATCCTGGCAGCTCGGACTACGATGAGATTCAAGCCGTGCTGCACCGTTTCTTTCAGATGGACGCCGGCAAGGACTATAAGGTGATCGCGTTCCAGGGCCAGCCCGAGCGCATCGCAGCGCTGGTCAATGACAATATCCAAGCCGCCGGACTCACCGTGCCGCACGCCGCGGTCGCCGCGCAAGCCGGTTTGAAGGTGCTGTTGCGCACCGGCGACTACATCCCGCGCGCCGGCGGCACCATCTGGTGCTCGGCCGACTTCGTGCAAAAGAATCCCGAGACGGTGAAGAAGATCATCCGCGCCATGGCCAAGGCGGTGACCTATTTCCGCGACGATAAGCTTGGCTCGATGGCGGTGCTCCGCCACCACATCGGCAGCATCCAGTCCGACGCGGAGGCCGGCCTGATCTGGGACCAGGTGCACAACACCTTTGGCGCCGAGGTGCCGAAGGACCTGTTCCGCGAAATCTTCGAATCCCGTCGGCTGACCATGATCGCGGCGCGGCAGTGGCCGGAAGACAAGCCGCTGCCCGATCCCGAAAACTTTTTGGCCCGCGACCTGCTCGACCCGACGCTCAAGGAAATGGGCTACGCGCCGACCAATATCGAGGCGCCGGCCAAGGGGAATTGATATAGTCACGACGCCACCCCGTGGGCAAAGCGGGGTGGCGAAAAGAGAGGCGTTCGATCCGGTCCTTAGTCTTCCAATCAGCACATGTTCGGTCTTCGCAAAGTATTCACGGTGCTTGCCCTGGGGGGCATGGTGCTTTGGTGTGGCGGCGCGCCAGCGGGCTCGGATACTGCGGGGCGGCTGCGAATGGCCCAGGCCCCGGTGCCGCCAGCGGAAGTGCCACAGCCGGCGGCAGTGCAACCAACGGCGCAGCCGGCGTCCAAATCCGATAACCCGGTCGGCAGCGTCGCGACATTGCAGGGCGGTGCGTCGGTCACGCGCAGTTCGGCGACCAATGCGCTGAAGGTGAAAGACGCCATATTCAAGGGCGACGTGTTGCAGACGGCCCCGAACGGCACGCTCGGCATCACCTTCGACGACGCCACGACTTTTTCACTACGGCCGAATTCGCGCATCGCGGTGGACGAGTTCGTCTATCAGGAGCGCGGCACCACCAACATCGCCGCGTTCGACGTCGTCCGCGGCACGATTGCATTCGTTGCCAGCGCGGTCGCCAAGACTGGCGATATGAAGATCGTCACCCCGACGGCAACCATCGGTATTCGCGGCACGACCGGCGTCATCGAGGTCCCCACGGCCGGTGCCACGGGCGCCGCCAATCAGAGCATCATCAAGCTCTATCCCGACGCCGACGGCCGGGTCGGGCGGATCGAACTGTTCGGCCGTGACGGCAGGCCGCTCGGCGTGCTCAGTCGCGCCGTCACCGGCTTTGCCGTGCGCGCCGCGCCGGGCGGCGGATTTGCCGCCGTGACCGTGCCGATTTCCGCTGCCGAGTCCGACCGCGATTTCGCCTTGGTGCGCCAAGCCTATGCCGCGCAACGCATAGGCCGGCAGCTCAACTTGCAGCGGCAGAATCTGCAGCGACAAAACTTGCTGCGGCAAAACCGTCCCACGCTCGCGCCGCCTACGCCGCCTTTGCCGCGCGGGCAACGCCTGAACCTGCTGCCGCCCGGACCCTCGATCGGACCGACGCTGCTGCAGCCGCAGCCCACGCTGCCGGCAACGCTGCCGCCGGATACGCCGACGCCGCAGCAAGGGCCCAATACGGTGCCGCCGCTCTCGCCGCCTAACCTGCCGCCGCCGTCGCTGCCGGGCGGCTTGCCGGCTCCGACTGGTCCGACGATACCGTCGCTGCCGCGGCTGCCGCTGCCGCGGTAGCCCGGCGGGCGAGCGAAGGCTTTCGGTTATTCAACTCGCGTTGCTGTGCTGCGGGCGCCAGCGGGTCAGGCGGTCTTCGAGCAACTTGACCAGCGCGGTCATGATCAACGACAGCGCCGCAAACACGATCAGGCCGGCGAACACGACGTCGACCTTGAACTCGCTCGCGGCGCGCACCATGACGACACCGAGGCCGTCTTGCGAGCCGAAGAATTCCGACACCACGACGCCGAGCACAGCGCGGCCGATAGCGAGCCGCAAGCCGACGATGATGAAGGGCAGCGAATTCGGCACCACGACGAGGCGCGCGATATCCCATTCGCCGGCGCCGAACGAGCGCACCACGTTGATCAAAAGCTTGTCGGCGTTGCGCACGCCCTCATAGGTGTTGATCAAAAGCGGGAACAGGGCGCCGAGAAACACTACGGCGACCTTCGACCAGATGCCGATGCCGAACCACAGCATCAGCAGCGGCAAAAAGACCAGCCGCGGCGTGGCGTTGAAGGCGGTGATGAACGGATCGACCATGGCATTGAGCGTCGCCGAGCGGCCGAGCAAGACGCCGAGCGGGAGACCAACGACGATGGCCATCGCCAGTCCGATGGCGAAGGCCGAAGCGCTGACGCCGAGTGGTTTCCAGATCGAACCGGTGGCAAACATGGTCCACAACGTGCCGGCGATATGGCTCGGTACCGTGAAGAACAGTTTTGTTCCGGCTTTCATCGGCACGAAATCCGGCAGGAATTGCCAGACCAGCAGCAACAAGACGATCGTTCCAGTGCCCAGGATGGTCGGCTCGAAGCGTTGCCACACGCTCTTGCGCGGCGCGTCGCTACCGGCGGGTATGGCGGCGATGATGAGATCGTCGGCTTGGATTTCGGTCATGGCTCAGCGCCCGCTTCGCCACGGGAAGGCGGCGCGTTCCGCCCAGCGGATACTCTCAGTCAGCACCACGGCGATCACCATCACGGTGAGGATGCAGCCGAACATGCGGTCGAGCGAGAAAATGTCGCCGAACCGCGAGATGGCGTAGCCGATGCCTTCGGAGGCGGCAAAAAATTCTCCGACCAACACGCCGATCAGGGCGCGGCCGACGGCAATGCGGCTTGCAGCGACGATATAGGGCGGAACGCTGGGGAATATGACTTTTCGAAATAAGTCCCATTCGCTACCGCCGAGCGAGCGCACCACATTGATGAGCAGCGGATCGACCGTGCGCACGCCGGCACAGGCGTTGAAGACGAAGGGGAACACCGAGAGAAAGAAGATGATCAGAGCCTTGCCGCCGACGCCGACGCCGAAAAAGATCACGACCAGCGGCGACAGTGCGACCAGCGGGCTCGCATAAAATACCGTCATCAGCGGATCGAGCGCGTAGCCGACGCGCGGATACCAGCCCATGACGATGCCGAGCGGCACGCCGACGATAATGGCGGCGCCGAAGCCGTAAAGGAACGGCACGGCGCTGACGGCCAGGTCGTGAGCGAGGTCGCCGCTTTCGATCAGGTCGGCGTAGCCTTCGAAGATCAGGCTCGGCTTGGAGATGAACAGCGGATTGAACGGCACCACCAGGAAGATCGCCTGCCAGGCGGCGAAGAATATTGCCACGGCAAGCGCACCGAGCAGCGGCTTGCGGTAGCGCTCGGCAAAATTCTGCTGCGGTGCGACGTCTTCATCCATCGGCTAAACCGTGATCTCGTCCTTGAGCGTATTCCAGATCTCGAGCTTGAGCTCGTTGAACTGCGGCGTCACCCGCATCTCGTAGTCGCGCGGGCGGGGTAGCGGAATAGCGAATATCTTCTTGGCGCGGCCCGGCCGCTTGCTCATGACCATGACGCGGTCGGAGAGGTAAATCGCCTCGTCGATCTGATGGGTGACGAACAGCACGGTCTTGCGCGCCTCGCGCCAGACTCGCAGCAATTCGGCCTGCATCAGGTCGCGGGTCTGGGCATCGAGCGCCGCAAACGGTTCGTCCATCAGCAGCACTTCCGGGTCAGTCGCGAGTGCGCGGGCAAGGCCGACGCGCTGCTTCATGCCGCCGGAGAGCTCATGGGGATAGTGGCTCTCGAAACCGGAGAGCCCGACCAGATCGATCAACCGGCCCGCAATGGCGTGACGTTTTTCCGCCGGCACTTTCTTCAATTCGAGCCCGAGCTCGATATTGTTCTGCGCGGTGCGCCAGGGCAGGAGGCCAAATTCCTGGAACACCATGGCGCGGTCGGTGCCGGGCCCACTGATCTTCTTGCCGTGGATCAAGACGTCGCCGGAATCCGGCTTGATCAGGCCGAGCAAAATATTGAGGAACGTGCTCTTGCCGCAGCCCGACGGCCCGACGATTGACAAAAACTCGCCGTCCTCGACGTCGATGTCGAAATTCGCCAACGCGCGCACCGGCCCGCGGTTCGGCGGCCGGAAGGTCAGGTTGACGTTGCGACCTTGGATATAGGCTGTCATGAGGATTGGCCCGCCGCCCGTCGCTTTCGCATCAAGCAAACTCGTCGCGCATGATCGTTCAGACCGTGCCAGCCCGCACCGAGGTCGATTGCCGCACGACCGGATGCCCGCTGGTGCGTGATTTCTTGCGCCGGCGGATTTCTACAGCCGGTCCGGGTACGGCATGATGAAGTTGTCGCGGTTCGGCATCTTCACCTTGGGCAGCGTGTTGGCGTCCATCACGTCGTCCTGGCCGATGAAATTGTTCAGCGCCAGGATATAGGCGGTGAGCGAATACACTTCGTCGTCGGTCAGCGACCGCGGCATGTTGAAGGGCATGGCGCGGCGCGTGTAGTCGAAGATGGTGGTCGGATAGGCATAATAGTTGGCGATCGTCTTCACCGTATCGATGCCGTTGGTGAGCGGTTGGCCGCCGACCAGCGCCGGGTAGAACGGTGCGATGCCGCCCTTGGCCGCATCGCCGTGGCAGGCCGAGCATTTTTCGGCGAATATTTTTGCGCCTTTTGCCGGCGTGCCGCTGCCGGGCGGCAGATTGGTGCCGTCGGGCAGGACGGCGATGTCCCATTGCTTGATGTCGGCTTCCGTGAGCGGCTTGCCGAGACCGGGAGATTGAGCAAGCGCCGCGCCGCCGGCGAAGGCGAGCGCAAGGGCTGCTGCCGCGATCACATCACGCGTAGACATGCTTGATCTCCCCTTTGTTGTCGACCGCCCAGCTTGTGGTGCTGTTGTAATGCTGATTGGGGAACGCAAGCGGCGTCGTGACCGGGTTCACGGCTTCGCCCCGTTGCGCCACGAAGTCGGTGCGCAACGGCTGAACATTGCCGCCGTCGTCGTAGGCGCGACTGAGCAGCGTTGCGGGCTGGCCGTCCCAGCGCCATGGCATGACGAAGCGCGTGAAGGCCTTCTCGTGGATCGGGCCTTGCAGCGCGGCTTCGCCCCAACTCTTGCCGCCGTCGGCCGAGACCAGCACCTTCGAGATGCGCCCGGTGCCGGAGTAGGCGACGCCGGAGATGGCGTAGAGACCGGGCTCTTTCAGACTGAGGCCGAACGACGGATGGGTGATGAAGCTCTTGACGTCCATCACGAAGTGGAAGCGCCAGGTTTTGCCGCCCGGCAGGATCTGCGAATAATTCTTGGTCTCGAAGTAGCTATACGCCGGCTGATCGACCACTTTGATGCGGCGGACGAATTTTACGTTCATGTTGCCCTGGTAACCGGGCAGCAACAGCCGCATCGGGTAGCCGTTGCCCGGCATCAAATGCTCGCCGTTCTGATAGATCGCGATCATGGCGTCGTCATAGGCTTTCTTGACCGGCACGCTGCGGTCCAGCATCTGCGCGTCGGCGCCTTCGGCGATCAGCCATTTCGCCTTCGGATCGATGCCGGCTTCGTCGAGCAAGAGCGAGAGCGGCACGCCGGTCCATTCCGAGTTGGAGACGAGGCCGTGCAGCATCTGAACCGTGGTTTGCAACGGCACCTTGGAGAACATCGGCGCCGAATTGCCGGCGCATTCGACGAACGCCATGCGGCTGACCAGCGGATACCGCGACAGCGACTCCAGCGTGAATTCCAGCGGCTGGCGCACCATGCCGTGGATGACCAGCTTGTGCTGGGCCGGGTCGATGTTGGGAATGCCGCAATGATTGATCGAGAAGTGCAGCCCGTTCGGCGTCACGGTGCCGCCGATCAAATGGTGCGGCGTGCGCGCGTGCGAGTTGCGAAATTCTCCTTTGGGATTGCTGAGCGCGCGCGTCACGTCCTTCTCGAACGGCGACGGCGTCTGCACCGGCGGCGTGATCTGGCCGAATTCGAGGCTCCATGGCGCGTCCGTCAGCGGCTCGGCGCTGGCGGCGGTCACCGCTCCGGCAGTGCCCACGGCGCCGGCGATGGCAAATCCCTTTCCTAGCAATGCGCGACGGTTGATCAGGCCGTTGCCGGCGACGTCATCGAGCGATGGCGCGCCCTGTCGGCGTCTCCACTTGCCCATGATTTCCTCCCTGATGGGCGGCGCCATATGCACCTTGCCCACGCCGTCATCCTGCGGCACGACTTGGGCGCTGTCCATACGGTCGAGCGCGGGCTCGACTTGGGTTATGCTTGGCCGGTATGCGTTGGAGGAGTTGTTCGGCAATGCGAGACGTTCTCGGCTACAGGCGCAAATTCGGCGTGATCGGGCCGTCCACCAACACCATCGTGCAGCCCGATTTCGAGATGATGCGGCCGCCCGGCGTCACCAATCACTACAGCCGCATCTTTACGCCGAACGCCAAGGCGGTCAGCAACGAAAGCTTCATGGCCGGCATCAATGTCATCGGCGGCAATGTCTTGGACGCGGTGCGCAGCGTCATGACGTGTGAGCCCGATTATCTGGTGATGGGCATGTCGTCGGTTACGTTCAACGGCGGCGCCGCCGGCGCCGATGCCTTCGTGGCCACGGTCGAGAACGAGGCCGGCGTGCGCATCAGCGTCGGCTCGCATTCCTCGACCGCGGCGCTGCAGGCTTACGGCGGCGTCAGGCGTATCGCGTTCCTCTCGCCATACTATCCCGTCGCCAATGCCGAGGTGCGGCGCTATTTCACCGATTCCGGCTTCAAGGTGGTTCGCGATATCTGTCTGCAATGCAAGAGCTGGACCGGCATCGCCGAGGTTCCGCCCGACGTATTGCGCGACAAATTGATCGAATTGAACGGCGACGGTCGCGACACCGACGCGATCATCCAGGTCGGCACCAATCTCAGCATGGTGCGGCTCGCTGCTGAGGCCGAACAGTGGCTGGGCAAGCCGGTGATTGCCATCAACACGGCCACCTATTGGCACGCGCTGCGCGCCAACGGCATCACCGATAAGATTTATGGGCTTGGGCGATTGCTGGAAGAGTTTTGAGGCCTGCTCGAACACGGGTTGGTCGCTCAAGCTGAATCCTCGCTGCAAAAGCGCCGGTCGCGAAGAACGCGCCGTGCTAGTCCTCGCTCGCAAGCCCTGAGAAATTACCTCCGTTGGTACGATTGCTATTGACGCAAAAGTTGTTAGGTTTAAAAATGTAACGCCAGATCGTATTTCCCAAATGGGGTTGCGAACGGCAGCGGAGCCAAGGAGCTGTCGATGGATATGCGTACATGCGAAATAATTGTCATTGCCGCGGTTTCCAGTGGCGTGGTGGCTGCCGGATTTTGGTCATACATGCTTGTGCAACTGCGCCGATTTCACAATGAGTTGCGATATGAGCCCCGTTCTGGGGTTGATGTGACAGGTGAACTCACCGTTGGTGCCAAATACGCGATATGGCGTTTCATGTTCGGCATTTTGGGAATTGGAGGGGCAGTAGTAGGCGTTGTTAGCGGCATAGCCGGCTACATGATCAACGATCTGGCAAAGGAAAAGGCGATTCAAGCCGCGTTTAACGAGATGCAAAAGCCACTTGAGGAGCAACTAAAGAATTTTGCAGATGCCCGCTCGGCGCTTACTACCGCGATTCAAGAGGTAAAGACGGAGCAGTTTAAGGATATGGTCGCGAAGTCACTATCGAGCGATGCGGCCTTTCGGACTGAAATAGCTGGGTTGCTTAACGATGGAGCCTTTAGAACCGAGCTCGGGATGCTGCTTGTTGCTCAATACAGCGACCAACTTCGCGGATCTCCTGGTTCGCCCGGCGCGCCTGGCAAGGATGGCACACCTGGCAAAGATGGGACGAGTCCAAGCGCTGCATCTGTAGCCGAATTACTTGCCACTCAATACAAGGATCAGCTTCGTGGTACTCCCGGCTCGCCCGGCGCACCTGGCAAAGATGGGACGAGTCCGAGCGCCGCATCTGTAGCTGAAGTACTTGCCGCTCAACACAAGGATCAGCTTCGTGGTATTCCCGGCGCACCTGGCAAGGATGGCGCACCTGGCAAAGATGGCACGAGTCCGAGCGCTGCATCTGTAGCCGAAGTACTTGCCGCTCAATACAAGGATCAGCTTCGTGGTACTCCCGGCTCGCCCGGCGCGCCTGGCAAGGATGGCGCACCTGGCAAAGATGGGACGAGTCCGAGC
>Ga0208604_1000163_pt1 | contig 9990 bp, 10 predicted proteins | sample MicForSoSWNH22_M_FD_188009 | JGI IMG/M metagenome (GOLD analysis project Ga0208604, IMG submission 188009) | Forest soil microbial communities from Harvard Forest Long Term Ecological Research site in Petersham, Massachusetts, USA - MetaG HF016... | ecosystem: Environmental > Terrestrial > Soil >... | reverse complement strand
CAATGCGTGAGCATCCATCGTTTCGGTCTTTCTCGGACAACATGTCGCCGGTCGAATTTGAAGGATTTTGCGCAGAGGAATTGCGCCAAGCCGGCTGGGATGCGCGAGTAACGTTGCAAAGCCGCGATCAGGGCGTCGATGTGATTGCTGAAAAGAACAACGTTCGAGTCGTACTTCAATGCAAACTTTATACGGGGCCGGTCGGCAACAAGGCGGTTCAAGAGGCGGCAGCCGGAAGGGCGCACGAAAACGCGGATTACGGCATCGTCGTAACGAATAACAGATACACATTAGCCGCCCAGCAGCTTGCCACCACGAATGGTGTTTTCCTACTTCATTACCGTGAGCTGCGAAACCTTGATGCGATGCTGCCGCCGTCTATCACCAATCATGCCCCGCCTGATCGGGCGCGATGGGATGCGTTGCTCAAGCGCGACCCGCAGCTTGGTATGGTCGTCGATAAGCTTCGACCCCTTGGCCAAAAGTGGGTCGATAAGTTTGCAGTGTCATATCTGGCCACGAACGATAGAAGCTATCTACCAACTCTCGTGAGCAAGATCATTGCCGACGCTAGAAAGGAATTTGAGCAAGGAGACAGGCTCCGGTAGAGCGGCACGGCGATAAGCTCGCCTGCGGCAACACTTGTGCGACTCACAGGCCGCGTCTAGCCTTCATGCTCGAATTCTCGAATGGAGTAATCAGTCATGAGCGATGACAACGCTCGGATGGACAGTTTTTCGCAAGGTACAGGCAAGATCACTGGCCGCGAAAAAGAGGCGTTGAAGTACATGAACAAGCGTGTTGGCGAGCTTCGAGCGCAAGGAATGCCGGCAGAGGAGGCATTCACGACGGCATACAAAGAAGCGCGAGATAATCCGCGTAGGGATTGGCGCCGCGGCTAACAGTAGCGCGCGGCCTTGCGTGTGTCAGTGATGGACTTTTCGGCGGCCGTGTTTTGGTCGCGGCTTAGGCGTCGGCGCGTTAGTTCCGGCGCCTACGGCGTCGCATTGGTGCGTACCAGCTTCTCAAACTGTCGCCAATGACTGTCGCCAAAGAGTGCGCTAAGTCATTGATTTTGTTTGTTGGCGGAGAGGGAGGGATTCGAACCCCCGATACGGTTGCCCGTATGCCGCATTTCGAGTGCGGTGCATTCGACCACTCTGCCACCTCTCCGAATTAAGAAGGCTTGAGCGTCGCGGCGCCGTATTTAGCGGTGACGGGGGCGAGACACAAGGGCGTGACGTTGCGGCGCGCCGTCAAAGCTCCCGCCCGAGCTTGCGGTCGAGCGAATAGGGGCCGCCGCCGCGCAGCGCGATGGCGAAAGAGATCAGTCCCCACATCAGCGTGTATTCGTAGCCGCGCCGGGTCCAAGCGAAGCCGGTTTTCCAATAGATCAACGTGATGATCAGCAATTCGATCGCGGCAGCCGCGGCGAAAAAGCGGGTGAACAGGCCGAGGATGAGCGCAACGCCGGCGGTCGTTTCGACCGTGGTGCTGCTCCAGAACCATGGCGCCGGCGGAATAAAGCCCATATCGCTGTAGCCCTTGAGATAGGCCTCCGTCGGCCCGGCCATGATCTTGCCCCAGCCGTGCACCAATAGATTCCAGCCGACCGCGACGCGGACGATCAGCCACGACAATGGGATCACGGCGTCGTAGAACGGCCGCAAGAACGGCAGCAGCAATTTCGGTTCGGTCTGGGCGTCGGCCATGGTTTTCCTCGTGCTTTCGCGTTTTGGCGAAGCATAAGATGGGCCGGCCCGAATGCCTAGCCGCGTCGGGACTGCCCTTGTTGGTGCGGGCGCGGCGCTCCTATACTGCGCGCCGCAAGCGGATGAGGCGGGAGCGCTTACATGGCAGAATGGTTCGTCGCCAAGGCTTCGGATTTGCCCGACGGCGACCGGCGCATCGTGAGCGCCGGCAATAACGAGATCGGCGTCTTTCACCACGGCGGCACCTATTACGCCTACAGCAATTACTGCGTCCATTCCGGCGGGCCTGCCTGCGAGGGCATCCTGATCAACCAGGTCGTGGATTTGATCGCGCCGGATCGCACCTATCAGGGCCAGACGTTCTCCGACGAAGTGCACTTCGTCTGTCCCTGGCACGGTTATGAATACGAGCTCACCACCGGCCAGTGCGTGGGCGATCGCAAGCTGAAGCTGAAGAAATTCGAGGTGGTGCGGCGCGGCGACGATCTTTACGTCGTCGCCTGATACGTAGCCCGGATGAGCGAAGCGATATCCGGGAGCAGACTCTCAACGGCCGACCCCCGCATGTCGCTTCGCTCATGCGGGCTACGGGCATGGAGATAATATGGATACGACTCCGAACGAAGTCCGCAAGCTTAACTTCGACGATTACTCGACCGCAAAACATCTCGAGCACGCGGCGCAGCAGGCACGCGCCCGCAACTATCAGGATTTTTTGATCGTCGACGTCGACGCCCACCACTACGAGAACGAATCCTACAAGGAAGTTTTTCAGTACATCGAAAGCCCGGTGATTCGCCACGACGTGATGGATTCCGCGCAGCGGCCCGGCCGCTCAGGTCTGCTCAACTCGTCGGTCGGCAATCAAAACCTCGGCGGCCGCATCACCCGCTCCAACTTGCGCCGTCTGCAAAAGGTGCCGCAGGACGGCCGGCACCGCGACGTCGCCATGACCGTCGAGTGGATGGATTCGCTCGGGGTCGACTACGCCTGTCTGTTCCCGACGCCGATGTTGTTTCTCGGCCTGCATCCGCAAGTCGAGATCGAGGTGGCGCTGTGCCGCGCCTATAACCGTTGGCTCTGCGAGCGCATCCTCGCGGTCGAGCCGCGGCTGATCTCGATGCTTTATCTGCCGTTCAACGATCCGGAAGCCGCCTACCAGACGGTGAAGGATTTCGGCGACAAGAAAGGCGTCGTCGGCTTCATGGTGACGTCGCCGCGCTACAAGCCGGTGCACGACAATGCCTATATGAAGACCTACGCGCTGCTCGAGGAGCTCGGCAAGCCGATCTCGTTCCACGCCGCCTATAGCTGGGAAGACCGCGCGCTGCAGATGACCAACCGGTTCATCTCGGTGCATTCGCTCGGCTTCATGTGGTTCAACATGATCCATATGACCAATTGGGTGATCAACGGCCTGCCCGAGCGCTTCCCCAAGCTCAAGGTGTTGTGGATCGAGAGCGGGCTGACCTGGGCCTACGCGCTGATGCAGCGGCTCGATCATTCCTACATGATGCGCACGTCGGACTGTCCGTCGCTGAAAAGGAAGCCGAGCGAGTACATGCGCGAAATGTTTTACTCGTCGCAGCCGATGGAGAAGCCGGACGACAAGTCGATCCTGGAAGCGACGTTCAAGATGATCAAGGCCGACACGCAGCTTCTTTGGTCGTCCGATTATCCGCACTGGGATTTCGACACGCCCGGCGTGATCTACGATCTGCCGTTCCTCAACGAGACGGCCAAGCGCAACATTTTGGGCGCCAATGCCGCACGCGTGTTCGGCCTCGATACGAAAGTGGTGAAGAAGATTCCGTAGCTTCCGTAGCCGGATGAGCGCAGCGACATCCGGGAGCGGCATTGACGCGGATCAATCGTCCCCGGATGTCGCTGCGCTCATCCGGGCTACGTGCGGAGGGAAATACGCATGCTGATTCCCACTGCGAAATCATTGCGTCCGCTCGCTGTGCTGTTGTCGCTGCTGGCCTGGATCGGCCCCAGCTATGCGCTCGATTATCCGACGCGGCCGGTGCGCTTCATCGTTTCGTTCGCCGCGGGCGGACCCAACGACACCATCGCGCGCCTCCTCGGCCAGTATCTGTCGGAGCAGCTCGGCCAGGCGGTCGTGGTCGAGGACCACGTCGGCGCCGGCGGCAATATCGGCATGCAGGACGTTTTGGCGTCGACGCCCGACGGCTACACCATCGGCTTCGTCGCGCCCAACAACGCCATCAACCAAACGCTCTATCAAAATATTCCGTTCGACTTCGTGCGCGACTCCACGCCGATTGCCGGCACCATGTCGCTTGCCAATGTGATGGAAGAAAACCTGGCGTTTCCGGCCAAGAACCTCGCCGAATTCCTCGCCCTGGCGAAGACCGAGCCAGGCAAGATCAACTTCGGCTCGGGCGGCGTGGGCACCTCGCCGCACATGTCCGGCGAGCTGCTTGAGGCGATGACCGGCATCAAGCTCACCCATGTGGCCTATCGCGGCTCGGCGCCGGCGACGACCGATCTGCTCGGCGGCCAGATCCCGGTGATGTTCGACAACCTGCCGGGCGCGATCCAAAACATCAAAGCCGGCAAAGTGCGCGCGCTCGGCGTCACCACGACGAAACGGGTGGCGGAGCTTCCCGACGTACCGACCATCGGCGAAACCGTGCCCGGTTACGAAGTCTCGGTGTGGTACGGCATCAGCGGGCCGAAAGGCATTCCGGCCGAGATCGTCGCCAAGCTCAACACCGCGGTGAATGCCGCGCTCGCCAAGCCGGAGCTGAAACAGCGCTTCCACCAACTCGGCGGCGAGGTCATGCCCATGAGCCCGGCCGCGTTCGGCAAGCTCGTCGCCGACGAGACCGCGAAATGGGCCAAGGTGGTGAAGTCGGCGGGCTTGAAGGTGGAGTGACGCCGGGCATCACGGACCCCCACCAGGCGAGCTTCGCTCGCCGTCCTCCCCCTTTCAGGGGGAGGTTTCGGGTCACGTCCCGGTAAACACCGGCTTGCGCTTTTCCATGAAGGCTGAGCGGCCTTCGTTGTAGTCGTTGCTGGTGAAGCACTTCTCCACCATTTCGGTGGTGCGCGCGATGTTACGCTTGGAGTCTTCCCTGACGATTTCGTTGACGGTGTATTTCACCGCCTTGATGGTGAGCGGCGCGTTGGCGCAAATCATGTCGGTGATGTTTTTGACGGAAGTTTCGAGCTCGGCCGACGGCACCACGCGGTTGACGAGGCCCATGGTGAGCGCTTCCTGAGCGTCGAATTGGCGGGCGGTGTAGAAGATCTCCTTGGCGAAGGCCGGCCCGACGACGTCGACCAGGCGCTTCAGGCCGGCATAGCCGTAACCAAGCCCGAGCTTGGCGGCGGGAACCGCGAAGCGCGAGTTGTCGGTGGCGATGCGCAGGTCGCAGCAGGTCGCCAGCCCGAGCCCGCCGCCGATGCAATAGCCGCGGATCATGGCGATGGTCGGTTTGGGGAATTCGTAGATGCTGGCATAGGCCGCTTCGGACTTGGCGCCGTAGGCGCGCGCCCCTTCAAGATTGGCGCGTTCGCTCTCAAATCTTGAAATATCCGCCCCGGAGACGAAGGCCTTGCCACCGGCGCCGGTGAGCACCACGACGCGGATGTCGTTGTCGGCAACGAAGTCGTCGAGGATGCGCTTGGTCGCTTCCCACATGTCCAGCGACACGGCGTTGAGCTTCTCCGGATTGTTGAAAGTGACGTAACCGACGCCTCCTTCTTTGCGGGAGAGCATCTTGTCGGTCTGAGTCATCGTTCGTTTTCCTTTTTCACTTCGTCATGGCCGGGCTTGTCCCGGCCATCCACGTCTTTAATCCCGACAAGTCGTGGATGCCCGGCACAAGGCCGGGCATGACGACCAAACGATTAAACCGCCTTGGCCTTATGCAGCGCGGCGATGTCGCGCTTGCTGAAGCCGAATTCCTTGAGCACCGCGTCGGTGTGCTCGCCGAGCTCCGGCGGCCGCACCACCAGCTTCGACGGCGTGCGCGACAGCGTGACGCCCTGGCCGACGAGGCGCATCTTGCTCTTGTCCTTCTTGGTCACGCTTTGCGCGATGCCGAGATGCTGCACCTGCGGGTCGGCGAACATCTTGTCGATGGCATAGATCGGCCCGCACGGGCAGCCGGCCGCGTTCAGCCGCTCGATCCATTCGGCGCTGTTGCGGCCGACCAGGCGGCGGTTGATCTCGATGTCGAGCGCGTCGCGGTTCTTCGAGCGCGCCGCGCCGTCGATATAGTCCGGGTCCTTTGCGAGCTCGGGCGCCTCGATGGCGTCGCAGAACCTTTTCCAGATGGTCTGCCCGGCAGTGGCGATATTGATATAGCCGTCGTCGGTCTTGTAGACGCCGGTCGGCGCGCTGGTCGGATGATTGTTGCCGGCCTGCTTGGCGACCTCGCCCTGCACCAAATAACGGGCGGCCTGGAAATCGAGCATGAAAATCTGCGCTTGCAGGAGCGAGGTGGCGACCTGCTGGCCCTTTTTGGATTTCTCGCGCTCCAACAGCGCGACCAGGATGCCGGTCGCCGCCAACAGTCCGGCGCTGAGATCGGCGACCGGAATGCCGACGCGCACCGGGCCTTGGCCCGGCAGGCCGGTCACCGACATCAAGCCGCCCATGCCTTGGGCGATCTGATCGAAACCCGGCCGGCCCGCATAGGGTCCGTCCTGGCCGAAGCCGGAAATGCTGGCATAGACGATGCGGGGATTGATCTTGGCCAGCGCCTTGTAATCGATGCCGAGCCGCTTCTTCACGTCGGGACGGAAATTCTCCACGACGACGTCGGCCTTTTTCACCATGCGCTTGAACGCGGCCAGTCCTTCCGGCGCTTTCAGGTTCAGCGTCATGCTGCGCTTGTTGCGGTGCAGGTTCTGAAAATCGCCGCCTTCGCGCGGCCCGCCCATCGGCTCTTCGAGGCCGGGCGGCGTCTCGATCTTGATGACGTTGGCGCCCCAGTCGGCAAGCTGGCGGACACAGGTCGGCCCCGACCGCACGCGGGTCAAATCCAGCACGGTGAAGCGGGTTAGGGCTTTCGAAGCGCGGGGAAATGGCATTGCGGGCGCCTCCACGCCGGTTTTCCGCTGGCCCTGTCGCGGCCGGCGGGATTTTTGCCGGCCGCAAGGTAACCGTAGGGCCGGAAGGGCCAGAACTTTGCCGATCTGATCGCTGTTGTCTACCGGCTAGCCACCATGGCTTTTGGCGGTCGTTTTGCGGCGCCGACATGGATAAAATGTTCGCCACGCCGGCCATGTTTCCGGCACTTTCGCGAGGCGATCATGAACGAGGATGTACTGAACGTCAGCGTGCGCAAATTTCTCAAGAAGGTCGGCATCACTTCGCAGCGCGAGATCGAGCAAGCGGTGCGGGCCGCCGTCAGCGGCGGCAAGCTCAAAGGCAATGAGGCTTTACCGGCCAAAGTGGTCCTCACGGTCGAAGGGATCGGCCTGTCGGTGGAGATCGAAGGCGCCATCGAGCTTGAGTGAAATCGCGTCGCACGGACCGCAAATTTCAGGAAAACAACCATGATCGATCTGCGTCGTGTTGTCGTTACGCTCATGCTGATTGCCGTGGCCGGTGCTGCAGCCGCCCAGGACCATCCGGGGCGAGGCGGCCCCGGTGTTCTGTCGCTGCTGCCGGGTGATGCGGTCAGCGAGCACAGCATCGATACGCCGAACGGCAAGCTCGCCTATACGGCGACCGCGGGAACGTTCTCGCTGTTCGACCAATCAGGCGAGCGCTCTGCCGCGGTTTTCTACACCGCCTATGTGGCCAAGACCTCTGCAGACAAGACTTCTGCAGACAAGAATGACAATCACGCAGCGCGGCCGCTGACCTTTGTGTTCAATGGCGGCCCCGGCGCGGCATCGGCCTTTCTCCATCTCGGGGTGGTGGGTCCGCGCATCGCCCAATTCGGCATGAGTGGGCACGACGGCGCCAACGTCCGCCTGGTCGACAATCCGGATACCTGGCTCTCCTTCACCGATCTGGTGCTGATCGATCCCATCGGCACCGGCTGGAGCCGGGCGGCCAAGCCCGACGGCGGCAGCGCGTTCTGGGGCGTGCGCAGCGACGCCGAGTCGATGGCGAAGGTGATCGCGCTTTACGTCGCCAAGAACGGCCGCATCAGCTCGCCGAAATTCATCCTCGGCGAAAGCTACGGCGGCTTTCGCGCCGCCAAGGTCGCGCGCGCCGTGCAACGCGAGCAGGGCATCGTGATTTCGGGAATTTTGATGCTGTCGCCGATGCTGGAAGCTGCGTTCCAATTCGACGGCGGTCGCTTCGCGCTCGGCGGCGCATTGCAACTGCCGTCGCTGGCTGCGGCGGAGCTCGAACGCAAGGGCACATTCAGCAAGGAGGCGCTCGCTCAGGTCGAGCACTTCGCGCTGACCGAATATCTGTCGACACTTGCCGGACCGCCGTTGCAGGGTGAGGCGGCAAAGAATTTTTACGCGCGCGTCGCGCAGATGACCGGATTATCGGTGGACTCCATCGCGCAAGCGCGCGGCTTCATTCCCGACGACTATGCCAAGAATCTTCCCATCGGCGACCACAAGATCGTCAGCCAATACGATGCGACCTTTGCGTCCGACGATCCTTATCCGGAATCGCCCACCGTGCACGGTCCCGATCCGATCCTCGACGGCGTGGTGCGGGCCTACGGCGGCGCCTTCGTCGCCTACGCGCGCGACGAGCTCGGCTTCAAGACCGATATCACCTACACGCTCCTCGCTTCGGACATTTCCGGCAAATGGCAGTGGCGCGAGGGGTCGAGCCGCAGCCAGCCCAGCATCGCCGACGATTTGCGCGACTTGCTGGCGCTGACGCCGTCATTCCATCTGATAATCGCCCATGGCTATAGCGACATGGTCACGCCCTACGCGGTGAGCCGCTATGTGCTCGACCATTTGCCGCCGGTCGATGGCGAGGAACGCACCCAACTGAAACTCTATCGCGGCGGCCACATGTTTTATCTCGACCCGGAGTCCCGCAAGGCCTTCACCGCCGACGCGCGCACCATGTATGCGCCGCCATGACCGACGCTGCGCATCGCACGGCGAGCGACGGCCTCGATCAGTTCATTCCGGTCCGCAAGGGCGACATCCTGTCGGCTCTCCTCGAACAAGGCGCGTTCAATAGCGACGAGGATCGCAAAAAGTTTCGCCGGCTCTGCGACATGCTGGCGGCGATCTATCACTATGAATATTTCCAGACGCTCGAGCGGCTGCGCAACGACTATTACTATTTCGGCCCCGACGTCGCGCAGCGCGCCGCGCTCGACGGGGCGTCGCGCGATCGCTGCTACGGCGACCTCGTGCAATCGCTGGAGCAGGTCCTCAAGGACGCCAATTTCATCGAATTGCCGCACGCAGAGATCGGTGACGCCCACCGGCGCCGCGTTGGGCATCGGATCGAGATCCAGGCGCCGCTCCACGATTTTCGCGACGTGCGCCTGTGGCGGCGCGGCCGGCATACCGAGCCATACGAGGTCGCCGATTGGTTCGGCCTGCGCCGGCGCAAGGTCGAAGCCGAAGTCTACGACGATGTCGTCCTCATGGTGGCGATGAAACCGGGCGACGAGATCGGCTCGCCGCGGGAACGGCGATCTCTGGAGCGCCGCAAGATCATGCCCGGTTCGGTGCTGCTCAAATATTTCCGCAATATCGCCAGCGGCGACCTCCATGCGCTGTTTCCCAATGTGCGCGTGGTGATGAGCAATCGAGACAAGCTCATTCTCGGTCTGCCGGCGATCGCCGGCGGCATTCCGATTCTGCTCAAAATTTATGCAACCATTACGGTCCTGTTTCTGGTGATCGGGTTTTATCTGGGCACGAATGCGAGCGTGGAGGACAAGGACATCGCCACCGCGCTCGCCGCGCTCGGCGGATTGTTGGCGCTCGGCGGCTTCGTCGTGCAGCAATGGGTGAAATATCAGTGGAAATCGCTGCGCTATCAGAGCGAGCTCACCGACAACGTCTACTACCGCAACATCAACAACAACGCGGGAATCTTCGATTATCTCATCGGCGCCGCCGAGGACCAGGAATGCAAGGAGGCGTTTTTGGCCTATCATTTCCTGCATACCGCGGCCGCGCCGCCGACAACTTGCTGCTCGTCATATCGCTCGCGCTCGTGTCGGTGCCTGTGTTCTGGCTCGGCACGATGCTGCTGATTGCCGGCGGCCTGTTGCGCGCAAAGATGATCACGGTTGGCGTGCCGTGCCCGGGGATATAGGCTCCAGCCGTGTCGATCACGTGAGTCAGATCG
>Ga0208604_1000162_pt1 | contig 10019 bp, 12 predicted proteins | sample MicForSoSWNH22_M_FD_188009 | JGI IMG/M metagenome (GOLD analysis project Ga0208604, IMG submission 188009) | Forest soil microbial communities from Harvard Forest Long Term Ecological Research site in Petersham, Massachusetts, USA - MetaG HF016... | ecosystem: Environmental > Terrestrial > Soil... | reverse complement strand
CCCTCGCAGGCTAGTTGAAGTTCCTTTTCAATACCGTGCGCCACTACGTGCAAAAAGTGGCCCAACAGAAACGTGACGATTAGAAAGACTCCAACATTGGCGAGTGTCCCTCCGCTAAATTCCTTCTTAATCCAAGGGCACAGAGGCATAAGACAGGCCAATAACACCGACCCAGGGACAATGTACCCGACGTACTCATAAAGGTCGAACGAAGGCATGCTATGCCCCATCGGAATTCAGTTGGATAAGTTCTGATAAAGTCGCCCCGTTGTCAGCACAACAGTGATATCGCATAGACTAAAAGTTGCAAGTTTTTATTTGACGTGGACTGAGCTCGAGGCGCACTGCCCGTCAAATCCCCAAAAACCGCGACTTGATCTCGTCGTTCGCCCACAGTGCGCCCGGTTGTCCGGAATAGACGACGCGGCCCTTTGAGATCACGTGCACAAAATCGATTAGCTTTAGCGCCAATGCGGCGTTCTGCTCGACCAGCAGAATGGAAAGGACTTCCTGCTTGAGCTGAGCAATGGCGTCCCACGATCCTTGAATGATGATCGGAGCCAGGCCCTCCGACGGCTCGTCCATGATCAGGCAGTCGGGGTTGGTCATCAACGCGCGGCCGATGGCGAGCATCTGCTGCTCGCCACCGACAAACTAATCGGCATGCTGTAAACCCCAGACGTTATTTCTTCGTCTTGAGATCGTCCGCCAAAAAGCTCGTATCGACGATCTTCGACCATTCCACGTCGCCGGACAACGCGCCGACCAGCTTTTGCGCCCGGATCATGCGGTCCATGCCGGCGAAGTCGAAATTGCCGGCGCTCCAGTAAGGCACGCCGGATTTGCTCGGCGCGACCAGATTGTGAATCGTGCTCTTGGCGACTTCGACGTCGAGATTATAGGCCTTGGCCACGATGTCGGCGGCCTCGTCGGGATGCGCCGACATGAATTCGACGGCCTTGCGCCGGCCGCGCAGGATGGCGCGGATGAAGTCGCCCTTGGCGGCGGCGGCCTCGCCGGTGGTCACGCCGATGACGTTGCACAAAGGCGGCAGCACGTCGCTCGCCGACACCAGCACGCGGAACTGGGATTTGTTCTTCGACCACACGGGATCAGCGATCGCCGAAGCGTCGATCAGGCCGAGATTGAGCGCCACGACCGCCTCGCCGAAACCGCCGGTCTTGACCAGTTCGGCATCGTCGGGTTTCAGCCCGGCCTGCTCGAGCAACAAAATATCGAGCGCCTGGCTGGTCGAGCGTGGATTGGTGTAGCCGATCTTCTTGCCCTTGAGATCCTGGATAGTCTTGATCGGCGAATCCGGCTTCACCGCCCAGACGAACTCGGCGACGGTGAGCACATTGTCGCTGATAATTTTAAGATCCGCGCCCTGCTGGATCGCCGCCACGGTGCCGGCGAGATCGATTTCGCCGAACGACAGATGCCCGGTCATCAGATTGCGCACCGTCGTGCCGCCGCCCGACGACGACAGAATGCCGCTGACGTCGGCGCCTTCCGCCTTGAAGAAGCCCTTGTCCATCGCGATGGCATAAGGCATGCCGTTGGCGGCAACGCCGAAATTGCTGACCACGATCTGCTCGGCGGCCATGGCGCGCAACGGCAGCAGCGCCGCCAGAGCGAGCGCCGCGATGATGCCCGGCTTGACGATCGAAGACATGCGTCCTCCCGTATTCCCTTGACTCTTTGTGGGCAGCTGCCCCGCTGCCGTGGACGTTTCTAAAGGCCGCGTAGTCTACGACACGCGCCGATGGAGTCTATGGTCGATGACGATGAGTAGCGTACTCACTGAAGCTGCGAACAGCACGATCAACAACGTGACAGCCATGATCAGTTGCACGTTCTGCAAGCCGATCGCGGTCATCAGCAGATAGCCGAGCCCACGTTGCGAGCCGAACATTTCGCCGAGCAATGTGCCGATCAAGGTCAGCGCAAAACCTAAGCGAATGCCGGTGAAGATTTCCGGCAACGCCGCCGGAAGCAGCACCGATCCGACCAGCTCTTGCGGCCGAAGCCGCAACACGCGCGCGGTCTTGAGCAGGATCGGATTGAGGCTGCGCACGGCGGCCATGGTGAAGATCGCAACCGGCACGACGCCGTGAATGGTGCCGAATGCGATCTTGGCCGGCAGACCGAGCCCGAACGCCAGAAGGATGATCGGATAAAGCGTGATTTTTGGAATGGAATAGAAAGCGACCAGCACCGGTTCGAACACCTCGCTCGAAAAACGGTGCGCGCCCAGGAGGAAACCGATGATGAGGCCGAGCAGCACCGCGAGCACAAGCGCAAAGAAAAAGGCGCGCGAGGTTTCCTCGACGTGGCCCCAGAACGCCGCAGTCGTCAGCAGGTGGGTAAGATAGCGGAAGGTCTCGACCGGCGCGGTCATGGCCTGGCTGCCGGCAAATTCGAACAAAAGCTGCCACGCGGCAAAGAGCACCGCGATCAGGATCAGACTGTTGACGGCGGCCGGCCAGGATTTCGCGGTCATGACCGGCCGCGCCTTTGCATCAGGATCTGCTCCCAATGCGACAGCACCGCGTTGATCGCGATCGAGACCGCGAGGATCAATAGGATCAGCGGATACATGATCTTGTTGTCGAAATTGTTGTAGGCGAAGCTGATCTCGTAACCGATGCCGGTGCGCGACATGATGAACTCGGCGCCGATCACGCCGATGAAGGCGTAGGCCAGCGCGAGCTTGATGCCGGTCAGCAGATAAGGCGCCGCCGACGGCAAGGTGATCTTGAATGCCGTGGCGACAAGCCCCAGCCGATAAACCCGCGCCGTCTTCATGTGCACGCGCAAGACCCGATCGAGGCCGTTGAGCGTGTTCACGATTACGGCCACCACCGCCAGCATGAAGCCGATCAGGATTTGCGGTGCGTCGCCGAGGCCGAACAGGATGATGAAGAGCGGATAGAACGCGTAGACCGGGATGGCGTAATAGGTGGCGAACAGCGGCTCCAGCACCTGCCGGATGGCGCGCCGGCCGTGCAGCGCGACGCCGCAGACGATGCCGGCGACCACGGCCGCGGCGCAGGCGATGGCGACATTCGCGAAGGTCTTGAACATCGCGTGGTTCATCGAGCCGGAGGCCATGAGCACGACGAAATCGCGCACCATGGCGCTCGGCGGCTGCATGGTCAGGCGGTCGATCACGCCGGTGCGGCACAACAGTTCGAGCAGCACGATGGCGGCGGCGACGAACGCGAAGCGGTAGCGCGCCGCGCGGCTCATATGCCGAGGAACCGCGATTTGACGTCGTGGTCTTCCCACAGCTCGCCCGGCCGCCCGGAATAGACCACCCTGCCCTTCGAGATCACGTGCACGAAATCGACCAGCTTGAGCGCCAGCGCGGCGTTCTGCTCGACCAGCAGGATGGACAGCCCCTCCTGCTTGAGCTTGGCGATCGCCTCCCAAAGACCCTGGATGATGATCGGCGCCAGGCCTTCCGACGGCTCGTCCATGATCAGGCAGTCGGGATTGGTCATCAGCCCGCGGCCGATGGCCAGCATCTGCTGCTCGCCGCCGGACAGCGTCTTGGCGCGCTGGCTGCGGCGCTCGCGCAGCCGCGGAAACAGCGCATAGACCCGTCGCAGGTCCCAGCCGTGGCGCTCTGGGCTGTGCTCGGCGACCAGCAAGTTGTCCTCGACGCTCAGCGTCGGAAACACCCGGCGGCCCTGCGGCACCAGCCCAACGCCGCTGCGCACAATGGCGAACGAGGAATTGCCGGTGATGTCGGTACCCTTGAAATAAATCTTGCCGCGCCGCGGCGGCGTGAAGCCGACGATGGAATTGACGATGGTGGTCTTGCCGACGCCGTTCCGGCCGAGCAGGCCGAGAATCTGGCCCTGCTCGAGTTGCAAGGAAAGGCCCTGCAACACGTAGGCGTCGCCGTAATAGGTATGGATGTCCTGAACGTCGAGGATCGTCATGGCTCAGGCGGTCCCCAAATAGATTTCCTGCACCTTGGCGCTGGAGCGGATGCGCGCGGCGGAGCCGCTTTCCAGCACCTCCCCGAAATGCAGCACCGAGATGTCGTCGGCAACGTCGAACACGATATCCATGTCGTGCTCGATCAACAGGATCGCCATCTTGCGGTCGAGCCCTTGCAGGAACCTCGCCATCTCCGCCGATTCGCCCGACGACAGGCCGGCGGCCGGCTCGTCGAGCAGCAGAATATCCGGCTCGCTGGCGAGCCCGAGCACGATCTCCAACTGGCGCTGTTCGCCATGGGAAAGATAGCGCACCTCGGTGTCCTTGCGGTCGAGAAACGCGGCGCGCGCCAACAGCTCGTGCGCCTTGTCATAGACGTCGCGATAGGACGACATGAAGCGCCACATCACGTATTTCGAGGCGCGCCGGCCCTTGATCGCCAGCAGCACGTTGTCGAGCACCGAGAGCTTTGGAAACAGACTCGTCACCTGGAACGTGCGCGCCATGCCGAGCGCGGTGCGCCGGTGGCTCGGCCAGCGCGTCACGTCCTGGCCGAACAGCAGCACCCGGCCCGACGAAGCCGGCAGAATGCCGGTGATCAGATTGAACAGCGTGGTCTTGCCGGCGCCGTTCGGGCCGATGATGGCCTTGCGGTCGCCGGGCATGATCGTCAGCGACACGCCGCGCACGGCGCGCAAGCCGCCGAAGGCCTTCGACAGGTCCTTCAGCTCGAGCACCGGCGCGGCGTCGATGACGCTCATTCGCAATTTTTGCAGGGCGGGAAGTCGCGGCTATAGACCGGCTGCTTGAGGAACGCATCCTTGCCGTAGGTCCAGAACTGGCTGACGGCCGGATAGGTCTTGATCACCACGTTCCACAGCTCGTCCTTGTCGTAGCCGAACATCTTGGTCTTCTCGACCTTCTTGATGTAGATGTCCTGGATCGGATTGCGCATGTCGTCGAAGCTGACCGGCCCGCGCGGCGCGTCGACCTTGAGCGTCAGCATTTTCGCGATGAAGGCTTCCGGTCCGGGCCACGCGCCCTTGGTCTGTTTCATCACCATGTCGATCATCATCGCCGTGGTGTAGTTGCTCTCGGAGAAGTACGACGGCACCTTGCCGTATTTGGCGCGATAGGCCTTGACGAAGGCCTCGTTCCTCGGCGTCTGCAGGCCGGCGCTGTATTGCAAGGCCGAGACGTCGCCGATCGCCTCGTCACTCATGAACGGCAGCACGGATTCGTCGTAGCTGGTGCCGCCGCCGATAATCGGCTTGGTCCAACCCGATGCACGCACCTGTTTGGGGAATTGCAGCGGCATCGGCCCGACCATCAGCGAGAACACCGCGTCGGCGTCGGACTTGAACGTCGGAATATAGGGCCCGAAATCCTTGGTGCCGAGCGGCGGCCAGATTTTCTGCACGATCTTGCCGCCGCAATCCTCGAACACCTTCTGGAAGCCACCGACCACCTCGTAGCCGAACGCGTAGTCGGCAGCCACCGCGATGATCTTCTTGTAGCCCTGGTCGCAGGCCCATTGGCCGAGCGGTTGGTGCGGCTGCGATGAAGTCCAGCCGGTGCGGATGAAATAGGGATAATTGCCGAGCTGGCGCTGCGTGAGATCGTCGGCCGCGGCGATGGAGGACACGTAGACGGTCTTCTCGGCGGTCGACACCGGCGCGAGCGCATAACCCTCCGAGGCGAGCACGCCGCCGATGAACATCTGCACGTGGTCTTCCAGGATGAGCTTCTTCGCCTTGGTCACCGCCGTGTCGGGCTTGGCCTGGCTGTCCTCGACGATGATCTTGACCTTGGTTCCGCCGAAGTTGCCGTTGACCTCCTCCATATACATGTTGAGGCCGTCGTTCATGTCCTTGCCGACCTGGGCGAAGGGTCCGGTCATCGGGGCGATGAAGCCGATACGCAACTCCTCTTGGGCCGCAGCCGGCATGGCCCCCATCGCAACCGCGAAGCAGACTGCGGTCAGCAAGCCCGCCCGCCTTTCAATCTTGCTTGTCATGGTCCTCACTCCCTCTGTTTGACCACTCCCACTCTCAATGCGGAACTCCCGCCAAGTTCCGTGCGACTGCCGAATTCGGCCGCGCCGCGCCATTGGCGAACGCGCCCCGGAATGCTCATCAAGCCGCCGGGCAGATAAAGGATGACCAGCACATAGACGCCGCCGAGCACGTATTGCCACCAATGCACTACTGTACTGAGATATTCGCGGATGAACAGCACGACGCCGGCACCGATGACGCCGCCGACCAATGTCCCCGCGCCGCCCAGCACCGCCATCAACAGCGCATCGACCGACGTGGTCAGCACCACGTTCTCGGGGCTGACGATGCCGGCGGTGTGCGCCCACAGCACGCCGGAGAGCCCGCCAAAAGCGCCGGCGATGATGAAGGCGATATATTTGTGCAGCCAGGTATTGTAGCCGAGGATTTTCATCCGCGGCTCGCGTTCGCGAATGCCGACCAGGCTGCGGCCGAACGGCGAGCGCACGATGACATACAGGACCAAGAGCGAAACCGCGAAGAAGCCGAACACCACGTAGAAGAACGTCACCGGGTTGGCGAGGTCGATGCCGAATTTGGGGCGGTGCTGGAGATTGATACCGTTGTCGCCGCCGGTCAGCGAGTTCCAGCGATAAGCCAGCCCCCATACGCATTGCCCAAGCGCCAGCGTGATCATCAAGAAATAGACGCCGGTGGCCCGGGTCGCGAGCAGCCCGAACAGCGCGGCCAGGGCCGCGGCGCCAAGCATGCCGAACACGATCACCAGCCAGAAATCGTAGCCGAGTCCGACCTGGTAGCGTGCCGCCAGAATCGCGGTCAGATAGGCGCCGACGCCGAGATAAGCGGCCTGCCCGAGCGAGGCGAGGCCGGTGAAGCCGAGCAAGAGGTCAAGGCTCATCACCAGGATGGAGAAGGCGAGCGCCCGCGTCGCCAACAGAATAATGAACGACGTGGTATGCGGAACGATCAGCGCGACCGCGGCGAGCGCCACGACCACGATCAGGATTTTTACGCGGTCACGCGCCATGCTCATTCCCGTCCGAACAGTCCGGTCGGCTTCACCGCCAGGATCAGGGCCATCGGCGCGTAGAGCGTAAAGTAGGAGATTTCGGGAAACAGCGCCTTGCCGAAATTGTCGGCGAGCCCGACGATCAGCGCGCCGATCGCGGCGCCGCCGAGGCTGCCCATGCCGCCGATGATCACCACGGCAAAAGCGATCGGCAGCATTTCAAAGTCGAGGCCGGGATAAACGCCGAGGAAGGCGCCGCCGATGACGCCGCCGAGTGCCGCGAGGAACGCTCCGAGCGCGAAAATCAGCATCGAAATGTAAGACGTGTCGATGCCGACGCCGCGCGCCATTTGCGCATCGTCGACGGTGGCGCGGATGGTGGCGCCGAGCCGGGTTTTTTCCATGACCAGCCACAGCGTAAGCCCGATGAACAAGGCGACGCCAATCATGAAGATGCGGTAGAGCGGCAGGTGCAAGCCGCCGACCACGATAGTTTGCGTCAGCACCGCCGGCGGATTGATGTCGAACGGGTTGCCGGTCCAGATATCAAGCGCCGCCTGCTGGAACAGGAAGGCGAAGCCGACCGTCAGCAGCACCTGCCGCAGCGGATCGAAGCCCAATGGCCGCAAGAACACCCGCTCCATCACCAGGCCGATCAGCGCAACGGTGACGGCGGCAACCGGGATCGCCAACAGCCAGGAGCCCGTGGCCCAGATCACCGACAACGCCACATAGCCGCCGAGCAGGAAGTACGAGCCATGGGACAGGTTGACGATGCGCATGACGCCGAAAATCAGCGACAGCCCGCTCCCCACCAGGAACAACAGCGCGCCGTAGGAAATGCCGTTGAAGGCTTGAATCAGCCAAAACCGCGCATCCACGGCCTCTGTCCCCTTCCCCCGGCTTGCTTTGGCTTTGAGCTTAGCCCAGGTCGGCAGCGATTGGATAGACAAGGTGTCGCGCGAGATTTTGGCGCCCGCTGCGCGCGCCATCGCTCACGACGCGGCAGCGTCTGCCCGTCCCGCACCGTGTTCCCTGCCGTTGATTTTGTTATTATTGCCGGAGCGAGAACAAGGAGAGCGAACGATGGCCGAGAAGAAGGTGCCGTATCAGGTCAACGGCAGGCAGTTCGAGGGCATGATCGTCTACGACGACGGCGTCAAGGCAAAGCGCCCGCTGATCTTCATGCAGCCGGACTGGAAAGGCGTCTGCGCCGACACCATCGGCCAGGCCCGCACCGTCGCCGGCAAGGACTATGTGGTGCTGATGGCCGACATGTTCGGCGCCGGCTACGGCCAAAAGCCGAAGACCGTGGACGATCTGCGGGCCGGCATGCTCGCCGTGCACAAAAATCTCCCCTTCACCATCGCCTGCGGCGGCACGGCCTATGATGCGCTACTCGGCGAAGCCGACAAGCTTGGCCTCATCGATACCGGCAAGAAAGTCGCGATCGGCTATTGCGCCGGCGGCGGCTACGTCCTCGAGCAGGCCCGCGCCGGCGCCGATTTCAAGGCGGTGGTCGTGTTCCACGTCACCAATCCCAATCCGGTGGTGGCCGGCACGCCCTGCAATATCAAGGGCCGCGTGCTGGCGATCCACGGTTCCGCCGACCCTGTGACGCCGAAGCCGATGATGGACGCGTTCGAGGACGAAATGACCAATGCCAAGATCGATTGGCAGGTGATGATGTTCGGCGGCGCCGTGCATTCGTTCTGCGATCCGACGGTCCATGCCGGCCCGACGCGCTACGACGAAAAACTCTGCCGCAAATCCTACATGCTGATGCGCGACTTCTTCACCGAGACGCCGTGATGGCGGCTTCCGACGAGGACAACCGAAAGGAGGTCGCCAAATACGAGGCGCTGGCCGAGGCCGCCTATAACGAAATGTACGATTCTCGCTCGCCGGCGGGCTGCTACAGCGATCTCAAGGACTATTTCGCGATGGCGATCGGCGCGGCCGAGCGGGCTGGATTGCGCGACGACGCCAAGCGGCTCAGCGCACGGCTCGATCACTGCAAAAAAGTCTATCGCAGCCAGTTTGCCGGCTTCTGATCACCGGCCCGCTTCAATTGCCCCAGCGCTCGCGCCACTTCTGCTCGCCGATGGTGCAGGAGATGCGTGGCGCAGTCGCAGCCGCCCGTATGACCCGCGGCGCCAGCGTGAGGCCGGCAACCTCCTGCACCAGTTTTGTGCGGATCGCTTCGGTGAATTTCTCGCGCTCCTTGATCGGGATCACGAACGCGCCGGGCCCGCCGATCACGCAGTCCTCGTAATAGATATCGAGGTCCTCGATATCCATGGTCATCAGGTTGGGCTTCTTGAGCATGATCGGCAGGCCGTTGATCGTCGTGCCCTTCGCCAGCACGTCGTCGCGGACCAGCGTCACCGGCGGACCATTGTTGTTGGCGCCGTCGCCCGACACGTCGATGACCTTGCGCAGGCCTTGATAGCCGCTGGACGCGAACAACGATTGTCCGAACATCAACCCGCCCGAGATCGACGTGCGCGAGGCGCGCCGGTAGGGCGCGGCGGCGAGTTCGGTGGCGACCGCGTCGGCGGTTTCCGGTCCGTCGATCAGCCGCCACGGCAGCAGGACTTTCTGGTCGCCGACATTGGCCCATTCGAAATAGGTGATGGCGACGCGGCCGTTGGCGCCGAGTTTTAGCGCCTGCATGAACTCGCGCGACATCAGCGCCTGGACGTAACCTTCGCGTTGCAGCGCCTGCTCGTCCGGATCCATGGAATAAGATACGTCGACCGCGAGCACGAGCTCGGTGTCAACGGTCGTGGCCGGACTTTGCGCGAATTGCGGCGCGGCGAGCGGGGCGGCGTCGCTCCTGAAGGCAAGCACCGCAGCAATCGCCGCGAATGCCGTGACAACAATGGCTGCAAGTCCGCGCATCTCGCTTACGATAATACGCGCTACATGACATAAAGGCGATCCGGCAGAGCATTCGGCGAGCCGTCGGGCGGCGCGTGGGCGGCGAGCACCGTGCCGCAGCGCTCTATCGCGGCGATAAAGCCCGCTGCGATGCGGCC
>Ga0208604_1000161_pt1 | contig 10082 bp, 10 predicted proteins | sample MicForSoSWNH22_M_FD_188009 | JGI IMG/M metagenome (GOLD analysis project Ga0208604, IMG submission 188009) | Forest soil microbial communities from Harvard Forest Long Term Ecological Research site in Petersham, Massachusetts, USA - MetaG HF016... | ecosystem: Environmental > Terrestrial > Soil... | reverse complement strand
GGCCGGAAAGACGAAATGTCGGCATGCCGATGAGAACGGCGAGCCCGATACTGAGCACGATGCCGACCGGAATGCCGACGATCGGCGACCAGCCGAACAACGAATAGAACAACAGCGGCGTATAGGCGCCGAGCCCGAAGAACATGCTGTGGCCGACGGAGACCTGGCCGGCATAGCCGCCGACGATGTTCCACGCCGACGCCGAGATCGCCGCCAGCAGAAACGCAACCCCGATATCGCGCGCGAAGGCGCCGGAGAAAACGATCGGGAACAGCAGCAGCGCGGCCGCGAGCAGAGCGATACGCACCCGCGGGGAAAGAATATTTTTCACGCCTTCCCCATGAGACCTTGCGGCCGCAGCCACAACAGCGCGACGAACAGGCCGTAGACGACGATGTCCTTATAGATGGCGCCGAGCCAGAACGCGGACGCCGCCTGGATCAAGCCGATGATCAGGCCGGCGTAGAGCGAGCCGAGCACGCTGCCAAAACCGCCGAGCGCCACTACGACGAAGGCGATCAGGCCAAATGTTTCGCCGACCGAGGGCGACCACGGATAGGCAGTCGCCATCAAGGCGCCGGCGATGCCGGCGGCGCCTGCCGACAGTCCCCAAGCCAGCGCCTGCATGCGGTCGGGCCGTATCCCCATCAGCATCGCCGCGGTGCGGTCTTCCGCCACCGCGAGCAGCTTGCTGCCGACCGTGGTGCGGGTGAGCAGAAGATGCAGCGCGATGGTGAGCGTGATGGCGACGACGCCGGCGACGAGTTGCGCGATCGGCAAATAGATGCCGGCGAGATTGACGGTGCCGGACATCGCATTCTGCGGCAGCGATACGAAATTCGCGGAAAAAATCCAGAACGCGGTGTAGCGCAGCAACAGCGCCAGGCCGAAGGTGGAGAGGATCTGCGCCAGCATCGGGCCGCGGGTGACGTGGCGTATCAGCGAGAAGTAGATCGCGACGCCAAGGGCTGCGAGCGCCACCGCGGCCGCGATGGCGAAGATCGCCGGCCCGCCGCCAACCCAGACCACGACCATGAGCGCCGCATACATGCCGAGCATGACGAATTCGCCATGGGCGAAATTGATGAAATTCATCATGCCCCAGATCAGGGTCAGCCCTGAGGAGAACAGCGCATAAATGGCCCCCAACAGGAGGCCACCCACGATCACTTGCACCGCGACCATCTAATATGCCCAACCCGCCATCGACCGCGGCAGTCTGGCATCGGCCGCCGTTTCGGGCCAGACCAATTCGCGTCGATTGGCGTAGAATGCCGCCGCGCAAGACACGATCGAGGGGAACATGGCCCAGCTCTACGACGTCACCATCCTCACAGTGCGGCCGGGAACGCATCCGCGGGCGCTCGAAGTCCTCGGCAACAGCCCGGGCAACGATCCCAACCTGCTGGCGTGCTGGTATTCGGACATCGGTGCCGTCAATCAAATCCTTCTCATCCACAATGTCGTGGCTACCGCCGCAAGTATCGACGACCGTATCGCGGCGCTGCAATCGCCCAATCCATTCGGCCTCGCCGAATACATTGTCGCCATGGCGATGGACACTTACGTTTCCTTCGACTTCATCCCGCCGCTGCGGCCGGGCGAGTTCGGCCCGTGCTACGAAGCGCGCAGTTATGTGCTCAAGCCGGACGGCCTGGCGCCGACCATCGCAGCGTGGCGCAAAGCGGTGCCGGGCCGCATGAATATCTCGCCGGTGCTCGCCGCCATGACCTCGGTGACCGGCGCGGTGACGCGCTTCCTGCACGTCTGGCCCTACAAAAGCTTCGAGGAGCGCGCCCGGCTGCGCGCCAAGGCGGCGGCCGACGGCGTGTGGCCGCCGCCCGGCGGCCCGGGCCATTTGGTGTCGCAGCAGGTGGATATCTATTTGCCGGCGCCGTTCTCGCCGATGACGTAGGTCGTATCCTCATAAATCGAACTTAATAGACTCCCGGTTCGCCAATGTACGGTTTGCCGGCGAAAGCGGCCATTCAAACGCTCGCGGGAGCTCTTTTTATTTGCCGGTGTGCGATACGTAAGCTCGCTCGCGCGGTTTGTTCACAGTACTTCCGCCAATTAAAATACATCTAGAATATTAGGCATTTCATTAAGTCCCGGAAAAGGCCGCCCCGGTAAAACTACTGTGCGGTCGGCTTCGAGCAGATGTAGGGCGGTAGTATCGAGTCCACGGGGGGCTTATGTTGGTCAAACTGCGCACCAGAAAATTTGTTGCGCATGCCTCGGCATATTTGGATGCACTGTCTGCCTTTGCCGGGGACGAGTGCGGCGCATCGATCGTCGCAATCGCCTTGAGTATGCCTGTCCTTATCGGTGGAATGGGTCTTGCGGCCGAGATTTCCTATTGGCGGCTGCACCACCGTGCGATGCAAAACGCGGCCGACTCGGCCGCAATTGCTGCAGCCACCAACAATAGTTCGAATTATGTTTCCGAGGCACGGGGCGTCGCCGCTCAGTACGGCTTTCCAAATGGCGTCGGTCAAATCACCGTGGCCGCAGCCAACCCGAGCACCGCACCAGGCTGCACAGCGAACTGCTACACGGTCACAGTCTCCGACGACGTACCTTTGTTCCTCTCTCAAATCGTCGGCTACCAGGGTACTGCGCCCAGCGGCGGCCAGCGGTCGACGGCGATCACCGCAACTTCCGTGGCGACGACCATTAGGCCTTACGCCTATTGCATCCTAGCTCTTGCGACCAGCGGCAAGCAGGGAATTACATCCCATGGGGCGCCAAATACGGACCTCAATGGCTGCAATACGATGTCCAATACTGATGCGGTGTGTACTGGCCATAATCTGAATGCCAATGTCGGTGATGCGCACGGCACCAACAGTGGATGTGGCATTACGCAGGTTTCCGGTGTGTCGACGATTGCCGACCCTTTTTCCGGCCTTGCTTCGAGCATTCCGCCCGATAACTGCAACCATACCTATCCGCAGGAGCCGACAACCAAGAATAGCCCGGCCCTACCCCCATCGAATCAACTGTTCGGCACTTATGCGTTCGGAGCCACCAAAGTGCTCTGTGGCGATCAGCAATTGATCGGCAATACGACGATCAACGACACGGTTTTGGTTATCGAAAATGGCCAACTCGATACCAACGGCAATACGCTGCAAGGAACTGGCCTGACGGTCGTGTTTAGCGGCGCGAACAATCCAAACTATCAGCACATTCCGACTGGGAATGGCACGTTGGATATCACGGCCCCAACGGACGGCACTTGGAGTGGCGTCGCGATGTATCAGGATCCTAGCCTGACGAAAAACGTGGACATCTCCGCCGCCGGCAACAGTCCGACCTGGGATATCAGCGGTCTCGTCTACTTGCCGCATTCAAGCGTGACACTCAGCGGCGCGGTGAACAAGTCAAGCCAAGGCCTGCGGTGCTTCGAAATGGTGATGGACAACATCACGGTCAACGGGACTGGCGACATATTCGCCAATGACGATCAATGTGATCCGGCGGGGCTCAATCAGACCAAAGGTGGCAATCGCGGCATGTTGGTGAACTGATGTCAGTGCGACGGTTTTCAGCGTTTCGGTTGTTCCGCCAGGATAAGCGCGGCGTCGCCGCGGTCGAATTCTCGATCGCGGCCACCCTCGTTATCGTGGGCATCCTCAATGCCGTCGATCTTGGTCTTTACGAGTATTGGCGCATGCAAGTCGAAAACGCCGCCCAGGTCGGCGCACAGGCGGCATGGAAAACTTGTTACGATACCAGCGCCATGTTGCCTGCAACGACGAAATGCTCAGGATTGAATGACGCGATCACCGCCGCAATTCGAAGCACCTCGCTCGGCACGGCCGTGTCGCTGAGCTCAGGAGCTCCGACCGAGGGCTACTACTGCGTCAACACCTCCGGCGCTCTCCAATCGGTCGGCAGCCTAAGCAACAAGCCCGCCAATTGCTCCGATGCCGGCAATGCAAGTGCTCTGCCCGGCGATTATCTCCAAGTCAGCGTGACTTATGCCTATGCCCCATTGTTTTCCAACCTCACGGTCATGGGTGCTTCAGGCATCTCCTCGATCACCATGACCAGCTGGATGCGTTTGGGCTAGTCATGCGCTTTCGGCAAACTCGAGCACTATTGAAGTGTGACAGCGGCACGACAGCGGCGGAATTTGGCATGGTGCTACCCGCAGTCGCCGCGCTCCTTGTGGGGGGTCTGTATACGGCAATTGTCGTGTACTCGGCCGCAGGTCTGCATGATGCAGTCGAACAGGCGGCGCGTTGCTATTCCGTGAACGTCAGCCAGTGCAGTTCCGATACTGCGACGCAGACGTATGCTCAACACCAATACTACGGCGTCAATAGCCCGACGTTCACAGCCTCGATTCAATCGTGCGGTCATCAGGTTACCGCGACCGTTACAATTCCGCTTGTCGCAGTTGTCAAAAATTTGAGCGTGCCGCTTAGTGCGACTGCATGCTTTCCATGATCGGCATTCCGTGAGCCCGTTGCGGCCGGGCCAATTCGGCCCCGCCTACGAAGTCCGCACCTCCTGCTTAAGCCAACCGGCTTGGCGCCCACCATCGCAGCGTGGCGTAAGGCGGTGCCGGGCCGCATGAAGATCTCGCCGGTGCTCGCCGCCATGCCGTCGGTGACCGCCGCGGTGACGCGCTTCATGTACGTCTGGCCCTACAAGAGCTTCGACGAGCGCGCCCGCCTGCGCGCCAAGGCGGCGGCCGACGGCGTGTGGCCGCCGCCCGGCGGCCCGGGCAATCTGGTGTCGCAACAGGTGGATATTTATTTGCCGGCGCCGTTCTCGCCGATGCAGTAGGACCTATGCTCATAAATCGAGGTCGATAGATTCCCGGTTGGCCAATGTCTGCTATTTGGAAGCTCGACTTATCCAGGATTTGAGGTCAAAGATCGCCGACGGCTTCAAGGAGGAACGTATGGTGTGCCGGACGATGGGAATGGGCAAATCAGCCCTGTCGCTGTTGGTTCTTCTTGCATCCGGGCCGCTTTCAGCGGCGCGGGCCGAGACCATCGATCAGCTCTACGAGAAGGCGAAGCTCGAAAAATCGCTGGTGTTCTATACCGGCGGCGGGCCGGCAGCGGCTAAAGCGGCGGCGGATGCTTTCGAGAAGCGCTTCCCCGGCATCGCCGTCACCGCCAAGGGCGACTTCAGCAATGTGCTGGACTCCGAGATCGACCGGCAGCTCAAGGACAACAAGGTCACTGCGGATTTCCTGCAACTCCAGACGGTGCAGGATTTCCCCCGCTGGGATAAAACGGGTGCGCTGCTGCATTTCAAGCCCGACGGCTTCGATGAGGTTCTCCCGGCAATGAAAGATAAGGACGGAGCCTGGGTGGCCGTGACCGCTATACCAATGTTCTACGGCTATAATAGCGAGAAGGTGCAGGAGACCGACGTGCCGAAGTCGGCGCTCGATTTCCTTAAACCCCTGTTCCGCGGCAATATCGTCACCGTTTATCCGACCGACGACGACGCGACCCTCTACAATTTCGATTTGATCGTGCAGAAGTACGGCTGGAATTACATGGCAAAATATATGGCCAACCAGCCCTATTTCATCCAGGGCCACCGCGATGTCGCGGCTCGCGTGAGATCGGGCGCCGATTTCGTCAGCTTCGATATCAGCAATAGTTCGCGGATCGGCGGTGGCAACCTGAAGCTTGTAATGTCCGAGAAAGACAAGTCGCCGGTCTTCTTCACCGCGGGCGGCATCCTTAAAGATGCGCCACACCCCAATGCGGCAAAGCTTTTCCTGACCTGGATCTTGAGCAAGGAGCAGCAGGGCCGTGTGCCTGCTTTCTATTCCCCGCGCGCCGACATGCCGCCGCCAGCGGGACTGCCGCCGCTGACGAGCCCGCGTTTTGCAAACGGCTATCGCGATTTTCTCGGTGATGGAACGCGGCTTCCGGCGCTACGGAAGCGCTTCGATGCTTTCACCGGGCCGGTCGTGAACAAGGCCACACAATAAGTCGCTAGGTTGGATTGACCCGGACCCCGTGCGATGTCGAAAACAAACGTCCAGCACGACGTGATCGTGATCGGGGCCGGCATCGCGGGCCTCGTCGCCGCCAACCGCTCGGCGCAGCTCGGCAAGCGCGTCATCGTTTTGGAGAAGAGCAAGGAAGACAAATACCTGTGCAATTCTCGCTATACCTACGGCACGTTCCACATCAATTTCACCGACGTGGCAGCCGACGAGGACGTGCTGTTCGGCAAGATCAAAACCTGCACGGAGGGCCTTGCGCGCCAGAATCTGGCGCGCGCCATCGCCAAGGATGGCCGCCGGCTGATGCAGTGGCTCAAGAGCGAGGGCATCGATCTCGTCGATCTCGGCGGCTACCAGACCAACGTGCTGGCCCCGCCATGGCGAAAGGGCTTTGGCCTGACTTGGCGCGGCTATGCCGGCGACGTTGCGCTGGCGCGGCTCGAAGAAAATTTAGCGCAGCGGCAGGGCCGCATTCTGCGCGGGACGCGCGCCCGCGCGCTGAAGCTTGCTTCGGGCGGTATCGAGGTTGAAACGGACGCGGCCGCAGGCGCCGCCAAATTCAATGCAGCAGCCGTCGTCATCGCCGACGGCGGCTTCCAGGCCGGCTTCGACATGATCCGCGTGCACATTTCGCCTGCGCCGGAAAAACTCCTGGCGCGCAACGGCGGCACCGCGACCGGCGATGGCTTGCGCATGGCGCAAGCGGTCGGCGCTGCGAGCACCGGCCTCGGCGTATTTTACGGCCATCTGCACAGCCGCGATGCGATGAATTCCGACCGGCTGTGGCCGCGGCCCTATGCCGACGAAATCGCGGCCGCGGGCATTGTGATCGACGCCGACGGCCGCCGCTTCGCCGACGAGGGGCTCGGCGGCATCTATTTGTCCAACGTCGTGGCCCGCCTGCCCGATCCGCTCGGCGCAACAATCATATTCGACCAGGCGATCTGGGACGGACCGCCCGGCCGCGGCCATGCGCAGCCGCCCAATCCGCTACTGCCCGAGGCGGGCGGCACGCTGCATCGCGCCGGCACAATTGCGGAGCTGGCCGGACTGATCGGCATCGCGCCACCGCGGTTGGAAGACCTTGTCTGCGAATACAACGCCGCCGTCGACGCCGGCACGCTGCATAGGCTGTCGCCGCCGCGTCGCAGCGATCGCTACAAAACCTGGCCGATCCGGACCGCGCCGTTCTATGCGCTGCCGATCTGCGCGGCGATCACCAACACCATGGGCGGCATCGTGGTCGACGGCAATGGCGCCGTCCTCGACCGGAGCGACACGCCGCTGCCGGGCCTGTTCGCGGCAGGCTCCACCATCGGGGGGCTGGACGGCGGACCGAACGCCGGCTACGTCGGCGGACTGATCAAGGCGACGATCGCGTTGCGCGCCGCGGAAGCGATCGCGGCGTCCTAGCGTCGCGCGTGTTTGCCCGGCAGATTGGCGTAAGGGGGAGCTACCATGTCGTTCTACGAAAATGGCGCGGTTCGCATCTACTACGAGGAGGCCGGCTCCGGCATGCCGTTGCTGATCCTCCCCGGCGGAGGATTGAACTCGACAATCGCCGGCCTCAAAGGCGCTAACACGCCTTTCAACCCGATGGAGGCGTTGAAGGGAGAGTACCGCTGCATCGCGGCGGACCTGCGCAACGCCAATGGCGGCCAGTCCACCGGCCCGCTCGAGATCGACCGGCCGTGGGACGCCTATGCCGACGACCAACTCGGGTTGATGGATCACCTGGGCATCGACACGTTCATGGTGTTGGGCTTCTGCATTGGCGGCCCCTTTATCTGGAACCTATTGAAGCGGGCACCCAATCGCATTGTCGCCGCGGTGCTGGCGCAGCCCAGCGGTTCGCGTCCGGAGATGCGCGACCATTTCTACGACACCAATATGAACCGCTGGGGTCCGCCGCTGGCCGCCGGCCGGCCCGAGATCACGATGGCGACGGTCGAAAAATTCCTGACCAGGATGTACCGCACCGATCCCGACTTCGTTTTCACCGTGACGCGCGATTTCGTGCGCAACTGCCAGACGCCGGTTCTCATCCTGCCGGACGATGTCCCGTCGCATCCGTACGCCGTTGCCATGGAGACAGCGATGCTCGCGCCTCAGGCCGAAGTCAGCATGTTTCCGTGGAAAGAGCCCAAGGAGCGGATTCCCTTGGCGGTTCGCCAAATCCGCTCCTTTCTCCGGGCGCATCGGTCGGCTTAGACGGCGATGCACCGCGGCTCATTGGCCGACCCGGCGGTTTTCCCAACGCGGTGCTTGGCGCCTACTGCTGACCTCCGCCCAGCACACTGGCGAGCTTGTCGTAATTTTTGCCGACGAGGTCGATATTGCCCTTATTCTCGATCGGCGGCGGTGGCGACTTGAGCGCCTCGTTGAGCTCGGCGAGCGCATCCTTCTTGTCCTTGGCCGACATTGTCTTGTCGGCCTGGACCTGAGCGATCTGCGCCTTCATCGCCGCATCGAACCCGACATATTTTTTGCTGACTGGATCGAAACCCGAAAGCACCAGCGTGATGTTCTCGACGACATCATTGTATGCATCGTAGCCGGCAAAACCATTCTTCTTGGCCACGGCATCGAGCTGCGCAACGACCTTCGGAGACGGCGGGGCATTGGGCGGCAGCTTCTGGGTAATCGCATCCATGTCCTTCTGCGCGGCCAGCACGCCCTCGATCTGCTTGTCGGTCAGCGCCATCTGCTTCAAGGGGGGTGGAGCGGCCTGCGCCGGAGCCATCTGGTTCGAAGGCGCCTGCCTGGCCTGCGCCAACGCGCCGCCCGTAGACAAGATGGTCAGCCCGGTGGCGAGGCAGGCGATAAAGAGGGTGCCGGCAAGGGGGCGAAGCAAGTCGCGCATGGGGCTCTCCTGAGGTTTGGGCCGGGATTAATCTCAGTCAATAACGGCCGGACCATGTCGGTCAAGCCGGGCGATGGCATCAATCGACGGCCGCATTCTATCGCTGCGGTGGGTCAAAGGCGACCGAATGATACCATCGGCACCGCGCGGTTCAATTGCATGGGCTGGGCCATTGTGATTCAATCCGGCAAATTTCTCGAAACCGGGAGGCAACGACCATGGCCATCACCGTCTGTCCGGTCACGCCAAACTTTGCCGCCGAGATCGGCGACGTCGATTTGTCGGCGCCGCTGGCGCCGTCCGACCTCCACGCGGTCAAGGATGCGTTTGCCAAATACGCGGTGCTGATCTTCCCCGACCAGCAGCTGTCGCAGGACCAGCATCTCGACTTCGCCCGCTATTTCGGGCCGCTGGAAACCACGATCGCGCTGCATCGCAAGGACGCCAAGCTGCGCGTGCGCAAGGAATTCGCCGACGTTTCCAATCTCGATCCTGAAAACGAGGTGTGGGGCAAGGACTCGCGGCAGCGCATGTTCCAAATGGGCAACCGGCTGTGGCACACCGATTCTTCGTTCAAGCGGCTGCCGGCGCTGGCGTCGCTGCTCTATGCGCGCTCGATCCCGACAATCGGCGGGCATACGGAATTTGCCGACGAGCGGGCGGCCTATGACGCGCTGCCCGAAGAGACCAAGCGCCGCCTCGACAATCTCGTCGCCGAGCATTCGATCTTCAACTCGCGGGCGCGACTCGGCTTCACCAATTTCAGCGACGAGGAACGGGCGGGCCTGCCGCCGGTGCCGCAGGTGCTGGTGCGCACGTTAGCGGACTCCGGCCGCAAGTCGCTCTATCTGGCGTCGCACGCCGGGCGCATCTTCGGCATGCCCGAAGCCGACGGCCGGGCGCTGATCGACGAGCTCGTTGCGCACGCCACGCAACGGCAATTCGTCTACACCCACCGCTGGCGGGTGCACGACCTCGTCATCTGGGACAACCGCTGCACCATGCACCGCGGCACCGAGTTCGACGACCTGCGCTGGAAACGCGACATGCAGCGCGCCACGGTCTGCGACGTCGCCAATTCCTGCGAGCAGGCCGGCATCAAGGTCGAGGCGGCGTGACACATAGGCGGCTGTAGATGGGGTAACGGGCCGGCGGCGGAGTAGCCGGACAGGCGGTCGTCCCTCACAGTGATGGTGTAGCGGAGTCAGGCGCGAACCTGCTCCAAGCATC
>Ga0208604_1000160_pt1 | contig 10104 bp, 9 predicted proteins | sample MicForSoSWNH22_M_FD_188009 | JGI IMG/M metagenome (GOLD analysis project Ga0208604, IMG submission 188009) | Forest soil microbial communities from Harvard Forest Long Term Ecological Research site in Petersham, Massachusetts, USA - MetaG HF016... | ecosystem: Environmental > Terrestrial > Soil >... | reverse complement strand
TCATCGCGCCGGGGAAGACGCCCAAGGACATTCTCATCAAGCTCAATTCCGAGATCAACACGATTGTCGCACTCGACGAGGTGCGCGCACGCATGAAAGATCTCGGCATGCTGCCGATCGGCAAAGGGACGCCGGACGAATTGCAGCGTTTCCTCGTGTCCGAAATCGCGCGCTGGGGCAAAGTCGTCGAAGCAGCCGGCATTGCCCACTCCGAGTGACGACTTGGCCGCGCCTTCCGCATCATCCGACATCGATCGCCAGCTTCCCGCCGGCGATGAGGTTTTTTTAGATCATCTCGCCCATTTCGTTCATGACGCCGAAGCGGCGCGCCGCGCTTTTGCGCGCTGCGGTTTTGCGCCGACGCCGGTCTCGATCCAGGTCAGCCCCAATCCCACGGGCGGGATGAGCCCGACCGGAACGGGCAACGTCACCGCCATGTTTTCGCGCGGCTATATCGAGGTGCTGTTCAAAACCTCCGATACGCCGCTGAGCCGCGAATTCGATGCCGCGCTGGCGCGCCATGCCGGACTGCATCTCGCCGCCTTCGCCGTCGCCGACGCGGAGCAGGCGCACCGGCGTCTGGCGGCCGGCGGCTTTGCGGTCCGGCCGCTGGTACAGATGTCGCGCCCGGTCGAGACCGCAACCGGCACCGGCACCGCAGCCTTCACCATCGCCCGCGTCGAACCCGGCGTCATGCCGGAAGGCCGCATCCAGATGCTGACCCATCACACCGAAGAGACGGTATGGCAGAAGCGATGGCTGACGCATCCGAACAGCGCCACAGGCCTGATCGACGTCGTCATTGCCGTCGCCGATGTCGAAGAGGCCGCGCAGCGATTCGCGCGTTTCACCGGCGGCACGGTGACGCGGACACCGGGCGGCGCGGTGCTGCGCCTCGATCGTGGCGGCGTCTATCTCGTCAGCCATGACAGGGCTACGGAAAAACTCCCGGAAGTGCCGTTCACGACGCTGCCGTTCATCATCGGCTATGCGTTGCGCGTCCAATCGCTCGGCGCCGCCGAGGCGGCGATCGATGGCGCCGACCTCGAATGGCGTGCCATCGAAGACGGCATCGTTGCAACTTTTCCGGCCGAGCTCGGCGAGGGCGCGTGGTTCTTCGTCGAGCGTGCCGACGCGCTGCCGTGGCGGCGGTGATTTTTTATTCCGCCGGAACCTTCTCGGCTTCAGCCGGGACGACTTCCTTCACCGCGCCGCGCCAGCCGTTGTGCGTCAGGTCGAAGATAATGCCGTCCGGGTTCTTGTATTTGACCTCGTAGAAGGCGTGCGGATTGTCCTCCGGCCGGCCGCCGAAATAAGTGGCGCCGGCGGCGGTCGCCTTCTTGGTGGCCTCGTCGAGATTGTCGACCCACATGCCGAAATGAACGAGGCCGTGATAGCCCTTGTGGAAGCCCGGAACGTCGCCGTCGTATTTCAGCAGCGCCACATTGATGGTGCCGTCGGAGACGTAGCAACCGATGCCGGCCTTGCCGACGCGCTTCATGCCGAACGCTTCCTCGAAGAATTGTGCGGCCTTGTCGGGATCGGGAACCGACAGCGCGATGTGACGAAGCCGAGCAGCCATGGGAATCTCCCTTTGTCGAATTGGTTCGAATGGGGCCAAATTGGGCAGTGTCTTGGCGGCCAGCATCCTCCTGCCATGGAAAAGCGTCAAGCGGCGGATTTTCGTTGGCGCATGATCTTATCCGAAAACCGGTATCCACTTTTCGGGATCATGCGCTGGCTACTGCGGTTGGATCCCGGCGCTGACGATCACGTCATGCCACTTCTTGAGATCGGCCGAGATGCGGTCGGCGAGCTGTTGCGCCGTGCCCGGCTGGGCCTCGACGCCGAGCTTCGCCAGCGCGTCGACAGCGGCGCTGTCGTGCAGGATCGCATTCACCTCGGTGTTGAGCCGCGTCACGATCGCTGCCGGCGTGCCGGCCGGCGCATAGAGCGCCTGCCACAGCACGCTCTCGTAACCGGGCAGCCCGGACTCCGCGACGGTTGGCACATCGGCAAGCGTCGGGCTGCGCCGGGGTCCCGTGACTGCAACGGCGCGCACTTTGCCGTCGCGGATCAACGGCAATGTCGGTGGAATGGTCGCGAACGCCATGTCGACGCGGCCGGCGACGACGTCGAGAATCTCCTGGCCGCTGCCGCGATAGGACACCGGCGTCAGCTCGATCTGCGCCGTCTTGGCGAACAGGACGCCGGCGAGATTGGCCAGCGTCGCCGGGCCGGCCGAGGCGAAAGTGAGCGGCTTCGTCTTGGAGAGCGCGATCAGCTCCTGCACGCTCTTTGCGGGCACGTCGGGATAGAGCGCCAGCACGAACGGCGAAGCGCCGATCATCGATATCGGCACAAAATCCTTGACCGGATCGTAGGTCGGCTTCGCCATCAGGCTCGGCGACAGTGTATGCGTCGAGGTATTGGCGAGGCCGAGCGTGTAGCCGTCAGCGGCGGCGTGCGCGACCGCTTCGGTGCCAAGATTGCCGCTGGCGCCGGGGCGGTTCTCGACCACGAGCTGCTGGCCGAGCCGCTCGCCGAGCTTTTGCGCCACGATGCGGGCGACGATGTCGGAGCTCGAGCCGGCCGGGAACGGCACGATCAGATGGATCGGCCGGCTGGGCCAAGTTGCCGATTGTGCCGCGGCCGCGTGAACCGCTGCCAAAGTCACAAACAGTGCCAATGCTATGCGCCTCATCACCGCCCCCATTTCGTCACGCAATCGCGTCGGCTTCGCGCAAGCTCTCGAACAGCGCCGTGCGCAGCAGATATTGACGCGCCAGTGCCGGATCGTCCGCGGTCCGGCGTAAGTCGTCGTGGTTGCGCTGCCGTACCGCCAGATCCTTCTCGGCCAAAAGTTTTTTGTTGCGCACGGTCTGTGCCTGGGTGTGCGCCACGGCAACGTGGCGGCGCTGGCGCTCGTAGCGATCGAGCACGCCGTCGTCGGCTTCGCGGCGGGCGATGGCGATGAGCTTGTCGGCGAGATTGATCGCGTCATGAATGCCCGAGTTCATGCCCATGGCGCCGATCGGGCTGTTCACATGGGCGGAATCGCCAGCCAGGATGGCGCGGCCGACGCGGAATTTCTGCGCCACCCGCTGATGCACGACGTAAAGGTTGCTGCCGACGATGTCGAACGGCTTGCCGGTCGGCAGGAAGCTTTGCAGCTTCGCCTGCAAGGCATCCGGCCGCATCAGTTCGAGCTCGTCGGCGCGCGGATCGGTCGGGAAATGCACCCGCCAGCGGTCGGGCGGGCCTTTCCAGTGAAACAGGTTCGACCATTCCGCCGGATCGGAAATGTAATTGCGCTCGGCATAGCCGTGCCGGCGGAAGTCGTAGGCGACTTCGATGTTCAGCGTGCGGTCGTCGTAAGTGAAACCCTCAAAGGCGATGCCAAGGTCCTTGCGCACGATGCTGCGGGCGCCTTCGCCGCTGACCAGATAGCGGCCTTCGATCGTCTCCTCATCGCCGGCGGGATTTTTCACGCGCGCCCGCACGCCGTCGGCGTCCTGTTCAAAAGCAATGAATTCCGTCGATAGGCGAAGCTCAATGTTGGGATGCGCCTTGGCCATCGCGAGCGCCTCTTCGACGATCTTGATGCGCTCGCATTGCAGCACGTAGGGAAATCGGGTGTCGTTTTTCAGATGCGCGTGATCGAAGGCAGCGATCAGCTTGCCTTCGCGGCGATCCCAGTAATGAAACACCGGCGCGATGATGCCGCGCGGCTCGAGCTTTTGGTAAAGCCCGAGCCGGTCGAGCATTTCCAGCGTGGCGGGATGATTGGTGCCGGCGCGCGGCACCTGTTCGAGGAAATTGTCGTCGCCCAGCGTTTCGACCAGACAGACTTTCTGGTCGGCCTGCGCCAGCGCCAGCGACAGGCACAGGCCGACGGGGCCGGCGCCGATGACGACGACGCGTTCCGGATAAGTGGGCAATTACGTCTTCGCCATTACTTCCTTGGTGGCGCCGGCCCAGCCGTGATGGGTCAGGTCGAACACCACGCCGTCAGGGTCGCGATATTTTGCCTCGTAGAACGAATTCGGCGATGTCGGCCGGCCGGCGAGATAGGTGCCGCCGGCTTGCGTCACTTTCTTCTCCGCTTCGTCGAGATCGTCGACCCACATGCCGAAGTGGTACAGGCCCGGCTTCTCGTTGCCCTCGGTCTTGAGCAGCGCCACGTTCATCACGCCGTCCGACATATAGATGCCGCGGCGCGCGGTGCCGGCCCGCGTCATGCCGAACGCCTGCTCGAAAAACGTCGCGGCCTTTTCCGGATCGGGAACGATGATGGCGATGTGGCGAAGCCTGGTAGCCATGAGCCGTCTCCATTGTTGGTTTTCGGCATTAGAGCATGATCCGGAAAAGTGGATACCGGTTTTCCGAAAAGATCATGCTCCATCAAAATGCTAGAGCACAAATCGCTTCAATCTGAAGCGATTTTGCTCTAGGGATGGCGCACCATAGTCAGCAGTGCGATATTTGCCTAGCCTCGCCTTCACGCAAAAACCGCCTTCGCCAAAGACCTGTGAGAGCAAAGTTGCACACGCTGACCGACATGAAGACATCCTGGCCCGACGCGATCTACGGCCATTTCCGCCGCGTCGGCGTCCGCCAGGTCGGCTATGTGCCGGATGCCGGCCACAGCCGGCTGATCCAGCTGTGCCAGGCCGATAACTCCATCGCCGACGTGGTGTTGACCACCGAGGAGGAAGGCGTCGGCCTCGTTGCCGGCGCCGCGCTCGGCGGCCAGCGCGCGGCGCTGTTGATGCAATCGAGCGGCGTCGGCAATTGCATCAATATGTTTTCGCTGTTGCGCAATTGCGGCTTCGGCTGCGTCGTCTTGGTCACCATGCGCGGCGAGTTCGGCGAGTTCAATCCGTGGCAGGTGCCGATGGGCGCGATCACCGAGGACGTGCTGAAGCTCGCGGGCTTTCTCACCTATCGCATCGACGACGCCGATGCCGTCGACGACATCGTCGGCGCCGGCTGCGACATGGCGTTCGACGGCAATCTGCAGGTCGCTATTTTGCTGTCGCAACGCTTGATCGGCCGCAAGCAATGGACGCGATGATGCTCGACCGGCGCGATTTTGTGCGGCAGCTTCTGATCGATCGCGGCGATCTGCTCGTCGTCAGCGGCCTCGGCTCCGCGACCTACGACACCGCCGCTGCCGGCGATCATCCGCTCAACTTTTATCTGTGGGGCGCCATGGGCGGCACCGCGATGATCGGGCTCGGGCTGGCGCTGGCGCAACCGGAGCGCCGCGTCGCCGTGCTGACCGGCGACGGCGACATGCTGATGGGGCTGGGCAGCCTCGCCACCATCGGTGTCAAGCAACCCAAAAACCTCGCGATCGTCGTGCTCGACAACGCCCATTACGGCGAGACCGGTATGCAGGCGAGCCACACCAAGGCAGGCATCGATCTCGTCGCAGTGGCACTCGGCTGCCGTTTCAAACACGCGCGGGTGATTTCGCGCATCGAGGAAGCCGCCGATGTGCGTAAGCTCCTTCATGCCGGCGAAGGCCCGATCCTGGTCAGTGCGCGTATCAGCGAAGAAGACGTGCCACGCGTGCTGCCGATCCGCGACGGCCATGCGATCAAGCAGCGATTTATCGCGGCGCTGAACGGCGCCTGACACGCCTCCCATCGGATATCGGTTGCGACAATTTTGCCGGCCCGAAATCGCCCAAGTCGGGTCGACGGGCTGGCCAGGCCATAAAAATCGTATAAACATTCCCTTATGGGGGCGTTACCGGGCTTCAGTCGGATAGCCGCGCCGGCTCAATGTCGCAGTCCTTTGAAAGGACTACGAAAATGAACCGAAAGGCACGACGAGCGGCGGCCAAACAAGCCGAATCCGCGCTGTCGCCGGCTGTGGCGGGCGGCCCTTTTCAAGCCGCCAAAGCCGGCGATATTTACGCCGCAGCTATATCGCATTACCGCAAGGGCGAATTCGTCCAGGCGGAAAACCTTTGCCGCCTGGCGCTCGACCGCGATGCCCGCCACCTGCGCAGCCTCGTGCTGCTGGGTGACATCGTGCAACTGGGCGGCCGCAATAAGCTCGCGGTAAAGCTGCTCAGCCAGGCGCTCGAACTCGACCGCACCGACGCGGCCGCCCACGACAATGTCGCCATCGCCTACCAGGCGCTTGGCCGTATGGACGACGCCGTTGCGCATTTCACCCACGCCATGGCGCTCGGGCTGCGTGACCCGGAAATCCTCGTCAAGCAAAGCGCCGCGGTGACTGCGCCCTTGAAGCGTCTCGCCGATACCTGGCCGCGACAGGTCCGGCTGGCCGAGTTGCTCGGCGCGCAGGGCGCGGGCGCGATGGCGCGGGAAGCCATGCTGCTGGCGCTGTTGCAGTCGAAGGTCGTCCACGATCTCGAATTGGAGCGGTTGCTTACCGCCATCCGCCGCGGACTATTGCAGCACGCGATCGCAGTCGATCGTCAGCGTTTCGATGACGACGGCCTCGAATTTTTTTGCGCCTTGGCGCAGCAATGTTTCCTCAACGAGTATGTCTTTGCGCTCGGCGACATCGAGCAGACACAGGTTCGGCAAGTCGAAGAACGTATCGTCGTCGCGCTGGCCGCCGGCGCGGAAATTGCTCCGCTCGATCTGGTCGTCGCCGCGAGCTATCTGCCGCTACAAAAACTGCCGGGGGCGTCATCGCTGCTCACGCGTTCGTGGCCGGATGCCGTCGCGCGGCTGTTGACGCAGCAGATCCACGAACCCCTGGAGGAAGAATCGGACCGCAATAACATTGCGGCGCTGACGCCGATCGAAGACGCCGTGTCGCTGCAAGTTCAGCATCAATACGAGGAAAGCCCTTACCCGCGATGGACCGCGGTTCCACAAATCGAGCCGACCACGGTCGTGCACTTTCTGCGCGACCGGTTGAACATCGTGCCGCTGTCGTGGCCGCAAACGACCGTCGGCGTCGACATTCTGATCGCCGGCTGCGGCACCGGTTCGCATTCGATCGACAGCGCACTGCGATTTCCGAAAGCCCACATATTGGCAATTGACATCAGCCGCACCAGCCTGGCTTACGCCCGCAGGAAAACCCGCGCCTTGGGCCTGACCAATATCGAATACGGCCAAGCCGATATTCTCAAGCTCGCTTCACTCGGCCGGCGCTTCGACGTCATCGAAACCGTCGGCGTACTGCACCATTTGGCCGATCCGGCGGCCGGCTGGCGCGTGCTGCTGTCGCTGTTGCGCCCGCATGGCCTGATGCTGGTCGGCCTTTATAGCGCGACCGCTCGGCAATCGCTGGCCGCGGCACGCACTTTCATCGCCGAACGCGGTTATCGCGCCGCGGATATTCGGGCTTGTCGGCAGGAGCTGATCCAGCGCTTCGGCATGTCGCCGTTCCGCGATTTCTCCAGTACCAGCGGCTGCCGCGATCTGTTGTTCAACGTCATGGAGCACCAGTTTACGATGCCGCAGATTGAGGAATTCCTCGACGAAAATCGCTTGACGTTTTTAGGCTTTGAGCAGCTGCCGCCCGACGTGCTGCGGCAATTTCAGCAACAGTTTCCGGATGCCGACGCCATGCACGACCTCGGTTCGTGGCATGCCTTTGAGCAGGCGAATCCACTGACATTCGGCAATATGTATTTCTTTTGGGTGCAGAAGACCGACGCGAACTGATTTTTTTGCGTCAGCGCCGCGCCGCCACCTTCACCGCCTCGATGATTTCCGGATAGGCGGCGCAGCGGCAGAGATTGCCCGAGAGATAATGAACGATGTCGTCGTCGCTCGGGTTCGGGTGTTCCTTCAACAGCTGATGCACCATGAGCACGAAACCCGGCGTGCAGAAGCCGCACTGGAACGCGCCGCAATCGATGAAGGCCTGTTGCACGATCGACAGCGCGCCATTGGCGTCGAGCGATTCGACAGTGGTGACGCTCTTGCCGTCGACCCAGGTCGCGAAATAAAGGCAGCCCGACACCGCCTTGTCGTCGACCAGCACGGTGCAGCAGCCGCACAGCCCTTGGCCGCAGCTTTCGCGCGCGCCGAACAGGTCGAAGCGCTGCAAGAGCTCGACCAGGTTGCGATGCGGCTCGATATCGGCCGAGACTTCTTGGCCGTTGAGCGTGAAATTGATGTTTTGCATGCTCATCATTGGTCCTCGAGTGGCTGGCCGGCTTGCGCGCGTAACGCCCGCAGCACCGCTTCGGCGGTGATCGGCAGTTCAGTGATGCGGACGCCGACGGCGTCGTGGATGGCGTTGGCGATGGCCGGCGAGACGCCGAAAGTACCGGACTCGCCGAGCCCCTTGGCACCGAACGGACCGGAATACTGCTCGGCCTCGACCAAGACATTTTCCATCGGCGGAATATCGCGGATGCCGGGAATCTTGTAATCGGCGAGCGAAGCGTTGGTCACCTGGCCGCCGTCGAGCTTCATGTCTTCGGACAACGTGAAGCCGAGTTGCATGATCGCGGCGCCGCTGAGCTGCGTGCGCGCGACGCCGGGATTGATCGGCTTGCCGCAATCAGCGGCATTGACGAGCTTTGTCACGCGCACATATCCGGTTTCGGTATCGACCTCGACTTCGACGCCCGCGCCGCCGATCATCCAGAACGGCGTCACATTGTCCGACAGCCCGGTCTGCGCGTCCGGCGATTTATAGGTCGGCACGAAACTCGCCGTGCCGATGACATTGCCGGCCTGCATGCCGTAGCGCTTCTTGAAAATCTCCGCCGGCGGATAATTGGTGTTTTCGGGGAGGCCGGCTTCGGCGGCAAGCGCGCGCAGTTTCGTGCGCGCATCTTCGGCGGCGAGCCGCACTGCATTGCCCATGTGGAACAGCGAGCGCGAGCCGAGCGTGCCCATGTCGTAGGGCGTCACGTCGGTATCGGGATGGACGATGCGCACGTCTTCGGAGTCGAGATCCAGTACCTCGGCGACCATTTGGGCGAACGCGGTGTCCGAACCCTGCCCCATGTCGACGGTGCTGGTGTAGAGCGTCGTCGAGCCGTCGGCGGCGACGTTGACGATGGCAACCGACGTGGTCGGCGAGATCGAGGCCTTGAAGCCGATGGCGACGCCGCGGCCGCGGCGAATGCTGCCGGTGCCGCGATCGAACGGCGCGCTCCAATTCATGCGCGCGGCAATAACGTCGAGCACCTCGGCGATGGCGGCGTCCTTCATCGCCGTGCCGCTCGCCTGCGGCCGGCCCTCGCGCAAAATATTCTTGCGGCGGAATTCGACCGGATCGATGCCGAGCTCGCGCGCAATCAGGTCGGTGTGGCTCTCGTAAGCCCAGACCAATTGCGGAATGCCAAAACCGCGCAGCGCGCCGGCTGGCGTGCGGTTGGTATAGAGCGAATAGGAATCGATGCTGATATTGTCGATGTCGTAAGGCCCCGGCGCGGTGAAGCCGGATTTCTGCGTCACCCGCGGACCGATATCGGCATAGGCGCCGCCGTTCCAAAACACCTCGCAGGCGCGCGCGACCACCTTGCCGTCCCGATCGACGCCGCTCTTGATACGGAACGTCGTCGGATGCTTGGTGATCATGTAGAACTGCTCTTCCATGGTCAGCGCGATCTTCACCGGCCGGCGCACCAGCATCGAAAGCGCCGCGACCAGCGCCTCGAGCTTGACATAGACTTTGGCGCCGAAACCGCCGCCGAGATACGGCACTTTCACCCGCACGCGATTTTCCGGCCAGCCGAACAGCCGCGCGATCTCGGTGCGCACGAAGGACGGCGTTTGGCTCGATGTGTGGATCGTCAGCGTGCCGTCGCCGGGCTCGGCGACCGAGACGAACGGCTCGAACGGCAGATGCAGGCATTGCTGCGTCTTGAACGTGTGCTCGACGACACGCGACGCGCGCGCCATCGCCGCGTCGACGTCACCGCGGCGCAAGTGATAGTCGAGCGCGATATTGGTGTTGGTGCGGCCCTTGAGGTGTTTCAGATCGGCGAAAGTGCCGGCGGGTTTCAGCATGTCATGGACGACGATGTCGTGCTGCATTGCCGCGACTTCGTCATAGACCGCCGGCAGCTCGTCGTATTCGACCCCGATCATTTGCGCGGCGCGCTCGGCAACATGCGGATCGCTCGCCAGCACGGCCGCGACC
>Ga0208604_1000159_pt1 | contig 10117 bp, 8 predicted proteins | sample MicForSoSWNH22_M_FD_188009 | JGI IMG/M metagenome (GOLD analysis project Ga0208604, IMG submission 188009) | Forest soil microbial communities from Harvard Forest Long Term Ecological Research site in Petersham, Massachusetts, USA - MetaG HF016... | ecosystem: Environmental > Terrestrial > Soil >... | reverse complement strand
CGCTCGAGGCCGAGGCCAGTGAAGCCCGGGAATTCGAACGCCCACACGTCGAGCGCGGAGACAGCGTCGATGCCGACGCCCCACTCGCCGTGGGTCCGCTTCTGGTAGAACGGGATGACGCCGGGATCGGCCTTGACCACGTTCAGCAGGTAGTCGCGATAACTCATCGTGGCGAGGCGTGTCTTCTTCTCCGCCGACGTCAGGCCCGGCATATAGTCGATCGCCGCTTCCTGGATGCGTACGATGTCGCTTTGCACTTTTGGCGACAAGAGCGCGTCGGCGAGCAGTTGCGCCCACGAGGCCCCTTGCGGCACGGCGATCAGCTTGTCGGCGCCAAACGTTTCCTTGTCGAGGAAGATGCTGCGGTTGAGCCCAAGCGAGGGGTAGAAATCGGCGTGCGAGCACTTTTGCGTCAGCGCCACAGGATCGATGCCCAGCGTTTTCAACAAGCCGTCGGCCACGGCGCTGTACGGCCGTGGGCTGTCGATCAGCAAGGTGCCGCCGTTGATCAGTTCGAGGCGCCCGTCGAGCAAAAACTCGTTGCGCTTGGCGTGGCCACCAAAATCGTCGTGGTTGTCGAGGATGAGGATACGGGCATCCTGGTGCGTCGCCCGATAGAAATGCGCCGCCGCGAGCCCGCTGATGCCGCCGCCCACGACGACGAGATCGTAGGCTTCATCGGTTTGTTTGAGATCGCCCGCCTGCGACCAGAAATCGCCGTCGCGCAAACGGTGCGCGGCTTCATAGGCGCCCGGGTGGCTGCCGCGCAGCCCGGTCAGCGCCGGCGGATAATATCCCGGCGCGTCCTGCGGCGCCGGCTCGGCGGCAAAGGCTGCCGCGATACAGTCGGGCGACAACCCGGCGGCGACGGCGCCGCCCACGGCAATCGGGATGCCATTGAGAAAGTCGCGTCGCGTGATCGGCGCCGGATTTTCGGCCATCAGCAACTTTACTTGTCTTTGGCGGCGAGCGCCTCGCGCATCCGTTCGGCATCGACCGCGATGTCGACGCCGGCGCGTTCCTGGGAAAGCTTCATGACCACGCGCGAATCGCGGCCGCCCCAGCCGCGCCCCATCGCCTCCGTCATCTCGGCGAGCGTGAGATTGCACAGCCGCATCGGCACGCCGAGCTCACGGCCAAGCGCATTGGCGAGCGCGACGTCTTTGTGGGCAAGCTTGAGCGAGAACGCCGGCGGGTCGTAGGTGCCGGGCAGGAACTGATCGATCAGCGCGTCGAAGGTGAAGCGCCGCCCCGCCGCGCCTTGGCGCACCGCCTGCCACAGCGCCAACGGCTCGACGCCGGCCTTCACGCCCATGGAAAAAGTCTCGGCAAGCGCGCAGACCACCGCATAGCCCGACATGTTGTGCACGAGCTTTGCCACCGTGGCGCTGCCGATCGCCCCGATATAGGCGGCCTTGTCGCCCATGGCGTCGAGCACGGTTTTGTGCGCCTTGAACGCGCCTTCGTCGCCGCCGACCCAGATCGCAAGTTTTCGCGAGGCGGCGCCGGCCGGACCGCCGCTCACCGGCGCATCCAACATATGCGCGCCCTTCTCGGCGAAGGCGGCATGGATTTTTTTCACCACGCTCGGCGCATTGGTCGACAGATCGAAATAGGCCGCGCCCGGCTTGATGCCGGCAACGAGTCCATCCGGCCCGAGCGCCACCGCCTCGACATCGGCCGGCTCCGGCAGCGATGAAAAGATCACATCGGCTTGGCTCGCCAGCGCCCGCGGCGTCTCGGCCCAGGTCGCGCCGGCATTGAGATGATGGCTCGCCGCTTGGCGATGTAGATCGTGCACGACGAGCTTATAGCCGGCTTTTTGCAAATTGGTCGCCATGCGGCCGCCCATGGTGCCGAGACCGACGAAGCCGACAACGATGTTGGCTTTGGCCATGTATTCGCTCCCAAGAAACTTTCACGTCAGTGCGCAGCGCGGGTTACCCAACGGGTGCGACCCAAAGTGGCTGACCCGAACGGTACGTTCCGGGCTAACCCGCCGCAAGGGACCATCGATTGATGAATTACACTTTGCTGTACCACCCTTGCCGGGCATGACTTCAGTATAAGAGGGGCAAAAAGCGGTAGCGAACGTTCGATAGATATGCAACGTAGTCTGAAGCGGAATGAATTAAGAGTCTTTCCTCTCGCTCCGCACGCCAAGCTAATATCAAGCATTCAACGACCCAAAACATTATCGCGAGCGCCGACCCTTGTTCACAAGCGAAGACGGCATCAAAAATGAGATACGCCGCATATAGCGGGTGCCGAATTATCGCATAAGGCCCTCTTATGACGATTTGCCGATATTGCGGAAACACTGAGAAATTGCCGCGAAGCACTAAGATAGCGGAAAACATGAGCACGACGCTAAAAAACTGAGCGACCGCTGCCGCTGTCGAAGGGATAATTGGCGTATAATCGAGCGCTATAAACATGAGAGGCCAAGCGAGCGCAACAACTACAATTACGATGGACGGCGCAGACAAATCCTGGCGCGCCGGCAATGACCTTCCAATAACGAACACCACGCTCACGAGCAAGGTCAGTGCGATACCAACGCCGACGAGTTCCGGAGTCGCGCGATCCGTGAACAAAAAGAACCGCACAACGTCTGCCAAAATCCAGACGCTCAGGACGGCGTTAGGAATCTGCGCTCGCAACTTATGACCTCCCAATCTGGCCAATGATCCTATCGAGGAAATGAAAATCTAAAACGGAATGGATGAGGCTCAAATCGAGGTGCAACATGCGGCTCTAAATGTGGACCAAAGGGTCGCGGTGTTTCGGTCGGAATTTCTGCGGCTCGTGGTGAAAGCGTTGTGGAGTTCCAACCCCATTTTGCACCTGGCTTAAGGTCTGCTGGAGCTGGAACGTCTACGTTTGCTTGAACCCAAGCGCGCCCCTTATCCAAGCTGTCCACGCGTGGAAAGATGGTATGTAAGGCGCCCCGCGCAAGCGAACTGACCAGCTCTTCAACAAATACCTTTGCCAACTGTTTATCGATCGCACCGCTCAGGACTTCGCTTAGGGTCTGCGATACCACCTCAATCGCAGCATTTCTGACCGTCCGGAGACGTGTCATTCCGTTCTTGAGTTCACCCGCAGCGAATTTCGCCTGTGCCAAGGTCGGTGAATCATGTAATGTTGGGGTGCCTTCGGCTAAATAGGAAAGCGCGTTTGCCGATGAATCTTGAACCGTCGACGGCACACGGGCATTCTTTTCCTCGAGATGAGGGGCAGCACTTGCTAGACGATGAGCAAGTTGTGCGAGTCCGCCAGAAGGAAGACGAGGGTTTTGGCCGTTCGACTTAAAATAAGGCGTAATCTCTTTGCGCTGGTCTTCTTTAAGATCCTTCAATATTTTTTCAGTCCAGGCCGCGCCCAAAATCTCGCGAGATAGCCGATCTCTTTCCTCCAGGTACGGCCGCGCTAAGAGCCTTAGGGGCTTCATCCATTGCTCTTCTTGTTGTTCAATCGTTAGTTGGGAGAAAAAGGTGAATGAGGTCAGGCCAAGGAGGACGAAATAAACACTTACTACCGACTGCCGTATTGAAATAAAAGTTGGAAGCAACGGCACGTGAGGCATCAGCATACTAATCGCGACTATAATGACGAGGGCGACGAGGATATTTTGAAATCCAATAGCATGATGAATGCTGGAACGGGCCTCAGAAAGGAAATTCTCCGCGTTTCTCATGGTCTCCACGGAAAGCTGTTCGACTTGGGATAATGCAATTTGAGCCACGCAAACCAGGGCTATGCCGGCGGCGACATATAAGAGTCCCTTCCCCAATTCTTCGCAGGCATGGGCCAAAATTAGTTTGATTTCTCTCCACTGGCCCGGTTCGTGAGGTAGCAACATCCAACGTGCACGTCTCATTAAAAAGAGGCTGCTAAAAAGCGTCAGGCCCAACCAGATTGATGTAGGCCATGAGGCCCAAGCAAACACGCCGGCAAGACATAACAAACATAATCGAAGTGTTGGATTTCCAAACAGACGTGAAGCAGGAAGTTTCGCTTTACAGCGAGCGCACGAATAGCTTCGCGCAGCCACTACCCCGCCTATAATGCGATTTTGCTGGCCGCAATTAGGGCAGCGGAGAATGGTATCTGTGGACATAAGCGTAAGCCGAGGGCAAGCCGTTTAAGATTTGAGCATTTGATCATTCCCTACTGGGAACTTAGCAACTTCTCGGATAAGTTGAAAGTGCTCTTTCTACAAGCAAGCGCACGCACCTGCATAGCCCGGGAACGCCGACCGCCACTGCCGTCAGAACGGGCTTCAGAACACGCCCAAATGCTGGCGCAGATCGACGCCGTCGGCTTTCAGCGCCGCAGCGGTCGAGATTACAGCGACGCGGCCGGAATTGAGAATGACGATGTCGTCGGCGATGTCGAAGGCGAGTTTTGGGCTCTGCTCGACCAGCACGATGGAGAGGCCGCTTTCCTTGAGTTTGCGGATGGTCGACATCACCTCGGCGACGATTTGCGGCGCCAGGCCTTCCGACGGCTCGTCCATCAACAGCACCCGCGGATTGGCCATCAGCGCGCGGCCGATGGCGAGCATTTGTTGCTCGCCGCCCGACAGATAGCCGGCGAGCTGAGTACGGCGCTCGGCAAGGCGTGGGAACATGGCGAACACGGTCTGCTCGGTCCACGGCGCGTGGCGGCGGCCGGCGTGTTCGGTGCGCGCGGCGACCATCAGGTTTTCGCGCACGGTGAGGCTCTTGAACACGCGGCGGCCCTGCGGCACCAGGGCCACACCGCGCGCCGCGATCAGTTCCGGCGGCAAGCGCGTCACCGCCGCGCCGAACACTTCGACGGCGCCGCCGCGCGGCGGCAATAGCCCGACGCTGACATTCATGCAGGTCGATTTGCCGGCGCCGTTGCGGCCGAGGAGCCCGAGCAGCCGGCCCTCGCCGAGCTCGAACGACACCCGCTGCAGCACGTGGCTGTCGCCATAATAGGCGTCGATATCGTGCAGCTTGAGCGCGCTATTCGCCAAGATAGACCTCCCGGGTGCGCGGGTCGGCCACCACTTCGGCGCGGGTGCCTTCGACGATCACCTCGCCGAAATGCAGCAAGGTGATGCGGTCGGCAAGCTCGAGCGCGGTGTCCATGTCGTGCTCGATCATCACGATCGTCACGTCGCGCGGGATCGAGGTCAGCAATTGCCGCACGTCGCGGCGCTCGTCGATTGATAGGCCGGCGAACGGCTCGTCGAGCAGCAGCACCTTTGGATTCTGCGCCAGCGCCATGGCGATCTCGACCCTGCGCTTTTCGCCGTAGGAGGTTTCGGCCAAGGGCCGGTCGGCGATGTGGTCGAGGCCGACACGTTTGAGCGCGGCGCGCGCCTGGTCCACCAGATGCTGCTGGCGATGCAGCGCCGCGTAAGGATTCCAGCGCAGCGGCGACAGCCCGAGCAGCGCCAAGGTCGCATTGCGCAGGATGGTGTCGTGGGCGAACAGCGTGATGATCTGATAGGTGCGCGCCATGCCGAGATGGGTGCGCTTGCGGCTCGCCACCCGCGTGATGTCGCGGTCGAACAATTGGATCGAGCCGGCGTCGGGCGGCAGCTCGCCGGTGATGAGATTGAACAGCGTGGTCTTGCCGGCGCCGTTTGGGCCGATGATCAGGCGGCGCTCGCCCGGCTCGACTTTCAGGTTGACGTTGGCGGTGACGCGCAGGCCGCCGAACGATTTGCTCAACCCTTTGACGGCGAGCGCGGTCATGGTTTCGGCTCCACAACCGGCACAGCCTTCTTCGTTCCGCTCATTGCCCGCCACGCCGAGCGCGACAGCCGCGCCATGCCCGGCACCAGACCTTCCGGCATGAACACGACGATGGCGACGAAGATGGCGCCGAGCATGAAATTCCAGCGCACCACATAGGCGCTGACCACGTTCTTGATAACGACCACCAGCGCGGCGCCGACGATCGGTCCGAGCAGCGTCCCCGCCCCGCCCGAGATCACCATCAGCAGCGCCTCCGCCGAGGCCGGCAGCGCGAGCGTCTGCGGGCTGATGAACCTGTTGTAGTAGACGTAGAGGATGCCGGCGACCGCCGTGAGCAGTCCTGAGAACATGAAGGCGCCGAAGCGGATCATCCAGACGTGAAAACCGAGCGCATTCATGCGTCGCGGCTGGTCGCGGGTGCCGGCAAGCGCCGCGCCGAACGGCGAGCGTACGAAGATCGCGCAAGCCGCTACGGCGAGAAAAAAAACGATCAGGGTCATGTCGTAGAACGCACCCGCCGATGACAGCGAGATGCCGAACGGCATCGGCCGCGTCGAGACGTTCACGCCGTTGTCGCCGTTGGTCAGGCTGATCCAGCGGTAGGCCAGCCCCCACAAGATCTCGCCCAGCGCCAGCGTGATCATGATGAAGCTGATGCCGGTCGCGCGCAGCGACAGCGCGGCAAAACCCGCGGTGAAAAGCAATCCAAACGCCAGCGCACCTAGGATGGCGACCGTGTGGCCGTAGCCGGCGACCAGGAGCGAAGCGACCACATAGCTCGCCACGCCGAACAGCCCGGCATGGCCGAGCGACACCAGGCCGGCGTAACCGACCAGGATATTCAGCCCCAACGCGAAGATGGCGTAGAGCAGAATCTGGCTGGCGATATTGACGTAATAGGCCTCGGTGATCGCGTAAGGCACGGCGATCAACCCCAGGATCACAACCGCGATGGCAATGCGGCGGGCGATCACAGCACCTGCCCCCCGAACAGGCCCTGCGGCCGCAACACCAGCACCAGCACCATCGGCAGGAACAGGATGAAATAAGCCAGCTCCGGCACCAGCGCCTGGCCGAAATTATAAATAAAGCCGACGATGATGCTGCCGACGAACGAGCCGAGCAGACTGCCGGTGCCGCCGAGGATCACCACCACCAGCGCCAGCGGCAGCATGTCCTGGTCGAGGCCGGGATAGACCGACAGGATCGGCGCGCCGATCACGCCGGCAAAACCGGCGAGCCCAGCGCCCAAGCCGAACACCAGGGTGAACAGCTGCGACACGCGGATGCCGACCACGCGCGCCATCTGCGGATCGTCGACGCCGGCGCGGATCATGGCGCCGAGCCGGGTGCGCTCGAGCATCAGCCAGAGCGCGATGGCGAACACCACGGCGATGCCGATGATGGCGAGGCGATAGAGCGGCGCCGCCGCAGTGCCGACGCGGATGAAGCCGCCCAGCCCCGGCGGCGTCGCCACCGAGATCGGATCGCCGCCCCAGGCCATCAGGCAAAGATCGGCGACCATGAAGGAGACGCCGAGCGTCACCAGCACCTGGGCCAATTGCTGGCCGGCGAGCCGGCGCAGCAGCAGTCGCTCCATCAGCGCGCCCAACACCGCCACTTCGAACGCCGTGATGACGGCGCCGGCCCAGAAATTGAGCGTGAAGCCGAGCGCGCCGGAAAAGAACGTAGTGCCCAGATAGGCGCCGACCATGAACATCGAGCCGTGCGTCAGGTTCGGAATCCGCATCAGCCCGAAGATCAGCGAGAAGCCGGCGGAGAGCAGGAACAACAGGCCGCCGAACGTCACGCTGTTGACGGTGAGCAGCAGCCAGAACGTCATTTCCGCCGACCCTGTGACTTGTCATGCTCCGCGAAAGCGGAGCATCCAGTAATCCCGACAGGTGCAGTCTCTGCACTGTGCGACACTGCACGCTCTCTGACTACTGGATCATCCGCTTTCGCGGATGATGACAGGACGGCCTCAGCACTTCGCCAGCGGCGGATAGTCGCGCGAATAGACCGGATGCGCCAGATACTCCTGCTCCGGCCAATCCCAGAACTGGCTGACGTTCTCGTAGGTCTTGATCGTCTTGTTCCAGACCTTGAGCCCGTATTTGGCGCCTTCGGTGCCGATCTTGCGGATGTAGAAGTTGCCGACGATGTTGCCGAAGTGGTCGAACTTGAGCGGCCCGCGCGGCGTGTCGGTGAGACTGACCGCTCGCAGCGCCGTCATGAACTTCTCTTTGTCCTTGGCGTCGGCGCCCGCCTTCAGCGCCGCTTCGACCACCTGGCAATTGACGTAGAGCAGACCGGCATATTGGCCCGGTATGGTGTCGTAATTCTTCAACATGCCGTCGATGAAGCGCTGGTTGGCGTCGATCGGCAGGTCGAGCGTATAGGGACAGCAGCTGACCAGCCCGATCGCCTCCTCGCCGTAGCTCTTGAGCAAGGCATCGTCGCCGCCGGTTTCACCGGTCACCACCGGATATTTGAGGCCGGCCGCCGCATATTGCTTCATGAAGCGTAGCGGGTTCGATCCGGCAAAGCCCTGGCAGACCACGTCGCAATCGGCGATCTGGGCGATGTAGGGCGTGTAGTCCGGCGTCACCAGCGGCGGCCACAATTTGTTGACGACGCAGCCGCCGTCTTTGGCGAATGCCGCCTGGAAGCCGCCCATCTGCTCGTAGCCGAAGGCAAAATCCTCGGTGATGCAAAAGGCGCGCTTGTACTTCAGCTCGGTCGCCGCATAGTGCCCCATCGGATGACAGGCTTGCGACGAGGTCGCCGAGGCGCGCAGCAAAAACGGGTTCGGCGTGCGCTGGGTGAGGTTGTCGGCCGCCGCCAGGCTCAGCGTCGGCATCTTCTGCTCTTTGATGTAATCGCTGATCGCATAGAGCTCGAACGCGGCGAGCGGGCCGAGGATGACGTCGACCTTGTCGCGCTCGACCAGCTCCTGGGCCTTGGTCTTGGTGCCGGCCGGATTGCCCCCGGTGTCGGCGGAGATGAAATCCACCTTGCGGCCCGCCATGGTGTAATTTTTTTCCTTCAGGAACGTCAGCACGCCCTGTTCCATCTGGATGCCGCCTTGCGCCAGCGGTCCGGTCTTCACCGTGAGCAGGCCGAGCTTGAACGGCTCGGCTTGGGCGATGGCGGGCGCCGGAAACCGGGTCAGCGCGGCGGCGGCGCCAGCCGCGGTGCCGGCCAAAACCGTGCGGCGGCTGACCTTGCGTGACATGGATTTGCGAGACATTCGTATCCTCCCTCTGGCCCCGTTTATACGGGTGCATAGCTGGCCGCCGCGCCCCCACGCAACGGCAATTTCAAGCCATCATTGGCGAAGCCGTTCCGCCCTGTAAAGTGCCGCAAACGTCGCGGTTTGAGATTATTTTTTCTTTTTCATTGGCGGAATAATAGGCAGCAGCAAATAGGGTCGCGCCGCGCCGCCGAAATGGAGCGAGGTTTTGCCGCCGAAAATCTCCTCCGGCCGATCGCGCGGATCGTCGTGCAGGAACGGCCCGCAGCCGGTCAGCTCATTCTTGAAGTTGGACAGCTTGCCGCCGCTCGGGCCGGGATAGACATAATCCTTGCCGCGGATGGTGAGCGCGACGCGATAACCCGCAGGCACCACGATCGAGGTCGGCCAGATTTCTACATCGAGCGCCACCACCTCGCCCGGCTTGAGCGGCTGCTTCTTGGTGTGGGTGTGATACGGCCGGTATGGTTGTGACAGTTTCTTGTCGAGCTGACGATGCGAGGCACGCAGCCAGCCCTGACCGACCGGGGTGTGCGGATCGATGGCGCCCTGGAACACCACTTCCTTGAGATCGCCGGTGAAGACGCGCAGCACGGCGAAGATGTCGGCATCCGAAGTCGAAGACGAGACGAACAGTTTTAACGCCGAAGGCCCGGTGATCTCGGTCTCCTGCGCGAGCGGCGGCGTGAGGAAGGTGACGCCGTCGCCCATGGCTTCGAAACGCATGATCGACTTTTTCTTAGCTGGCTTGTCGGCGAGTACGGCGTCGGACGGATCGAGATAAAGCCGCGTCCACTTGGTGCGCTTGAGCGGCCATTCGCTCTCGGCGCGCTCGACGAAGCGATCGACGTGCCGCACCTGCAGCTGCACCCGCGCCTGCTTGTCCCAGCCGTTGTTCTTGCCATGCAGGAAATGATCGAAGAAGCGCAATTGCAGGTTTCGGCCGTAGTCGGTGTAAAAATGCGTCCAGTGCTCGATGCCGTGCGCTTCGAGCCATTTGTTCTTCGAGGCGGCGCGGACAAAACCCTCGAAATTGCCACGCGGGTGCAGCGGCTGGCCGCCCCAATTCGCCGTCGACAAGAACGGCACCTTGACCTTCGACCACACCGGCGAGCGGGCCCGG
>Ga0208604_1000158_pt1 | contig 10227 bp, 9 predicted proteins | sample MicForSoSWNH22_M_FD_188009 | JGI IMG/M metagenome (GOLD analysis project Ga0208604, IMG submission 188009) | Forest soil microbial communities from Harvard Forest Long Term Ecological Research site in Petersham, Massachusetts, USA - MetaG HF016... | ecosystem: Environmental > Terrestrial > Soil >... | reverse complement strand
CTGCACAGCGAGCCGATCACGCCGGTGGCCGAGATTTTGACTCAGCGCGGAGTGCCGTTCGTGTTTGCCACCGGCGCCGACCTGCGCGGCGTGCCGCAAGCTTACCGCTCGCATCCGACCTTGCAGAAGCCGTTCCGCGTCGAAGCTCTTGAGCGGGCATTGCAAGCCGTGGCACCGAAGCCGGCCAGCGCCTGACATCAATTATTCGAACAGCTTGGCGAACTTCGTCACCGTGGGCTCGTCGGTGAGATCGAGCTTGAGCGGCGTCACCGCGATGCAGCGCTCATCGAGCGCGGCAAGGTCGGAGCCGTCCGGCGCCTTGGCAAAATTCTGGCGCACATAGGCGATCCAGTAATACGGATTGCCGCGGCCGTCGGTGCGCTTGTCGATATGCAGCCGCTCCTGGCGGCGGCGCCCCTGGCTGGTCACGGCGATGCGCTTGACTTCGCCCGGCGCGCAATCCGGGAAATTGACATTGATCAGCACGTCGCGCGGCATGCCTTCGGCCAGCACCTTGCGGATGATGTCGGGCGCGAACTGCAGGCTGGTCTCCCAATGCGGCGGCTGGCCGCTGCGCGATTTATAGGCCTGCGACAACGCGATGGAGGGAATACCGATCACGGTGCCTTCCATGGCGCCGGCGATGGTGCCGGAATAGATCACGTCCTCGCCGGCATTGCGGCCGCGATTGACGCCAGACAGCACCAGGTCCGGATCGTGGCCGTTGAGCAGATGCCGCGCACCCATGATGACGCAATCGGTCGGCGTGCCGCGCACCGCAAAGCGGCGCTCCCCGATCTGGCGCAGCCGCAGCGGATCGTTGAGCGAGAGCGAATGCGCGACGCCAGACTGGTCGTATTCCGGCGCGACCACCCAGACGTCGTCGGACAGCCCGCGCGCGATCTTCTCGCACACGTCGAGCCCTTCCGCATGAATGCCGTCGTCGTTGGTAACGAGGATACGCATCAAGCCCTCTCCCGCTTGCGGGGGAGGGCGACGCGCGTAGCGCGTCGGGTGGGGGCATGCCTTGGCGTATGCGCAAGCCCTGATGCCGCAGGCCCCCCCCCTACCCTCCCCCGCAAGCGGGGGAGGATCAACACTGCTGCATGCGCGGTGACGATTGCTTTCATCTTTTTTCGATGGTCTTCATGCCACCCATATAGCCCTGCAGCACGTCAGGCACCGCAATCGAGCCGTCGGCCTGCTGATAGGTCTCCATCACCGCGATCAGCGCGCGGCCGACGGCGACGCCGGAGCCGTTGAGCGTGTACACATACTGCGGCGGTACGTGAGTCGGCGGCTGGTTGGGCGCTGCTCTCCCGGGCATCGCTGCACCTGGCAGAGCGCCGCCCGAAAGTAATCTTGGGGGTCTATATCGCGCGTTCATGCGCCGCGCCTGGAACTCGCCGCAGATCGAGCACGACGAAATCTCGCGGTACATTTTCTGGCCGGGCAGCCAGACTTCGATGTCGTAAGTCTTTTGCGACGCAAAGCCCATGTCGCCGGTGCTCAAGATCATGACGCGATAGTGCAGATCGAGTTTTTTCAAAACTTCCTCAGCGCAGGCGAGCATGCGCTCGTGCTCGTCTTTGCTCTGTTCGGGCGTGGTGATGGAGACAAGCTCGACCTTAGTGAACTGGTGCTGGCGGATCATGCCGCGCGTATCCTTGCCCGCGGCACCGGCCTCGGCGCGGAAGCACGGCGTGCAGGCGGTGAAGCGCATGGGGAGTTGCGCTTCGTCGACGATAGATTCGCGGACGAGGTTGGTCAGCGGCACTTCGGCGGTGGGGATGAGCCAAAAGTCTTCCTTCGTTGGGGCCTTTTCAAGCAATTCTAGAAGAAGCTCTTTCACAGAGCCTTGCTTGCCTCTCCTTTCATATTCCGCATCAATGTCTTTTAAGGCTTCAGATAACAAGTCACCTCGGACGGAAATACGAGAAGCAACAAATTGATCATACTGGAATTTGGGCAATTGCGCCGTACCAAACATCACCTCGTCCCGCACCAAGAGCGGCGGGGCGACTTCGGTGTAATTGTGCGGCTCGCTAGTATGGACATCGAGCATGAACTGCCCGAGGGCACGCTCTAGTCGCGCGAGGTCTCTTTTCAACACAACGAAGCGCGCGCCGGAAAGTTTGGCCGCCGTTTCGAAATCCATCTGGCCGAGCGTTTCGCCGAGATCGAAATGTTGCATGGGCGCGAACGCATAACCGCGTTTCGCCCCAAAACGATGACGCTCAACGTTGTCTTTCTCGTCCTTGCCGTCTGGCACTTCGTCGAGCGGCAGATTGGGGATCTCCGCCAGCGCTTCGTCTAGCGCTTTTGAGGCCTTCCTCTCCTCCGCCTCCATCGCGGGAATCGTTTCCTTCAGTTTGCCGACCTCGGCCAGAAAAGCCTTGGCCTTCTCCTCATCCTTGTTCTTCTTCGCCTCGCCGATTTCCTTCGACGCCGCGTTGCGGCGGGCCTGCGCGGTTTCGAGCTCGAGGATTTTCGCGCGGCGTTGCTCGTCGAGCGCGATCAGCCGCTGCGCCTGCGATGGAAGCCCGCGGCGCGCCAGCGCCTTGTCGAAAGTGTCGGGATTGTCGCGGATGAATCGAATGTCGTGCATGCATGAATTCCGTCATCCTGAGGTGCGCGCCAAAGGCGCGCCTCGAAGGATACGGCCGAGGCGTTCGGGCCGTCGCCCTTCGAGGCTCGCTACGCTCGCACCTCAGGGTGACGGACCTAACGGCCGATGGATTGCCGGGTCAAGCCCAGCAACGACTAAATGGCTTTATTCCGCCGGCTTGGCTGCTGCCGCCGCAGCAGCGCGCTCGGCGGCGGCGCGCTTTTCGACCATCTTCACCGACCAGACCGAGCCCTCGTAGAGGGCGAGCAGCGGCAGCGCAAGCGACATTTGGCTCAGGATGTCCGGCGGCGTCAGGATCGCGGCGATGACGAAGGCGATGACGATGAAATAGCGGCGCTTGGCCTTGAGCTGGTCGGAGGTGATGATGCCGACGCGGCCGAGCAAGGTCAGGATCACCGGCAGCTGGAAGGCGACGCCGAAGGCCAGCATCAGCTTCATCATCAGCGACAGATAGTCCTCGACCTTGGGCAACAGTTCAATCGTCGCCTGCCCTGGCCCGCCCATCTGCTGCATGCTCAGCGAAAACCGCGCCAGCATCGGCCAGACCACGAAATAGACCACCATCGATCCCATCACGAAAAAGATCGGCGTGGCGATCAGATACGGCAGGAAGGCCTGCTTCTCGTTGCGATAAAGACCGGGCGCGACGAACATGTAGATCTGCGTGGCGATCACCGGGAACGCGATGAAGGTGCCGCCGAAGGCTGCGATCTTGAGCTGCACGACGAAATATTCGAGCAGGCCCGTGTAGATGAATTTTGAATTCTCAGGACCGGCGACCCAGACGTAAGGCCAGGTGAGAATGTTGTAGATCTCCCGGGCGAAGAAGAAGCAGCAGATCATGGCGATGATGAACGCCGCCGCCGCCTTGATCAGCCGCGAGCGCAGCTCGATCAGGTGATCCATCAGCGGCGCCTTGGTCGCCTCGATCTCCTTCTCTTCGTCGTCGTGGCTCATGCCGGACGTTCCGTGCTGTCCGGTTGTGCGGCTTCCGCGGCGGGCTCGGTCTTGGCCGGCTCCGCGCCGGCGGGCTCCAGATCGCTGCGTTCCACCGCGGCGACGGGCGCGGCTATTTCGGCGGGCGGCGCGGCCTCGCTTACGGCCAAGCCGCCATCGAGCGGCGGCTCCGCTTTCGGCTCAGGCGTCGCTTCGAGCGAGCGTTCGATATCCTTGCTTGTGGCTTCGAGGTCAGAGCGCACGTCCTTGAGGGGATCGAAACTCTTCACGTCCTGCGCAATATCGTCGACCTGCTTCTTCAGGTCGGCCATCTCGGCCTCGCGCATCGCTTCCTGGAACTGGTTCTGAAAATCGGCCGCCATGCCGCGGACCTTGCGCGTGTACTGGCCGAGCGTGCGCAACACGCCGGGAAGCTCCTTCGGCCCGATCACGATCAGCGCCACGACGCCGATCAGCAGGAACTCGCTCCAACTAATGTCGAACATGAAAACTCTCCGGACGCCTCGACCGCCCGCGGCTTGCCTGGCGGGCCGCGGCGATCGGCGCGAGGGCGCGGCGAGCGCTTAGACCTTGCTCTCGGACTCGGCGCGCCGCTTCATGTCGGCGGCAGCCTGATGATCGATGGTCTTGACCGGCGCGTCGGACTTGGGCGCTTCCACGGTCTCGTCCTCGGACATGCCCTTCTTGAAGGCTTTGATGCCCTTGGCGACGTCGCCCATCATGTCGGAAATCTTGCCGCGGCCGCCGAAGACCAGCAGCAGCACGGCGCCGACCACCAACCAATGCCAGATGCTCAATGAGCCCATGAAAACCTCCGTCCGCAACGGCACCGCCACCTTGGGCCCGCGGCAACATGTCGATTTCGCCAGAACCTAGGCGCCAAGGGCGGCAAAAACAAGCGCGCCCGCAATGCCCAACGGCCGCAGGGTGAATTCACCATCCGCCCCCGCGATAGCGGGGGGAGGGGGCATAGGCGGCCTCCGGCCGCCGTACTTTACGTAAAGAACGCCGACGCGCAGCGTCGGCTGTGGCGAAGCATGGTGGAGGGGGCGCTGGCATCGTCGCTAGCGTTACCGTTGAGGCCAACCTCACCGCCCGCGCCCCTTCCACCACCCTGCTGCGCAGGGTGGTCCCCCTTCCCCGCTATCGCGGGGCAGGATGTTTTATTCCTCGCTGCGGCCGGCGGGCGGCACCAGGCCGAGGTCGAGATCGCCCGGTTCGAGCGGGTCTTCGTCGTCGCGCAGGGCCGGATCGTCCGACGGCACCGGCACGCTGAAGCCTGCGGGCAATGACGGCTCGATCAGGCCGGCGCCCTTGAGCTCGTCGAGGCCGGGCAGATCGTTGAGCGCCTCCAGCCCGAAATGGGACAGGAATGCCTCGTTGGTGCCGTAGGTCACCGGCCGGCCCGGCGCCTTGCGGCGGCCGCGCAGCCTGATCCAGCCGGTCTCGAGCAGCACATCGAGGGTTCCCTTCGACGTGGTCACGCCGCGGATCTCCTCGATTTCGGCCCGCGTCACCGGCTGGTGATAGGCGACGATGGCCAGCGTCTCGATGGCGGCGCGCGACAATTTGCGCGTCACCGTCGCTTCGTGGGTCAGAAGCCAGGCGAGATCGCTCGCGGTGCGCAGCGTCCATTTGCCGGCGACGCGAACGAGGTTCACGCCGCGCGGCTCGTATTCCTTCTGCAATTGCGTCAGCAGCGCGCGCACGTCGACGCCGACCGGCAGGCGCTTGGCCAAAACTTTTTCGTCGAGCGGGCCCTCGGCGGCAAACAGTAAGGCTTCGAGAATACGCAGCTCCTCCGCGCGCTCGGTTTCCCTGCCCTTGTCTCCAACGATCACACGCATCTCAGCCACATTCCCCATTGCGGGTCTCCCTCTACCCATTCCCCGTTTCGGCGGCCACGCCGCCGTCTTCCGTCTTTTGCCGCTTGCGCACGTAAAGCGGTGCAAAAGCCGCGTGCTGGTTCAGCTCGAGATGGCCTTCGCGCACCAGCTCGAGCGTCGCGGCAAAGCTCGATGCCATCACCGTCGCTTTCATCGACGGCTGCACCAGATATTCGGCCAAATATTGCTCGAGCGGGCTCCATTCCATGGAGAGGCCGATCAACCGTTCCAGCGCCTCGCGCGCTTCGGCAAGCGACCACACGGTGCGCTTGGGCATGCGCACGAAGGATCGCGCCTTGGTCTGCCGCCGCGCGGCATAGGCGGTGAGCAGGTCATAGAGCGTCGCCGACCATTCCGGATGCTTTATCTCGGCGATCGGCTCGGGCGCGCCGCGCTGGAACACTTCGCGGCCGAGCTGCGGCCGGTTGAGCAATTGCTCGGCGACATTGCGGATCGCTTCGAGCCGACGCAGCCGCTGCGCCAGCGCGTTGGCCATGTCTTCGGCGCTCAGCCCATCGGGCGCATGCTGTTCCGGCAGCAACAGGCGCGATTTCAGGTAGGCGAGCCATGCCGCCATCACCAGGTAATCGGCGGCAAGCTCCAGGCGCAGCTTTCGCGCGGCTTCGATGAAGGCGAGATACTGGTCGGCAAGCGCGAGAATTGAGATCTTCGCCAGATCGACTTTTTGCTGGCGCGCCAGCGTGAGCAACAGATCGAGCGGGCCCTCAAAACCCTCGACGTCGACGACCAGCGCCGGCTCATCGGTGGCGCGCTCCGGCAGCTCGCCCTCGAACTGGAAATCTTCGGCGTTCATGCGACCACCTCGGCCTGCGGCCAATCGTCCATGGAGATGTCGTCGCGCATTAAAAGGCCTCGAAAGCCCATCGAATCACGAATCACGCCGCCCACTATAGCCGTCGATAAGGTGACCGGCGCCATGGGAACGCCGGCGCTGAACACAGCGCACGCCTTGCAACACCGGTGACGAAGGCGCGCAGGGGCGCGGATTAGCCCGCGCCGAACGCGAGGGTCAAGCGCGCGGCGGCTAATTCTTCTGGACGATGCAGCTGCCGCCGGCGGCCTTCAAATTGCTGCACATGGCCGCGGCCGCCTCCGAGGAGGCGAATGGACCGACCAGGGCGCGGTAAAAAGTGCCTTTTTCGGCGAGATCGGCGCGATGGATGATCGCCTGGCGGTTGCCGAGCTGGCCGGGGAATTTGGCTTGGAGCGTTTTGAACTCGGTCTGGGCCTCGGCCTCGGAGCGCTGCGAGGTGACCTGGACCGCATAGCCGCCTGCCGCAGGCGCCGCGGCGGGTGCGGTGGCAACCGGGGCGCTGGGCGCTTCGGTCCGTGCCATGCGGGTGCGCGGAGGCGGCTCCGCAACCGGTGCCGCGCCCTGCGCGACCGGAACGATGGCGAGCGGCGCGTTGCCACCGCCTTTGGGTGCCGTTACTCGGGCTGGCGCTTCCGCCCTGGGCCGCGCCGCAGGTGCCGGGGTGGCGGGCGCCGGCGCAGGGGCTGCTGCGTTGGCGTTGCCGACCTGGTCCGAGCGAATGGTGACGGTGTGGACCTTCTTCGGTTCCCCCGATCCAGCCAGCGGTGGCGCAGGCGGTTGCGCAGGTCCCGCGACCTTTGGCGGAGCCGACGGCTGCGCCGGAACTGCGGGCAGCGCAGGCGCGCCGGCGGTGGGCGGGCCGGCCGGCGCCGGCAAGACCGGAATTGTCGAAACCACGCGCGGCGGCGCGTTGGCCGGCTGGATCGGGACCGGCTGTTCCTCGCGTGATACCAGCTTGTCCGGCGAGCCCGATGTCGAAGCGCCAGCCGGATTCGATGCCGCGGACTGGGCATCGCCGCGGTTGGGCACGATCTTGTTCGGAGCGTCGTTGGCCTTGATCACCGGCGGCAGCGATGGCGCCAGGATCGCGCCACCGAACATCGAGCGATAAGCAAAAGCGCCGCCGGCACCGATCATGACCAAGCCCAACATGGCCAAAACCACGACGAGGCCGCTGCGCCGAGGCTTGGTCGTGTCTTCATCGTCATAGTCTTCGGCTTCGTCGGACTGGCGATCCGCCTCGTCGTCCCATTGGTCTTCGGCGTCGTATTCGTCGTCATGGGATTGCGGCGCCAAAGCCGGCTGCCGGCTGGCGGGGCGCGGCGGATCCTCGTTGCGATACCGCGCGTCAAACGCGCTCTCGTCATCGTGGGGATCGTCGTAGGGCTCGGCCGGCTCGGAATATTGGCTGGCGATCGACGGCGCGCGCTCGTCGTCGCGGTCATATCGATCACGGGCGCGATCGGCCGGATAAGGCTCGGGCAGCCGCGGCTGAACGTAGTTTTCCTCGGCGTATTGATCCGGATGCTGCTCGGAATATTGCTCCGGCGCGTCCGGCTCGGCGTAGCCGTCATCGGCCGCCCAGTCGCGGTCTGCCGCCGGCAGCGGTTCGTCCAGCGTCTGCACCACATTGTCTCTCGGATCGCGATCGAAATCGTTGACCCGGTTGCTCTGGCCGATGATGCGCGCCAGCTCCGCGAGCGGATCGCGTGCGGCGTCGCTCATCGGATCGACGTCGTCGCGCGCGATCGAGTCGCGGCCGCGGAAAGGACGAAAATTATTGTCGGCCATCGATTTCGCCTCGGTCCAGGCGGTTACGCGATACTGGGCTGATTCCCCGTCGTCCGCACTCGGTACGTCTTAGACGGCGCTGTGCGAATTTTACCGCATCTCGTTTGGCGCCTCGACCCCAAGCAGCGCCAGCCCCGACGAGAGAACGGTCACGACGCCTTGTACAAGCACGAGACGCGCCACAGTCATTTGTCGTTCATTTTGAATAATGAAACGTAAATGTGGCTTTGTGTTGCCGAGCGTATAGAGTGCATGAAATTCGCTTGCTAAGTCAAAGAGATAAAAGGCGATTCGGTGCGGTTCGTGGGCCGCCGCGGCGGCCTCCACGATCCGCGGATAAAGCGCAATTTGCCGCATCAAGGCAAGTTCCGCGGGGTCTGAAAGCCGCTCCAGCTCGGCGCCTTCAACCAAACTCGCAACATCGTCCGGCAGGTCGGGAAACGCCGCCCGGGCATTGCGGAAGATCGATTGGCCGCGGGCGTGGCCGTATTGGACATAGAACACCGGGTTGTCGCGCGACTGCTCGATCACCTTGGCGAGGTCGAAATCGAGCACCGCGTCGTTCTTGCGAAACAGCATCATGAAGCGCACGGCGTCGCGGCCGACTTCATCCACCACTTCACGCAACGTCACGAAATCCCCTGCCCGCTTCGACATCGTGACCGGCTGGCCAGCGCGCAACAGCTTGACCAGCTGCACGACTTTCACATCCAGATCGGCAGCGCTGTTGCCTTTCAGCGCGGCCACGGCCGCCCGCATGCGCTTGATGTAACCGGCGTGGTCGGCGCCCCACACGTCGATCAGCGAGTGGAAGCCGCGGTCGAGCTTTGAGCGATGGTAGGCCATGTCCGACGCAAAATAGGTGTAGGAGCCGTCGGACTTCTTCAGCGGCCGATCGACCTCGTCGCCGAATTCGGTCGAGCGAAACAGCGTCTGCTCGCGATCCTCCCAATCCTCGACCGGCGCGCCCTTGGGCGGCGGCAAGCGGCCTTCATAAACATAGCCGCGCTGGCGCAGCCATTCGATCGTTTCAGCGACCTTATCGACTGGGCCTTCCGTGAGGGATTTCTCCGAAAAGAATTCCTCGTGATTGATGTTAAGCGCGGCGAGGTCGGCGCGCACCGTGGCCATCATCATCTCGATCGCCTTGGCGCGAACGACGGGGAGCCATTCGGCCTCGGGCTGCTTCGTCAGCGCGTCTTTGTATTGCGCGGCAAGCGCCGCACCGACCGGCTTGAGATAATCGCCGGGATACAGGCCCTCGGGAATCGTGCCGATGTCCTCGCCGAGCGCCTCGCGATAGCGCAGATAAGCCGAGCGGGCGAGCACATCGACCTGGGCGCCGGCGTCATTGACGTAATATTCGCGCGTCACTTTGAAACCAGCGAAGGCGAGCAGGTTCGCCAAAGCATCGCCGAACACGGCGCCGCGGCCATGGCCGACATGCATCGGCCCGGTCGGATTAGCCGAGACGTATTCGACATTGACCAATTCGCCTTGTCCGATATCGCTCGCGCCATATTGCGGGCCAGATTGCACCGCGCCGCGCAGCGCCGCGATCCAAGCGGCCGGCTTGAGCGTGAGATTGATGAAGCCCGGGCCGGCGACGTCGACCTTGGCGACGAGAGCATCGGCGCGCAGTTTTTCGGCAATCGCCTCGGCGAGTTCGCGCGGCTTGCGGCCGGCGTCCTTGGCTAAGACCATCGCTGCGTTAGTGGCGATGTCGCCATGCGCCGGATCGCGCGGCGGCTCGACGGTCACGCGCGATTGGTCGACGCCGTGCGCAATGTCCGCGCTGGCGCGGAGAACGGAACCGAGAGTGTCGGCGAAAATGTTCTTTGTGGTCATGTTGGTTGACGATTTGAGCGCGCCGCGCGCCTAACGCAATTCCGGGGTCGAGTCAAAGAGCCGGGTGTGCTCGGCAAGCGCGAAGCGGTCGGTCATGCCGGCGATGAAATCGGCGATGCGACGCGCGCGTACCGCTTCTTCGAGGCCGTCGAGATCTTCGCTCCATTCCACCGGCAGGTCGCCGGGATGGGCGCTATAGCGCGCAAACAGGTCGCGCACCACGGCCGCCGCCTGATCCATGACATGCATGACGCGGGCGTGGCGGTACATCCGAATTTTTA
>Ga0208604_1000155_pt1 | contig 10313 bp, 9 predicted proteins | sample MicForSoSWNH22_M_FD_188009 | JGI IMG/M metagenome (GOLD analysis project Ga0208604, IMG submission 188009) | Forest soil microbial communities from Harvard Forest Long Term Ecological Research site in Petersham, Massachusetts, USA - MetaG HF016... | ecosystem: Environmental > Terrestrial > Soil >... | reverse complement strand
GAACAATTTCGACAAGATGGTGCACGTGCCGGCCGAAAAGCAACCCGGCCATATCACCCTCGTCGCCGAAGAAGAGCGTGTTCTTCGCTGCCTGGGCGCCGCCGTCATCATGCAGTGGAACACGCTGCCGGCCAAACTTCAGCGCGAGCTTTTCGACACGGCCGGATCGATGGGCGATCTCTTGGATACGGCGGCGTTGCGAGGACAGATCGCCAGGTTCTTGCACAAGCATAAGGACGACGAGTCGGAAGCGTAAATAATATGGCTTCCTAATCCATATTGCGGACCGCTGCATTCTTCAGGCAATGCGTGATCGCGGCATGCGGATCACTCCTCGATCCTGGATTGCTCCAGCAGGGTACGATGGCCCGCCCCGGTCTTTTGCGGCGCAATCCGGCGAGCGGCGATGGCGACCGAGAAGGTGACCACCAAGAACCGCGCCAGATGGTGCGCGCCGACATAGACCGGATCGAGATGCAGCGCCAAAGCCAGCACCATCATGGTGTCCTGGGCGCCGGGTGAGAACGCGATGACGATATTGGCGATCGGAAATGAAAAGAAATACGCCACGATGGCGATGAAGAATGCCGCCACCGCCATCGATACGGCGAATGAGCCGAGCGCGGCGCCGAGATAGCCGACCAACATCCGCGCGGATGTGTTGGCGAAGCGCGAGCCGACCAGCGCGCCAAGCGCGATCACCGAGCTCGAACCGATCCACCACGGCAGCACGGCGTGAATATAGCCGGTGCCGTGCAGCAGGCCCGATCCGGTCAGCGCGCCGAACATCAGTCCGCCCGGGAATCGCAAGTACAAGAACGCGACGGCGAAGCCGACCGAAACCGCGACCAAGAGGATCATTTGCCCGAGCACGGAGACGTCGGCGGGGCCGCGCGCCACCGCGACTGCAGGGACCACGAGCCCGAACAAAGCGAGCCCGTTGGGCAGGCCGATGACGATCAACAACACGCGCATGGTCTGCACGATGGCGATGGCGCGCAGATCGCCGCCGAGCTCCGACGACAGCGCGATCACCTGCGCCATGGCGCCGGGACTGGCGCCCAAGAGCGCGGAGAGCGGATCCCAACGGTGCACGATGCGCAGATAGCTCGAGGTCGCGAGCATCAGAACGACGGAGCACAGCATGAGCAGCGCGATGCTCACCGGCCACGTGGTCACGCCGCGTAGCGTCTCGGGCGTCACCACGGCGCCGAGCAGAATGCCGACGATGACGTAGCAGACGCGCGCCAGCGCAAGCGGCATCCGGACCGGCCGGCCTAACAGCGCCGCCGTGGCCACGGCCAGAACCGAGCCGGAGACCAGCCCCGCGGGCAATGCCAGATAGGTGAATGTCAGGCCGCCGGCGAGCGCGATCGCAAGCGTCTCGATGGTTTCGATCAGCACGCGCCGCGAGGGAAGGGCAGGGATCATCGTTTCCCCATGAATGCTCCCTGGCTCAAGCGCCGTCAACGCGCCGATTGCGACGACGCATGCCATGGACAGGGCATTGGAAAAGTGATGACTTTCATTAAAATCGGGCGCCGCGGACCTAAAAACGCCGCATGCGCGCGTTGGCCAAGGTCACGTTTGGGGTAAGGCCATGTTGCAGGGCTGGGTCGTCGTTATCATTGCCCTCGCCTATATCGGCTTTCTGTTCCTGGTGGCGAGCTACGGCGATCGCCGACGCGAGCTGTCGCGCGGCTCGGCGTCGCGATTGCTGATCTACCCGTTGTCGCTGGCGATCTATTGCACGTCGTGGACGTTTTTCGGTTCCGTCGGCCTGGCCTCGCGCGGCGGCTTGGATTTCTTCGCCATCTATATCGGCCCGATGGTGATGGTCGGCCTGGCCTATCCGTTGCTCATCCGCATCGTGCGGCTTGCCAAGGGCCAGAACATCACCTCGATCGCCGACCTGATCGCCGCGCGCTACGGCAAGAGCCAGGCGGTGGCGGCGACCGTGGCGCTGATCGCCATCGTCGGCATGGTTCCCTATATCGCGCTGCAGCTCAAAGCGGTGTCGTCGTCGGTCGGCACCATCTTGGCGCAAGCCTATCCGGGCGGCGCGCAGCCGATCGTCGGCGACAGCGCGCTGTTCGTCGCGCTGTTGATGGCGGCGTTCGCGGTGCTGTTCGGCACCCGCCACACCGACGCCACCGAGCATCAGGACGGGTTGATGCTGGCGATCGCCACCGAGTCGATCGTCAAGCTGGTGGCGTTCCTGGCCGTAGGCATCTTTGTGACCTTCGTGATGTTCCACGGCCCGCTGGCGCTGTTCGCCCGCGCTCTCGACCAGGCCAATACCGCGGCGGTGCTCACCCGCGTGCCGCCGCTGACCAGTTTTTTAGCGATGACGGTGCTGTCGCTGTTCGCCATCGTGCTGTTGCCGCGGCAATTCCATGTCGCCGTGGTGGAGAACCACAGCGAGGCCGAGATCCGCCGCGCCGCCTGGCTGTTCCCGGTCTATCTCGTGCTGATCAATCTGTTCGTGCTGCCGATCGCCATGGCCGGGCTGCTGACGTTTCCCGCCGGCCGGGTCGACAGCGACATGTTCGTGCTGGCGCTGCCGATCGCCGCCCATTCGGAATTGATCACGCTCGTCGCCTTCGTCGGCGGCCTGTCGGCGGCGACCGCCATGGTGATCGTGGAATCGGTGGCGCTGGCCATCATGGTGTCGAACGACATCGTGGTGCCTCTGGTGCTCAAGCGCCGGGCCACGCTTGCCGGCTCGAGCGATGCCGGCGCCTGGCTATTGACCGCGCGGCGCATCGCCATCTTCGTCATCCTGCTGTTCGCCTACATCTATTACCGCTCGGCCGGCGAGGCGCAGCTTGCCGCCATCGGGCTGTTGTCGTTCGCCGCCATCGCGCAACTGGCGCCGGCGTTTTTCGGCGGGCTGATCTGGCCGCGCGGCACCGCGCGCGGCGCCATCGCCGGCATGACCGCGGGCATTTTGGTCTGGGGCTATACGCTGCTGGTTCCGAGCATTTCCGATGCCGGCATCGTCAGCGCCAGCATTTTGACCGACGGGCCGTGGGGCCTTGGCTTTTTGCGGCCGCAGGCGCTGTTCGGGCTCGATCTGCCGCCGCTGGTTCACGGCGTGCTGCTCAGCCTTGCCGCCAATATCGCCTGCTATGTCGGCTGGTCGCTGAGCCGGCGGCCGACCTCGATCGAGCGGGTGCAGGCGGACGTGTTCGTGCCCTCGACCTTGGCGCCGATCCTGGCGCCGATGGCGCCGAGCTTTCGGCTGCGGCGGGCTTCCGTCACGGTAGAAGAATTGATCGCCACCGTGGCGCGCTATCTCGGCGAGGAGCGCACCCGCGAGTCTTTCGCCAGCTTCGCCGCCTCGCGCCGCATCAGCCTCGCGCCGCAGGCCGAGGCCGATTTTGAAGTGCTGCAATACGGCGAATATCTGCTGGCGTCGGCGATTGGCGCGGCGTCGTCGCGGCTGGTGCTGTCGCTGTTGCTGCGCAAGCGCACGGTTTCGACCAAGGACGCGCTAAAACTGCTCGACGACGCCAATGCGGCGATCCACTACAACCGCGAGATTTTGCAGACCGCGCTCGACCACGTGCGTCAAGGCATTGCCGTGTTCGACAAGGATCTCAATCTGGTGTGCTGGAACCGGCAGTTCGGCGAGATTTTCGATCTGCCGCACGGCCTCACCCGCGTCGGCATCGCGCTCGACGAGATTTTGCGTTACGTCGCCCAGCACGGCGCCGGCGACGAAAAGAATTTCGATGCGGCCATCGCCGAGCGCATCGCCAAATACACATCCGAGGTCGAGCCGTTCCTCGAACGCTTCGCCGAGCGCGGGCTGGTGATCGAAGTCCGCTCCAATCACATGCCCGACGGCGGCCTGGTGACGACGTTCACCGACATCACCCCGAGCGTGAAAGCAGCCGAGGCGCTGGAACGCGCCAATGCCACGCTTGAGCGCCGGGTGCGCGAGCGCACCAAGGAGCTGACCCGGCTCAACGCCGAGCTCGAACGCGCCAAGGCCGAAGCCGATGAAGCCAATGTGTCGAAGACGCGCTTCGTCGCCGCCGCGAGCCACGACATCCTGCAGCCGCTCAACGCGGCGCGGCTCTACGTTACCAGCCTGCTCGAGCGCCAGCGCCAAACCGACAATGAAGCCGAGGACGGCGACCTGGTGCAAAACATCGACGCTTCGCTGGAAGCGGTCGAAGAGATTTTCGCCGCGCTCTTGGACATTTCGCGGCTCGATACCGGCGCCATGAAGCCGGAAATGACGGACTTCCGCGTCGACGAATTGTTGCAGCGGCTCGACGTCGAATTTGCGCCGTTGGCCCGCGAGAAAGGCCTGAAGCTCCGCTTCATGCCGTGCGCGCTCACGGTGCGTTCGGACCGCCGCCTGCTGCGGCGGCTTTTGCAAAATTTTGTCTCCAACGCCATCAAATACACGCCCGCGGGCAGCGTGCTGGTCGGCTGCCGGCGCCGCGGCGGCAAGCTGCGCATCGACGTCTACGATACCGGCATCGGCATTCCGCATGCCAAGCGCCGGGCCGTGTTCAAGGAATTCCACCGCCTCGACCAGGGCGCTCGGGTCGCGCGCGGCGTCGGCCTCGGCCTCTCCATCGTCGAGCGCATCGCCCGGGTGCTCGACAGCGAGGTGGCGCTGAAATCCGTGGTCGGGCGCGGCTCGCGTTTTTCGGTCGAGGTGCCGCGCGCCGCGGCGGCTGCGGCGAGCCCGGCCGTCGCCGCCATGACGCGAACCGGCGCCGGCCGGCTCACCGGCACGGTGGCGCTGTGCATCGACAACGACCGCAGCATTCTCGACGGCATGGAGAAGCTTTTAGGCGGCTGGGGCTGCCGCGTATTGACCGCGGCCGACCTCACCGAAGCACTGGCGGCGATCGACGCCAGCGGCCTCGAACCGGACGGCCTCCTGGTCGACTATCATCTCGACGGCGGCAACGGCATCGCCGCCATCGCCGAATTGCGCCGCCGCCACGGCCGCGATTTGCCGGCGATCCTGATCACCGCGGACCGGTCGCTCCACGTGCGCGAGGAAGCGCAGGCCGAAGGCGTGCACCTCCTGCACAAGCCGCTCAAGCCGGCGTCATTGCGCGCGCTGATCACGCAATGGCGCGTGCAACGCGTCGCGGCGGAATAAATCTTTCCGCCCCCGCTATCGCGGGGGCGGATGGAGCGGCCACTGACCCGCTTCGATCCTTCCCGCGGCGATCACCGCCTGCGTTCGGCTTTCGACGCCGAGTTTTTGCAGGATTGCGGAGACGTGGGCCTTCACGGTCGCTTCCGAGACGCCGAGCTCGAATGCGATCTGCTTGTTGAGCAAGCCGCCCGACAGCATCATCAGCACGCGCACCTGCTGCGGTGTAAGGCTTGAAAGCCGCGCGATCAGGGCCGTGGTCTCGGCGTCGGTTTGGCGCGCCAGGTCGACGTCGGGCGGCGTCCACACTTCGCCGGCCAGCACGCGCGCGATGGCCCCCCGCATGGCGTCGATGCCGAGCGTCTTTGGAATGAAGCCCGACGCGCCGAATTCCATGCAGCGGCGGATCACCGCCGGGTCGTCGTTGGCCGACACCACAACGATCGGGAGGCTGGGATATTGCGCGCGCAGATACATCAGGCCGGAGAAGCCGCGCACGCCGGGCATGCTGAGGTCGAGCAGGATCAGATCGACCTCGCCGCCGCGTTCGAGCTGTTCGGTGATCTCCTCGAAAGTCCCGGCCTCGCCGATATCGGCGCGGCCGAACAGACCGGACACCGCCTCGCGCAGCGCGCCGCGGAACAGCGGATGATCGTCGGCAATCAGAAGATGGTGCAATTGCGCTTCGGCCAATGTCGCCTTCCGCCCGGTCGCGAGCGGTATTTTAGGACCTATCGGCGTCGATGGTCCACAGGCCGGCCTGTGGCGGCAGGCCGCGGCGCATCATGGTCAAAACACCCATGAATCCGGCGTTTTGCGCGCGATCGATTGTTCCCCTTTCATTGATAGTCTGTTCGCCGGTTCGCCGATTAAGAACCGCCGGCCCGGGCCCATCTCCTGGTCAACAGCGATACCGGCGTCATGCCGTTATCGGCTGCGTAAGGGAGACTACCCATGATCAACACATCAAAGCTTGCGCTGATTGCCGTGCTGGCGGCGATGAGCGTCGCATCGCCGGCATTGGCTCAGTCGTTCGACAGGAGCTCTGGCACCGGCAACGAATTGCCGTTCGCCTATGGACCAGGCGGCACCAAGCCGGCTTGGACCGTCGCGCCGCAGAACGAGCAGATTGCCGTGCGGCAGAGCAACGCCGGCAAGGTCGCCGTTCGCCAGACCGGCCGCAACGCCTTCGCTGCTGTCCCCGGGCGCGGCCTCTACGACTACGCCACGGTTCCGTTCGCCTCCGGCTCCGATGCCGCAAACAGCCCGGGTGCCACCGGCGGCGGCAGCACCGGCTACAATGAGATGCTTCTGCGCGACTGAAGCATCGACGAAAACGAGGGCGGGCTCAGGCTCGCCCTCGTTTCCTTTTAATTGCTCGGAGCAGGCGGGTGTGGCGTCCCGTCAGTCACCGTGCGGAGATCGGGCGGCACGTGCATGGCCTTGGCGCCGTCGTGGCCGTTTTGTTTGATCTGGGGCGAATGCGAGAAACGCGCCGCGAGGAAATCGATGAATGTCCTGGTTTTCGCTGGCAAATTGTGACTGTGCGGATAAACGGCGTAGACCGGCGTTTCCTGCGTCTTGTAGTCGGGCAAAAGGCGGACCAGCCGTCCGGCGTTGAGATCGTTGGCGACAAGATAGTCCGGACCGAGCAGTATCCCCGCGCCCTTGAGCGCCAGCGCCAACAGCGGATCGCCGCTGTTTGCCGATAAGCGGCCGGAAACACGGATGACCTCTGCCTTGCCGTTCGGATCGGTAAAGGTCCACATCCGGGGCGTCGCATAGGTGTAGATCAGGCAATTACTTTTGACGAGATCGCGCGGCGTATGCGGCGTGCCGTTGGCCGCCAGATAGCCCGGCGAGGCGCACAGCACCATTTCCACCGCATATAGTTTTTTGGCGATCAGGCTCGAATCCGACAGCTGGCCGAGGCGGATCGCCAAGTCGATGCGCTCTTCGAGCAGATCGACGTAGTTGTCGTGCAGGCTTAAATCGATCGAGACGTCGGGATAGGCGACGAGATAATCGGCAATCGCCGGCGCCAGTTGATGCGCGCCGAACGACACCGACGAGGTCACCCGGAGCAGGCCGCGCGGCGCGGCCTCAAGATCGCCGGCGGCGCGTTCGGCGTCTTCCAATTCGTTGAGGATGCGCAGGCAGCGCTCGTAGTAGTTCTGCCCGACCTCGGTGGCGCTGACGTGGCGCGTCGTGCGATTGAGGAGCCTCACGCCTAGGCGCTCTTCGAGCGTGCGGATATGTTTGCTCACCATGGCTGGCGACATGTCGAAGTGCCGAGCCGCCGCAGCAAAGCTCGAGGACTCGACGACTTTGGCGAATACCGCCATTCCGGTGAAGCGATCCAAGCGTGAACCTCTCGAGGCCAATGCCGGCCTAACACAAGTCCCCCGGGCCCTCCTGCTCGGACGCGCACTTTTCCACCCCGCGCGGCCTGTTGGCAGCTATTGGTTCAAAACCTGTGCGACCACGCCGCCGCTCTCATTGCAGCGTTGCGCGCACTGCATGATGTGATGGCGATCACATCTGACTATTCGCCGCAACAGCCGAGAAATTGCAGCATCACTTCGCGTCGGTGCGCCCGCGCGCGGTGTTCCGCCACATAGATGCCTTGCCAAGTGCCAAGTCCCATTTTGCCGCCGGCGACAGGCACATGCAGCGACACGCCGTTGACCATGGCCTTGACGTGCGCCGGCATGTCGTCGGGGCCTTCGGTGTCGTGCACCCAGCCGGCGTCGGCCGGCGCGATGCGCTTGAGCGCGGTGACGAGATCGGTCTGCACGTCCGGATCGGCGTTCTCCTGGATCACCAGCGAGGCCGAGGTGTGCTGCAGATAAAGCAGCACCACGCCGTCGCGCGCTTTGACTTGTTGCAGAAAGCGCGCGATCTCGCGCGTGATCTCGAAAAAACCTTCGCCGGATGTTTGTACCGCAAGCACCGCCCGCGCGATCGTTTCCAGGCGCGTCGTATGGATGGCGGACAATTCGCTCAAAGCCGCGCCGTCAGCTCTTGTTCAGCATCTGCCGCTGTGCCCGGTTGACGGCATCGACGAAGCGATTCCATAGCCGGTTAACATAGGCCACGGCGCGATCGATGTCGGCGTTGTCGGGCAGGCGGATCGTGATGTCGTTGTCGTGGCTGCCGGAGCGTTCCGGCGTCGCGCCGGACGGCAGCGGCAGGCCGCGCGACAGCAGGGCCTGCTTGAGGGCGGCATTGTCGCCGCGCAGCCGCGCGATCTCGCTCTCGAACGCGGCGCGATCTTCCGGCGCCACCTGACACGCCCAACCCACGGTGCGCTGGCTGCACAACGCGACTTCGCCGGTCTGCGTATCGAGCCGGACAAAACCGTCGGTCACTTTGTTGAGCGTATAGCGGCCGCCATTGGTGTCTGGTGTTGCTTCGTCGGCAAGGACTGGCGCGCTCAGGCAGACGGCGGCGATGGCGATGGTGAAAGCCTTGCTGAACATGGTCATCTCCGGACGGGGAGCGGTTTTCGAAACAGTAGCGGCGAACAACCCGTATGCGTAGTCAATATGGGAGGACGATGGCCGCGCCTAAAGCCACGCGCCGCGCGGTGGGTTGGTGCTTCGCAACGCACAAACTGGCTCTTTCGATCGCGGGAAAACAGCGCATATCTGTCATGAATTCAATATGTTAGGATCGCTCTTGCGTTTCTTGACTTGGATTTACCCTCTCAGTATGGTCCGCCCGGCTTCAGGGGGCGGGCGTCGAGCAATTGCCGCAAATCCGCGAGTGTCGAGATCATGAGCGACGCGCGCGACAATGGCAGCAAGGCGCACACCGATGAGGCCGCTCTCTCCGCGAGGCTCCAGCGGCTCGGCGAAGGTCTGGCACGTCGACGTGCCGAAGACCCATCGCATGACGCTTCTGAAAATCGCGCGGCGACCGCATCGGGCTACGCCCGGGGCTTTCGGCTCTCGAGCGAACTCGTTGCCGGCGTGGTGGTCGGTGCCGGCCTCGGCTGGGGCATCGATCGCTTGCTCGGTGTAGCGCCGTGGGGGCTCATTGTATTTCTCTTGCTCGGCTTTGCCGCCGGCGTGCTCAATGTGATGCGTTCGGCGGGCGTGGTGGCAAGCCCCGGTTTGGACGACAGACTTCGCAAAGAGTAGAATTGGCAAAGACTAGAATTGGCAAGGACCAGGACGAGGCGATCGGCGCTTTAAGCGCGCGACAGTGACGAGATCATGAAAGTCGATCCGATTCATCAGTTTCAGATCCACGACATGGTGCCGCTGATGACCTTGGCCGGTCGTGAGATCGCGTTCACCAATTCGGCCCTGTTCATGATGATCATCGTGGTCGGCGTTTCGGCGCTGATGATCGGCGCCAGCGCGCCGCGCGCGGTGGTGCCCGGCCGGCTGCAATCGATCGCGGAGATCTCTTACGAATTCGTCGCCAACACGGTGCGCAGCTCCGCCGGCACCGAAGGGATGAAATTCTTCCCGTTCGTGTTCACGCTGTTCATGTTCGTGCTGTTCGCCAACCTGATCGGGCTCATTCCTTATTCCTTCACGGTGACGAGCCAGATCATCATCACGGCGGCCTTGGCGCTCACCGTGTTCCTCGTCGTCGTCGGTTACGGCTTCTGGAGGAACGGCCTGCACTTTCTCAATCTGTTCGTGCCGAAGGGCGTGCCGAAGGCGATCCTGCCGGCGATCGTGCTCATCGAGGTGCTGTCGTTCCTGTCGCGGCCGGTGTCCCATAGCGTGCGTCTGTTCGCCAACATGCTGGCCGGCCACATCACGCTGCAAGTCTTCGCCGGCTTCATCATCATGCTCGGCGGCGCCGGAATCCTCGGCTGGTTCGGCGCGGTGCTGCCGTTCGCCATGGTGGTGGCATTGACCGCGCTGGAGCTTCTGGTGGCCTTCCTGCAGGCCTATGTCTTCGCCATTCTCACCTGCATCTATCTCAACGATGCGATACACCCGGGTCACTGACGGCCCGCTGCAACCTCGAAAAGGAGCTTTGTCATGGATCCGGTCGCGGCAAAATACATTGGCGCAGGCATCGCCTGCATCGGCATGGGCGGCGCCGGCGTCGGCGTCGGCATCATCTTCGGCAACTATCTGGCCGCCGCGCTGCGCAATCCGTCCGCCGCGCAAGGCCAATTCGGCAACCTGATCTTCGGCTTCGCCATCACCGAAGC
>Ga0208604_1000154_pt1 | contig 10391 bp, 9 predicted proteins | sample MicForSoSWNH22_M_FD_188009 | JGI IMG/M metagenome (GOLD analysis project Ga0208604, IMG submission 188009) | Forest soil microbial communities from Harvard Forest Long Term Ecological Research site in Petersham, Massachusetts, USA - MetaG HF016... | ecosystem: Environmental > Terrestrial > Soil >... | reverse complement strand
GTGCGCACGCCGCGCCAGCTGCGGTTGGTGCGCCACAACAGCGTCGGCAGCCAGGCGAAGCCGGATTCCATCAGCACCAATTTGGTGCCGGGAAATTTTGCAAACACGCCTTCGGCCAAGAAACTCACCAGCGTGTCCTCGAAGGCGGACGCCTGCAGCACGCTGTCCTCGAGATGATAGGACGGCCAGCCCGAGCCGGTCGGCGCGTGGCGGAAGGTGGAGCCGGCGTGAATGCCGATCGGCAGGCCGTGTTTTTCGGCGGCGCGATAGATCGGCCAAAAACTGCGATGGCCGAGCGGGCGGTCGCCCATCACCAACAGCAGCACCTGGACGAAGCGCGGATCGGGCGCGCAGCGCTCGATCTCGGCGACGGCAAGCTCGATATCTTGAAGAGGCACAAGGATCGACGCGCGCAGCCGCGGCTCGCGATCGAGCCATTCGCGCGCGATCCAGCTGTTCACCGCCTTGCACAACGCCGCCGCCATGTCGGCGTTGTAGAGCGCCACCGCGCCGTGCAACACGTTGGCTATCGCAAAGCGCGTACCGAAAGCATCGAGCGCGTCGCGGCGCAAAATGGCCAAATCTGCCCCCGGCACGCCCCGTTTCGGCCGCCAATCCGCCCGCGCCGATTGCGGCAGGTTTTGCGCGTAGCTTGCGAGCACGAACGGCGAGTGGTCGATATAGCGCTCGGTCAGATGCTCGCGCCAGAAATCGTCGAGATAAGGCATCAACGCCGCGACGTCGGGCACGGCGGGATGCAGATCGCAGTCGATTGCGCCGGCAAAGGGAAGCTTCATCGCATGACTTTTAGGCCGCGGCCTGATGAACGCCCGTCACTATACGCTTCGGCTCGCTTGAGCGCCAATCACCGCGGCTTGTTCGGGGCGATGCGGACGGTTCGCCCGTCGATTGTCACGTTGAAGCGTGACAGGAAACTCATGCCCAACAAGCCGTCGACGCCGTCGCCATAGGCCGCGGCGCTGTCGGCCTCGACCACGACGGGCACGCTCTTGGCCTTGAGCGAGCGCAGCTGAATGGTGTCGGCGCGGCCGCGTTGACCCTCGGCAATGCCGTTGGCGGTATGAAGATGCACGGAACTACCCGCCTCGATTTCGACCTTGGCTTTCTTGGCGAAACTGTCCTTGAGCGCAACAAAGGCCGCGCCGGTATCCAGGATGAAGGTGGCGGGCACGTTGTTGACGACGACAGGCACCTTGACGACGCCGCCCGGGCGCGCCGCCGGAAATCTTTCCTCGCCGCCGCTCGTTGCCGCGGCGCAGCCTCCCTTGGCGGCATAGTCCGACAGCATGGCCTGCACCTGGCTGCTGTCGTGACGCGACGGGTCGAGGGCCACCCACCGCTCGAGCGGCAGCATAGCGTCGCAGAACTGGCCGAGCTTCTCGTAGTCGCGCGCCATCCGGTAATAGCCGACGCTGCTGATGCGGTCCTTGTTGCCGAACAGCTCGATCGCCGTAACGTAATCGTCGATCGCGCCCTTGAACGATTTGTTGCCGTCGCGGGCGACCGCGCGCAGGAAGTAACCGTTGTCACCATACGGTTCGAGCCGGATCAGATCCGAGGCGATAGTTTCCGCCGTCGCATAATCGGACAGCTTCAGCAGCGTGTTGACCGCGCCGCGCAGCGCCGGCGCATAGCCGCCGCACTGCGAGGAAAAATTGACCTGCGCGATCGCCGACTCGCGCCGATAGCCGGCAGCGTCCAGCGCATCGCCGAGATGCAAAATCGCGTCCTGATCGCACTTCTCGCGGGTCAGCTCTTCGAGCGGCCCGCGCACCGAAGCGGTCGGGGTCACGGTTTTTGGCAGGTCGATACCGAGCCGCGCCAGCGCCCCGGCGACATCGCCGGCTGCCGGCGATTGGGCGGAACACGGCGCCAGCATGAGAATGTGCAGCCCGGCGGCTGCAGCCAATGACCTGCCTACACTACGCATCGCCCAGCCCCCCAAAGCCACGGCAAGCGGGTATCACTGATTGTAACAATAAACCGCCCTGAGGAAAGCTAAGCGTCGAGCACTTTTCGCACCGTGGCGGCCAGCTGCTCGCTGGTCAGCGGCTTTTGCAGGAGCTCGACGCCGGGGTCGAGGCGGCCCTGATGCACGATGGCGTTGCGCGAATAGCCGGTCATGTACAGCACCTTCAAGGACGCCTGGCGCGCCCGCGCCGCGTCCGCGAGCTTGCGCCCGTTCTGCCCCGGCATGACGACGTCGGTCAGAAGGAGACTGACGCTCCGCTGCCGGTCCATCAGCGCCAGCGCCTCCTCGGCCCCGCCCGCCTCGAGCACGTCATAGCCGAGCCCGCGCAGCGTCTCGGCCACATAAGCGCGCACGTCGGCATCGTCTTCGACGACAAGAATGCACTCGCCCGGGCGGCCGCGGCGCGGTTCGCTCTTTTTCTCGGCCGGTGGCGAAGCCTGCCGGGCGAAGCGCGGCAAATACATTTTGATCGTGGTGCCCTCGCCGACCTCGCTGTAGATCTTGATGTGGCCGCCGGACTGCTTGACGAAGCCGTAGACCTGACTGAGGCCAAGTCCGGTGCCCTGCCCGGCTTGCTTGGTGGTGAAGAACGGCTCGAAGGCGCGATCGACGATCTCGCTCGTCATTCCGGCGCCGGTGTCGGTGACGGAAATCTGCACGTATTGCCCGGGACGTAGATCGGAATATTGCCGGCAATAGGCATCGTCGAGATAGGCGTTGCCGGTTTCGATGGTCAATTTGCCGCCGTCGGGCATCGCATCGCGGGCGTTGACGGCGAGATTGAGGATCGCGGCTTCGAGCTCGGCGGGATCGGCTTCGACCGGCCAGACCCCGCCGGCGCCGACGATTTCCAGCGACACGTCTTCGCCGAGCGCGCGGCGGAGAAAATCGGCAAGCCCGTTGAGCAGCCGGTTGACGTCGATTGCGGCCGGATTGAGCGGCTGCTGCCGGGCGAACGCCAATAGCCGTTTGGTCAGCGCCGCCGCGCGCTCGGCGCCATGCACCGCACTGCCGATGCGCTGCGCAAGCTTCAAGTGCACCGCGTCGGTCCAGGATTCGAGCTGGCGCTGCGCAATCTCCAGATTGCCGATGATGATGGTGAGCAGGTTGTTGAAATCATGGGCGACGCCGCCGGTCAGATGGCCGATGGCATCGAGTTTTTGCGATTGCCGCAGCGTTTCCTCCACCGCGAGCCTCTGGTCGGTCTCGGCATAAAGGCGCCGCGTCCGCCGCAACACCGCGAGCAATGTCAGGAACAGAAACAGCGTCGCCGGAACGCCGAATATCAGGTGCATGGCCATGCCGCCCATCCACTCGTTGCGGATCTGGGCGGTGTCGATGCCGGCGATCACGTAGATGGGAAAGCCGGGCAATCGCCGCGTGCCGACGCGGCGTTCAACGTTGTCGTTGCCGCCGACCGAGGTATAAAAACCGCCCGCCGGTTCGGCGGCAATGCTGCGATGAAAGCCGCTGTACTCGTCGAGCCGCACGTCCCGCGAAATCGGCGGATAGCGCGACAGCATGACGCCGTCGTCGCGCACCAGCGCGAATTGCAAGCCCTCGCCGCTCAAAAGATGCGAATAAAACCGGCTGAAATCGCTCGGCAGCAACGACATTTCAATGACGCCCATGAATTTGCCTTGGGCGTCATGGCGCGCCCGGTTGAAGGTGAAGTAAGGCTGCCCGCCGGAGACCGATTGGTGGATGCCACCGATATACACGCCCGGCGGGCCGTCGCGGGGCACGGCGAAATAGTCGAGCGCGGCATAATCCTCGGCATAGGGCGCCGGAAAATCCCGGGTGATCACTTGCGGGTGGCCGGTCGGGCCGAAAACCCAGATCGATTGCACTTCCGGGAGCGCGCTTTGAATCTGGCGCAGCCGCGTGTGCAGCTGTTCCTCGTTGGCCCGGATGTCGGCTTCCGAAAGACCCGCCAGCATATGCTCGATGGTATCGAGCGCCAGATTCATCGAATGGAAGACTTTGAGCGCCTGCTCTTGCAGCACGTCGAGCGAGCGTTCGATTCTTTCATCGGCCAATGCGTATGTGGCGCGATGACTCAAGGCACTGGCGAATGCGAAAAACAACAACGGCAGCAATAGCGCTGCGGCGGCCAGGACCTGCAACAAACGAACGGTGGTGGCCCGCGCCTGGGCGTCCTTGGGAATTCTGTTCGGCATGCTCTCCGGCGCTGCAGCTTCGGGCATGATCGACGTTATTGCGCCGCCGGCATGGCCTGCCAACAGACGATTTTCAACGTTGCCAGGAATACCAGCATAATCGATTCATCGATGCGTGTCTTTTGACGTGATTTACCACGGTTCCAGTTCAGCTTGCGTTCATCGGCGATAAGCATAAACATGCGTCATTGCTGGCCAAATGGCAGCAACGGGGAAGGCTGTCGCTCCCGCCCTATTCAATTCGGCGTTTGGAGCGTCCCGCCATGGCGATTTACCGCCTGTTGCAGCATTCGGCATTCACGCCTGAGGACATTGTCCCGATCGGCGCGGCTTACGAGGATTGCCTGCGCGTTCTCAAACTGACGAACCGATCCGATCCCCTCACCGAAATCATCGCCAAGGCCGTCTTCGAGATCGCGCAAACCGGCGTGCGCGATCCGATCCAAATACGCGAGCTCGCACTCAAGCAGATCGACACGCCGCCGGCCGAATAGGCCGCGCGTTTCACAGCCCCGGCATTGCACCGCGTGCCATCCCTGCACGGGCGGTCTGTCGGCAACGGCTATCCGGCGGCTTCCACACACGCTTACGCAATGATAATATAATAACGCAACCATAGATAATATGGTCGTTTCAAAATTCAAGAAAGGGGGGTTACCCATGTCACGATTCAAGATCGGCATTGCCGCGCTCGGCGCCACGATCGGAATTCTCACTGCGACTTCCGTTGGCGCGTGGGAGCGTGGTCCAGTCGACGTGCTGGCCGTGCTGCCGGACGTCACGCAAAACGTGCAAAGCAGCGCCGAAGGCCTCACGGTCGGACCCGACGGCAACATCTACGTCACGACGTTCGGCTTCAACACCCATGGCGCTCTCACCGGCAACTCTGTGCTGATCGTCATCAACCCGAGCGGCAATATCATCAGGAAGGTCGACATCCAGGGATCGAGTCCGCATACGCTCGGCCTTGCCTTCAACCCGGTGTTCGGCAACCTGCTGGTTCTCGACTTCGGCGCCGGCACCGTGCTGGACGTCAATCCGCACTCCGGACTATCCACCGTGAAGGCGGGACCGTTCGCCAATTCCGGCCTCAATGCGCTGACGTTCGACTCGGCCGGCAACGCCTATGTGTCGGATTCATTCAACGGCGTCATTTGGAAGGTGCCGCATTCCGGACCGGCAACGACATGGGCCAGCGATCCGCTGCTCGGGCCGGGCACCGGACTGACGCCGCCGTTCGGCGCCAACGGCGTCGAGTTCAACAACGACCACTCGATCCTCTATGTGGCCAACACCGCGTTTCACCAGATCATCCAGATTCCGGTGAACCACGACGGCACCGCGGGCCAGGCCTCGATCCTGATCACCGGCATCAATGCGCCTGACGGCATCGCGGTCGACGACAAGGGCAACATCTGGATCTGCGCCAACCAGCAGGACGAGATCGACGTCATCGACAAGACCGGCAAAGTGATCGCCAAGCGCGGCGATTTCCGGGGCATCGACCAAAACGGCATTGCCCAGGGCCTGCTGTTCCCGGCAAGTCTCGCCTTCAGCCAGGACAAGAAAACTCTGTATGTCTCGAATCTGACGCTGTATCTGCCCTATGCGGGCGCCAATCCGGCGATCGACTCGGCCTATACGCTGCAGGTCAAAGGCTACACGGTGTCGAAGATGCCGGCGCTGATCCCGCCGTTCCCCGATCGCTTCCACTAGCGGCAACGGAAGGCTGCGAGTAAGACGGGGCTGCCTCACGGCGGCCCTTTGTCGTCAAAGTCTGGCGTCGTCATGATCCAGCATGACGGTTTTGAAAAGCGTGCCGGCAGGCGTTAAAGTAGCGACTTCCCAAAACAGGATCGTTGCCATGAATGACGACACCCGCGATCTCGACCAGGCCGACACGCAAATCCTTAACCCTGAGCTGCCCGACGAAGCGCTCGAGGCCGCTGCCAGCACCATGGCGGGCACGATACCCACGGGTTCGGTCAACATCATCCCGCCGAACTGCTGCTGACGGGCGGCCGGGCGGCCGGGCGGGCGGCGAGCGCGCGAAAGAGGCAGCGCATGAAAATCGAGAACGCGGTTCCTTATATCGGCGCGCTGGTGACCGGACTTGACGTCAAGCGCATGACCAACAGCGAATGGCAGACGCTGTATCAGACCTGGCTCGACCGCCACGTGCTGATCGTGCGCGGCCAGGAATTGTCGAAGGCCGACTTTCTCGCCTACAGCCGCAAGTTCGGGCGCTTGAAGCCGCACATGATCAAGCGCACACGCGATCCCGACAATCCGGAGATCACGCTGATGGGCGTCACCAGCATGGCCAAGGATTCCGGCGGCGCGGCGCTCATTCTCAATCGCGGCGAAGGCTGGCACACCGACAGTCCATGGGACACCGAGATCTGCAAGGGCACGCAGCTCTATGGCATCGAGATTCCAAGCTACGGCGGCGACACGCTGTTTGCCTCGATGCATGCGGCCTATGACGCCATGCCCGAGCGCCTGAAGGAGCGCATCGCGCCACTCAAGATCGCGTTCCGCTACGGCGGGCGCGAGCGTAAATGGTTCGATCTGCTCGAGCCTGCGGACCAGGCGCGGCCGCCGGCGGTGCACGACATGGTGCGCGTTCACGGCGAGACCGGGCGCAAATCGCTCTACGTCAATCCGACCCATGCCATCGGCATCGTCGGCATGTCCGACGCCGAGGCCGATCGCCTGCTCGCCGAGCTATACTGGTACATGCTGCAGCCCAATGCCGAGTATCGGCACAAGTGGCAGAAGGGCGACATCGTGCTGTGGGACAACCGCTGCACCGTGCATTCGGCCGCCGGCGGCTATTCGGCGGACGAGCGGCGCGTCCATTGGCGCACGACCATCATGCAGTGAGCGCGACCGCAGCGCAGGGCTAGAGCGAAATCGCTTCAGATCGAAGCGATTTGCGCTCTAGCATTTTGGTGGAGCATGATCTTTTCGGAAAACCGGTTTCCACTTTTCCGGATCATGCTCTAGCCCCCGGGCTCATGCGCTAAGGTGAAATTTCGATTGAACAAACCAGACCCTGCGGGTCGAAATCCAGCCGCGCTTGCCCGAGCCGATTTTGCAGAGCGCGCTCGATGAGAAGCGAACCGAAGCCTTTTTGCTGCGGTGGATCGACCGGCGGGCCGCCGCTCTCTTTCCAGCACAGCCGGAATCTCTTTGCGAGGCCATCTCCCGATGTTGCCCACGCCACACGCACTTGGCCCGTTTCATTCGACAATGCGCCGTACTTTACCGCGTTTGTTGCCAGCTCGTGCAACACCATGACCAGCAGCGACGACTTCTGCGCATCGAGAAAGATTCCGTCAGGACCGTCGATAACAAAGCGTTCACGGTGCTTGTCCTGGAAGGGAATGAGCGCCCGGGCGATCAAGTCGACCAGTGCGGCTTGATGCCGATTGTCATTCGTCAACAGGTCGTGTGCCCCGGCGAGTGCATGCAATCGGGCAACGAAGACGGCACATTCGGCGGATGAGCTGCGGAAAGTCTGAACTGCGATGGACTGAACCGTCGCCAGCGTATTCTTGATGCGATGCTGGAACTCGTTGACGAGCAGCTCCTGCCGCTGTTGCGCACGCCGGCGCTCGGTAATGTCGCGGGCGATCTTCGACGCGCCGATAATTTTGCCTGCCGCGTCCTTGAGCGGCGATACGGTCAGCGAAATATCCAGTAAACTCCCGTCCTTGCACTGACGGACGGTTTCATAATGATCGACGTGCTCGCCGCGTCGAATCCGGCCGATAATCTCGCGTTCCTCGTCATGCCGATCGCGGGGAATGAGGATGGTGATCGGCCGGCCGATCGCCTCCCCGGCCTTGTAGCCGAATATCCGTTCCGCGCCGCGGTTCCAGCTGGTGATGACGCCATCGAGGTCCTTGGTGAGGATGGCGTCGTCGGAGAACTCGACCACCGCGGCCAGCCGCCGCGCGGATTGCTCGGCGCGCTTTCGATCGGTGATGTCGACCAGCATATTGACCGCACCGATGAGCTCGCCCGCGGCGTCGTAGAGCGGCGTCGGGTAGGGAGCAAACGGCACCCGAGTGCCATCCGGACGTTCCACGACCGCTTCCGTGCCTCTGATGGGACGCTTCTCTCGGAGCGCCAACGCCATCGGGCTCTGATCATGGGGCAGCGGCCGGCCATCGGGCCAATAGAGTTTCCAGGAGCCGCACCATTCGCTCACGCCGAGTTGCGGATGATGCCCCCATAGGGCGGCGGCGGCTTCGTTGTAATAGCTGAGGAGGCCGGAGGCGTCGGTGATATAGACGGCGGCCGGCAGGAGATCGAGCGCTTGCCGAAAATAAGCGTCGCCGCGGAACGAGGCCTCGCCCGCTTGGCGCAGCAAGCCCGATCGCTCAAATGCTTCCGCGTCCGATCGAATTGCGCCGGTTACATTTTTCACGGCAGCGACCCTTAAACTCACCGCCAACCGATAAAAATTAGAACCCTTCCAGCTTCCGTCAATCGTTGAGTCTGTACGAAATCAGACAGAACCCGCATATTCTCCGCTATTCTCCGCCCCTTGGCGCAGGTCCAACGGCACGCATGTCTGTCGACATGAAGGCGAGCTGCGAGGTCGCGACGCAGCAAAATCTCAATGCTGGGACGCGCCGAAACGCTCTTCAGCCAATGAGACGCCGATATTCCTTTTCGGGCACCCCATAGGACGCGCCGGCCATCTTCTCGATACCGTTGCGGCTCAGCACCGTGATTTGATTGCGGCCGGTCTCGATCAGCTTCTGCTGCTTGAGGCTTTGCAGCGCCTCGGTGACGCCGGGCCGGCGCACGCCCAGCATCAACGCCAAGAATTCGTGGGTGAGCGGCAATGTCTTGGTAGCAGTGCGGTCATGAGCCATCAAAATCCACCGCGCCAGACGCCGGTCGATTTGGGCCCGCGCGTTGGCGATGGCCGTGTGGGTCGTCTGCACCATGAAGGATTGAACGTATTTCAGCAGCAAGGCGCGCAATGAATCGCTTGCCCGCATCGCCTTGCGCAATTGATCGGCTTTGATCCACTGCGCCTCGCCGGCAACCTGGATGTATGTGGAATGCGGCGACTGATCGCCACCCAACACCACGGCCGTCCCGCTCATCCCCTCAGGGCCGATCAGCCCGACTTCGACCTGGGTTTCGTCGGCCTGGACGGCGACGACCGAGGCGATGCCGGCGTCCATGAAATAGACGGACTCGATCCGGCGGTTTGGCCGTTCGATCTCGTGTCTGACCGCGACCACAAGGGGCGTTAAATACGGTTGCACCAGTGCCAGATCCGCGGACGACATTGCGGCCAACAACCGATTGCGATGACGTGATGAAAGACGTGATGAAGAAGTCGGGGGCATGGCTCTTGGTCCCAAAAGGGCAAGAGCACATCAGGGTCTCCCAACCGCCCGCGCCCGAAGGTCGCTGCAAGCGGTAGGTCATAGATAGGTACTTCGATCGCCAATAGCCATTGAAATCTCACAATGAGAAAAAGGGCGAAAGTACGGAACCGTACCGTCGCGATGCGGTTGAATCAAATTAGGCGCTTTCGCAGGTCGAAAATCCGGGCGCCGCAACGATCCAAGGAACTGAATTATCTGTCGCGCCAAGCGCTCGTCGCTTGGTCGTGGAGGGCGCGCTCGTGCCAAGATCAGCGAAAAACGGTGCCCATTCGCCCGTGGTTCTCGTGATCGAGGACGAATTCTTCCTGAGACTGAATATTGTCAGCTGTCTGCAGGAAGCAGGTTACGCCGTCGTCGAGGCCGCGACTGGCGAAGAGGCTATCGCGCTATGCCATTCGGATACGTCAATTGACGTGGTCTTCACTGACGTCAATCTTGGCGGCTATGTCAGTGGCTGGGACGTTGCCGAATATTTCCGCACCGTTCGGCCCGGCGTGCCGGTGGTTTATACATCCGGGAGATCACTCGATGCCGGGCGATGTGTTGCCGGCAGTGCCTTCGTGCCAAAACCGTACAATGAAAGTGACATCCTCAAAGCATGTCGGCGACTGACTGCCGGAACGCGGCGCAACGCCGCGGAGCGTTGAGGTGTGGCGATCTTGCTTTAGCCTTATCCGCTGTTCGAGGCGGACGCTTCTTCCACCATCTTGAGAATTTCCGCGCGCCGGCTGGAATCGTCGATTTGCAGAAATGCCTTGAGCAGCTTGAGGCCTTCCGCCGGCGACGGCGCATCTTTGG
>Ga0208604_1000153_pt1 | contig 10400 bp, 12 predicted proteins | sample MicForSoSWNH22_M_FD_188009 | JGI IMG/M metagenome (GOLD analysis project Ga0208604, IMG submission 188009) | Forest soil microbial communities from Harvard Forest Long Term Ecological Research site in Petersham, Massachusetts, USA - MetaG HF016... | ecosystem: Environmental > Terrestrial > Soil... | reverse complement strand
TGTTTGCTGCCATGTCTGAAGCAGCCATGTCCGAAGCAACGACCGATATCAAAGTCATCAGCGGCGGCGCCTTCAAACAGGTGCTCAACGCGCTCGCCGCGCAATATGAGAAAACGAGCGGCAGCAAGCTTGACCTGACCTATCGGACCGTCGGCCAGCATTTGCAGCTGATCGAAAGCGGCGAGGAATCTTTCGATGTCGCCGTGCTGACGCCCGAGGCGATCGACCGCTTGATCAAGGACGGCAAGGTGGTCGCCGGCAGCCGCGCCGATCTGGCCCGGACCGGCGTCGGCGTCGTGGTCAGAGCCGGCGCGCCGCTGCCCGACATCAGTTCGGTCGACGCCTTCAAGCGCACGCTGATGGCAGCAAAATCGGTGGCCTATATCGATCCGGCGGCCGGCGGCTCGAGCGGCATCTATGTCGGCAAATTGCTCGAGCGGCTCGGTATCGCCAAGGACGTCAACGCCAAGGCGAAGTTGATCCATGGCGGCGCTGTCGCCGATCACATCGCCGACGGCGAAGCCGAGATCGGCATCCACCAGATCAGCGAAATCCTGGCGGTGAAGGGCGCCGTGCTGGTTGGCCCGCTGCCGGCGGACATTCAGAATTTCACGGTCTATTCGGCCGGCGTCGGCGCCGCGGCCAAGGATGGGGCAAAGGACGCCGCAAGTGCGCTGGTCAAGTTTTTGGCCGGGTCGCGTGCCGGGCCGATCATCAAGGCCAAGGGCATGGAGCCGGCCTCCTGACTGGCCCCACAAAAGCCAACGCCCGCACGAGGCGGGCGTTGGTTTGGGACGTTCAGTCCGGTAACTTCAGGCTTTCGCATGCTCCCAGGCGAGCCGCGGGATGTCCGAACGGGTAATGCCGATATCGGCCAGTTCGCGGTCGTTGAGGTTCGAAAGTTCCCGCACCGCAGCGCCATAGCGCTTCCAGGCGTGGAGGAAGTGGATTACCGACAAAAGCATTTTGGGATCCTTTCCTCATTTGTCGTTGAATCACAGCTACATATAGGGACGGTTTGTTGCGCCGCAAAATGGAGCTGTTGCAGTGCAGCTAAGTGAATTTCGCATGCGAACGGCAATGATTTCTCAAGAAACATGTCGCCGGTGGTCGATTTTGGCCAGTTTTCTCAGCCCAGCGCGAGTCCCGTCATGTTGAAGTCGCAATGCTGCCAAGAGAGCCGTTCCGGACGCATCGGCAGTGACCGCGCATGCTTCTGAGGAACTCGCCATTCGCCCGGCGCAGGTTCCCTAAACGTCAAGTTTTAGCCATCCGACCATCCCGCCTGTGCCGCACTCGGCTTGTCATAATCGGCGCAGCGTTGCGTCAGTCAGGTCGGGTGTCATCATGGGGACAACAGATCACCGCAAGTGTGCGGAAGAATGCGTGGCGATGGCGCGGTTGGCCGACGCCGAGAGCGACAAGGCGCTGTGGCTGACCTTGGCGCAGTCGTGGGTGCGCTTGGCCGAGCATGTCGCGCGCATGGAAGAGCGCGCGACAGCTGCCGAGGCGAGCGAAGAGGTCGTCGCTTAGCTCAGCTTCGTACCGACCGCTCGTCGGTTACTGGCCGTGGCTGGCCAGCACTTGCTGACAGGAATTGCTGATCTTGCCGCGGTTGGTTTGCAGGCAGCCGAGGATGGCGAACACGTCGTCTTGGCCGTCTTCCCTGAGGAATTGCTTGCAATAGCGGATCACGTCCGGATGGCAGGCGACGCGTTCCTGATCGGTGCCTTGCTGGATGGAATTCTTCACCGGCGGCGGCTGCGGCGGTAATTGCGCAAGTGCTGCCGGCCCGGCGACAAGCAGAACAGCGATCGTCACAACCGATATGCGTAGCATTCTACCCCCTGAGGGCATCCGGCCCGTGCTTGTTGTCGCAAAACTATCTCACAATTTTCCGCCCGGCGTCAGTGCGCGGGTAGTGGCGGAAAATCTTTTTTGGGCACCTGAGGCGGAATTGCTACATGCGTGTGAAGCGTGTGGAATGCGCATATTGCGAGGCAATCGTCGCCCGCTGCGCTCCCTCCAGTCCGTCTTCGCTTTCGCTTCGCTCAAGCTACGCCGGACATGCTTCGCCCTTAGGCCGTCGCATGGCTGCGCCATGCGTAGCCCGTAAGGGCGAAGCATGGTGGGCGGTGACGGACTCGAACCGCCGACATTCTGCGTGTAAAGCAGACGCTCTACCAACTGAGCTAACCGCCCAAGTTAACCGCCCAAGTTAACCCAAAAGTTAACCCAAAAGTTAACCCAAAAGTTAACCCAAAAGTTAACCCACAAGCTAACCTACGATGGCGCGATTTATCGCCTCGGCGCCGCCGCGCGCAAGTCTGCCCCAACGAACCGGTCCGCTGCTGCGGCGTAGGCGGGCAAGCTTTAGGCTTCCGAACATGACACCGCCCGCCTGCGCGCTGTTGGCATGGCAGCGCGCAAGCGGGCGGCGAATGCTGCGGGACCCGTTGTCGCAGGTCCGCTACCGATCGAACCCGAGTGTCAGATCGCTTCCTTGAGCTCCTTGGAGGCGCGGAAGGCGACCTTCTTGCTGGCCTTGATCTGGATGGCTTCGCCGGTGGCCGGATTGCGGCCCATGCGCGCGGCGCGCTTGCGGACCTGCAAGATGCCGAGACCGCCGATGCGGATGCGCTCGCCCTTCTTGAGGTGCTTGACGATATTGCCGACCAGGCCGCCAAGGATGGCTTCAGCCTGCTTTTTCGACAGCTCGTTATCCTCCGCAAGGCTTGCCGCCAGGTGCTTCAATGTCACGGTAGTCGATGGTGTCTTGGCTGCCATTAGGTCCTCCTCGATGAACGGTAGCGCGCGAAAAGCGCCGCTCACTGCGAAGCAGTTAGACGATTCGGCTGCGGCTGACCACGCTTGTTTTGCCGGTTTCACCGATGTTTTCGCGCTTCCTGGGCTATCTGCGAGCGCTCTGTGACGGCAATAAGACCTCAATTAGACTCGCGGAAAAGGCCGATTTACGGCCTAAATCCTTGACTTGGGCGAAGGCGGGCCTTAACTGCCGACCGCGCCCGCGGGGGCGTAGCTCAGTTGGTTAGAGCGTCGGCCTGTCACGCCGAAGGTCGCGGGTTCGAGTCCCGTCGCTCCCGCCACCCCCTTGTTATCATTTTGAAAATACACGAGATTTTCCTAGTAGTCACGCCTTGCGCGCGGTAAGCAGATAACAGCCGAACATCGTAAGTATTGGAATTGCGTGCAGCTTCAATCCGGTCACGCCGAGATGATCGCAGATCAGATGAACAGCAAGACCTATAAAAACTGCTCCGATAGCGCGGCTCTTGCTGGCCACGCCAATGACGTGGTTTTTGATTAGAGCTTTTAATTTCTCCCACATCGGACTCACCATGGCCCGTCAAACCGCACGCTGGAATGGCGGGTATTCACGGCCGGCTGGCCGAGCGCCAGCCGATACGAGGCGACGATCTCTTCCCAGGTCGATTTGCACGTGGCACGCCCGTACATGCCAGCAATATAGGCCCTCTAGAGGCGCCGGAAATGTCGGCTTTTGGGGGCAAAGCGGACATGGTGGCGAGACAAAAGCGCTGTTTCGTGACGGCCGTCACTCCCATATCCGCTCTGTCGGTGCATTTCTTGGAGTTAGGGAGGAACGCCGATGGGTAGGTATTTCGCATTCGTTGTTTTTAGCTGCGCGTTCGGCCTTGGCGCTGCGGCTATGGTGGAAACTCACCTTCAGGCGTCTAATCCTGCGCCGCAGGTCATCGCATATCAGAGCGCCCATTAGTCTAGGGCGCGGAATTGGTGTGCTTGTCCGAATAAACCGCATCGGCAGCGCAGGCGCCGGGCGAATTAAGCAAATAATCGTGAGACGCCGCAGGGTCTGCAGACAGGGTGTCACGCAGAGCCTATATGAAAAAGGAGCTAACCCGATCCCCGTGTCCCCCGACAGGTACCCGACCGGGTTAGCGTCTTCCGCGGCCGGCTCTTTCCCCAGAGTCGGCCGCACCTAGTTTGCGGCGCCACGGCACCGCGCTTCACTTTTCGCTGGCTTGGCAATTCCCCGATAGTCCCACGACGGCAGTCAGCGTGTTGTGTGATCGTGGCTTTTGCAAGGAACCGAGTAAACTGTTCACTGCTGCCGCGGCGGGGTGTGACATTGCCCCACTTTCCGCCGAGCAATTGAGACCGCTTCATTCAAGCAGTCGTCGCTCCCGCCATATCATCCATCATATCAATAGTTTGCGGGGCGCAGCGACCACCGTCACGGCCGTCATTTGACCATCACCCAGGCCGGCTGCAATAGCGGATAGGCGACCAGGCCGATCACCGCCGTGGCGGCGATCAGCAGCGCGTTGTGCACCTTCCAGCGGAACAAGACCGCGAGCGAAGCCACGCCGATGAGCGCGGTCAGCCAGTCGCCGATGGCGATGCGGCCGAGCAGGATGCAGGCGCCGAGGATGGTCCCGATCGCCGCCGCATAGGCGCCCCGGACAAAGCCCTGGATGTTCGGGTTCGACCCGTACCGCACCAGCAGCGGGGCGACGACGAGGACAAGGATGAACGAGGGGAAGAATATCCCGACCGTGGCGACGACCGAACCCCAAAAGCCGGCCACCAGATAGCCGACGAAGGTCGCGGTAATCACCACCGGCCCCGGACTGATCATGCCGACGGCGACCGCGATCAGGAATTGGCGCTGATCGAGCCAGCCATATTGCGCGACGACGCCTTGCTCGAGAAACGGCACGATCACGAGGCCACTGCCGAACGTCAGCGAGCCCGCCTTGAGGAAGAACAGCAGGAGCTTGCCCAGGGTCGAGCCGGATGCCGCGGGCGCCGCAAGCGGCAGCGCCGCCGGCAGCGCGAGCGACAGACTCGCCGGCGGCGGGCGGCGAAACAGATTGCCGTAATAGAGGATGCCGACGAGGCCGGCGCCAATAAACAACAGCGCGACTTCGGCCTGCAGGATCACGGTGACGACGAGACAGGCGAGCGCAATCGCCCATTGCAGCTTGTCCTCCATGCCGAGCTTGGCCAGCCGATAGCAGGAGTGCAGGATCAGCGCGATCACCGCGGGGCTTACGCCATAGAAAATCGCGGTGACCGGTTTGAGATCGCCGAGCCGGACATACAGCGCGCCCAACGCGGCGACGATCAAAAAATTCGGCAGGATGAATGCCCAGCCGCCGATCCAGGCGCCCCAAAAACCACCGCGCAGATAGCCGACATAGATCCCGACTTGAATGGCCAGCGGTCCGGGCAGCGACTGGCAGATGGCAATGGCTTCGCGCATTTGCTCTTTGGTCAGCCAGCCGCGCTCGGCGACGACTTCGCGCTCCATCTGGCCGACGAGCGCGACGGGGCCACCGAAGCCCAGCACGCCGAGGCGAAGGAAGTAGAACAGCAATTCCGTCAGCGGACCGCGTTTTGTTGCAGCTGTATCGATCACAAAAGCTCTCCGGTCTGGGGTTGGGCCGCACACGTGGCGGCCCAACGCCGGTGCGCCATTTTTTAAAGTGAGTTTTTGACGTTTGCCATTTCATCCAAGGCGGTGCGCAGCGTCTTGGCGAGCTTGACGGCGTCGTCGTTGGCCCAGAAATGCATGAAGAAGAGCCGCGGCTGTTCGTCCAGCATGTGGCTGTGCAGCGCGGTGACCTCGATGCCGCCGGATCGCAGCGCCTTGATGACCGGATTGACCTCGCTTGCGATCATGACGAAATCGCCCGTGATCGCTGCATGACCGCTGCCGGTCGGCTGGAAACCGATCGCGGTCGCCACGCCCAACGGGCCGACTGGCGCCAGCGCCATGCCGGCTTCGCTGACCGGATCGCGACGCGGCACGGCAAATTGATAGACGCCGCCATTGGGCTGGCCTTTGACGCCGACGATCTGGTCGAGTTGCGCCGTGTCGAGATCGATTGCCGGCGGAGCGGACGCCGGCGCGGGCGGGGTCAGCGGCGTCTTGCTTTCCGCGAGCGCCGCTTTAATGGCGGTCGCCAGTTTGACGGGATCGCCATGGCCGCCGACATGCATGTAGAAAGTCGCCGGATTGGCGCGCAGCAGATGATTATGGACGGCGGTGATATCGAGGCCGTTCTCGATCATCTTCGTCATGACGGGCTTGATCTCGGTTTCCAGCAACACGAGATCGCCCATCGCCATCACTTCGCCGCCCATGGGCTTGAACGCCACCCAGCCGCCGAGCGCGAGCGCGGGTTTGATGGTGACGCCGTCGAGCGTCACGGTGAGGTCGCTGCGCGGAAAACCATAGCGATGAACGTCGCCGGCAACGACCGCGGCCTTTCTGCCGAACGCCTCGTCGACCTTTTGCCAATCGATGTCCTGGGCGCAGGCGGCCGTCGCCGCCACCAGCGCCGCTCCAATCAGCGCAATTGAAAACACACGCATCATTTCCTCCTTTGCGGGCTCATGCCCTGTGAGCGCCCCTCATCCATTCCGTGGTGTCGCCACGCCATGTCAGGCATCCATCAGCGTCAGCGCGCCGCGATGCGCCGGCGAGAACACGTACAATCTGTCCGGCGCGACCAATGCGGTGGTGTGGGCGCCGGCAGCGGTGATGGTGCGATTGCTGGCGCCGGTGCGCGGATCGATGGTCTGAACGATGCCCGGCTTGCCAATGGCCACGTGCACGAGACCGGTGGCCGGATTGAAGAACGTCACGTCCGGATTTTCAGCGATTGCCCACTGGCCGCATGCCGCGCGAGAGCCGATATCGACTTCCACCAGCGCGCCATCGTCACAGGCGACATAGAGGCGGCCGCGCTGGCGATCGATATCGACGCCATGGGCGCCGCTGCAAGGAAGTTGCCAATGCTCAACGTCGCCCAAGTCAGGCAGGGTGGCGACAAGAATCATCGAAGGATCGCGAATGGCGAGGAACACGCGCTTGGCGGCGGCGTCCGTCACGCACCATCGCGGCCGCCCGGGAAGTTCGATCGCGTGATAGCGCCCGTCGCGGCTGAATACCTCGAGCTTGGCGCCGTGATTTTCATCGCCGATGGAGGCGACGATCGCCAAACCGCGTTGCGGCACGATGGCGACGCCATTCGGCCGTTGGCCGGTTTTGAAGACGGCCAGGGTTTTCAGGCTGTGCGCATCGAGCCACGCCAGGCTTGCTGCGCCGCGATTGGTCACCAGCACGGCGCCGTCGTCGGCCACGACGCCCGCGGCTTCCGGAAATCCCGGCAACGTCGCGATGTGTTTGCCGGCGTCATGATCGATGACCTCGACCCGGTCGCGTCCGGTATGGGCGACAAAAATCCGCCGCGTCGCCGGGTCGAACGCTGCGTGATCGAATTCGCTGCCGGCAGCGTCCGGTATCTCGATCGTGCCGATGGTTTTGAGCGACATGATCACCCCGCTTTGCCGTCTTGCAGGCGGCACCAGGTGTAGAGCGCGTCGTACATGACCAGGCCGTGCTTGAGCATCTCGTGGTCGTCGCGAAAGTTCGCCGACAGCCCGTATGAGATCGCAAGCAGTCCCTCGCATTGCGGCGTCAGGTCCGGCCGCGATGTATCCGCGCCGCGGACGATGGTGGCGAGGCGGTCGAGCGCCGGATCGTGGATGTCATAGGCGCGCACGATGGCGTCGAACGAGCAGCGTTCGCCGACGTGACCGAACGCGACACCCTTGATGTCATAGGCAGTGCCGCCGACGTCGGCGGCGACCTTGGCGACGTCGTTCGGCGGAACGTAAATGAATTCCGCGCCCGGATTGACGAAGCGGCTAATGAGCCACGGGCAGGCGATGCGGTCGATCTTCGGGTGCTCGCGGGTCACCCACTTGTTCTCGGATGCATCGCGCTTGCGGCGGGTCGGCAACTGCCGTTCTTTCCAGTCCGCGATGCCGCCTTCGAGATAAGCCGCCTTGATGCCGGCGTTTTGCAGAGTTTTGGCGACGCCTTGGCTGACATCGTGGCCGCGGGTGCAATAGACGACCACGTCGCGGTTTTTCGGCAGAGCGGCGCGCCAATCCGACACCGATTCCGGCGGCCGATGGATGGCACCGATGATCACGGCCTGGTCGGCGCCGAATGCTTCGGCACGACGAACGTCCACGAGCAGCGGCGCCGCCGCCGTGCCCAACCGTGCATAGAGTTCTTGAGATGAAACCCCGTCCATGCGCAACCTCCTCGACAAAGCGAGCGTTGCGCAGAGCTTGGACGAAGGCGTCTAACGGGGAGTCTGCGTTTCCCCGTGGCTCTAATTTAGCTGTTCCAACATCCGGGCGCAAGGACGGTCGGGCGCGGGCGGTGCCTCGGTCCGGACAGAAGGGCGCGCGCGTTATCGCTTCGGCAGTCGCTCGAAGGTCGGCAAGCCGTCAGGGATGTGATGGAAAGCCTGCTTGTCGACGGTGTAGATCGCCATCTGCGGCCCGCCAAAAAGGCCTGGATCGTCGAGCGTGCCGATTTTCAAGATCACGGCGGTGAGACCCGGGCGGCGCGTGATCAAATGCGTGCCGCATTCGGCGCAAAATTCCCGCGTCACCGCGCGTTCAAGATCGCTGCGGGTAAATTGCTTGGGCGCACCCGCGGTGTAACGGAAGCCATCGGGCGGCATGAGCGTGAACATGTTTGGCGAGCCGCCACTGATATATTGGCATTCGCGGCAGTGGCACTGCGCCTTGAGCATCGGCTCGTCCTCGGCCACATAGCGCACCTTGCCGCAATAGCACCCGCCTTCCAGCTTCATGGCGTTCTCCCGGTGTCGTTCTCGTTTATCACAGAGGCGCAGGTGATGTAGACGTCAACCGCCGCAGGCGCACGGCGTGATGGTGTCGGCTCATTGAGCAGTCAAACAGCTCAAGCTCAGCGCCTATCTGAACAACAACACGACGCCGGACGCCAACAGCAAGACGAGCACGACCTTGCGGAACTGCGCCTCGTTGAGCCGCCCGTAAAGCTTCAGCCCGAGCCAGGTGCCGACGAGGAGGACAGGGAGGGCGACGACGAACAGCCACCACACGTCGCGTGGGATCGCGCCCTGGCCGCCGAGCCAGGCGGCGGTCATGGCGAAAGTGGCGACCCCGACTGGCTGAAACACGGCGCGCTGCTGATCCTTCGGCCAGCCGCGCAACTGGCACCAGATCGTCGCGACGATGCCGGCAAAACCGGTGGCGCCGCCGAGCGCGCCGTTGAGGAAGCCCGCGCCGGCATCGGCAACGGCGCCACCGAAGACCAGCGGCTTGAACGTCGGCCGCAACAATCCGTAGAGGCTGAACAGCACCAGCACGACGCCGATGCAAAGCCGCAAATATTGCGGGTTGGTGTGGGCCAGCACGAAGACGCCGATCGGCACCCCGAACGCCGCGCCGAGCAAAAGCGGCGCGATTTTGGTCCACTGCAGCGCATGCCGCAGCTTCCAGACGGAATAGCCCTGCACGACAAGTCCGAGGCCGGTGATCAAGATCGCGGTTTGCAGCGGCGTGAGAATGTAGAGCCACACCGCCGCGGCAACGATGCCGAAGGCGAAGCCGCCGACGCCCGTGACCAGCGCGGCGAGGAACGTCCCGGTGAGGAACACAATGGTGAAGATATTGAAGCCGAGGCTCGAATCCATGGCGCCCGCTCCCAAAGCTTGAGCGAGCAGCGCTTGCATGGGCGAACCCACTTGACGGGGAGGCTGCGACGCCCCCGCGCCGCCATCATCGTCGAAAATGACGGTGGACTCAAGGTGGCGACGATTTTTCCTTGCTCACTGTTGCGCGACGTTTCGCAGCCGCGAGAGCCAAATGCCTTAATTGTTTGCCGCGGCGTTCTTGAATATTGCCAGAGCATCTGCCACATAGAATGCGTCGGGCCACATTGCAGTCGCCCGGCTCAGTCAAGGCATATCGCCCAAGCACTGCACTTGCTCCCGCTCGCGGGACTGAGCGCTTTTGGGGTTTTTTGGCGAAATATCCAATCTCCAAAAATCTTTCGTCTTGCAGCGGTGTTGCATTCCGGGCCTTCGACAGCCGCCCGGTGAGCTGCCACGTGCAGCCAAGCGTTGTCTCATCGAAGGAGATGAGAAATGTCTTGCGCTTATGAGAACTCCTCCGTCGCCAGATCGGAAACCGATCAGTGTCAAAATTCCGTCGTGACGATCGAGCTGACCGCAACCGAATCAAAAAAATACCGACATAAGATCAGGCCGCGTGTGCTGCCCGATTCCACGCATCGGTGTCCCGAATATGTCTGGGGCGACGAGGGACCGGTCAACGAATAGCGATAGCTGCAACTGATGCCCGGCCAATCAATCGCCGGGCATCTTTCGCGCCGCTCACACCGCTTCGACGATCTTGTCGGTCTTGCCGCGGAAGCGGTAGCGCGGGATGGCGTCGAGATCGGTGCCGGTGATGCGGATCACCCAGGCCTTTTGCGGATGCGCGGTGGAGTGGATGAGGCCGGACGAATAGGCCTGGGTGTC
>Ga0208604_1000152_pt1 | contig 10409 bp, 8 predicted proteins | sample MicForSoSWNH22_M_FD_188009 | JGI IMG/M metagenome (GOLD analysis project Ga0208604, IMG submission 188009) | Forest soil microbial communities from Harvard Forest Long Term Ecological Research site in Petersham, Massachusetts, USA - MetaG HF016... | ecosystem: Environmental > Terrestrial > Soil >... | reverse complement strand
GCCCGCCGCAAATGGCACGACCAATGTTATCGGCCTTGTCGGCCAATTTTGCGCGGCGGTAGACGAAATACCGACCAACAATGCCGTGATCACTGCGATGATTCGCATTTTGTCAGGCTCGCACCTACAAAATCACCGAAACAATCGGCCGTTGGCTCCTTGTCATTGTACACAATTCCAACGCGCTCGGCACGTCCCCTCCTTAAGGCGTCTCACGGGAGGCCAAGCGCGGTTGTCATATGCTGCGATCAAGGTAGTGTTGCTGTCCAAGCACGAGCGGTTGCCAAGGGAGTATCTATGAATCTGCAAACCACACCGGCAAAACCGGCCGGATCGCGCGAGCGCTCGCTGGACGAGGTCAAGGCCGAATTCATGCGCCGCGCCGGGCGGCTCAATCCGTTCGAGGACATCCGCCGCGAGGACGCCGAGCGGGTGATGAATGCGCTGCAAAATCTCGACAAGGATCATTGGGCGGAAGAGTGGTCGAAGATCGGGCTTGGCTACGAGGAGCAGGGTGACGCCGGCGCCAAGGCCGGCGCGCCCGGCACCGAGCTTGCCGAGCTCTACATGCACGCCTTCGACGCCTGCCGCGTCGGCCGCTATCCGACGCCGAATTCGCCGGGCAAGCTGCAGGCGTACCAGCACTCGCTGCGCATGTTCCGCAAGGCGGCGAAATATTTCGATCCGCCGCTTGAAATCATCGAGCTGCCGTTCGACGGCAACAAAAACAACAAAAAGCTCATCGGCTATTTGCAGCTGCCGCCCGGCGTGAACAAGCCGCCGGTGGTGCTGCATTGGGGCGGCGTCGACGGCTGGAAGGAAGATCGCCTGCGCATCGCCAAGGCGGTGATGGACGCAGGCCTTGCTTCGCTGACCATCGACATGCCGGGCAGCGGCGAGAACCCGGTGCTCTATGGCGACGCTACCGCCGAGCGCACGTTCCTCACCTGGCTCGATTATCTGCCGCGGCGCGCCGAGATCGACGGCGCAAGCGTCGGCGTCTGGGGCGGCAGTTTCGGCGCCTACTGGGCGGTGCGGCTCGCCTACACCGCCGCCGACCGCATCAAGGGCGCGGTGTTCCACGGCGGCAATGTCCATTACGGTTTTCAGAAGGAATGGCTGGTCCCGGCCTTCACCACCGGCGGCGCCACGTATCTGTTCGGCGCGCACAGCCTGCTCGAAGCGCGCGGCCGCGCCATGGGCACAAAAACGCTCGAGGAATTTCTCGAAGCCGCGCCGCGCCTGTCGTTGAAAACGCTCGGCCTGCTCGACAAGCCGTCGGCGCCGATCCTCGGCGTCAACGGCAAGCTCGACGACCAGGCGCCGGTCGACGACATTTATCTGCTCATGGAGCACGGCAGCCCGAAATCGGCGCGCATCTATCCGCAAGGCGCGCACATGGGCCGCACGCCCGGCGAGCCGTCGGACCATATCACGACGACCATCGTCGCGTGGCTCAAGGGGCAGTTAAAGAGATAACGTGGCGCCGTGAGGCGATATTGCGCTCTACGATCACCGTGAATTGATATTTTTCGCCGGGGCGCCGGAACCTTTTCGGCTGCGATCCATCTATTTCTCTTGATGCGGCAGCGTTTCCAGCTGACCGCGCGAAAGCAGGAGCACGGCCATGGCCCAAGAGCAGCCACCGAGCGGCCCGGATCTGACCAAGGGCGTCGGTCTCGGCGATTTCAAGGACGACAAGCTTTTGGGCCATGTCGGCGACGAGGAGGTTTTGCTGGTGCGCAGCGGCGGCGAATTTTTCGCCGTCGGCGCCCATTGCAGCCATTATCATGGCCCGCTGGCCGACGGCCTTGTGACCGGCGGGAGCGTGCGCTGCCCTTGGCATCACGCCTGTTTCGATCTGCGCACCGGGGAGGCGGAGCGGGCGCCGGCGCTCAGCCCGATCGATTGCTGGACGGTGGAGGAGCGCGGCGGCCGCATCTTCGTTAAGCAAAAACGCGACCAGCCAAAACCGCGCGCCATGGCGGCGAAAGCGGATACGCCCAATAAGATCGTGATCGTCGGCGGCGGCGCGGCCGGCTTTGCGGCGGCCGAGATGCTGCGCCGGCACGGTTTTGGCGGCAGTATCGTCATGGTCAGCAACGATGCGGCGCCGCCGGTCGACCGGCCCAATCTGTCCAAGGATTATCTTGCCGGCAGCGCGCCGGAGGATTGGCTGCCGCTGCGGCCGGATGATTATTATGGCGCAAGCAAAATCGATTTGCGGCTTGCCACCGAAGTCACCGCAATCGATACCAAGCAGCGCCAAGTGCGCTGCGCCAACGGCGCGAGCCTCGATTACGACCGGCTGTTGCTGGCGACCGGAGCCGAGCCGGTGCGGCTGCCGGTTCCGGCCGCCGATCTGCCGCACGTCCATACGCTGCGCTCGCTCGCCGATTGCCGCGCCATCATCGCCGACACGACCGGTGCCGAGCGCGCGCTGGTCATCGGCGCGAGCTTCATCGGGCTCGAAGCGGCGGCGGCGTTGCGCAGCCGCAATATCGAGGTCCATGTCGTGGCGCCGGAAACGCGGCCGATGGAGCGCGTGCTCGGGCCGCAGCTCGGCGATTTCGTTCGCGCGTTGCACGAGGAGCACGGCGTCGTCTTCCATCTTGGTGAAACCGTCACCGCGTTCGACGGCCGCCGCGCCACGCTCAAGGGCGGCGGCACGCTCGAAACCGACGTTGTGGTCGTCGGCGTCGGCGTGCGCCCGCGTCTGACGCTCGCCGAACAGGCGGGCCTGACGATGGACCGCGGTGTTGCAGTCGACGCTTATCTGCGCACCAGCGCTCCGGATGTTTATGCCGCGGGCGACATCGCGCGCTGGCCCGATCCGCATTCGGGCGCCGCCATCCGTGTCGAGCATTGGGTCGTGGCCGAACGCCAGGGCCAGACCGCGGCGCGCAACATGCTTGGCGCGCAGGAGCGTTTCGACGCGGTGCCATTCTTCTGGAGCCAGCACTACGACGTGCCGATCAACTATGTCGGTCACGCCGAGCAATGGGACGAGATTGCGATCGACGGTTCTGTCGCGGGCAGGGACTGCGTGCTGCGCTACAAGTCCAAGGGCCGCGTGCTCGCCGTCGCCTCGATCTACCGCGACCTCGACAGTCTCAAAGCCGAGCTCGCCATGGAGCAGGGCGCCGCGCCGTAGCTTTAATGCAGCACCAGCGGCAGGCCCAGCAGACCCCAATACGGAATCGTCAGCAGGATCACGATTACTGTCAGGACGAGCATGCCGACGCCGAGGCGGCGGACGTCGGCTGAGCCGTAATAGCCGGTCTCGTAGGCGAGCAGATTGGTCGCGGTCTGGATCGGATAGAGGATGACCGCGTCGACCACGATGGTGACGATCAGGCCGCAGACGATCGGGTTGAGCGAAGCGCGCTCGGCGATGGTCGCCGCCACCGGAATCAGCAGCGCGATGCAGGCGGCAAGATTGGTGACGGCGAGATGAATGAGGGCTACGGCCAGGATCAGGCCGATGATGAGGAGCGTCGGCTGGTCGGCAAGCCCTGCAAGATGCGACACCACCGACTGGCTGACGAAGGCAGCGGCGCCGGTTTTGGTCATGGCGGCGGCGAGCGACAGCGCCGCCCCGATGCTCAGGATGATGCCCCAGGAGAGCTTGCTTTCGAACATCTGCCACGTCAGCACGCCGATCCTCGGCATCAGCAGCACCGCGGCGCCGATCAGCGCCGGGATCGCCGGTGACAGATGGTGAAAGCGGTCCGTCAGCCATAGTGCCAAGGTGCCGGCCAGAACGGCGAGCGTCTTGATCTCGACTGCGGTAAACGGTTGTGGCGGCGGCCTTAGTGAAGTTTGCGCGGTCTGCGCCGGCTCGAACGGCCCGATCACACAGCGCAGCACGACGGCGCCGCCGAACAGCAGCGCATAATACGGCACCGCCATCAGTGTAAACCAGCGCACCCAGGTAAAGCCGCCGAGCAGCGATGCCGCGGTGATCGAGACAAGGCCGCCGGTCAGCAGCGCCGACGACGCCAGCGGATTGAGCACGCCGAGCGCGAGCATCAGCATTCGTCCGGTGCGATCGGCCTTGCCGATGCCCATGCGGCCGAGCGCCTCTTCATAAGCCGGGATCAGAATGGCATTACGGGTGATCGCCGACGGCACCAGAACGGCGAACGCGGGCAGGCTCGCGATCATCTGTACATAGAGCCGCGCCGGGCTGCCGCGCGCCATGCGGCCGAGAAAGCGGGCGGCGCGCGCGGCGAGCCCGCTCACTTCCACCGCCGTGCCGATGGCGACGGCGCCGATCAGAAAGAACACCACCTCCGAAGTGAAACCGCCGACGGCGTCGGCGAGTTTTGCGCCAGGGCTCAGGGCCAAAAAAACCGTGACGACGATCGCCGTCACCCCGATCGGCGTCGCCTCGGAGATCCAGAGAATGGCGCCGGCCGCCATGGCGCCGAGCACGGCTTGTCCCTGCGGGCTTAAATTCTCGAGCGGCGGCGACAGCCGGGCCAGCGCAAAGGCCGCGAGCGCCGCGACGACCCAGCATTCGCGCCATCCGACACGCAATCCGATTTTGGCGGCGGTCACGGCGGTCCTTCCATCGATTGAGAAAAGCTCAGCTTGGTCCCGAGCGGCAGCCCCTATTGCGTGTTGCATGCCCGGCATGCGGCCGACAACCCCAAGATGGCGGCGTTTCGGTCGTGGGTCGTCAGTACCGCCGGTTGATTGCCATGCGGGTGGCGCAGTTCGCTATAGTATGAGCCTTGGGTTGCGACGGCTGGGCCGCCACGGGATGGTAGCGATGGACGAGCGGACGAGCGCGACAAGACCAGGCCGGTTAGCGGCAGCAACCCGGCATCTCGCCGACCAAGCGCTCGACGGCCTGATCGCCGCGAGCAACGGCCTCAATAATTTTCTGGAGTCCAACGCCGTCTATGTTTTCTCGGGCGTGCGCCCGATCGGCGAAAGTGCCGTCGTGCTCGACCGCGACGGTGTCTCGACATTGATCGTGACGCCGGCCTGGGATGAGGCGCGTGCTGCCGCGGCCGCGTCGACCGATCGCACCATCGGCACCGACGATCTCGCCGCGACGCTCAAGAGCGTGGTGGGCACGCATCGCTTGGATCTGTCGCGGACGATTTCGGTTGGGCTGGCCCTGCTCGGCGCGGCGCCGGTCGAGCGCATCGCGTCGGCGCTCGGCACTTTGCCGAAAGCCGCCGACGAATTGGCGCGCGATCTCGCGCGCCTGCGCACGCCGGACGAACTTGCGGCAGCGGAGCGCGCCACCTGGATCGCCGAGCGTGGCTACGAGCGATTGCTTGAATTCGCACGGCCCGGCATCCGCGAGTTCGAGCTTGTCGCCGAGCTCTATTGCTTCATGAAAAAGCTCGGCGCCGAGGATAATTTTTTGCTGCTGAGCGCGTCGCAGCACAACCTCGCCGTCCGCGCCGCCGGCGAGCGCATCCTCGATGTCGGCGACATTATTCTCTCCGAAATCACGCCGTGCTATCGCGGCCAGTTCGCACAAATCTGCCGCACCACGGTGCTCGGCGCGCCGCGACCGGTGATCGGCGAAAAATTCGCGATTTTGCAGGACGCCATGGCCGAAGGCCTGTACGCGGGCCGCGCCGGCGCCACGGTCGCCGACGTGACGCGTGCCATCAACGGCGTGATCCAAAAAGCCGGCTACGGCGATTATTGCCGGCCGCCCTATATGCGGGTGCGCGGCCACGGTCTCGGCATCACCTCGGATCGTCCGGGCGACATCGTCGATACCAATACGCGCGTGCTGGAAAGCGGCATGGTATTCGTCATGCATCCTAACCAGTACATCCCCGAGAGCGGCTATCTGATGTGCGGCGAGCCGGTCGTGGTCACGGACACCGGCGCGCGGGCGCTGTCGGCGCGGCCGGCCGAGCTCGACGTCATCGCGGTCTGAGACGGGCACCATGCAGACCGTGCAACCTTGCGTGACGATCGGTTCCTATATCTGGGCGCAGGATCGCCTGCCGTATGACGAGTTCATGCTGCGGCTCGATGAGTTGCGCGCCGCCATGGACCACAACGGCTGGCCGGCCGTCCTGGTTTACGGCGATGTGCGCGAACACGCAGCGCTCGCTTTTCTTACGAGCTTCATTCCGCGCGTGCGCTGGAGCATGGCGCTGTTGCCGCGCACTGGCGACGCGCGGCTGTTGTGCGCCATGAGCACGCGCGATCTGCCGGCGATGCGCACCTTGACCTGGATTGCCGACGTGCGCTCCGGCATGGGTCCGGAATGGGAGAAGGCTTTCGAGCCCTGGCTCGAACGCTTTAAAGGCGATCAGGCGACAAAACTCGGCACCATCGGCTTCGACATCATGGCGCCGGTGCTTTACGCCGCCGTGCGGCACAGCCTCGGCAGTCGCTTTGCGTTGCAACGCGCCGACGACATCGTGGCCATTCCAGCACGCCGCAAGCGGCCGCGCGAGCTGACGATGATGCGGGCGTCGTGCAAATTGCTCAAAACCGCGGCAAAAACTTTTGCCGAGAGCTGGCGCGGCAACCACGAGCCGGAAACCGCGGCGCTCGATGCCGAGCACGTCGCGCGGTCGCTGGCCGCGCAGGATGTGCGCACGCTGGTCAGTCTCGACGGCGGCCGCGCGTTGGTGCCGTTCCAGGGCCGCTTCGAAAAATGTCCCGGGCCGCTGGTCGGCTACCTCGCCGTCAAGGTTTTGGGTTATTGGGCCGATCTGTTCATCACCGTCGATGACGGCAGCATTATTACCGCCGCGCGACAAACCGCGGCAGCGCTCGATGCGATCATCGCAGATATGCGGCCGGGTGCGCGGATCGGTGCGCTGCACGCCAAAGCCCTCGACGCGCTCGCGCCCTGCAAGCTTCATCCGGTCCTCGGCGGCAGCATCGGCCACGGCATCGGTCTGTCGCTGCACGAAGGAGCCGAATTCCAGGCGTCAACAGATGCGACATTGGTGGAAGACGGTGTCTATGCTTTGCAGGTCGGCGCCGCCGACGCCAAAGCCGGCAATGCTTTAACGTCTGCGATCGTGCGCGTCGCGGCGAAGGGGGCGGAAGTCTTGGTTCGATCGAGCGAGTAGCCCGGATTGAGCGGAGCGAAATCCGGGGAACGATCGACTCGCGGCGACTTTGCTCCCGGATTTCGCTGGCGCTCAATCCGGGCTACGCTTGCTGTTATCAGGCCGGGAGGCTGATACATGAAGATTGATCAGGAATACCTCAAGAAGCTGCTGGAGACCTGTGAGGCTGCTCCAGCTCCGATTTTCGATATCGACGAGCTTAAGGCGGCAGGCGTAGATTATGACACCGATCAGTTTGTCTTCCACATGAACATTCTGAACGATCTTGGGGCTATCGAGAGAGATGACGGAGAGTCGGGGTTTGGGCTCGTGCGAGGAATCGACGGGCATATGTCGTGGGCAGCAGTCCCGCTAAGATTAACAGCGCAAGGTCACCAATTCATCGAAGCCCTTCGTAACAAAGAGGTGTGGGCGACTCTCAAGAGAGACTTCAAGGACGCGAGCGTCAGTACGTTATGGGATGTATCGAAGAGGCTTCTTGAGGGCTACACAAGAAAGAAGATTGAGGCTCTGCTGAATGGTGATGTATCAATATAAATGCGCAGCCCGAATTGGGTGGAGCGTAATCCGGGAACGATCAACCCTGCCTAACCTTGGTCCCAAATTCATTGACGCTCAATCCGAGCTGCTCTTACCTAACGTTGCGAATGATTGAACGGTTGAGAATTCTCCCAACCAAGATCGAATTGATGAATGATGCCCGACCCAAAGTGGTCCTTATCTCCGAGATCGTACAGCTTTTGCTGTTGTGCGAGCCTATATGGCGTGCTTTTCAAGCTACTTCTTTCGTCTCAATTATCGGCACCTTCGTGATTTGTTTAATACCGGCAACAATAATTTTGTTTGCTACTCGCATGAAAAAGATTTGGGCAAGAGACTTACTTGCTGGCTTTGCATTAATCGCATTTATTGGTGCGCTGGTCGGGTTCGGTATCCACTTTTTCGATGCCGATTGGTCGGCACGAGAAGCATTTCTCGTCGTTGGTTGGTTGTTGATTAATTTGGTCGCGGTAGCGCTTCTTTATACGGACAGCGCAGTGGAGTGGTTCGGTGAATCCAGCAAGTAATCTCGTAGCGTTCGCCGTGTCGCTGATTGTGACTGTCGTCGCCGCATCCACGGCCGCAGCCGCCGACAAGGTGCGCGTCGGCAAATCGGTCAGCCAGCCGTTCGCTTTCGCGCCGGTCGAAATCGGCGTGGCCGAAGGCATTTGGGCCAAGCACGATCTGGACGTCGAAACCGTCATCTTCGCCGGCGACGCCAAATTGCAGCAGGGGATGGTGGCGAATTCCGTCGACTTCGGCCTCGGCTCGGGACCGGCCATGGGTTTTCTGGCCAAGGGTGTGCCGGCCAAGGCGGTCGGCGCGCTGGCCAATGAGCCGCTGAGCATGGGCTTGATCGTCGGCGCGGCGCCGGACATCCAAAAACCCGGCGATCTCAAAGGCAAGAAGATCGGCGTCACCACCAATGGCTCGCTCAGTTATTGGCTGGCGCGGGAACTATCGCGGCAAATGGGCTGGGGTTCGAACGGCATCGAGACCGTCGCGCTCGGCGCCATGTCCGGGATGGTGGCGGCGCTCAAGCGCGGTCAGATCGACGGCGTGGTGTTGTCGGCGTCGCAGGGTTATGGGTTGGAAAAAACCGGCGATGGGCGCCTCTTGCTCAAGTTCGGCACCTACATCAAAGATTTCCACACCCACGTGATCTTCGCCACCGACGCCACGATCGCCGACAAGCCCGACCAGGTGCGGCGCTTTCTCGCCGGCTGGAAGGAGACAATCGCCTTCATGGCGGCGAACAAGGCCGAGACCGTGCACATCGCCCGGCAGGTGACCGGGCTCGACGAAGCCATCGAAAGCCGCGAATACGACGACGTCATGCCGATGATGTCGCGCGACCTGCGTTTTAGCGCCAAGGCGCTCGATGTCATCGGCGACTCGTTTCCGGAAATGGAGATCATGCCGGCCAAGCCAGACATGCGGGCGCTCTATACGGAAGAGTTTTTGAATTAGGCGAACGGCCGCATCCAACCATAACCGTCATCCTGAGGTGGCCGCGAAGCGGCCCTCGAAGGATGCACGGCCCGGGCCGTCGCCCTTCGAGGCTCGCTGCGCTCGCACCTCAGGGTGACGGAAAAGATGCGCGCGCGTTACGCCGGCTTGAAATTCATCGCCACGCCGTTGATGCAATAGCGCAGGTGCGTGGGCGGCGGGCCGTCGTCGAAGACGTGGCCGAGATGGCTGCCGCAACGGCTGCAGTTTACCTCGGTGCGCTCCATGCCCCAGCTGCGGTCGGTGGTGGTGTCGATCGAACCCGGCTCCGGGTCGTTGAAGCTCGGCCAGCCGGTGCCGCTCTCGAATTTCTTCTGCGAGGAGAACAGCGCTTGGCCGCAGCCGGCGCAATAGAACGTGCCGGCGCGTTTTTCGTAATTGAGCGCGCAGCTGCCCGGCCGTTCGGTACCGTGCTCGCGCATGATGTGGAACTGCTCGGGCGTGAGCAGCTTCTTCCACTCGGCATCGGTGTGGGTCACGGGATAGTGCTTGGTGTCCGCCTGCGTGCTCATGGTTCGCCCGTTCGTTATGGTGAGATGGCATAAAGGTAGTCGATGCGCGGCAAAGCGCAACCGCGCCAGACCGCGGCTTGCGAAGCTGTGATGGCCATTTGATCGCCTGGCCCGCCGCGCGCCGGCTATTTCTCGGTGACGCGATTGGTGTAGGTGACCAGAAAATCCTTGATCTGGCGCGGCACCTTGGCGAGATCGGCCAGGATGCCCTGGCCGTCGGCGCCCGAGACCATGATCGGCTTGGTCGCCAGCACCTTGGCATAGCCGTCGAGGAAATCCTGGTCCTGCCACAGCTCGTCGAACGCCGTCCGCATCGTCGCCACCACGTCGGCGGGCGATTTCGGCGGCATGGCGGCGACGCGGAACATCGCCAGTTGCGGGTCGCACGCCGCGCGCATGGCCTGATAGCGGAAATCGCCGGCGAGCGATTTGCCGCCGGTGACGCTCGCATAAAACTCCTCGAAGGTCGGCATATTGGGCAGCGAGCGGCTGCGCGGATAGCTGCCGTCTTTGCCGCGCGGCGCCAATTGCCAGAGCGGGATGACGATGTCGCGCATCGACGGCTCCGCCGAACCGAGCCAGCCCGACAGCGAGGTGTTGGCCATCTGCCCGGTGTTTTGCAGGATCGCGGTTTCGACCTCCTTGAGGCCGCGAAAGGCGGGCACCGCCTGATATTGGATGCCGAGCAGGTCGAGCGACATCTCCATGTTGATGCTGTTGATGTTCTGGGCGTTGAGCGACAGCGCCTTGAAATCCTTGGCCTGCATCAGGTCGGCCG
>Ga0208604_1000151_pt1 | contig 10442 bp, 10 predicted proteins | sample MicForSoSWNH22_M_FD_188009 | JGI IMG/M metagenome (GOLD analysis project Ga0208604, IMG submission 188009) | Forest soil microbial communities from Harvard Forest Long Term Ecological Research site in Petersham, Massachusetts, USA - MetaG HF016... | ecosystem: Environmental > Terrestrial > Soil... | reverse complement strand
CACCGAGGCTCGTCTCGACGCGACGTGGCGGGCGCTGGTCTCCATCCAAACGGCGCTCGCGGATTTCGAAACGAAACTCAGCGCCGAGCAGCGGACCCGCTTCGACGCGACCGACTTCGCCGCGGCGCAATAATCTCGCCCGTCAGTTCTGAAAGAACCTATTCGTCGGCCGCGGCAGGCCTAAATTCTCGCGCAACGTCGCGCCCTCGTATTCGCGGCGGAACAGGCCGCGGCGCTGCAATTCGGGAATGACCTGGTTGACGAAGTCTTCGAGGCCGCCGGGCAGATACGGGAACATGATCGTAAAGCCGTCGGAGCCTTCAGTCTCGAGCCATTCCTCCATCTCGTCGGCGATCGTCGTCGGCGTGCCGACCATGGCGAGGCCGGAATAGCCGCCGAGCCGCTGCGCCAGCTGCCGTACGGTGAGATTCTCGCGCTTGGCCATCGCGATGGCGCGCTCGCGCCCGCTCTTCGAGGCGTTGCTTTCTGGAATTTCCGGCAGCGGCCCATCGGGATCGAATTTCGACGCGTCATGGCCGAGCGCGATCGACAGCGACGCAATGGCGTTGGCGTAATTGACGAGACTGTCGAGTTTGGCGCGCTTGCCCTTCGCCTCCTCCACGGTGTCGCCGACCACGACAAAGCAAGCCGGCAGGATTTTCATGTGATCGCGCGAACGGCCGAGCTTTTCCATGCGGCCCTTGACGTCGGCATAGAATTTTTGGCCGACGGCAAGATCGCTCTGCGCGGTGAACACCGCTTCGGCGGTCTCGGCCGCGAGCTGACGGCCGGAGTCCGAGGCGCCGGCCTGCACGATCACCGGCCAGCCCTGGATCGGGCGGGCGATATTGACCGGGCCGCGCACCGAGAAATATTTGCCCTTGTGATCGAGCACGTGCATTTTCGCCGGATCGAAAAAGACGCCGTCGTCGACGTCGCGGACCCAGGCATCGTCCGCCCAGCTGTCCCACAGCCCGGTCACGACGTCGTAGAATTCGCGCGCGCGGCGATAGCGCTCGCCGTGCTCCATGTGCTCGTCGAGGCCGAAATTGAGCGCCGCGTCCGGATTGGACGTGGTGACGATATTCCAGCCGGCGCGGCCGCCGGAAATCCAATCGAGCGAGGCGAAGCGCCGGGCGATGTGATAGGGCGCATCGAAGGTGGTCGAGCCGGTGGCGACCAGCCCGATGCGCTCGGTCGCTTGCGACAGCGCCGACAACAGCGTGAACGGCTCGAACGAGGTCGAGGTGTGGCTGCGTTTGAGCGCATCCATCGGCATGTTGAGCACGGCCATATGGTCGGCCATGAAAAACGCATCGAACTTCGCCCGCTCCAGCGCCTGGATCGACTGCTTGATATGGGCGAAGTTGAAATTCATGTCCGGCCAGGCGCCGGGATAGCGCCATGCGCCGGTATGGATCGACGCCGGCCGCATGAAGGCGCCGAGGCGAAGTTGGCGTGTGGAGGTCATGCTACCGGTTGCCTTTTCCGTATGCCCACTACGCTGCGAGCGTATCATGTGTCCGCCCGGAGCGCTCTGTCCTTTGCGGACGCCCGCTCCGGCTCAACGACATGACGCCGCATGGTGGCGGCAAGACCCGGAGCGGCCATTACACGCGCCGAGAGATATCCAAATTATACTCGCTTCACGATAGAAGAGCCTTGGGAAACCGCGTTGCCGTTACGGGATCTCGCGCCGGCTTGGCTGGGACATCCATGAGCAACGGCGAGGAAAACAATCGGCGGCGACCTATAATTATAAAGACCGCCGGCGCCGCGCATCGCGGATCGCCGCACAAGCCGTGACGAGACCGCTTCGTTTCAGGGGATGAAATAGAACGGGTTTGGCACCTTGAAGGTGCGTTCGGCGTGGCCACCGACCAGATCGCTGGCCTGATCGCCGACGTTGGCGATGATTGTGTAGCCGCCGCCGCCGCCGTTCTCGATTTTGTCGCGCGCCGCCGTTTTAAGTTCCGACACCGATGGCGGATCGTTCGGTTGTTTCAAGGTCAGACCGTCCCAGTCCTTATAACCCGTACTATTAAGATGTTTAATCGTCGCGGCGCGTTGGTCTTCGCGCCGAGCGCTGATAAAAAATACTTTGATATCCTTTGATTTGGCCAAATTGAAAAGATCCAAAGTGGGTTGGATCACGTCAGGAAGTTGCGACTCGATCCATTTGTCGAACCCGCACGGTTCGCTTGGCGCCAATGTGCACTCGCCTTTCAAAAAGAACCCGAAATCGTCCGCCGCGAGATTCTTCCAATTTGAAACCGACGTTTCATCGATATCCAGCACGACCGCCAGATTTTCGTTTGGGGTTGCGCGTGCCTTGCGTTGGGTAACGTATGCTTGGGCCTCCAAAAGCGCCTTCTTTATATCGCGATCATAGGCACCGAAGCATTTATAATCGAGCAACTGCAGCTTGAGTATGCCCAGATTGAGCGGCTGGGAGCCGTCGGATGACGGCAAAGCCGGCGTGGCGGGACACTCGTCTGCGGCGGCGACATTCGGTACAATCGCAAACCACGCGAGCGCAAACCACGCGCAAATAGCAGCGGCGATCAGAATATCGCGGTACCGGCCCGTGCGCGCCATGCTTACCTCCACCCGAAACGTCGCGCTCAACCCCGCGACTTGAGGTCGCCGGCAATGCTGTCCGCGGTCCGCATCGCCAGCGCCGAGAGCGTCAGCGTCGGGTTGGCAGTGCCGCCGGTTGGAAACGTTCCGCTACCGACCAGATAAAGGTTGTTGTGATCATGCGTGCGCTGAAACGAATCGACGACCGACGTTTTTGAGTTGTCGCCCATACGATAGGTCCCCATGATGTGACCGGCGCCGCCAAAATTCAGTTGGGTCGGGGTCGGATTGCCGTCGATCGTCACGTCGAAGCCAGTGGGATCGTCTTTGCGGCGTACGGTGAAATTGTGGGCGCCCAGCTTGCTGAACATCAGATTCGTCATGCGAAAGGCGGCGACGATACCCTGTTTCGTATAGTCGGAAATATCGTAGGCAATCTGCGGGCGCGGCAAGTTTAAGGCATCGGAAAACGTCGGCGATAGCGTCACTCGATTGTTGGGATCCGGGTCTTGCTCGACCAGGAATCCAATCCGGAACTGGCGTGAAATCAGATCATTCAGCTTCTGGGCGAGGCCGGCGCCGAGCAGCGCGCTGTTGTTCTTGAGCTGGCTGAATTCGCTCGTGTTGAGCCCGCCGGAGTTCATCCCGTTGACAAAATCAAGAGTCGTCACCTGGGGATCGACGCCGAATTCGCCGCCGGCGATCACGTAATTCCAGCCTTCATTGCCGATATCGACCCGGAAAGCGGCGCGCTTGGCGCGGAACGGACCGTCGCACAGATCGCCGATGCCCGAGGTAATGAGCGGGCCGCGATAGGGAAATACCGGCTTTGCCGTCGGCGGCAGCAGTCCCCAGGCGACATAATAGGGGTGATCCATCAGATTGCGCCCGACCATGTCGCTACTATTGGCCACGCCCTTTGCGGGCTGCCCATGATTTTTCGACATCAGCAACAGCCGCGGCGTCTCGATGGCATTGGCGGCGATGACATATATCTTGGCCTTGACGCATCCATCCCCAGTCTTCGGTCCGGCCTCGTTCTCGTATGTGATATAGTTGATCCCACTGACGAGATTGTTCTCGACCAGGATCTCGCTGGCGACAGCATGATCGATCAGCCTCGCGCCGCTGTTGGTCGCCTCGTTCAATGTAATGGTCGGGTCGTATTTGGCCTGAATCGGGCAAATCGGAATGCAATTGGTGTTGCCGGCGCAGGCGCGGCGATTGCGGTACGGTTGGGAATTGCGCGCCGCCGGCAGGCTGCGCACCTTGATCTCGGTCACGGGCTTCTCCATGCCGAGAAATTTGGTCTCCTCATCGGTCAACTGCGCAAGGGCGTCGCCGAAGCGTTGGTCGAGCAGCGAAGGCGGAATCCTCGGCATCGGGTAGGTGTAGTCCTTGTCCTTGTCCTTGTCCTTGTCCTTGTCCTTGTCCTTGTCCTTGTCCTTGTCCTTGTCCTTGCTAAAATCGATGTCGAGAAATTTTTGCTCCTTCACGTCAGCGGAAACACCGAGCTCCTTTTCCGCTCGGGCATAGTACGGGCTCATCATTTGCGAGCTGATAGCAGTTGGCCAATCCGGCAACGTAAAGTTCGACTGGTTTTTGCCGTAACGCGTTTTCATGCGGAAATCGTTCGGCACAAGCCTCAAGGAGGTGCCGAGCCAATGCGACGTGCCCCCGGCGAGGCGTTCGTAGGTGCTGGTGAAGGGCTTTGGACCCGTCTGGATGAGATAGCTCTGTGTGGGTTTCTTCCACTTATCAGGCAACAACGACAGGACCGTCGGTCTGCCGGCGGCGACATTCGCTGGATCAATCAGATTGTCTTTTGAATCAACCAGTTCGGGAGGAAAGGGACTTTCCGGTACTTTGGCGTTAGCCTTATAAAAACGCCTCATATAATCGTTGATATTCGGCGGAATACCCGGGCCGGCCTCGAGAATAACGACTTTGATGCCCTTCTGGCTCAATTCATTGGCGATCAACGCTCCGGCAAATCCGGATCCGACGATCGCGACATCGCACATGATGCAATTGGCGGCCATGACTGGCTCCCTCAGGGAATCGTTGCGGTGATGAGACCAAGATTGGATCTGTCGGTCGGATCATTCGGATCGCGCGGTTCGCGCGACCAATAACCGAACTGCAAATTGCTGTAGCCCATCGGGTGGGCCTGCGCTATTTGCCAAACCAATCCTTGAGTATAAGCCTTCGCCGAAACGACCTGGGAGGGGATAAAATTACGGGTTCCTGGCGTGGAGTTGGTCTTCAGATCATCCGGATTGTACCACGAGCCGAGATACCACAGTAAGACAATGCTGCGCGCTAGAAATTTAGTATCGTCGCCGGCGTTCACAGCGGTGAGGATGTCAGTTGCCGACAGGGGATGATCCTTGGCAACCTGCAGCAACTTACCGAATGTTGCTGCGTCACTTGCTTTGGCCCGCGCGAAATATTGGTTTTTGACATTGATCGGGTCGACGCCAGGATCGGAATTCAATATGTCATTCGCGTCCCGCCCGAACTCCGGCGCGAGAGTCGCCACGTGAACTCCGGTGAGCGCTGCGGAAAGCAGCAAGAATGCCACCATATCCGGATCGGCTTTTGCCGCCTGGGCCGAACCGGCGATCGGCAAGACGGCCGCCACCGCCGTCGTCGCAACCGTACCGGCGATCATTGTGCGACGCGACACTTCGCTGGCTGGCTCGAAGGGCGTCGCGGGAGGTGCGATGCCATGGTGCCGATGATGCGGTGATTTTCTCATAGTGGCCCTCAATACTTCACAATCCAAGTGACGCAAGCTCGAGCACGCGCGCTCTCGCCTACTGCGCCTTCTCCAGCATGAACGTGAAATCCGATTGGTTCAGATTTATTTCACCGGGCTTCGGGTTCGACGGGCGGGTTTGAAAGCTGACCGCGTTGCCGTGACAGGCGATGCAACTTGACGTAGCGAGCGGGACACCTGCGTCGCTGTCTGCCTGGCTCTCTGCCTGGCTCTCTGCCTGGCTGACTGCCTGGCTGTCTGCCTGGCTGTATGTCTCAAGCGTGGAATTCGCGAAGAATCTCGGCGCCGGCGAACAGGTCATGTCGGGCTGCTTGAGAAAATCAGTCTTCGGTGGCGGCGCATCGAAGCTCTGCGAGTGCAGCCCCGTGCAGGCAAACGCGCTCGGCCATTGCGTGCTGAGCAGCATGTAATTTTGCCAGACGCTGGCCGCCGGCAACATGCTGTGAAAGATAGTGTTCATGTTGTTGGCCGCATCGGTCAACGGCGTTTCGCGGACGATTTGGCTCTTGTAGGAGTCGTCCTTTCTGAACTTCAACTGCAGCGCCGGATCGGGATCCCATGGTCGCGGCGGTGTCGCGTTCGCAGCCGGACAGTCGTCCTTGCAAGTGACGCTAAAGAAATTGTACGGACCGCCGAGCTTTTTGGCGGCCTCGTTCTTATCCGGCACGTTCATTTTGTGCTCGAACGAAGTCCAGATCCACTGCGGACGGGTCGCGGTCTTGTGCACCGCATGAAAGCCGATCAAGCCCAAGGTTTCAGGCAGACATGGCCGCTTCGCCTTCGGATCGCCCGGTGGCATCAAAACGAGTGCCTGCACCATGTGGAAGTTCTTGGCTTGAATCTCATCGGGCGACAGAATCTTCCAGGAGACCTTGAGCATGAAGGCGCCAAGTGTGCCGACTGTGCCGGGAGTATCATTTGTGCCGGGAGTATCATTTTGGCCGGGCGGAAAGTCGACCAAGAGGCCGGAATTGGCCGCGTCCATTTGTCCGGCCTTGGTGTTCAGATGATGGACCTTGATGTAGTCGAACATCTGCCGGTTCATCAGGATGTCGAAGATGGCGTAATGCCCCTGCTGGTCGATCAACGGGCCGGTCTTGAACGGCTCATTGAAGCTCTCCTCGATCATCTTCACGATCATTCTATGCGGGAACTGCTTGTCGAGCGCGCTGCATTCCACCGGCATCAACCTCTCGCGCTCTGCCTTGTCGGTCGGCCATGTCGGCGGCGGCAGGTTGGGCGGCAGCATGACGTCGAGCAGCTGCTTGAAATTGTCCACATCCTCCCATTGGGTCGGCGTGTCCGCCTGTGCCTGGTCGATGGAGGTGAGGTTGGTGCTCTTGGCGGGCCAATTCAGCGCGATGAAAGTGCGCCACGAATAAAAATCGAAGCCGCGCTGCAGGTTGTCCAACCCGACATCCTCCGGTCCAGCCGGATTTACGATTTCTTGACACGGTGGGTCCGGCAGAAGAATGGAGTCCCTGACCTTGCCGTCAATCGGAAGCAATCCCTCGGGGAGACCCGGGCCAGCCAGCTTGCCCTTGAAAGGGTCGGCTATGGGTTTACCACTGCCAGGGTCGGTTGCTATGGGTTTGCCATTGCATTTCATACCAACCGCATTGGCTTGAGCGGCGGTTGGCGCGCCAGCCGTTTGCGCCGGCGCCTGCGCTGGTAGTCCGGACAGCAAAATCAGGCCAACCGCAGTTGCGATGCCAACGGCAATTCGATGGCTTTTGTGCATGATCGTCACCCCATGCATGCGACTTGCACGAGTAATAGATTCTTGCAACCATGACTTGTCAATATGCATTCCTCGGATACGCAGAATGCCGCGCCGGTCAAATTTCGTATCGGCAACGGCGCAACGATTGTCGGCGATATAGGCCTTCGCTTCCGCACAAGGCGCGCGCTTGCTTTGAATATTTGTCGCCGGCCGTAGCCGACTCATGCGAAGTTTGCAGCGCTTTCTTCGGCAAACGGCCAGCCCGCTTCCAAGGCGCTGGATTACCTGATCGCCGGTCAGTCTTGGATCGGCCGCACGAGATGAATAATCCCAATTACTTGCGCTTCGATCGGGTTTTGCGGGCGGCATAGCGGGCGTCCCTGCCCGCTTTTTGTTCGGCTTGCAGGGCGAGCTCGCGCTGGGCGCGCTCGGCCTTGTCGCGCTCGGCCTGTAAAGCGGCGTCGCGTTCCGCCTTAAGCGCGCGCTCGGCATCTCGCGCTTTGGTTTCGGCTTTTTCGGCCTCGCGGACATTTCTGACGGCCCTGCGGTCGGCGGCGTCCGCCGTTCGCGCCGTCAGCCGCTCCGCGAGAGCCGGATCGGCGGCCTTGGCGAGAAACTTCTGCAGGGCTGCCTTCCTGGCCTTGGCGGCAGCCTCCTGCCGCTCGTGCAAATCCGGATTTTTAAAACCAGCCATCGCTCTCGACCTCGTTGGTCCCGCCGCACATCGGCAAGCTCAAGTACACCCAATACCCTTCAACGCACGCGCCAGCCAACCACTGTTGCTTCGATCGGGGTGCTTGTCGCCACGCTTTGCCAAACGCCGCCGTTCCATCGGCACAGGAACGGAATGACATAGGTGCCGACGTGATCCTCGCACAGGAGCTCAAAGGGCTGGTCCGCCGGCGGCACGCCGTCATGGGTGAAAGCGCCGATTCGCTCTTGCCGTGTCGCCATGCGATCTTGATGATCCGTGCCGTTGAGACTTCGATGCACCCATTTCGATGCAACCATTTCGATGCAACCATGTGGTGCTGCGACGGCATCGCAGGATGCATATATAACGCCCATCAAGGCGGAATCAACCAGCGAGCGCCCCATGGCATTCAAGCCGAACTACGGAAGAGATCGTGCCGAGCGCGCGCGGGCGGCACGCACGCGCAGCGAGGAAAAACAGCTCAAGAAGGACGAGAAGACCGCGCTACGCAAAGCCCGGCGCGCCGAATTGGATCCCGCACCGGATGAAACCAAACCGCCACCGGATGAAACGCAGAGCTGACGCGTCAACGACCCGGTACAACAGCGTTGGAGCTTTTTTGCAATGTCCACTTCCGCCCCAGCCGCCCCAGCGGCGACCCACACGGCCGCCGCGCCGCCGGCTGATCCGCGCAGCCCCCAGCGCGTGCGTCACGAGCCGCGCCGGCGCACGCTGACGATCGCGCAGATCGAAAAGATCGCCGCCCACATGATCCGCGTCACGCTGAGCGGCGATCTCCAAGGTTTCAAGAGCCTCGGCTTCGACGATCACATCAAGCTGTTCTTCCCCGACGGCACCACCAACGCCGAAGGCGCGCCCAACATGCTGGGGCGCGATTTCACGCCGCGCCATTATGATCCGATCAAGAATACGCTGGCCATCGACTTCGCCATTCACGACGCCGGGCCGGCGACGCGCTGGGCGGAGCAGGCGCAGCCGGGCCAGACACTGTCGATCGGCGGCCCGCGCGCCTCCTTCATCATCCCGACCACCTACGATTGGCATTTGCTGATCGCCGACGAGACCGGCTTACCGGCTATCGGGCGGCGGCTTGCCGAACTGCCGGCAGGGACGCGGGTCGTCGTTTTGGGCGAGGTCGACGGGCCTGCCGACGAGATCGCCTTCGAGACCAAAGCGAACGCCACCGTCACCTGGGCGCATCGCAACGGTGCCGCGGCCGGCGCAAGCGACGTATTGGCGAAGACACTGTCGACGCTCAAACTGCCGGCCGGCGATTTCTACGCCTGGGTCGCCTGCGAGTCGCTCACCGCCAAGGCGCTGCGCCGCCAACTGATCGACGACCACGGCGCCAATCCGAAATGGACCCGCGCCGCCGGCTATTGGCGCCGCGGCGTGGACGCCGTGCACGAGGTGCACGATGCGTAAGGGCCGCCCGGTTTCCCGAGCGGCCCTCGCGCGTTCGTTTGAGCGTTGCGGCAACGGCCGAACCGATCATCCCCAACGTATGGCGATGGCGCCGGCGATCGAGCGCGGCCGGGTGCGGACCCGGTTGCCGTCGTTGCCGGATTCGATGATCCACTCGCCGCCCTCTTGGCCGACGATCTTGCCGACGTGGTGCGACCACACGACGACCGCGCCGACGCCTGCCGGTCCGGCCTGTCCCCAATGCGCCCAGTTGCGCGCCAGATTGAATGCCGGGCCCGGATCGCCGGACACCAGCTGCCGCATCTCCCAACCGCACCACGCCGCCGGACGCCCGCCGATATGGGCACCGATTTGGCCGCCATAGGCGCCTCGTTGTGGATAGACTTGGTCCGAGTAGTTTTGGCTCGCGTAATTTCGACCGAAATCGCTTCGCGCATTCTCAGCAAACATGTTTTGCGCGCCGTAATCGCCACGTCTTGGATCACCACGTCCTGGATCACCACGTCCTGGCGGTGAATAATGCCGGACAAAATGCGCGGCATGATACCGATGATGGCGATAATGCTCGCGCGCTTGTGCCGATTGCGCAAACACCAACGTGGCCGCGACGGCGATCGAGATTGTCGTTAACTTCATGCGATGGACTCCTACTCGTTACACTTAGACGCCTCGCGCTGCCCTCATTCGCAAATGAAAACCCCGCCAAACCGTGAGGCGATGGCGGGGTCAAGCAACGCAAAGCGAGAGGCGTCTTAGCACTGATGGAGTCATTCACACGGCGCGGGATTGCATAACTCGACTACTGCTTATGGGACGCGCCCGCCAAATTTTGGCCCCTTTGATTCACCGCGAAAAATGCGGCGTGAGCGCCTTATTTGTTGGCGTGAGCGCCTTATTTGTTAATGTGCTGAGATGCAAAAATCCGCGCGTTTGTTGCGAGAAGTTCCGCCACGATGCGCGCAAAATCGGTTTTGCCAGCCTATAGACACGGGCATTCGGCTCGACTCCAATACGAGGCCCGGGCGAGGTCCCCTACGGCGAGGTCGACGCTTATCCCGGAAACACTGGTTTCGTCGCGGGAAAGGTTGGAACTCGGTCGGCTGCGTCGGGAATAGTCGCGCACGATTCCGGGCGGATTCTATCGGGAGGCGGTGATGCGGATTCATGAAGCCATTGTCGCGGTGCTCAAGGATGTCGGCGTCGATGTCATCTTCGGC
>Ga0208604_1000150_pt1 | contig 10586 bp, 11 predicted proteins | sample MicForSoSWNH22_M_FD_188009 | JGI IMG/M metagenome (GOLD analysis project Ga0208604, IMG submission 188009) | Forest soil microbial communities from Harvard Forest Long Term Ecological Research site in Petersham, Massachusetts, USA - MetaG HF016... | ecosystem: Environmental > Terrestrial > Soil... | reverse complement strand
GCTCCTTGCTTTGGGCTCCGACAAAGCGGGGGCGAGAACACCGGCCGCAAACGACATGCCACCGACGGGGCATAGAGATCCTCGCAGCAGCCCGCACGGATGCTTGCCAGCGTCGTGCTTAACCGCCGTAATTAGGGAAAAGTTCTTTTAACCGTTGGACCGTGTGCCGCCATTTCGGCGTCTTGGGTCTGCACACGGTATTCTGATTCCCGAATAGGCCAACCTCATCGAACGCCTTTTCAACTGGCACGGTCGCCAGCCACTCGACCGGGACAAAATATTCACTCCGCTTCGCATCGTCGGCAAGTTGGCGATGGAAGTTGCCCTTCACTACCTCCAGCACCGGCAACTCACCTTGTGGGGTTTTTACTTTAAATTCCGACGCGCGTTCCGACTTCCCGGTGACGCGGCCAACCCCCACGAAGCCATAGCCGGGTGCCTTCACCCAAACCCGGTCACCCGGGCTCAATAGGCCAAGCGTGTTGCTGTACCACTCGCCGCCGCCCGCCGAAATGAACCCATACTTGACGGCTTCTTCCCACGGGCGACCTTCCGGACTGTGCCCGAAGCAAGCATAGTATTCGCCATTCCATGGTTCACTCGAAGCCGTGGATGGAGTGGCGGCGTTGACTTGTGTCGCCACGGGATCCAGCAACCATGCCCGACTTATCAATTGATCCGCACCGTGCGTGAACACCTGAAAGAACAAAACATTTATCGGTATGTCATGGCCGCTTAGGTAGCTCACAATCCGTTCGGTCTTATCATCCAGCGACGAGGCCACAATGATAATTTGATGGCTTTGGTTCAAAGACTCTTCGTCAAGCGGTTGCCCAAATCTCTTTTGAAAATCACCCATGAAATCTTTTGCCGGCGCGAAACGGCTATACATCGCGACAACATCTTCAGCCTTTAGCTTTTCTACCCAACCAGCATAATCCAACGCTTGCGCCACCACCTCGCGCGGCGTGCGGTCGCGCTTTAGCTCGATCAAAACAAGGGAAGCGTCCGGCGCTATCGCCACAAGATCAACACGGCCGCCGTATCCGGTATTCTCTTGGCGGCCAATCAGCATCCATTCGTCGGAAAGAATGCGCGGCTCCGCAACGATCATCGTTTCAAGAAGCTGTTCGTTACTTAACGCCGACTCCACAAGCTGTTCGGGCGTCGCGGACACTTTCCAAATTGCGTGACGAATCGCCATTCCAAAGCCCCCACGCCTTCAGTCGATTGAATTCTGACCCTAGCGCAACCAGCAACGTATGCCTACCTCCGATGGTGACCGAATTGCCGCATTGCGGCGAGAATGATCCGTGACAAATCGAATTGCACCAATTTCAGTCTCAATTCTAGCGCGCCAGATCGCGCGCCCCTCAATGCGACCCGCTTTGCGGGCGGCCTTCGGCCGACATTGACCGCCGCTCCCGGCGCGCACGCATGAATGCGTCGGCTCCGCGGGGAATGCAGCCCGCGTCCCACCACGGGGAATGGGCAGGGGAGCGAGCAGCTCCTCGCATCCTATCCACACCGCCACGGTCTCCCCGGTTTCTATTGGCGCTACACTGCAAAGACCACGGCCGTATCACGGCGTGGCGACAGCCTCGGGTAGGTCACCGACAACACCCCATCATAGGTCGCTCGGTGAGCCGCGGTATTGCTCCACTCCACAAGTGAGCTTGACCGCACGACGGCAAACACGGGTTGCAGAGGCAACGCGAGTTTTCACCGGAGGCTGACGCGACGTTATGGAACCCGACATTATTATTCCCATTGCAACGACCGCCAGCGGTGCCGGCGTCGTATTCTCGCGCGAGGAACGCGAGCGCCACGTTTACATCGTGGGGAAATCCGGCAGCGGAAAATCGACCTTCCTCTTCAATCTCGCCATGGGCGATATTCTGGCCGGGGAAGGTGTCGCCGTGATCGATCCGCACGGCGACCTTGCGCTCGATATTCTCGACGCCATCCCACGCTCTCGCATCAATGACGTGTGCTACCTCGACGTAACCGACACGGAGCGGCCGGTCGGTTTCAACCCGGCGACACGCGTGGCGCCCGAGCGTCGAGCGCTTGCCGCTGCCGGCATCGTCTCCGCGTTCAAACACCTCTGGTCGGATTCGTGGGGACCGCGGCTGGAACATTTTCTCTTTCATGGGGTCGCCGCGCTCGTCTCGCGCGAGCACGCGAGCCTCATCGATCTGCCGCGCATCTACACCGACGACAATTTTCGGGATCGGCTGCTTCGCAGCGTGGAGGATCCCGAAACGCTGCGCTTCTGGCACGAGGAATTTCCGAGCTACACGAAAGCGTTTCGCTCGGAAGCGTTCGCACCGATCTTGAACAAGGCCGGGCAGTTCACCGCTTCGCCGCAGCTGCGCTTAATACTCGGCCAAGTCGCTCCACGCCTTGACCTCAAATTTACGATGGACAATCGGCGCATCCTGATCGCGAACCTCGCCAAGGGGGCGATAGGGGAGCAGGCATCGAACTTGCTCGGCTCGCTTCTCGTCTCGCACCTTCAGCTCGTCGCCATGGAGCGCGGCGGGCTCGCGCCGCACAAGCGCGTGCCGTTCTTTGTTCACGTGGACGAATTCCAGACCTTCAGCTCTGACGCATTCGCAACGCTCCTGTCGGAGGCGCGCAAGTTCGCAACCCACTTCGCGCTCGCGAACCAATACACCGACCAGCTTCCGCACACCGTACGTTCGGCCGTGATCGGAAATGCAGGCTCACTTGTCGTCTTCCGCGTCGGCAGCCGCGATGCCGAGTTGCTCGCGCCCGAGTTCCGGCCCATGGACGGCGGCGCTCTTGCGGACCAGGAGCCGTACACCGCGTGGCTGCGACGCGGCATAGGGCGCGATCGTATCTTCGCCGAGCCGAAACTGTATGAGCCGCTCGGCACGGCCGAGCTGATCCGCGAGCAGAGCCGGCAGCGGTTCGGCCGGCCGAGGCAAACGATCGAGGTACGACGGTAGGAATCAAACTTGGCTAATTGGAGAAGCGCCTGACGAGCTAGCTTTGCAGACTGCCATCATCGGCAATAGCTTGGACGAGCGCGACGATTGACCGCCGTATTTGCGCCTTCCTTATTCGCCTGAATGCCTGAGCCATTGCGACGCCAGTTTTTGTAGTAAGAAGGTCACTTACATATGCTGGCGTACGCGTCTTGCGATTAGTAGTCATCCCCGGCGCTTCCTCAAAAAAATAGAGGACCGACACTTCTAGGAGGTTTGCGAGACGTAGCAGGCGGCCCGCACTGATGCGATTGGACCCCTTTTCGTACTTTTGCACTTGTTGGAAGGTTAGGTCGAGTGCGTCGGCAACCGTACTCTGGCTCATCCCGAGCATCATACGGCGCATTCGCATGCGTTCTCCGACGTGCTTGTCGATCTGGTCCGGCCCCCTCCGCGCTGCGCCACCCCTTTTCGGCAGTGTAACCTCCCGCAATTATTCGGATTATTCGAGATCGCGATACAACTATGGGCAGGTTTACTGAATGGCCAATTCTGTGTCAGAGCATTGAAATTGCAGTATAATTTCTAGCTGCCTATGGGCGGCAAATTCATAAATCCATTTCGGCGTTCCCCAAAACCCGCAAAAACTCGGCATAAATTGCTTGCAACACTATTGGCCATAGTGTTGCACGGCCGAAAATCAAAAGCCGGCGCTGGTCGCGGTCCCAGCATCCAGATGACGCTGCATACGGCTGCGGGCGCGCGAAAGTATTTGAACGTCGCCGAACGGCAGCGTTTTGCGGCGGCAGCCGAAACGCTGCCTCCCGAGCCCCGCCTATTTTGCCTGTTGCTCATGTGGAGCGGATGCCGAATCTCCGAAGGACTTGCTATCACGCCACTTGCCATCGATCGGGAAGCCGGAACGGTCGCGTTCATTACCCTGAAACGCCGAAAGGGCTCAGTCGTTAGACAAATCCCAGTTCCGGCAGGTCTGATTGAGGACCTGACGACAATATTCGATTTGGCAAAGCGGGAGCGAGATGTGCACCTCCGCACCGTACGGTTATGGCGTTGGAGCCGCAGCAGCGCGTGGCGCTGGGTGAAAGAGGTGATGAAACGCGGGGCGATTTCTGGCTCTGCCGCCATGCCCAAGGGATTACGGCACACGTTCGGCGTTGCCGCCTTCCAGGCCGTCCCGCCGCACATCGTCCAGCGATGGCTCGGTCATGCCTCTCTGCGCACCACAGGAATATACGGCGACGTGAGCGGACGCGAAGAGCATCAATTTGCCGAGCGAATATGGAACAGCTGGTGATGTATCACTTGGCTTCGCCGAGGCATCGGCCGAGATCGCATCTTCGCCGAACCGCAGCTTTACGACTCACAGGGCACGGCCGCGCTTATCCGCGAGCAGAGCCGGCAGCGATTTGCGCGGTCGCGTGGAGACATTGAGCGCCAACGTCGACTTCCGGTATGAATGCCCACCAATTTATCGACATCTGTTCGTACCTCATCCGCAATTCCAGATCAGTCCGATAGGTGTATGGGTCCAGCACGGACCGAGGCTGCCGCCGTTGTAGCGTCCACGGGAAAATCCAAGATTGTCGAAATAGTACTGGCCGCCGTTATACCAGTATCTTGGAGCATACTCTAGTGTGTCGCCGATTGCTCCCTTCGGACCATAAACGGGAACCTTGTTGTTGGGTGGCTGATGATAGCCGGGCGGGAAGCCGTAGCCATGCCAGGTGTGGATGACCAAGGGCTTTCGGTGCACGGACGCGGCGAATGCAACGGCGGGCAGCGATAAAGAAACCGCGACCACGATCCCAAGCAGGATTTTTCGCTGCATCAAATTGCCGCTCGAAAATAGGCTTGCGGTCCTTGCCACTCTTCGTCCTCCATCGTGGGTTCACCACTTATCCCCATACCTACCGCTTTTATCGAGCCTATACAGGTCATAATTCCCATGTGAAGCCGTCAATTTTCTCAGCACTGCTTGCTGCAACATTACTCCTCGCACACGTTACTCACGCTAACACTGGCTTTGCTCCCATTGGCGATCCTGTAACAGATACACTCCAACTCTGGAATTCGATCCCTTCTTCGATTGGAACCGTGTAATCACCACCCGCTTATGCGTCTCTTCATTATTTTGTTGTTCTTGATGGTTCTTTTTTGGCTGGGTGAACTCTTGCTGACACTCCACCAAGCAGCGACCTGACGGTCCGCAGTGATCGTGGGAGCGTGAAGTAGCTGAGAAATCTTTCGTATGTTCTTGCGCCGGACACGAGCACGACCGCGGTCTTGACCGAACATGCCAGCTCGACTACCGCGGCAATGTCCACTCCGGAAAACTGATACCGCGCGGGCGGGTGATACCATTATCGGTATCTGAACTGTCGGCGCCATGTTGTAGTTGCCCTCATTTTTGTCGCCGCAGCGGCGCCGCTCCTTACCCACGCTCAAACGCAAACGCCTCTCTCTTGCGTCACTCTCTCGCGCACGATCTCTCAGGGAAGCCGTGGCACCGATGTAATCGCTCTCCAGCGATTCCTCTCCTATGCATACCAAAATTTCTATCCGAGCTACATCACCGGCTACTTCGGTCCGATCACGCAAGCGGCCGTGCAGCAATGGCAGGCGGAGCACGGAATCGTTTCCTCGGGGACGCCGTGGACGACTGGCTATGGAGCGGTGGGGCCTAGGACGCGGGCAGTCATAGCAGCGGCGTGCGGAACAACGCAAATAAACAGCTCGAACAATGCGCAATCATCTTCGAGCTCTAACACTGGAACGCTGACGAGTGCCAGGTCTGGTACGGGAGCCTTCGCCGCACCTGCAAACACGTCTCTTCCTCCTACCCCAACGAACTCAAACGCGGCGGCAAGTGAATGCCCCTCTCATGGGCTCCCCGAACCGACGGAATCTTGTCCAAATGGAATTTGGCACCCGCTCGATCAGCCGAATGGCTGCCAGTACGGCTGGCAATGCTCGACGCCGGCCACAGTTACTTTTCAATCAACCTCGCCGATCGTAACTACAGTCGCGCCGATCGTAACTATAGTCGCGCCGTCAACTCCAACGCCTGCCCCAACGCCGTCTCAAACACCGACTCCGACACTACCGCAGAGCGTGAACCCGCTTCAGGTCGCCGCTACGTTCACCGGCAGCCCGCAGCAGATGTTCGAACAAACGAGCGTCGGCAGCATGTGCTCTTCGCCCAACGACTATCTCGATTCGCCTCCGGACGCATGGTGGGATGCCAGCGGCGTACTTCACATGCTCGTCGGCTCCGAAGAACCCTATCCATTTACCGGTTCTTCTCTCGACTCCCTCCAACTGAATTGCAGCGACCTCCTCTTCAAAGAAGCTCTCAACCCGACCTACTCGGCCACAGATGATAAGCAGTGGTTGACAAGCGTCTATACGCCGGACGGCAGTACCTACTATGGACTTGTCCATAATGAGTGGCATGGGGACTGCACCGCACCTAGCCTATCTGGTAGTTGGGCGGGCGCCATCACGACTGCGCAATCGTCCGATGGCGGAGCGACATTCACGCAGCCTGCCGATTACCAGATTCGCGTTCCTCCGCCTTGGAGCACCTCATCATGGTGCACGCCCTCCGGCCCTGGCCCCTATATCGGCTCTTTCGGTCCGGCTTCCAATCTCATTTACCGAAACGGCTACTACTACATGTTTTTTGACAACATACCGACTGTGATTTTCGCCAACGCGGTAGCGATGCCGTCGTGGCCGGTTTTTCAATGCGTCGCGCGCTCTGCAACCCCTGCTGCCGGATCATCGTGGCAGGTATGGACGGGCACGGGGTGGTCAAACTCGCAAACCACCAACAACTGCGCACCTATCTTTAACAACCCCCAATACGACGGCGGATTCGATTTCACCATGACCGGCTCGGTGGTCTACAGCACGTACCTAAATGAGTACGTTGCCATTGTTACAGGAGTGTCGGCAAATTCCTCTGCAATCCGGCTCTCGCCTGATCTCATGAATTGGTCGGTGCCGATAACTCTGCCGACCATCCCTGACCAGCCCCCAGCACCGGGCGACATCGCGTACCTGTCGTTTCTCAGCAACTCGAACGATCCTTCGGTGAGCGGACGCAACTTCGAGACCATCGGGCAAGACGCGTGGCTCTATTACGTCGCGGATATCAACACGAATGACCAAGCGCCTCGCATCCTGATGCGCTTGCCGGTTCAGTTCACGATTACGGCAACCACGACCGCCTCCACAGCACCGAATTATGTGAACCTCGCTAACGCGTTCACGGCGCTCGAATCAGCGCTCAAGGCGCTTGTTGCACAATTCCGATAGTAGAGTTTCTTCGATCCGGAAGCGCGGCGTGTTTTGCACAGGCAAAACGCGCTGTAGTGTTTAAATCTTAAATTAAACTCTGACGCACGGCCGCCGGTCAACAGCCGGCCGCATAAATACCGCTGCCGACATAAATGGCATTGGTGCCGCTCGTGCATTGTCCGGCGCTGTTCCACACTGTGCAGCGCGTCGCGGGCACGTCGCTTTTCGGAAAATCGTTCAGATTTTCCGGCGTCCGCCAAAAGAGGATACAGTAATCATTCGGACCGCCCTGATTGACATAGAGATAGCCGGAATCGACGCCGAGCGAAAAGGGATCGGAAAGTTGACCGATATACGGCGCCATAATCTGCGTGAGCGTTCCAAGTGACGAGCCAGATCCGTTCTGTCCGCTGTATATCTGGTTGGGCGAATAAGTAGGGCTGTCGAAGCTCGTCCAACCCCCAGCAGTTGTCCCTGTGTATGGATAGTGGTTGTTGGTGTTGTAATATAATTCGAGCGCCAATTGAAAATCGCGCAGGTCCGCAATGCGCTTGGTGTCGCGAGCCTTGATGCGGGCGTTGTTCAAGGAGGCGAGGATGATGGAAGCCAGAAGGCCGATGATGGCGATGACGACCAACAGCTCGATGAGAGTGAACCCGCGTTCCGTGGAAGGTGCCTGCATATTTCACGGAGAAGAAGGCGAAAGTGGCGTGGTCCTCGGCGCACCCAGCGGCAAATCCTGTCCGCCGCGCGGCTGCGGCCAGTTGAGCCAGATGACGATAGCTACGGCGACAATGACCATGCCTATAAGGACGCGAACAGCGTGCGCAGCATCCTCTGCGACGCGGCAACGGATAAGAAAGGCCGTTATGCCGCTGCCCGCTTCTCGCTGTGCGCGCCGCGCAAGAGCGTCTTGTTGCTGCGCCTGCAAATATCGCGTCTTCATCGTGGAAAGCAATTCGGTCGCGTTTTCGGCCGGATCCAGATTCTCTTTTCTAAACGGCCGCATCCTGACATTGAAGCACGCGGGGCCAATGCGAGTCGTCTTTGTCCACAGTCTCGCGCTCAACCAGGTCTTTCGGGATCGTCGCTGACCAATCTGGCCTCACCTCGACCAGCACGAGAACCGTCATCATCGAAGCCAGCCCCTCAATCATTCCGACGGAGGATGCATCAACAACCGCCACGACCACCGCTCAATAGCCGACATACCGCGGGGAACGCCAAAACAAGAACATGGTTTATCGAGTGGTCCAGAGTCCTACTTTTATTCAGGGCTCTATGGTATGAAGGTCGATGACACTCGAATCCGATACCAAAAAGGAGCGCAAGGTCTCTGACCATGGTGCATACATCAAGGACCTTGTTGATATCATCAAAAACAAGCTATTGTTTTATTTTCCATTTTTTGGAGCATTTCTCGCGTTTCTTGTCGCGAAGAGCGACTACGTGCTGAATGCGAACTGGGCCATTAAAGCCCTCTGTGCCTCCTCGCTTCTTGCGGGAATTGCCTATGCTTACATCGTATCGGACGCTCTTTGGTTGCTGGAAAGAGTCAGACTTATTTTAACCCTTGAAAAGGTATCGGATGGCGCATTGTTTGCCTCTTCGACGGAGGAGCAAAAAACCGCAGTGATCGAGGCCTTGGGAAAATTTGGCCGGATATATTCATTTGAAGACAAGCTGTTTCGCAAAACAATGTACCTTCTTTGGCTAACCGCAGCATCCATTCTGTTCGATATCTATTTTGGTAAATTACTGAACAACGGAGTTGCGGCGCTAACGGCGTGGCTATACAGTCTTTAGCTTATGATCGGTTCATTTGTTTGTGGTAGTTTACCGCCAGAAAGGCGAACCCAAAGAAGAACGAAAAAACATTTATAAGGCCGGGACTCTTTATGAACCGATACTCCAAATTGTAATTTTTCCTTCCCAACATTAAGACGCCGCCGGAAACTACGAACAGTCCGCTGACCACACAAATCGCAAGAAATATTAGGGCGCCAATAGATAATAACTTCAGCCAACCACTCCCAGCAAAGAAGTTATTCACCTTCGCCATCGATTGCTGCCGCGGCAAGAATTCTTAGCTCGTCTTCATTTGGCATACTCAAAATCCAAGCGTTCATTGTGCTGGCCGGAACCCTAGCGCGCCGAGCGCGAACAAAAAAGAGCCCCGCATCCGCAAGGCTCCCTCTTATCCCCGCATCTTCGCGGAGCCAAAGCTCTACGAGCCGCTCGGTACGGGCGAACTCATCCGCGAGCAGAGCCGACAACGGTTTGGGAGGCCGCGTCAAACGATCGAAGGCCGGGCGTAGGATTTTCTAGTCCCTCGCCTGCGCGCCGATCGGGTCTTTACACGCTAGACAGGCGATGCCCGACCGGGTGCTATCATTGTCCTATGGAGCATGACTTTCAGAAACACAACGCGACGCCACGTTTTCACTTGCTGATTTCTAATTGCCGCCAATCATGCAGCGAACTTAGGAGCAGCTCCGAAATCAATTGACGTATGCCCTCTGCAAACTCAGTGGGCAAGTTTCTTCCGCGCAGAAAATTTCTCTTAGGCATCACGTGGCTCGTTCTCGTCTTCGCGCTTTGGAATCTCGTCTGCGGCATTCATCGCGCGAATGCCGCGGCTGTTATCTTTCTGACCTCCGGCACCAGCTGGACGGTGCCGGGCGACTGGAACAACTCCAACAACACCGTTGAGGTCATCGGTGGGGGCGGCGGCGGCTCAGGTGGTGCGCCGAGCAGCAACGGGGGCACGGGCGGCGGCGGCGGCGCGTATTCTAATATATCAAACCTCTCTTTAACGCCGGGCACATCCGTTACCTACGCAGTCGGTGCGGCGGGGAGTGCCGGAGCTAGCAATGCCGATGGAGGTACGGGCGGGGACACGTATTTTTGCAACAACACGTCAAACTGCGCCTCCATTGCCGGAACGGCCGTCCAAGTGGGCGCGAAAGGTGGTGCGGGCGGCCAGCACACTGGCGCTGGTGGTGCGGGCGGCGCCAGTGCGAATGGTGTAGGAACGACCCAATTTTCCGGTGGCGGCGTGTTTGGTGGGACCGGCAGTCAAAGCGCTCCTTTTTGGAACGGCGGCGGCGGCGGGGGCGGCGCTGCGGGCCCCAATGGTACGGGATCTGGCGGAGGTAATTTGTTTGCAGCGTCAGCAGGCGCCGGTGGAGGCGGTGCCGACAACGGCACCGGCGGAACCAGTATAAATTCGACATCGAGCACCGGCGCCAATGGCGGGTTGGGCGGCAATGCTTCTGGAGGTGTGAGCGGCACCAACGGCAGCGGAAG
>Ga0208604_1000149_pt1 | contig 10615 bp, 10 predicted proteins | sample MicForSoSWNH22_M_FD_188009 | JGI IMG/M metagenome (GOLD analysis project Ga0208604, IMG submission 188009) | Forest soil microbial communities from Harvard Forest Long Term Ecological Research site in Petersham, Massachusetts, USA - MetaG HF016... | ecosystem: Environmental > Terrestrial > Soil... | reverse complement strand
TCGGGCCGTGCATTCAGCGTGAAGCATCCATCCGTCATGCTGGTCTCGAACATCCGCGAGGACGGCAAGCCGATCGGTGCGCTGCCCGATGGCGAAATGCATTTCCACACCGACCAGTGCCACCAGCCAACGCCCGCGAAAGCGACGATGCTCTACGCCATCGAGATCCCGAGCAAGGGCGGCAATACGTTGTTCGCCAACGCCTACACGGCGTACGAGACTTTGCCCGAGGACATCAGGCGGCGCATTGCCGGCCGGCGCGCGCTGAACGCTTACACTTCGGACACGATGCTGCGCTCCGCGAATTACGACGATGCCAAGTCGTCGTGCTGGCATCCCGTGGTGCGCACGCATCCGGCAACGGGACGCAAGGCGCTCTATGTCAACCGGCTGATGACGCGCGAAATCGAAGGCCTGCCGCACGAGGAGAGCGAAGCGATCCTGCAGAAGCTTTTCGATCACCAGGAGCAGCAAAAATTCGTCTACGAGCATGTCTGGCGCGTCGGCGACATCGTGATGTGGGACAACCGTTGCACGCTGCACGCCCGCAGCGATTTCTCCGCGGGCGAGCGGCGCTTGTTGCGGCGCGTGACCATCCTCGGCGAAAAGCCGGAGTAAGATAATTTCGTTGTGCGGAAACATCGGCGGAAGCCGTGAGCCGATTGCAAGTCACTCGAATTCCCGCACCTCGTCCTTCAAATCGCTCCAGATGCGCGAGTAGATGTCGCGGAATTCGGGCGCGATAGCGAGCTCGGCGGGCGGCGGCCGCTTGAGCTCGACGGGAATGATCGATTTCACCCGCCCCGGGCGGTTGGTGAAGACGACGACGATGTCGGAGAAGAAGATCGCCTCGTGCAAATCGTGGGTGACGAACAGCACGGTGCGCTTGTTGCGCTCCCACACCGAGAGAAACAGCGCCTGCAGCAACAGCCGGGTCTGGCTGTCGAGCGCGCCGAACGGCTCGTCCATCAAAAGAATATCCGGTTCGATGGCAAAGGTGCGGGCGAGCGCGCCGCCAGGCGAACTCCCACGCCTCGTCCTTCAGGTCGTGCCGATCAACGCACTGGCCGCGCTCGCGGCGTGATGTTCGCTTTGCTCCCAAAAGCGGACATCGAGCAGGCGTCGCCCGATGTCTGTTATGGGCCATTTTCGACCGAAGGGCGCTGCAATAAAATGTGCTCCGGACGCCGAAGCCGCAGTGCTCGGAGACCAGAAACCGGCCGCACATCATAGGATTGTTATGTATTTAATAACACTATAAGGTTGCTATGGATTTAATAATGTGAGAGCTTTCCTATACCAACGGCAGGAACCGCATCTGCACAGCCCGATCGAAGGGCGCGATTACGAGGTTTCGTCGCGCCAGCGGGAATCAGGGAGTGCTAGAGTGACGTTCGATCGAGCATTTTTCCTGAAGAATCTATTTCCGATTATCAACGTAATATTGTGCGGGGGGTTCTCAATCATCACGTTGGTCTACGCACCGGGCGATCCCGTCATGACCCGGCTCATTAGCGTTGTCGCTGCAATGATCGGGTTTTTATCGGCAGGCCAGATCGCGCGTTCTTCAGAGTTCGGAGAGGAGAAGAAAATCCTGGAGGGGGTGGGCGCGAAGATCGACAGGCTTCTGTATTTGAAAGGCGATCTGCACCTAGCGAAAAATCCGAAGGTGGGGGCTGGGGCCGATGAGTATTTGTTGGTGTGGGGAAGCTTCTCCGGCGCGTATCGGGCGTACAACCCGGCTTACAGAGTCGAACGAGCCGCCGGGATGGCTGAAAACCGCCAGAGGCTCTTCGAGCAAGTTTTTATCCCCCGCTACCAGCAGAAAGATGCCTGTGCTTACTATTTATTCATGACGAAGGATGGAGATGAAAATCTGCAGTACTTCAAGACTCTCATGCAGGACCTCGATGGTTACTGTAGGAGAAAAAAAGTTGAAATACCGGATCTCCAATCGAAAATTAAAGTTCGCAAATTGGGCCATAAGCCGGCCTTGAGCCACCCCGAGATGTACATCGGCACGCAGCACGAGAAGCCGACTGTGGTCTATGAGTTGCGAGAACCGCAAGCGGAGCACGGGAATCCCACTTATTACGGCGTCGTTTGCAACCCCTCTTTTTATGAAGTGTGCACGAAGGAATTCGATCGGGAATGGGAGGAAGCCGGCACGGGAGGAGACGTCGATATCTGGTCATGATCGCACGTCAGCGGACACGAAAGAAGATGCCGAATTTGAAGAAAATCGCGGTTTCGCCGCTGCGGGCGGACGAGAAGCAGATCATCCGTGCGTGGCCTCCGTATCGTCATCCATTTGAAGCGCTGGATTACGCGCTAAGAGACGGCGGCTGGCTGGATCATTACGGAAATGTTCTAGGCTGCATCACCCTGGGCGCTCACGTCGGAGGGGAGCTCGTGGGTTTCTCTCTCCTTGTTCCTCACGCTGCGGCGACCGCAGAGTTCTATGTTGCCGTGAAGGGGGACAGGTTGCACGAGGGTCTCGGCGCGCAAATCTGCATCGAAACCTTGAAGGAGGGATTTGTTCGTCACCCGATCAACAAGATTTTTCTCCGGGTTCGCACCAACCACGATGTCGGCATCAAGCTTTACGGAAGGCTTGGGTTCGCAATGGCGGGTCAAGTCTCGGAGGTGACGAACAATGTCATGACGGATTTCTACGTCATGGAGATGACGCGAGATCGCTTTAGCGAAATCTATGGAGAGCAAGGCGCTAGCCCCGTCCTATTCAGTGCGCCCAAAAGCGCGCATCACCAGTGAAATTCGTAAAGCCAAACTCGCGAAAGTCCAAGCCGCGACGCGGCTAATCTTGCGCGACACCTTGCGCCGAGCGGCGCGAATGCCGGCGCCTTCGGCCATCACTAGCCGGGTGGCGTATTTCTTGGAAGTCTTTTCAGGGTGCCCATCCGCCGTTAGTGCGGTGCACCGAATTGCAGGCCGGTGAAGACCGATCCGGGTCATTTTCGACCGATTCCACCCATCTGCGCCATGTCGGCTTATCCCCCGATTGCGACCGCAATAGCGACTTGCCGGGCTGTCGACGCCGAAGCTTTTGAAAGATTGGTGATATTGTAGAGAACGACACCGTGGGGAAACATCATGCGAGCAGCCGTTTTTTCATGCGCCGCCCTCGCCGCGGCTTCTCTCTGTGCACAGCTCTGTCCGGCGATCGCGCAGGACTATCCAACACGGCCGATCACCCTGATCGTGCCTTACCCGGCCGGCGGCGGCGTTGACACCATGGGCCGCCTCGTCGGTCAAAGGCTCTCCGCCGCGCTTGGCCAGCAGGTCGTTATCGAGAACCGCGGTGGCGCCGGCGGCATGATCGGCACCCGCGATGCCGCAAAGTCCGCGCCGGACGGCTACACCATCGTGATGCTGCTGACGGGCATCAGCCTTAGCCCCAATGCCGGCTATGACGTGGAGAAGGATTTCGCGCCGATCGGCACGGTCGCTTCGACGCCGGAGATCATTGAATCTCATCCGTCGTTTCCGGCGAGGTCGCTGGCCGGAGTGATCGACTTGGCGAAAGCGGCGCCCGGCAAATATTCCATCGGCACGCCGCCGGCGCCGACACTCAACTATTTCGCGGCGTTGCTGTTCAACTCGCTGGCCGGCGTCGACATCACCCTCGTCGCCTACAAAGGCACCGGACCGCTGACCACCGACCTCCTCGGCAACCATGTGCCGCTCGGCGTCAACACGATCCCGGCGTCGGTAAGCCAAGTCCAGGCCGGGCAATTGCGTGCGCTCGCGGTAACCTCTGCTGCCCGCTCGCCGGCACTTCCCGACGTGCCGACCTCGGCCGAGTCCGGGCTGCCCGGCTTCGAGGTCGTGCAGTATTACGGCCTGGCTGCACCGGCCGGCACGCCGCGCCCGATCGTCGAGCGGCTCAACAAGGAACTGCAGGTCATCTTGAAATCGGACGCGATGAAGCAGCGCCTGCTGGCCGAAGGCAGCGAACCGGCGCCTGGCACGCCGGAGGATTACGGCGCCAACATCCACCGCGAAGAGGGCAAGTGGGCGACGCTGGTGAAGAAGCTAGGAGTAAAGCTCGAGTAGGCTCAATGCCCGAGCCTGACTGTGCCTGGCACGCGTGACTAACTGTTACGGCCGCTGAGATCCTTGAGTGAGATCATTTTCAACGTGAAATGATCTCGCTTTAGGCCACTTTCTTGAATTCCTGCTGCCAGCGCCGCACCCGGCGTTCGTCGACATCGACGCCGAGGCCTGGCCGGTCCAGCACCATCATATGGCCGTTGTCGATACGCAACGGATCGGTGACGACATCTTCGGCAAGGCCAGGACTGGTCACGGTCAGGCCCCAGGCCAGGGACGGCACGACGGCGGCGAGATGCAGGGCCGCGGCCGAGGCGACGCTCGACTCGCCGGTCTTGCACGAGATGTTGAGATTCATGCCGAGCCGGTCGCACAGCCGGCTTGCCTCGAATACCGGTCGAACGCCGCCAAGCTTGATCGCCTTCAGGCTCACGCCAAGCGCTGCCTTGGCGGCGTGATGGCGTTCGATATCGTCCTGCGAATGAATACCCTCGTCGGCGCCGATCGGCGCGCGGCTCGCCGCGGCGACCCGCGCCATGCCGGCAAGATCGTGGGCGTGCACTGGTTGCTCGAAAAAGCCTAAGCCGCAATCGGCCACCGCACGCACGTAGCGGACGCCTTCATCGGCGTTAAAACCCTGATTGGCGTCGGCGGAAATGAGGCAGTCCTTGCCCAGCACGCGGCAAATGTCCCGCGTGCGCGCGGCGTCGGCTTCCGGCGCAGCGACGCCGACTTTGATCTTGTAGATGACATAGCCGGCGTTGCGACGCTCCTGCGCCTCGCGCAAATCGGCCGCCGCATCGTCGGAGCCAATGACCGCAAGCAACGGAATCCGGTCGCGGCGCTTGCCGCCGAAGAGCGCGTGCAGCGGCAACCCCTTGGCGCGGCCGACCAAATCGTGCAGTGCGATCTCGATGGCAGCCTTGGCGCCGCTATTGCCGTACATCTGCGCGTCCATCGCCGCCGCCGCGCCGGCAATGTCGTCGGCCGGGCGCTTGAGCAGGCCGGGCGCCATATGGAGCACCGCCGCCATCATGCTGGCGACGGTCTCGCCGGTCATGGTCGGCGCCGCGGCGGCTTCGCCCCAGCCAACGACACCGTCGTCGGTTTCGATGCGCACCAGAATATTGTCGGCGCGGGTGACGGTTTCGCCGGCCATCTTCACCGGCTTTTTCATCGGCAGGCTGATCGCGATGGGCTCGATGGTTTTGATCCGCACGCTGTTCCTCGATCCTCAATTTCTGCATATTCGACCGCCAACAGTCTTTATGGCGCTAGGGCGGGCCGTGTCTCACTTTGATAATCCCGGTTCAGTGCTCTGAAGGAGCCTACTTGCGGCGCTCCCTGTTTCGATCATAACCGTACATCATTGTGTCGTAGACCGAAGCTCCGACAAAGCCGAGAAAGAGGCCGATTGGATAGAACCAGAGCGCATCAGTAGTCCCTCCAGGAGAAAGAAATTTGAAAAAACCAGTACCGAGCCACCAACTGCGATCGCGACAGATGAGTATAGGGCAGTTAGATTCACTTCCTTTACATCGAGCATATACCACGCGATCAATATCCCAATGAGAAGCCCGAGACATAATGACCCGCTTGCGACGATCCATTCCATTAGGTTCTCCCATTGGAGTGGCCACTGGTACTAGGGTATTTCACGGTCAGATCTATACCAAGTTTTTGCCTTCTTTACCTACGTGGTCCGAATTTTACCGGTTGCACGCGGTTTGGTGTCGAGGCCGCAATCGACTAAACTCCCCACAGCCGGAAACTCTTGCAGGCGCTTTGCAAAGTTACTTGAACTGGCCGTGTTCGTTGCGCATGGAAAGCCCCTTCCATGTCTGTCGTGTTCTATGGTGAGCCGAATCCGGGAGTACCCATTATGCGAGCAAAATTCCTGATCCCCGCCGCCGCCGCCGTCGCCACCACCGCCGCGCTGCTGTCGCTCGCCGCCCCGGTGTCCGCCCAAACCCCGGCGCCGGCCGCGCCGCAGACGCCTGCCGGACTGTGGCAGGCGGTCGACGACGACACCAAGCAGCCGACCGGCTGGTTTTTGATCACCAATCACGACGGCGTCTATTCGGGCATCATCGCCAAAATGTTCCTCAAGCCCGGCGAAGACCCCAATGCGGTGTGCAGCGAATGCAAGGACGACCGCCAAAACCACACCTGGCTCGGGCTCGAGATCATCCGCGGCATGAAGCAGGATCCGGAGAAGCCGGAAAAATATGTCGACGGCACCATCCTCGATCCGCGCGACGGCAAGGTCTACAAGGCCAACATGACGGTGACGCCCGACGGCCAGACTCTTGTGGTGCGCGGCTATATCGGCATTTCGCTGTTGGGCAAGAACCAATATTGGACGCGCTTGCCGGATTCGGCCATGACCATGATCGATCCGTCGGTGAATCCGAATCCCGCGGTCGCCGCACCTAGTCCCGCCACCAAGCCGGCGCCGGCGCGCAAGCCACAAGCCGTCGCGCCCGGCGCGGCGCCTGCGCCTGCGCCCAAATAGCGCGACGCAGCATCAGGGCGGCAATAGCTCTATACGATCGCCTCATCCGGCGGCGCTCACGGGCCAGTTCAGCCATTCGCAAAGGCCGCGGCCCATGATCCAAGCTTTGTCCTCCTCGCCAAGCCAGGCAAGTTCTTCGGTAAACAGAGTGATCATCTGCCGATAAGGGTGACGCACCCGCGAAATATCGGATCCCCAGAATATTCGTTTCGGCCCGAAGGCGTCGAACACCTGGCGCAGATAGCCGTGCAGGATGGGAAACGGATAAGGCTCGCTGGAATAGTCGGTGACCGCGCTCGCCTTCACCGCAATGTTCGGATGCTTGGCCAAGGCGAGCAGCCCGGGCAAATGGGCAAAGGCTTCGTGATCGAGCCTGGGCCGAACCAGGCCCAGATGGTCGATGATAAGCCGCAGACTAGGATAGCGCGCCGCAATGGCATCGATCAGCGGCAGCGAATGCGGCGGATGCACCATCAAGGGAACCTCCGCAGCGGCAGCGGCGGGCCAGAGCCAGTCGGCGGCACCACCGGTCAGAAGTTTCTGCTGCTTTTCCGTATGGAAGGTGAACCGCAGGCCGAGCATACCGTCGGTGCGCGTCAGCGGCAGGAATTCCTCGCGGCTCGCGGGCGCTTCAAGCGATATGCGGCCCATGACGGCGAACCGCTCGGGATAGCGATGAGCCGCCGCCAGCACGACGTCGTTCCTGTCGCCCTCCCACGAGGGAGGCACCAGGATGGCGCGCGCCACGCCGGCCGCATCCATTTTTTCCAGAAGGACCTCGGCGGTGAGCGGCGTGGGCTGGTGCGCCCGCGCCGCCTCACCCGGCGGCCAGGGACGCTCGGGCGTGTCCGCGGCCCAGATATGCACCTGGGAATCGACGATCATCATGGTCAACCTCTTGTCCTGAAAAGGTGCCCGCGGCAACGGGCGCCGATAGATAGCAAGGCGGCGATCAATCCAACCTCACGCCGGCGCGTTCAATGACCGGACCCCAGAAATCGGACTGCCGCTTGATCTCCGCGGACAGGGCGCCGGGGTTGGAGACCACTATCTCGACCCCGATCTCCTCGAACTGTTTGCGCGCCTCAGGCGTCGCCAAGGCTTTTGCCAGCGCCGCGTTGAGGCGATCGATGATCGGCTCCGGCGTGCCCAGCGGGGCGAACAAGGCGTACCAATTGTACGTCTCGTAGCCCGGCAGGCCCGCCTCGGCGGCAGTCGGCACGTCAGGCAGCAACGCCAGGCGATGATCGGCGTTCACACACAAAGCGCGCAGCTCGCCGGAACGGATATGCGACAGAACCGCGGGAGCGCTGGCCACCACGAAATCAATGCGGCCCGCGAAGAGGTCCACCATCGCCGGCCCTTCGCCTTTATAAGGAACGTGAACCACCTGAGTGCCGGACATGAAACCAAACAGCTCGCCGCTCAGATGCATGATGGCGCCGAGGCCCGACGATCCATAATGGTACTTGCCTGGATCGGCCTTCAGGAGCGCGATGAATTCCTGCAAATTCCGCGCGGGCAGATTGGCGTTGATGACAAGGAGCTGGACCGCGGTGCCGATCTGGGAAATCGGCGCGAACCTCTCGAGCACGTCAAGCTTGACCTGCGTGTAGAGAAACTTGTTGAGCACCGCCGAGGAAATCGTGTGCATCACCAACGTATAACCGTCCGGCGTGGCACGCGCGGCAAAATCGGTGCCGATCGTGCCGCCGGCACCGGCGCGATTGTCGATGAAAATCTGCTGGCCGAGTTGATCGGACAGGTATTTCGCGGTGATACGAGCGACCACGTCCGCGGCCCCGCCAGCCGGATACGGAACAATGACGCGGATGGGGAGCGTCGGATAGTCCGCCGCCAGCGACGAAGTCGCGCGGACGGCGCCGAGGCCTGCCAAGGCGAGGGCTGCGGCGCCGGATCGCTTCAGGAAGTCCCGCCGCTGCATTTCGACATTTGTTGCGCCGACCGTGCTGGATGGCTTCACGTCACACGTCCCGAAGATTGTTTATCGATATCGGCAGATCTTGGCGCTCGACGCGCTTTACGACCGATGTGATTTTGGCATTGCAGGGAGCGGCAATGCCAATCTGCGCGCCTTTGTCGACGATATGGCCGTTGATGAATTCGATTTCGGTGCGGCGCCCCTTGAGCATGTCCTGGCCCATGGAGGGACGCTGCAGCTTGCCGCGCCCGCCGCCGGCCGATTCCTCGATGAGGATGGCATCGATCTCCTTGAGCGCGGCGGCGTCGCCGTCCCCCGCCAGAACCAGCTTCGCAGGATCGAGCTTGCCGATCTTTTCGAGCTCATAGCCCAGCGCCTGGCCGATCCGCACCGCTTCGCCGCCGATCTTGATGGTGAAATGACGGATGTCCTCGTGCTGATCGATTTCGCGGCCCGCAAGGCCGGTGGCCGCCGCCACGCCATTCCTCATGGCGTTGTGACAAAGCTTCGACCAGCGCTCACCCCAAAGATTCGTCGTCACCTTGCTGCCGTCCACCACGCTCAGCAATTCGGCGACGCGCTTGGCGCGCTCGGTGGCGATGCCGTGGACCTCGCCGACGCGGAATACCGTATGCGACGCTGCGCCTTTGGGCGCCTGGCGGCGGACTTTGCCCGGCTCGAACAGCTCAACGGAAATGCGCGACGCGATGCACCCCAGCGTGCGGCCCCACCCCACGATATCGGCGATGCGCTCTTCATTGATGCAGTTCTGCAGCGAAACCACATAGCCGCCGGGCGCGAGATAAGACTTGATGAGCTGGGTCGCCCATTCGGTGTCGTAGGACTTCATGCACATGAAGGCGATATCCACCGGCGCCTGCTTCGCCAGCGACGCCACTTCGTGCATGTGCATGGTCTTCGGATGGCAAACCTGCCGCTCTTCCTCGGTCATCCCGGAGAGCTCGATACCGTTCTTGCGAATGGCCTCGACATTGTCGTGCCAGAAGTCGATCAGCGTCACGTCGTGGCCATGCAGCGCAAGATGTCCGCCCACATAGCCGCCGACTGCACCGCCGCCGAGCATGACGATACGCTCACGCATTATTTCCTCCCCCGCTTTTGTTTGTAATTGGTGTTGCTTGTTTGTGACGATTCTACCGAGCGGATACACTGAAAGTCGGAACGAGCAGTTGGTTTTCGCAAGATAAGATCAAGGAATTTGAGCACGTCTGCTATCCTCGGCTTCGCGAATCTCATTGGCCTTGAGAAGCACAGAGGCGACCTTGGCCGCCGGAATGACCACAATTCCCGTCTCGTCGGCAAACATGATGTCACCCGGATTCACCTGAACGGGGCCAAGCATCACAGGCTCGTTGATCGAGGCTGTCTTGAGATCCCATTTGCTCGTCACCGGCGTCATGCCGCGCACGAAAGTTGGGAAACCGGAGGTCCGGATCTCCGGCCCGTCGCGCGTAGCCCCGTCGATGATGGCGCCGGCCACGCCATTGTGCTCGCAGGCGTAGCCGTGAAACTCGCCCCAGGTGGCCGTATCCAGTCTGCCGCCATTGTCCACCACCACGACGTCGCCCTTCTGCGCGATCTTGCGCGAGAGCTCCTGATGGCGGGTCAGCCTGGTCTCGCGGGCATCGTCGGCATTCTTCGGCATCTGGCGAAGCGTCACTGCCGGTCCAACGATCTTCGATCCGTGCGGTGCCAGCATCAGAAAGCCGGTGATCACCGAGCGGCGCAGGTTCAGTGCCTCCATCGCGTCGCTGATCTGGCCGCTCGACATGGCTTCCAGATCGGCACGCTCCTGGTCCGTCAACGGCATCTTTGGGCCCTCGGAAGTTTCCTACAGGAACGCTAGACGCGGATAATATTGTTGGCAAGATTGTTGGCAAAACTCGCGGGCAGCTGACTTGAAAGCGTGAGTTTCCGACGCGTGTCATTGGTTGACTGTATTGCTTACAATCGCGACAGAGGCCGGTTATACGCGAACAGTGAAGTGAGGAACCCCATCATGGTTCATGCGGCGCTGCGGCGTGCAACTGGTAAATTTTCGGGCCTGGAGTTTCAAAACCGTG
>Ga0208604_1000148_pt1 | contig 10662 bp, 8 predicted proteins | sample MicForSoSWNH22_M_FD_188009 | JGI IMG/M metagenome (GOLD analysis project Ga0208604, IMG submission 188009) | Forest soil microbial communities from Harvard Forest Long Term Ecological Research site in Petersham, Massachusetts, USA - MetaG HF016... | ecosystem: Environmental > Terrestrial > Soil >... | reverse complement strand
AAGCCAGCCGTGAAATCCGAGAATGGTTTTGGCGATGTCGCGATCGGCCGGCCACGGCGACTGGAACTCCCAAAAACCCAGAACCGGCAAGGCGTGGCCGCGCTTGAGTTGGACGATGATGCCGAGAAACGGCACCACCAGCAGCAGCGCGTAGAGTGCAAAGTGACTGAGCTTGGCGGCCCAGACCACAAGCCGGCCGAACGGCGTCGGCTCCGGCGGCGGCGGCGGATTGGCGATGCGCCAGGCAAGCCGCGCGATGAGCAAGACAACGACGCTTTGGCCTAACGTCATGTGAATGAAGAGACCGATGGCTTGAGCATTGCCTTTCGGCAGATCGTCACCGAACTGACCGAGCAGGAAGCCGCAAATCACGAAAATAGCGGTGAGCCAGTGCAGAATTTGCGGAACTGCGCCGTAGCGCGTTGTCGTGTTGGCCATCTGCATTCTTCGAAACCCTTGCCGCCCGCGCACGGCGGCCGCACGCTGTTTGGAACTGCACTTATGCGAGTTCAGCCGATCGCTCTGTCGATCTGTTCGAGGACGGCTTCAATAGCAGACTCGACATTGCGGTCAAATATTCCCAGCACCTTGTAGTCATGCGCTTTGAGCCAGTCGCGCTTGTTCGCGCGGGATTTTGCCGCGGCCGCGCTTTCGTCGGCCGGCACCAGATCGATCACCAGCCGCAACGGGAACGACACGAAGTCGCAGATGTGCTGGCCGACCGGCGTCTGCCGCTTGAAACCGCGGCCGGCGAAGCGGCGGTCGTTGACGAGTGCTTGCCACAGCATGCGCTCGGCCTCGGTTGGATTGCGGCGTAAGAGCCGCGCCAGCCCACGCACCGGGCCGCGCTCCTTCGGCAGGCGGCCGGGACCGTGCTCGGCCAAGAGCGCGCGCAGCATTTCGGCCTCTTCGCCATCGAGCACGCCGCCGCGCGCCGGACCCTTGCGGCCTTCGGCGATCGACATGATGACGCCGTGCAAAGTCTGAATGTCCTGCTGCGTCGGCTGCATGCGGGTGAAAATGTTGCGCAGATTGATCTGCATGGTCTCGCGTTTGTCGGGCGGGCGGAAAAACTCGACTTTCTCCAATTCGCGCTCGAGCGACGCGAAGAACGCGAGCAGTTGTTGCTTCGGCGCGGTTGGCGACTTTTGCGGCATGGCGAACGGCAGTGCTTCGCCGCTCGCAAGCTTGAACCATTCGTAGGCCACGATCACCACCGCCTGCGCCAGGTTGAGCGAGGCGAAGGCCGGATTGACCGGCAAGGTGACGATACGGTCGGCCAGCGCCACTTCGTCGTTTTCCAGCCCATTGCGCTCGCGGCCGAACAGGATCGCGACGGTTTCGCCTGCCGCAACGCGCGGCGCCAGCAGCGCCGCCGCTTCCACCGGACCGACGACCGGCTTGGCCTGGTCATGGGCGCGCGCGGTGGTGGCCAGCACGAACACGCAGTCGGCGATTGCCGCTTCGAGCGTGTCGAAAAGTTCTGCGCCATCGAGGACGCGGTCGGCGCCGGCCGCCATCATGCGCGCCTTGTCGTTGGGCCAGGCTTGCCGCGGCCGCACCAGCCGCAACCGAGACAGCCCGAAATTCGCCATGGCACGGGCCGCGGCCCCGATGTTCTCGCCAAGCTGCGGCTCGACCAGGATCACCACCGGACCAGGGCCTTCGCGCCAACGCTTGGTCTTGTCGGTTCCTGCCCCGGGCATTGCTCCTCCGCGAGCGGTATAGCCAATGGCCTGCAAAAAAGGCAGCGCATTGCGCTCAATGTCGGCTTTCTCCGCCGCCCCACGGATGCTATAGGGCGCGCGTCGAACTCCCGTCAGTCGAATTCCCTGTTGGCGATGTCCGCGCCGAGAACAATCCATTTGAGGGCGAAACCACGCGCCCGCCAATGTTCAGTTTCCGGTCGGCCCAAACAAGCACGGCGACCAAAGGTGTAAGCATGCCAGATCTCGAAATCATGTGGACAAAGGTCGACGAAGCCCCGGCGCTCGCGACCTATTCGCTCCTGCCGATCGTCGAAGCCTTCGTGGGCGCGGCGGGTGTGTCCGTGACGATGAAGGACATCTCGCTGGCCGGTCGCATCCTCGCCAATGTCCCTGACAAGCTCACACCTGCGCAACGGGTCAACGACGAACTCACCGAACTCGGCGAGCTTACGTTGAGGCCCGAAGCCAACATCATCAAGCTGCCCAACATCTCCGCCTCGATCCCGCAGCTCAGGGCCGCGATCAAGGAACTGCAAGGCAAGGGCTACGCCGTTCCCGACTATCCGGACAATCCTACGACGGAAGCCGAAAAGGATATCAAGTCCCGCTACGCCAAGGTGTTCGGCAGCGTCGTCAACCCGGTCTTGCGCGAAGGCAATTCCGACCGCCGCGCGGCCGGCGCGGTCAAGCAATACGCCCGCAACAATCCGCACAAGATGGGCGCCTGGAGTTCTAACTCCAAATCGCATGTCGCGTACATGTCGGGCGGCGATTACTACGGCTCGGAAATCGCGACCACCGTCGCGTCGGCGACCAACGCCCGCATCGAACTTGTTGGCGCTGATGGCGCCGTCACGGTGCTGAAGGCGAAGACGCCGCTTGCGGCCGGCGAGATCATCGACGCGGCGGTGATGAGCCGCAAGGCGCTGCGCGCCTTCTTTGCCGAAGAGATCGAAGTCGCAAAGAAGGAAGGCGTGCTGTTCTCACTGCAGGTCAAGGCGACCATGATGAAGATCGCCGACCCAATCGTGTTCGGCCATGCCGTTTCCGTCTTCTTCGCCGATGTGATCGAGAAGCACGCCGCCACGCTGAAGCGTCTCGGCGTCAATCTCAACAACGGCTTCGGCGATCTCTTGACCAAGATCGAATCGCTGCCGGCGGCCGAAAAAGCAGCGATCAAGGCCGATATCGCTGCCGAATACGCCAAACGACCTGGCCTCGCCATGGTCAATTCCGACAAGGGGATCACTGGCCTCGACGTCCCCAGCGACGTGATCATCGACGCTTCGATGCCGGCGATGATCCGCGAATCCGGCCGCATGTGGGGCGCCGACGGCAAGCTGCACGACGCCATCGCCGCGATCCCGGACCGCAGCTACGCGACGATGTATCAGGCGGCCATCGAGGACTGTAAGGCCCACGGCGCGTTCGATCCCAAGACCATGGGCTCGGTTCCAAACGTCGGGTTGATGGCGCAGCAGGCCGAGGAATACGGCTCGCACGACAAGACGTTCGAAGTTCCCACGAACGGAACGGTCCGCGTCGTCGCCGATGACGGCAAGGTGCTGCTGGAGCGTCCGGTCGAGACCGGCGACATCTTCCGCATGTGCGAGGTCAAGGACGCGCCGATCCAGGACTGGGTCAAGCTCGGCGTGCGCCGCGCGCGCCTCACCGGCGCTCCGGCGGTGTTCTGGCTCGACTCAAAGCGCGCGCACGACGCTCAGGTGATCGCCAAAGTCGAGAAGTACCTGAAGGATCAAGACACCGCGGGGCTCGACATCCGCATTCTGCCGCCGGTCGAAGCGATCAAGTTTTCACTCGAGCGCATCCGCAAGGGGCAGGACACGATCTCCGTCACCGGCAACGTGCTGCGTGACTATCTGACCGACCTGTTTCCGATCATGGAGCTCGGCACCTCGGCCAAGATGCTGTCGATCGTTCCGCTGTTGGCGGGCGGCGGTCTTTTCGAGACCGGCGCCGGCGGCTCGGCGCCCAAGCACGTGCAGCAATTCCAGGAAGAGGGCTATCTGCGCTGGGATTCGCTCGGCGAGTTCCTCGCGCTCGGCGCGTCGCTCGAATATCTGGCGCAGACCTACAAGAACGCCAAAGCGCAGGTTCTCGCCGAGACGCTCGACACGGCCATCGGCAAGATCCTCGAATTCGACCGCTCGCCTGCGCGCAAGGTCGGCGAAATCGACAATCGCGGCAGCCATTTCTACCTCGCTTTGTACTGGGCTCAGGCGCTGGCCGCACAGACCAAGGACGCGCAGTTGCAAGCCCGCTTCAAACCGCTGGCCGAGACGCTCGCCAAGAACGAGGCCAAGATCAATGGCGAACTGATCGGCGCGCAAGGCAAACCGGTCGACATCGGCGGTTACTACCTGCCCGATTCCGCCAAGGCGTCGGCTGCGTTGCGGCCGAGTGCCACGCTGAACGCCGCGATTGCCGCGCTCTGACGCCGAACCCGCAACCGACCGCGCCCCAACGGGATCAAATCTCTATGGCGAAAATCAAGGTCACCAACCCCGTCGTCGAGATGGACGGCGACGAGATGACCCGGATCATCTGGAAGGAGATCAAGGACAAGCTGATCTACCCCTATCTCGACATCGATCTGATGTATTTCGATCTCGGCATTCAGAAGCGCGACGAGACCCGCGATCAGATCACCATCGATGCCGCGGAAGCGACCAAGAAGGTCGGGGTCGCGGTGAAATGCGCCACCATCACGCCGGACGAGGCCCGCGTGAAGGAATTCAACCTGCACGACATGTACCGCTCGCCAAACGGCACCATCCGCGACATTTTGGGCGGCGTCATCTTTCGCGAGCCGATCATCTGCAAGAACGTGCCGCGCCTCGTTCCGGGCTGGACCCAGCCGATCATCATCGGTCGCCACGCCTATGGCGATCAATACCGCGCCACCGATTTCAAGGTGCCGGGCAAGGGCAAACTTTACCTGACCTTCGTCGGCGATGACGGTAACGAGATCAAGCGCGAGGTGTTCCAGTTCCCGGGCTCCGGCGTCGCCATGGCGATGTACAATCTCGACGACTCGATCCGCGATTTCGCCCGCGCCTCGATGAATTTCGCCTACAACCGCGGCTATCCGCTTTATCTGTCGACCAAGAACACCATCGTCAAAGTCTATGACGGCCGCTTCAAGGATATCTTCCAGGACATTTTCGACAAGGAGTTCAAAGAAAAATTCGCCGAGAAGAAGATCACCTACGAGCACCGCCTGATCGACGACATGGTGGCTTCGGCGCTAAAATGGTCGGGCGGCTATGTCTGGGCGTGCAAGAACTACGACGGCGACGTGCAGTCCGACACCGTGGCGCAGGGCTACGGCTCGCTCGGCCTGATGACCTCGGTGCTCACCACTCCCGATGGAAAAGTGGTCGAGGCCGAGGCCGCTCACGGCACGGTGACGCGGCATTACCGCGAGTACCAGAAGGGTCGCGAAACCTCGACCAATTCCATCGCCTCGATCTTCGCCTGGACCCGCGGGCTCGCCCACCGCGCCAAGCTCGACAACAGTCCGGAACTGGCGAAATTCTCAGCCACCCTGGAAAAGGTCACCGTCGGCACGGTGGAGTCCGGTTTCATGACCAAGGACCTCGCGCTCCTGATCGGTCCCGATCAGAAGTGGCTCACGACTACCGGCTTCCTCGACAAGGTGGACGCCAACCTCAAAGCCGCGATGGCGTAAATCGAGGTGCGGCGAAATTCCGCCCCCGATTGGCGATCGGCGCGCCAAGGCATATCTTGCCGCTATGGTATGGTCGAACATGGCAACACCGAACGCCAAGCTGAGCATTTTGGGTATCGTCGCCATCGCCGCGCCGGTGTTTGCGATTCTCGGCGCGGCAATGTGGTTTGCGGCGCGCACTTGGATTTCGCTCGGCGGTCAGCCGATGCCGCCGGCCGGCTATATTGCCATGACGCTCGGCATCGTGTTTTCGGTCGTGATCGGATGCGGCTTGATGGCGCTGGTGTTCTATTCGAGCCGCCACGGCTACGACGAGCCACCCCATTCCGACCGCGAATGAGCGGCCATTGACGTTAGAGAGGACCCCGATGACCAAAACCATTCGCCTGCAAAGCGACAGCAACGCCCACGACCGGCCGTGGCGGGTCGCCGTCGAGCAGGGCTTTTTTGCCGCCGAGGGACTGAACGTCGAATATCACGAGGACAATCCGAAGGGCGCCGCTGGCCGGGTCGAGGATTTCTCGAAGCGCTGGAAGGAATCGCAGCTGCAGAAGGGCGCGCTCGAAGTCTATCCGGTGTGCGAATGGGGCGCGATCGAGCGGGTGCAGGCGCTCGGCGGCGGCAAGATCATCGGGCTCGACACCACGGTGCGCACCGGCGCGCTGATGGTGGCCAAGGATTCCAAGATTCAATCGCCGGCCGAATTGCGCAACGTGCCGATCGCCGTGACCTGGCACGCCGGCACCTTCTATGCCGCGATCGAAGTATTGGAAGCGGCCGGCGTGCCGTTCGACGCGATCACGCTGGTGCACGCCAACGACCGGCTCGAAGCGCTGCTGAACGGCACCACGGCCGCCGCCGCCCTGATGGAACCGCTGGTGAGCCGCGCGCTTGCCGCCGGCGCCCGCAAGATCGCCGACCTGCGCTGGCGCGGCGGCATCGTCGCCGGCAACGACGTCGACGAGGAAACGGCCGCAAAACTGCGCCGCGCGCTCAACCGCGCCATCGCCTGGCTGCGCGAGAACGAAGACCGCTCGCGGCAGGAGGTCTTACGCGATTTGACGCCGGAGCAGCGCGCGCAAGGCCTGATGCCGGAACTGGTCGGCGTCAAGACCTACCGCGCCGAAGAGTTCAAGGAGAAAGTCGACTGGATGCTCGACCGCGGCTTCCTCAAAGACGCGCCCGACTATGCCGAGGTGGTGCGCAGCAAATAGCGCCGCATCCGCCCGGCGTTGAAAACGCGATCATAAATTCTCTATAAATTTCCGGCGCGACCCCACCTGCCGTTAACGATTGCGGCTGCTATCGATTACGAAAATTTGTTCGCCTTTGCGTGCCGCGCGGGGCGCCGATACCGGAAAATGATGGCCGCCAAGGCGGCGGCGGCCTAATGTGCGGCCAAGGGTAGACCTGATGTTTTTGGACGACGCTCAAGGGTGCGAATAAATCTCATGCTCGCGGCGCTGCGGCGCGAAATGCGCGGCATTGCCATTGCGCTGTTGCTGGTCGCGGCGACGACCGCGGTGGCGCTGTTTTTACGCCACTACGTCGGCATCCTGCGCGGCGCCGTGCTCTATCTCGTGCCGGTGATGCTGGCCGGCTATCAGGTCGGCGTCATTCCGGCGCTGGTGGCCGCCATCGCCGGCGTGCTGATTTCGGGGTACCTCTATTTCTCGCAGTTTTACAGCTTCCGGGTCGCTTCGCCGCAGGAGGCGCTCAATCTCTTGCTGTTCATGATCGTCGCCGTGGTGGTCTCGCATCTGTCCAGCCAGGCCAAGAAGCACATCCTCATTGCCCGGAAGCGCGAACGCGAGATGAGCGATCTCTACGCGTTCTCGCGCCGGCTTGCCATGGCACCGAGCGCGGCGGAGATTTTCGTCGCCATCCAGGAGCATCTCGCCAATCTGGTGCAGCGCAAGGTGGTGCTGCTCGGCGTCGCCGACGCCGGCACCGCCGACGACGTGCCGGAGACGGTGCGCGCCGCGGTCACCCGCGTCGAGCATGACGAGGGGCTCGAGCGTACCGTCACCGACAGCACCGGCAATGTCTGGCTGATCCGCCGCGTCTCGCCGAAGACGCCCGATTTCGGCCTGGTCGCGGTCGATCTCGGCAATGTCTCGGGCCAACCGCTCTTCGACATGCGCCAGCGCATCGACGACGCGCTGGCCGACGCCGCGGCCACGCTGGAGCGGCTCGACGTCGCGCGCGCGCTCAACGAGGCCAAGATGCGGTCCGAGACCGAGCTGTTGCGCGAGGCGTTGATCGGCTCGGTGTCGCACGAATTGCGCACGCCGCTGGCCTCGATCCTCGGCGCCGCCACCATCCTGCACAACGCGCCGGCGCTGGCCGGCGACCCGCGGCTGCAGGCTTTGGCCGCCGTGGTGCGCGACGAAGCCGAGCGCCTCAATATCGACATCCAGAACCTGCTCGATGCCACCACCATCAGCCGCCAGCAGGTGCGGCCGAAATTGCAATGGGTCGAGCCGGTCGACATCGTCAATGCCGCGTTCGAGCACCGCCGCAGGCGCTTGAGCGGCTATCCGGTGACGTTCGACCTCAATTCCAACCTGCCCATCGTCCATGTCGATCCGGCCCAGGTCGAGCAGGCGCTGGTGCAGATCATCGACAATGCCGCGAAATATTCGCCGGCCGGCTCGCCGATCCGCGTCGCCGCCCACCCCAACGGCCAGACCGTGATGCTCTCGGTCCACGACAGCGGCTCGGGGCTCACGCCAGAGGAAAAGCGCCAGGTCGGCGGCCGCTTCTTCCGCGGGCCGCGCCATAAGGTGACCACGTCCGGCTCAGGGCTTGGACTGTGGATCGCCAATGCCTTCGTCACCGCCAACGGCGGCAAGGTGGAGGTCGAAAGCGACGGCGCCGACCGCGGCACCACGGTCACCATCCATTTGCCGCTGTCGCCCGAGGCCGAACAATTGGAGACGACCGTCGATGAGTGAAACGCCCGCCTCCGTCCTCGTCGTCGACGACGAGATCCAGATCCGCCGCTTCCTGCGCACCGGTTTTGAGCTCGACGGCTTCACGGTGCATGAGGCCGAAACCGGCGCCGAAGCGCTGCGCGCGGCGACGCTGCAGCCCTCCGACCTGGTGATCCTCGATCTCGGCCTGCCGGACATGGACGGCGCCGACGTGCTGGAGCGATTGCGGTCGTGGTCGAGCGTGCCGCTGATCGTGCTGTCGGTGCGCGGCGGCGAAAGCGAGAAAGTGCGGCTCTTGGAGCTCGGTGCCGACGACTACGTGGTCAAGCCGTTCGGCATGGCGGAGCTGTTGGCGCGGGCGCATTCGGCGATGCGCCGCCAGCTGCGCGCCTCGCGCGGCGAGCCGGTGATGAAGTTCGGGCCGCTGTCGATCGATTTCGCCGCCCGCGCCGTGTTCATCGACGACCGGCGCGTGACGCTGACGCCGAAGGAATATCGGCTGTTGCAGATCCTGGCCCAGCACTCCGGCAACGTGGTCACCCACCAGTTCCTGCTGCGCGAGGTCTGGGGCAACGAGCACATCGACGACACCCATTACCTGCGCATTTTCGTCCGCAAGCTGCGGCGCAAGATCGAGGCCGATCCGACCCAGCCGAGCATCCTCCTCACCGAGCTCGGCGTCGGCTACCGGCTGGTTTCGGCCGACGGGCCGGCCGCGGCCCAACCGGCTGCCGCCGGCGCGCAATAAGCCCGCGCTCGCGCTGCCTCCGGACGGCCGGTCAGTGTGGCGAGAGCGCCACAATGCCGCAAATTGGGCCTAAGAATTAAAACGAGCTGAATCTCTTATCTTGCTGTAATATATAGCGTTTTCCGAGCGCAGGCGCGTTTGTGGCCGGCATTAAAGCATTTTTGTGATGCCCATCAACCCGATTGGAACCTTTGTTCGTTAGAACGACTTTGCGTTTCGCAGCGACAAAGTAAATGCGGGGTGAGAACCAAGCTTTGCGTGCCTCATCGATCGCTTCGCGATCGCCAGTAAAAGCGGGCTTACCGCGCTAAAGACTGAACAGGACAGGGATGGCTGCTATGACCAACTTCAAGAGCTTCGGCCGGGGCGCCCTTTTCGCACTCGTGGCCGCCTCCGCCACCGTTGCCACCACCTCAAGCTACGCCGTCCCGGGCTATGATGGCCTGTGGAGCGTGTCGATCGTCACCGAGAAAGGCGCCTGCGACCGCGGCTATCGCTATCCGATCCGCATTTCCAACGGCGTGCTGGCCAATGCCGGCGACGTCGCCGTGAATATCGCCGGCAAGGTCATGCCGACGGGCGCCGTCACCGTGTCGGTCAGCGCCGCCGGCAAGAACGCCAACGGCACCGGCCGGCTCTCCGGCAACCTCGGCGAAGGCTCCTGGAGCGGCGGCGACTGCTCGGGCACCTGGACCGCGGAACGCCGTTCCTAATTGCTTTTCGAGGGTGCATGATCTTTTCGGAAAACCGGTAGCCACTTTTCCGGATCATGCACTAGCAGCTGTCTGATAAAGCAAATCCCGGGCGCGGCCGCGCCCGGGATTTACTTTTTGACCGAGGCCCTTTTTGGCTGAGGCCAACAGGTTTTGGGCCAATGGGTTTTGGGCCAATGGGTTTTGGCGGAAAAAGTTAGGGCGGGGGCCAGAAAGCCTGAACTCATACATCAAGGCCTACGCATTACGCGGCGACCCCCGTCCCTGCCCGCCCTCGCATGGAGGACGGGCTATGCGGATGCAAAACGAATGCTGGCTTGGCGAACGCCGGAGCGAAACCGCGCTCAGCCTTCGGCCGCTTCGTCGTCGTCCTTGGCGGCCTCGCCTTGCTCGCCGGCGAGAATCTTCTCGGCGATGATGCCGGAATTCTGCCGGATCGCCGCTTCGATTCTTGCCGCGATGTCGGGATTGGCCTTGAGGAAGCTTTTGCCATTCTCGCGGCCCTGGCCGATGCGCTGGCTGTCATAGGAGAACCAGGCGCCGGATTTTTCGACGACGCCGGCCTTGACGCCGAGATCGATCAATTCGCCGTTCTTGGAGATGCCCTCGCCATACATGATGTCGAACTCGACCTGCTTGAACGGCGGCGCCAGCTTGTTCTTGACCACCTTTACGCGCGTCTGGTTGCCGACCACCTCGTCGCGCTCCTTGATGGCGCCGATGCGGCGGATGTCGAGGCGGACCGAGGCGTAGAATTTCAGCGCGTGGCCGCCGGTGGTGGTTTCCGGCGAGCCGTACATGACGCCAATCTTCATGCGGATCTGGTTGATGAAGATCACCATGG
>Ga0208604_1000147_pt1 | contig 10693 bp, 10 predicted proteins | sample MicForSoSWNH22_M_FD_188009 | JGI IMG/M metagenome (GOLD analysis project Ga0208604, IMG submission 188009) | Forest soil microbial communities from Harvard Forest Long Term Ecological Research site in Petersham, Massachusetts, USA - MetaG HF016... | ecosystem: Environmental > Terrestrial > Soil... | reverse complement strand
CCAGCGGTATTCAATCGCTACATTGTGACCTTCGGAGAAGCCTTCTTCGCTCAAGCCTTGACGGAACGCCGTCACCCAGGATGCGCCAGTCTCGAGCGCGCCCGAATACAGATATCCGATCACCGGCATTGCGCCCTGTTGCGCGCGCACCGCGCGCGGCTCGAGCAAAGCCGCAGCGGCACCGCCAGCAACCGCAAGGAATTCCCGCCGCCTCATAGCCTCCTCCGGCCCGAGGCGACATCGTAATGGTTCAAACCAGTCTACTGGAAGAGGGGAAATCTCCTAATGTCCGCTTTAGGTCAACAACTGCCTCGCCGACCATAGAGCCGCGCGGCAGTTTAATCCCTCATAACGGACACGCAGGCGGATGGTCGGCATGTCCGAGATGGGCCATGAACGGCCTCCCGCTCTGCACAAAAACCGAGAGCCTTTTCGGCGTCGGCCCAGCATGATGTCGGTCGCAGACCTGCCGATTGGAGCGTGATATTCTTCCCCCTTCGCAGTGGGCACGATGCCAGTAGGAAAAGGGCAAATGGCAGTCGGCATCGGAAGGCGGAAATTTATAGCCGCACTCGGCGGCACGGCTTTCGCGTGGCCGTTGGCGGCCCGTGCGCAGCAAGGACGCAGAGTTGCACGGATTGGGTTTCTTGGTCTGCTTCCTATTTCTGGTTCGGCATCCCGAATTGAGGCATTTCGGGCTGGCTTGCGTGATTTGGGCTATGTTGAAGGCAACGACTTTGTCATCGAGTACCGATGGGCCGAACAACCTAACGAGCTGCCAAAGCTCGCAGCCGAATTGGTTGACATGAATGTCGATGTTATCTTTGCGCCTTCCTCAATTCAGGTAGAACCCGCCCGACAGGCGACCAAAACGATTCCTATTGTGTTCGCAGCCCATGCCGATCCGGTCGGGCTCGGACACGTTGCAAGTCTGGCACGGCCCGGCGGCAACGTTACTGGCCTATCCATGATGCTCACGGATCTGACGGCCAAGCAGCTAGAAATAGCGAAGGAAGCCATGCCGCATGTGACGCGTGTTGGCGTGCTCTGGAATCCCCCGACGCCGTCCCACGCGCTTGCCTTGGAGGCGCTTAAAGCCGCTGGAAAAAAGCTTGGAGTTGAGCTTCAGATGCTTCCAGTAAGCACTGTTGAAGAGTTTAATCCGGCTTTCGCGACGATGACTGAAGGACGTGTCGATTGCTTCCTCGCGGTCCCGTCGGCATTCGCATACTCGCACCGCGTACAGCTTGCCGATCTGGCGCTCAAACACCGACTTGGGGGAATATTTCAGCAGAAGGAGAGTGTGGAGGCAGGCGGTCTCATGAGCTACGGCGCCGATACGCTCGATCTATATCGACGAGCAGCGTCCTACGTCGATCGCATCTTGAAGGGCGCCAAGCCCGCCGATCTGCCGGTCGAGCAGCCAACCAAGTTCGAGCTAGTTATCAACCTCAAGACCGCAAAGGCACTCGACTTTTCGATCCCGGAATCATTCCTAGTGCGCGCCGACGACGTAATCGAATAGACCTTTCGCAATGCAGTAATTGATGTTCTCAAAATGACGCTTTGGGTCAGGAACGTCGTTTTGGCCACATTGAGCCGATGTCCGTTCTTCCCCCGTTAGCGACCGCAATAGCGACCCGCCAGGCGGCCGCTAAGTGCCAATCAGCGACATGGTGAGATGCAGGCGTTCGTGGCCTAACCGCCGACGACGGCCGACAAATGTTCGACAAGCCATTCGCCTGCGGGGCCTAGCCGATGGTCGGCGAGGTAGGCGCCGCACATCACGAGTTGGGCAACTCGCGAGTCGAACTCCATGGGTTGAATGACCTTTAGTCGTCCTTGCGCGACATCGTTTTGGACCAGATGAGAGGGCATGTTGCCCCAGCCAAGACCCGCCAGCAGCATCGCGTGCTTCGCACCGAGATCCGCCAGGCGCCACGTGCGGTTCGACAACACGCCGTAGTCGCGTCCTGCGGTCAGCGACGAGCGATCGGTGAGCACAAGCTGAACATGCTGCTGCAGCGTGTGCGGATCGATCGGGCCTTCGAGCGCCGCCAGCGGATGATCGGGCGCCGTCACCGGGATGAGATCGACGGTCACCAACGGGAAGCGTTTCAGGAGCGCCATGTCGCTGAAATAAAGCGGCAGCAATCCAATCATGCAGGTGCCGTCGAGGACCAGTTCGGCGGCGGCGCCGAGCGACTGCACGTAGATACGCGGCGTGACCGTTGGAAACTTTGCAGTGAAAGCGCGTAACGCTTCCACGACCGCGCGCAGTGGGAACATGGAATCGAGCACGATCGTCAGCTCTGCTTCCAATCCGCTGGCCAGACTTCGCGCCGTATCGCGAAAAGCATTTGTCTCCTCGGCGATCCGGCGCGCCCGCGGCAGCAGCGCTCGCCCCGCTTCCGTCAGCGCAGGCCGATAGGCGGTGCGGTCGAACAACGCAATCCCGACCTGGGCCTCAAGCTTCTGGATTCCGTACGTCACCGCCGACTGGGCGCGGTTCAGCTGTTTCGCGGCCTTCGAGAAGCTTCCGGTGTCGGCGACCGCGAGGAATATCCGAATTTGGTCCAGGGTCAGGGAGTCGATCATAATCAGATAAATAGATCATCTTTATCGAAACTTCATCTCTTTTTTTGATAATCCGTATCTCCTAGGTGTTGTGCGAAACCAGTTGCATAGGAGCCTCAAATGCCCACCCTGCTCGCTATCGAGGTCAGTCCTCGCCATGGGTTCTCCACGTCCCGAAGGCTCACCGCGCATTTCATCGACGCGTGGAAAGCCGCGCACCCCGGCTCTGCTGTCGTCGTCCGCGATCTGATGAAGACGCCCCCGCCGTTCGTCGATCATGCCTGGATCGGCGGTGCCTTCACGCCGCGTGAGCAGCATTCGCCGGAAAACGCCGCCGCCATAAAGATCTCGGATGAGCTCGTCGCCGAGATCAAGGCAGCCGACGAGATCATAATCGGCACGCCGATGTTCAATTTCTCTATCCCGGCGGTCCTCAAGGCCTATATCGACCAGATCGTTCGGGTCGGCGTGACGGTGTCGCCGAATAATGTCGGCTTGCTCACTGGCAAGAAAGCGACCGTTATCCTGGCAAGCGGCGGTGACTTCAGCCCGGGTTCGCCCGTAGAGAAATACAATCAGGCCAGCGGCTATCTTCGCCAGGTCCTGGCCTGGATTGGGATCAAGGACGTCGAATTCATCCTGGCCGGGCGCGCGCGTGCCGGCGCCACGGGTGAAACGGCAGTCGAGGAGTTCGGCGCCGCCGTCAGGTCGGCCGCGGTTGCCGCAGTTGCCGCGCCAGCCATCGCCGCGTGACGGCTCGCCTGCGCCGTCTCGGAGAGGAGCACCATCATGCGCATCGGCTTCAGAGGCGCTGAAACTTTGACCGAGACTTTCGGGCGTCATGCACCATGACGTTTACACTTTACAACGCACCGCAATCGACCTGCAGCCAGTGCGTACGCTTCGTGCTCAACGCCAAGACTATTCCGTTCGACGAGATCAAGTTCGACCTGCTCGCCGGCGATCAACTCAAGCCGGGTTATCTCGCATTGAATCCGAATGGCGTGGTACCCACCCTCGATCATGACGGCGCGATCATCATCGATTCTTCCGTCATTATCGAATATCTCGACGAAATTGCGCCCGAGCCGGTGAAATTCACGCCGGAGAATCCCGTGTTACGGGCCAAGATGCGGGCGCTGATGCATTTCATCGATGAGATGCCGGCGGCTGCGGTGCGGGTGCCGACGTTCAATCTCGCCTTTCTGCCGCGTTTTGCAGCAATGAGCGAGGACGCGTTCAGGGCCTTCGCCGAGTCGAAGCCGCTGCGGCGCGAATTCATGCTGGCAATGGGCCGGACGGGCTTTCCGCGGAAGGACATGGATGAAGCGCTGGCACGGCTGCGCCGCACTTACGAGCGCATGGATTCCGAAATTGCCAAGAGTGGTGGACCATGGCTTCTCGGTGCCGATCTTTCATTAGCCGACGTCATGCTCATGCCGGCGATCGTTCGCATGGCGGATCTCGGCCGTGCCGGCGACTGGCGCGATCTGCCGCGCGTCGAACGCTGGTACGAGGCAATCGCCGCCCATTCGGCCTTCGCCCCGACCTATTATCCGGGGTCGCTTCTGACCGAGCGCTTTCCGCATTTGCGCGAGACTGGCCTCTCGAGACCGGTCACTCAAGACTTGCCTCTTTAAGGCTTGCCGCTTTCGTAGGAGCACAGCATGGAAAAGATAACCGCTAAACTTGGCGCAGTGCTTTACGTGTGTTGGGGACTCCTGCATTTCACCGCAGCCTATGGCGTTTACAGGTTGGCGCAGAACTCGCCGGCAACCATGGCTCAAGGGCGCCTGATGCAGACGGCGTTTTATTTGGCGGCGTTTGCTGCGACGGCGATCGTGCTCGCAATCACGCTGAATTGGCGCAACGACCGGCTTGGCTTCTGGTTGAACGGGGTCATGGTCGGCGTCGCCGACATTCCTTTCATTCTGTTTGTCTTGATCCCCGGATACGCGCCGTGGTGGCCGGGCCTGCTTGGTCCGGTGCTTTGGATTGCGGCCTTTTCAGTCACAAGCCTCGCCCGGATGGACGCTACAAAGTCTGTTGCGACGGGGTCTGGGAGTGCTGCCCATCTAAACTGATTTTCCGCTGCCGATGTTCGCTTTGGGTCATTTTCGGGCACTTGACCGGATGTCGGCTGACGGTACTGACGCCGCGATCCCGAATACGCTTTTGGCGAACTGCGGATAGACCTCGGCCAATTGCGGGGCGATGATGTTGCGCATCAGCTCGAGCGTCTCCGGCGTCGGCGCCGGCGTGGTCGGCACCTCCGCCGGCCGGTCGAAATCGAAGCCGGTGTTCTCGATGACCTCCGCGACACTGTGGCCGGGATGAACGCTGGCGAGGCGGAAACGGCGGCGGGTGCGATCGAAATCGAACAGGCACCGGTTGGTGATGAGCGCGACCGGACCGCCGGGGCGGAAGACGTTGTCGGGGCTGCCGCCCGGCGCGCTGATGAAATCGACTTTCGGTACCAAGGTGCGGCGCGAATGCTCGAGGCGGAACAGGATCACCTTCGGTACCACGTAATACAGATACGCCGAGCCGAACGAGCCGGGAAAGCGCGCTTTCGGCCTGTCATAGTCGCCGACGCTGACCAGATTGATGTTGCCCTCGCCGTCGATCTGGCCGCCGGAGAGAAAGAACACGTCGATGCGGCCCTGGCCGGCGCAGTCGAACAATTCGCGGGCGCCGTCGGTGAAGAAGGTGTGGGCGCGGCTGCCGAGCAGCGAGACGTAAGGTTTTCCGCCGCCGCGCTCGCGCGCCAGCAGCGCCGCGGTTGCCGGGATCGGCGAGGAGGCGCCGACCGCGACATGGCGTACGTCGCCGATCAGCCGGCAGATCACGTCGGCGAGCAATTCCTCGTCGCGGAACTCCTTGTCCGTCATGGCCGGGCTTGTCCCGGCCATCCACGCCTTTGCGCCTCAAGCAAAGACGTGGATGCCCGGCACAAGGCCGGGCATGACGATAACGAGGTCCAATCAGGCCGCACGCTTTTCATGAACATAGCGATCAAGGTATTGCGCAAAACCTTCGGGCGTGGCGGCGAGCCGGGCATATTCGATCATATGCGCGGCGTCGATGCCGTAATGATCGGGCAGCGGCAGCGGCCAGGCGCCGCGCGGCGCGACCGCAACCGCCTCGACATAGAAGCCAGGCAGCGTGCCGGCGGCGAGAACGGGATCGCTCAACAGATCACCGTCGTAAATTTTCTCCACGGTGACAATCGTCTTCTGCGCGGCGTGCGCCATGGCGAAGAACTCGCGCTGGATGCCGACAAACACATTGCCGGCACTGTCGGCCATCGGCGCATGAAACAGCACCACGTCGGGCTTGAGCGCCGGCAACAGCACGATCGGATCGTTATTGCCGAATGGATTGTCGAGAACTTTCCAGTCCGGCCGGTGCGCCAGCACGTCGGAACCGATCAGCCCGCGCAGCGGCATGAACGGCACGCCCTTTTCGGCGGCTTGAAACTGCGCATGCAGCGCCGGGCAAGTGGCGTCCATCATGCGGAGCGAGCCGGCAAGGATCGCCGCGGTGAAGCGCGGCGCCGGGCCGAATTCGCCGAGGCTCACCGCGGAGGTCTCCAGCGTCTCGACACAGCCGGCGCCGATCAACAGATCCGCCTGCAAGGTCGAGGTCGGCAGCGCCACCAGATGGAGCCGTTTGACGCCGCGCCGGATCAGCGCCCGCGTTGCCGCCATGGCCGCGCCCGAGGTCTCGCGCGGCACCGCGAGCATGCAGCCGTCGGTAATCGGCTCGATTAGGTCATCGAGCGTGCGGGCGATGATGGCCATGGGGCTATTTTACTCCGAATTCCCGCTCGCGGCTCCCTCTCCCCGCGTGCGGGGAGAGGGTGGGGTGAGGGGGCCTCTCCGCCGGGCTCAGAGGTCTGCAGCGCATCGCTCCACGTACAAAGCTCAGAATCGCGGAGAGGCCCCCTCACCCTCGTTTGCTCCGCTCATTCGACCTCTCCCCGCACGCGGGGAGAGGTGATTTTTCTCTACGACAGCGCCGATTTGACGTTGCCGGGCGAGAACGGCACCCGGCGGATGCGCACGCCGGTGGCGTCGAAGATGGCGTTGGCGATGGCCGCCGCGACCGGCCGGCTCGACGGTTCGCCGGCGCCCGAGGGCGCGATCTCCGGATGGTTGATCAGCACAACGTCGACCTGTTCGGGCGTCTCGGTGATATCGAGGATCGGATAGGTCAGCCAATCGACGCTGGTCACGGTCTTGTGGTCGAATTTCACCTCTTCCCACAAGGTGCGGCTGATGCCTTGCACCACGTTGCCCTCGACCGTCATGCGGATGCCGTCCGGATTGATGATCTGGCCGCAATCGTGGGCGACGGTGAACTTGCGCACCCAGATCTTGCCGCTGCGGCGGTCGATGTCGACCTCGGCCACCATGGCGACCCGCGTGCCGTTGCGCTGCGCGTAAGCCATGCCGCGGCCGGAGACCTTGTCGCCGGTCTGGTCCTTGCGCGGCGACGGCCTGGTCTGCCAGTTCGCCTTCTCCGCCGCCGCCTTGATGACGGCGATGTCGCGCGCATCCTTGACATAGCGCAGGCGGAATTCGACCGCGTCGACGTTGAGCGCCGCGGCCACTTCGTCCATGAACGATTCGCTGGCGAAGTGGATTTGCGGCCCAACCGGATCGCGCAGATGCGATGAGCGCAGCGGCGAGGCGCGGTCGAGCAGCGGCGGGATCGTCTCCCAAGCGGTGCGCTTGTTGTCGAATTTGTAGGACTCCGCCGGCACGCCGAAACCGTCGCCGGACTTCAGCGCGACGCCGAGCGTCTGCCCCGCCAAGGTGTCGAATGGCTTGCTGCCGTTGGTATCGACATCGACGCGGGAGAAGCCTTTGCTGACGAAGTCATAGGCGATGACATTGCCCTGGGCGTCGATCGCGGCGCGCGCGTGATGGGTCGAGGCCGGACCCTTTGGATCCCAGCCGGTGCCTTGGTTGCGCATATATTGCACGCGCACCGGCTTGCCGACGGCTTTGGCGAGCACCGCGGCGTCCATCGCGGCGTCGTCGGCATCGTTGCGGCCGTAGGAGCCCGGCCCCGGCGTCCAGATGACGTGAACGGCGTCCGGGGGCATTTCCAGAATAGCGGCGAGGCCGGCGCGCACGAAATGCGATTTCTGCGTGCCGCTCCAGCAGGTGACTTTGCCGTCTTTGATCTCGACCAGGGCGCAGGCCGGCCCCATGCTGGAATGGGACTGGAACGGCCACTCGTATTCGGCCTCGATCACCCGCGCCGCCGACTTGAACGCCTCGTCGACATTGCCGGTTTCCGCGGGCTCCACCGAACGCTTGCGCGGCGCTGCCTTGCGGATGTGATCGTAGAGCGCCGCCTGATCGGGGAACGGCGGAGCTGTGTCCGACCAAACGACCTTGAGCTGCTGCGACGCCTTGATGGCGTCCCATTCCTTGTCGGCGACGACGCCGAGGAAACCCTTGTCCCAGACCACTTTGGCGGTCGGGATATTTTTGATCGAGCTTTCGTCGACGCTCACCGGCACCGCGCCGGCGATCGCGGGACGGATCATGCGGGCATGGACCATGCCGGGCACTTTGACGTCCGTGCAGAAGTCTTCCTGGGCGAACACCTTTGGGGCGATGTCCTCGCGCTTGATCGGCTGGCCGACGATCTTGTAATCCTTGGGATCTTTTGGTTGCGCCTTACCCGGCGCGTACAGCGGATTGCCGTATTTGCCGTTCCAGTCGAGGTGGACGTTGAAGTAACGCCCGCCGATGAGTTCGGCGTAGCTCACCTTCTTCGCGGCGTCGCTTGCGGCATGCACAACACCGTCGGTGACCGTCAACTGGTCGGCGGCAACGTTGAGCTTGTCGGCCGCCATCGCGACCAGCACGCGCCGCGCTTCGGCCGCGGCCATGCGCATCTGCTTGCCGCCTTCCTGCAGGCCGGTCGAGCCGGATGCGCCGCCCTGATTGACGCTGGTCGCGGTGTCGCCCATGAACACCTTGACGGCCTTGAACGGCACGTCGAGCTCTTCGGCGACGATCTGCCCGACGGCGGTGAACAGTCCCTGCCCCATGTCCATCTTGCCGAAATAGGCGGCGACGGTGCCGTCGCCATTGACGGCGATGTACGAGGACAGCTGGTCGGGCGTCAGCGGTGGCTTGGCCGCGATCGCCATGGCGTCGTCGGCCGCATGCGCGAGCGTGGCCGGCGCACCAATCGAGATAACTAGCGCACCACCGGCCTTGAGAACGGCGCGGCGCGAAAAGATCGTGGATTTATCTTGTCTGGTCATGGCGCTCTCCCTCAACCCATCATCGCGGCGGCGCGCTTGACGGCGCGCAAGATGGCCATATGCGTGCCGCAGCGGCACTTCAGCCCGGTCAGCGCCTCGCGGATTTCGGCGTCGGTCGGTTTCTTCTTGTCGCGCAGGAATGCTGCGGCCGTCATGATCCAGCCGTTGATGCAATAGGCGCATTGCGGCACTTCTTCCTCGACGTAAGCGGTTTGCAGCGGATGCGGCTTGTCCGGCGTGCCGAGGCCGGCGAGCGTGACGATCTTGCCGTCGCCGACCGCCGAGACCGGCGTAATGCAGGAGCGGATCGGCTGACCGTCGAGATGCACGGTGCAAGCGCCGCACTGGGCAAGGCCGCAGCCGAAATGCGGATTGTTCAGGCCGAGATCGTTGCGCAGCGCGTAGAGCAGCGGCATGTCGTCGTCCGCCTCTACGGTGCTCGCCTTGCCATTGACGTTGAGGGAAAACTTTTGGGTCATAGCCCGGCGTCCTCCATATGCGCAGCGGCCGTTTTTATCGGGGGCCGGCCATGTCCCGGTTTAAGCCCATGCCGCTGCATCCGCTGGCGCGAAGGTTATTCCGAAATCTGCCACATGGGAACACGGTTCGGGGCGTGGAACTTCTGCGGCGAAAATCAACTCTTTGCCAGCGCCTGCACGGTTGCGAATAAAGCTCGCACCTCGCGCTCCGCAATATTCCGCGTGATAAACACCACGCGGCTGTCGCGGTTGCCATCCGGCCAGGATTCGAGCTCGACCGGCGGATGAGCGAGGTGCTGGACATATTGCACCACCACCGGGCCGCGGCAGCCGGCGACGTTGAGAATGCCCTTCACGCGCAACAGGTCGGCGCCGCGCAACCCGATCAAGGTCTCCATGGTGCGGGCGAAGGCGAGCCATTCGATCGGCGTTTGCCGCTCGATGACGAAACTCGAAATGCCGTCGCTGTGCGCGGCCTCGGCGACGAAGCCGGAGCGCGCGCCCGGGGCCGGCTCGACGACGCGCTGCGGATCGAGCGCGCCCTTGACCGCGATATCAATCGTTGCGCGCGGATTGAGCTTTTGCAGGCGTTCCGTCAGCCGCGCGACGGCGGCAGCATCGGCGAGATCGGTCTTCGAGATCACCAACCGGTCGGCGAGGATCGCCTGCTTGCGCGCCTCGGCGGCGCTGTCGAAAGCCGCTTCGCCATTGACCGCATCGACCACAGTCAGCACCAGGTCGATGTGAAATTCGCCGCCGAGCGCGCGATCGGTGGCGAAGGTTTGCAGGATCGGTCCTGGATCGGCGAGACCAGAGGTCTCGATCACGATGCGGCGGAACGGCGGCACCGCACCGTGCTCGCGGTCGAACACCAGACGGCGCAGCGCCGCTTGCAGGTCGGTGCGCGTGATGCAGCAGACGCAGCCGTTGCCGAGCAGCACGGTCTCCTCGGCGCTGTCGCGCACCAGCGCGTCGTCGATGCCGACGGCGCCGAACTCGTTGATGATGACGGCGGTGCCCTGGCCTTCCGGCGAAGCGAGAAAGCGCTGCAGCAACGTAGTCTTGCCGCTACCGAGGAAACCGGTGACGACGGTCACCGGAATTTTGGCGCCGCGCTCGCGCTTAAGCCGGCGCCCGAACAGGCCGGCCTCGCGCGAGGGGAAAAGGTCGAGCATGATTTAGACGAGTGGAGAGGCGTGCGACTCCCTCTCCCCGCTTGCGGGGAGAGGGTGGGGTGAGGGGGCCTCTCGGCTGGGCTGAGACTCGGAGCAAAGCCCTAGGCGCTCAGAATCGCGGAGAGGCCCCCTCATCCCGACCTTCTCCCCGCACGCGGGGAGAAGGAGAC
>Ga0208604_1000146_pt1 | contig 10702 bp, 8 predicted proteins | sample MicForSoSWNH22_M_FD_188009 | JGI IMG/M metagenome (GOLD analysis project Ga0208604, IMG submission 188009) | Forest soil microbial communities from Harvard Forest Long Term Ecological Research site in Petersham, Massachusetts, USA - MetaG HF016... | ecosystem: Environmental > Terrestrial > Soil >... | reverse complement strand
TCGGGCGCCACTACGACGCCGGAACCGGTGCCGCCGCGGGGGCGGCCATTGGCTTCGCCGGCATGGATGGCAAGCCCGACCACGGCCGGGCCGACCCGGTCGACCACGTCGATGACGGCACGCGAATAGGCGTCAAGGAGCGCCTGGTCCTCGACGGGAACTTCGGGGCTTGCAGCGGCGGCAGTGCCGCTGCCGCCCCAGGCGGCATCGTGTAAGGGTATGATTTTCATGTTTTGTCAGGTGGTTAGCCCAGCATCCGCTGGGGGCCGGCGATCCCGCCGGTCGCTCCGATATATGGGAACCGGGCGGTGGCGAGGGAAGGGCAGCCGGCCCGCGGTTGACAGCAGCGGCAGCTTGTGGTGCCCCGGTCCTCCTTGAGGGAAAAATGATGGCTATTACCCGTGCGGCGCGCCTAGCCGTCCTCGTCGCCGCGGCTGCGCTTTCCGGCTGCGGCCAGGGCCAGCAGCAGCAAAGCGCCGCTACGCCGCCGGCCGTGACCGTAGCCAACCCAGTGCAGCGCACGGTGGTCGACCAGGACGAATATGTCGGCCGCTTCGCCGCGGTGGAATCGGTCGAGATCCGCTCGCGGCTGTCCGGCTATCTCTCGCAAATCCATTTCATCGACGGCCAGATGGTGAAGAAGGGCGATCTGCTGTTCACCATCGACCGCCGGCCATTCCAGATCGTGCTCGAGCAGATGCGGGCCAATCTAGCGCAAGCGCGCGCCAACCTGGCTTTCACCGAAGGCGATTTGCAGCGCGGCCAACAGCTCCTCGGCAACAAGACCATCACCGAGCAGGCTTACGACCAGCGCACCCAAGCCAAGCGCGTCGCCGAAGCCGCCGTCGCGGCGCAGGAGGCGATGGTGCATTCGGCCGAGCTCGATCTCGAGCAATACAGCGAATTGCGTTCGCCGATCGACGGCCGCATCGGCGACCGCAGGGTCGCCGTCGGCAACCTGATCACGGGCGGCGCCGGCGGCGCGACCACACTGCTCGCCACCATCGTCTCGGTCGATCCGATCCGTTTCGAATTCTCGTTCGACGAAGCGTCGTATCTGCGCTACGTGCGCTTCGCCACGTCGAGCCAGGACGTCGCCAGTCTGCACGGCAATGTTCCGGTCACGCTCAAGCTGATCGACGAGAAGAATTTTCCGCACCAGGGTAAGATCGATTTCGTCGACAACGTCATCGACCGCTCCTCGGGCACCATTCGCGGCCGCGCCGTCTTCGACAATGCCGACGGTGTTTTCACCCCCGGCATGTTCGGCCGCATCCGCGTGCCGGGCTCGCCGCCCTATACCGCGCTGCTCGTTCCCGACGCCGCGATCGGCACCGAACAGGTGCGCAAATTCGTCCTCGTCGTCGACGACGGCGACGTGGTGCGGCAGAAATACGTCACGCTCGGGCAGATCGACGACGGCTTGCGTGTGGTCAAGGACGGGCTCGCTGCCACCGATCGCGTTATCGTCAACGGCCTGATGCGCGCGCGGCCCGGTCAGAAGGTGACGCCGCAGCAAGAAGGCACGCCAACAAAAACCAAAGGGCCGAACGAAGCCAAGGCCGGCTGAGACCAGAAAATGCGCATCTCGCATTTCTTCATCGACCGGCCGATTTTTGCCGCCGTGGTCTCGATCGTGTTCGTCATCCTTGGCAGCGTGTCGTTCTCGCGACTGCCGGTGGCGCAATACCCCGAGATCGCGCCGCCGATCATCAATGTCTCCGGGCAGTATCCCGGCGCCAGCGCCGAGGTCGTCGCCGCCACCGTGGCGACGCCGATCGAGCAGCAGATCAACGGCGTCGAGAACATGCTCTACATGTCGTCGAATTCGACGGCCGACGGCAAATTCTCGATCCAGGTCAGCTTCGATCTTGGCACCAATCTCGACATCGCCCAGGTGCAGGTGCAGAACCGCGTCGCCATCGCCAATCCACGGCTGCCGGCCGACGTGCGCAATATCGGCGTCACCGTGACCAAGGCGTCGCCCGACCTGATGATGGTCGTGCACCTTTATTCGCCCGACAAGTCGCGCGACGCGCTGTTCATGACCAATTACGCCACGCTGGAAGTCACCGACCCGCTCACCCGCGTCGACGGCGTCGGCTCGGTCACGGTGTTCGGCAGCCGCGATTATTCCATGCGCATCTGGCTCGATCCGGATCGCATGCAATCGCTCGGGCTGACCGCAAGCGACGTCACCGCGGCGCTGCAAGGCCAGAACATCCAGGTCGCCTCCGGCGTGCTCGATCAGCCGCCGGTGGCGCATCAGGGCGCGTTCCAGATTGCGGTGCAGACGCGGGGCCGGCTCGCCAATCCGGAGGATTTTGCCGCTATCGTCGTCAAGCAGACGCCGGGTGCAGTGGTGCGCCTCAAAGACGTCGCCGACGTCAAGCTGCAGGCGCTCGACTATTCGTCGAACTCCTATCTCGACCACGATTTCGCCGTCGCGCTCGCGGTGTTCCAGCGCCCGGGCTCGAATGCGCTCGCCACCGCCGACGGCATCACCAGCCTGATGGCCGGCCTGTCGAAGCGTTTCCCGCCCGGGCTCAAATACGACATCGTCTACAATCCGACGCAGTTCATCCGCCAGTCGGTCAACGCGGTGATCGACACGATTTTCGAAGCCATCGTGCTGGTCGTGCTGGTGGTGATCCTGTTCCTGCAAACCTGGCGGGCCGCGATCATTCCTCTGGTAGCGATCCCGGTGTCGCTGATCGGTACTTTCTTTTTCATGGCGGCGTTCGGCTTCACGCTGAACAATCTGTCGCTGTTCGGGCTGGTTCTCGCCATCGGCATCGTGGTCGACGACGCCATCGTCGTGGTCGAAAACGTCGAGCGCAATATCGCCACGGGATTGGCGCCGCGCGAAGCGGCGCGCAAGAGCATGGACGAGGTCGGCTCGGCGCTGATTGCGATCGCGCTTGTTCTTTGCGCGGTGTTTGTGCCGTCGGTATTCATCACCGGCATATCCGGCCAGTTCTATCGCCAATTCGCGCTGACCATTGTCGGTGCCACCGTCATTTCGCTGATCGTGTCGCTGACGCTGTCGCCGGCGATGTGCGCGCTGTTGCTCAGGCCGCACGATCGCGCCCACCGCGATACCTGGTGGGAGTGGCCGATCCACGGCTTATTCCGCTATTTCAATTGGGCCTTCGACGGGGTCGGCACCGGTATTTCCCGGCTCGCCGCGCGCACGGTGCGGCGCGCCGCGCTGATGTTTGCGATCTATCTCGTGGTGCTCGGCATCGGCTTGACTGTTTTCCGAAGCACTCCCACCGGCTTCATCCCGCAGGTCGATCGCGGCTATGTCATCGTCATTGTGCAACTGCCGCCGGGCGCGTCGCTGTCGCGCACCGACGCCGTGCAGCAGCGGGCGCTGGATATCGCGTTCGGCGTGCCCGGCATCGCCCATGCCATGAATATCGTCGGCTTTTCCGGCGCGACTTTCACAAATGCACCGAATTCCGGCGCGCTGTTTCTGGTCCTTGACGACTATACCAAGCGTGGCCGCGACCCGCGCCTGTCGGCGTCGGCGATCCAGGCCGAGCTGATCAAGCGGCTCTCCGCCATCCAGGATGCCACGATTCCCGTCGCGCTGCCGCCGCCGGTGATGGGCATCGGCAACGCCGGCGGCTTCCGCATGATGGTGGAAGATCGTGGCGGCCGCGGTTCGGCGGCGCTGCGTGAGGCCGCCGCTGCCCTGATGGAGCGCGCCAACAACACCAAGGGCTTGTCCCAGGTGTACACTTTGTTCGAGACCTCTACGCCACAAGTGTATCTGGACATCGACCGCACCAAGGCGCAACTGCTCGGCATCAACGTGCAGGATGTGTTCAACGCGCTGCAGATTTTCATCGGCTCGTCCTACGTCAACGACTTCAATCTGTTCGGCCGCACCTTCCGCGTCACCGCGCAAGCGCGCGACGAAGACCGCCAGCGTATCGCCGACGTGCTCAAGATCCGGGTGCGCAACTCGAATGGCGACACGGTGCCGCTCGGCTCGTTCACCACGGTGACCGACATCGCCGGCCCGTACCGGGTGCCGCGCTATAACCTTTTTCCCACCGCCGAGATCGACGGCGCCGCCGCGCCCGGCTATGCGCAGGGCCAAGCCATCGCCATCATGGACAAGCTCGCCGCCGATACGCTGCCGGAGGGCTTTACCACCGAATGGACCACGCTCGCCTTCCAGCAGATCCGGGCCGGCAACACCGCGATGTTCGCCTTCGTGCTCGCCGTGGTGTTCGTGTTCCTGGTTCTCGCCGCGCAATACGAGAGCCTCACGCTGCCGCTCGCGGTGATCATGATCGTGCCGATGTGCCTCGTCGCCGCCATCAGCGGCGTCATCCTGCGCGGCCAGGACAACAACATCCTCACCCAGGTCGGCTTCGTGGTGCTGATCGGCTTGGCGGCGAAGAATGCCATCCTGATCGTCGAATTCGCCCGCCGGCTCGAGGACCAAGGCCGCACGCGCTGGGACGCCGCCGTCGAGGCGACGCGGCTGCGGCTGCGGCCGATCCTGATGACCTCGTTCGCCTTCATCCTCGGCGTCACGCCGCTGGTTTGGGCGATCGGCGCCGGCGCCGAATTGCGCCAGACGCTCGGCACCGCGGTGTTCGCCGGCATGATCGGCGTGACCGCGTTCGGCCTGGTGTTCACGCCGGTGTTCTACGTCATCGCGCGGTGGGCCGCGGGGCTCGGCGTGTGGCGCGGCAGGCGGCGGGTCGGCGCCCAGCCGGCGGAGTGATTTTGCGCTGCCGCCGGCCGTATTCATTCCGGCGCCAAAACGCTGAAATATGCGATGATTGTCGTTCGCTCGAAATGAATTGAAGAAAGCAGAGTTCGATGTGAGTGGCGACACAAGCCATAGCAAATACGGCCGCTCCGGCTCACCCTTGGAGGTGCTGCGCGTTTTCGCCAAGCTCGGCGTCAGCTCCTTTGGCGGTCCGATCGCCCACATCGGTTATTTCAGAGAGGAATTCGTGGTCCGGCGCCGCTGGATCGACGAACCCGCCTTCGCCGATCTGGTCGCGCTGTGCCAATTCCTGCCGGGGCCGGCCAGCAGCCAGGTTGGGTTTTCCATTGGCTTGATGCGCGGCGGCTATCTCGGCGGCCTCGCCGCATGGACTGCCTTCACGCTGCCGTCCGCCATTTTGCTCCTGCTCTTTGCATACGGAGCGAAGTTCCTTCAGGGACCGATCGGGGCCGGCCTGTTGCATGGCCTTAAGCTCGTCGCCGTAGCGATCGTCGCCCAGGCCGTTTGGGGAATGGCGCGCACGCTCTGCCCCGACCGCGAGCGCGCATCGATCGCCGCGGTCGTCGCCGTGATCATTCTGTTCAGCTCCTCATCGCTCGCTCAGATCGGGGCGATCGCCCTCGGTGGCGTCGCGGGTCTGTGGCTCTGTCGCGGCGCGCTGGCGGCAGCGAAGGACGACGGACATATGTCGATGCCGGTCTCGCGCTCCGTAGGCCTATTGGCTCTCGCTGCGTTTTTCCTGTTGCTCGGCGCGCTGCCGCTGCTGAACGGCGCAATCCATGCGCAAAGCCTGGCGCTGTTCGATGCGTTCTATCGGTCCGGCGCGCTGGTATTCGGCGGCGGACATGTCGTTCTGCCGCTGTTGCGCGAGGCGACCGTGACGCCGGGCTGGGTCAGCGACGATACATTCCTGGCCGGCTATGGCGCCGCACAGGCCGTGCCCGGGCCGCTGTTTACATTTTCGGCCTACCTCGGAGCCGTCATGAAATCGCCGCCGAACGGCATTGCCGGCGCGGCCATCAGCCTGATCGCCATTTTCCTGCCGGGCATCCTCGTGCTTATCGGCACATTGCCGTTCTGGGAAACCTTCCGGCGGCGCGCGAACGCGCAAGCGATCATGCGCGGCGTCAACGCGGCGGTCGTCGGCCTCCTTGGCGCCGCGCTCTATAACCCGGTCTGGACGAGTGCGGTGAAGACGCCTGGAGATTTTGCGCTGGCGCTGGTCGGCTTCGTCCTTCTCGCCGTTTGGCAAACGCCGCCGCTTGTCGTCGTCGCGATCAGTGCGCTCGGCGGGATAGGTCTGGCGCTGGCCGCGGCGGGGTAAATACTATGCGTTGCGGCTGAAGTTCCGCCCGCCGGGTAACCATCACGCCGCCGCGCGGCTCGCCCGGCCGCGGAATAATGTCATAATGCTGGTGTTGGTGGCCGGGTACTGCTGCCACGGGGGCGCGGCAGCGGCGGTTGTCTCGCCCGTAACCTTCTGACCCAACTGACGATTCGGCCCAACCAACATCACCTGACAGGGAGACCACCACATGATCCGTACTGTGTTCGCCGTGGCCACCGCGGCCGTCATTGCGCTCGGCGTCTGCGCTGCCGTGGCCCAGGAAGACCCGATCAAAGCGCGCAAAGCGCTGATGAAGGCCAACGGCGATCAGGCCAAAATCCTCTCCGACATGTCCAAGGGCGAAAAGCCGTACGATCAGGCGGCGGTGACCAAGGCGCTTGCGCAATTCCAGGATGCGGCGGCGAAGATGCCGGGCCTTTACCCCGACAACACCAAAGACGGCGACCCCAGCGACCAGTTCAACGCCAGCCCAAAAGTTTGGGAAAACATGGCGGACTTCAAGGCGCGGTTTGCCAAATTCGGCGAGGACGCCAAAGCCGCGACCGCCAGCATCAAGGATGTGGACAGCCTCAAGGCGGCGCTCGGCAATATTGGCAAGAACGATTGCGGCGCCTGCCATCAGGACTATCGCCTCAAGAAAGGCTGAACGAACGTCCGAGCGTAACGAGGGCGGGGCGTCCGCGCGGACGGCCCGCCCTTTGTTTTTCGGCAGTGATCCGTCATCCTTCGAGGCTCCGCCGATCAAGTCGGGGATAGCACCTCAGGCTGAGGAATAAGCACACCGCCGGACTGATAAGAGGTGAGATGAAACGACTGCTCACTCTGCGAAATCTAGCGATTGTCGTCGTCGCTGGCGCGGTGTTCGGCTTCGCCATGTTCTGGATCGTGACGATCCCGGCGACGGTGGCCGCATCCGCGCTGCCGCCATACGCGCCGAACCTCGACAACGGCAAGACGATGTTCAATATCGGCGGCTGCGCGTCGTGCCACGCCGTGCCCAACAAGGATCCGAAAAAAGTCGATCGCACGCGGCTCGGCGGCGGCTTGGCGCTCGGGTCGCCGTTCGGCACCTTCTACGCGCCGAACATTTCGCCCGACGCCAAGGACGGCATCGGCGCTTGGAACGAAGCAGATTTCGTCACCGCGATGTGGGACGGCACCGCGCCGGACGGCTCGCATCTGTTTCCAGCGTTTCCCTACGCTTCCTATCGGCACGTGCAACTCAACGACGTGCGCGACCTGTTCGCTTATCTCAAAACCCTGCCGCCGGTCACCGGCAAGGTGCGCGACCACGATTTGCCGTTCCCGTTCAATATCCGTCGCCTGGTCGGCGGCTGGAAGTTTTTGTTTCTCAAGGGCGGGCCTTACGTGCCCGACCCGTCGCAATCGGCGCAATGGAACCGCGGCGCCTATCTGGTCAACGGTCCGGGGCATTGCGCCGAATGCCATTCGCCGCGCAATTTTCTCGGCGGCATCATCGACAGCCAGCGCTTTGCCGGCGGCCCGGCGCCGGACGGCAAAGGCTGGGTGCCGAACATCACGCCGGCCGGGCTCGGCCATTGGGGCGACGACAAGGTCGCGTGGTCGGAAAAGGACATTGCGCATTTCCTCGACGACGGCATGAATCCGGCCGGCGATTTCGCCGGCGGCGGGATGGCCGACGTGGTGGCGAACACGTCGCAGCTCAGCGCCGCCGACCGCGCCGCCATCGCGACCTACATCGCGTCGCTGCCGCCCATTAAAGGCCCGACTCCGCCGCCGACGCCGCCGAAGAAGGATTGAGCCGCGGCCTTTGCATCGCGCGCAGTTGCAAGCTAAGCACGCTCGAACCGTCATCCTGAGGTGGCCGCGAAGCGGCCCTCGAAGGATGCACGGCCCGGGCCGTCGCCCTTCGAGGCTCGCTCCGCTCGCACCTCAGGGTGACGGAACACCTACGCATGAATACCGGCAGAGGCATCGTTCTCAAGCTGATCTCGGCGGTGCTGTTCGCCGTGATGTCGGCATTGATCCGCTATCTCGGCGCGCGCTATCCGATCGGCGAGGTGGTGTTCTACCGCTCGGCCTTCGCCATCGTGCCGGTGGTGCTGGTCTATGCCTGGCGCGGCGAGCTGATGGCCGCGGTGCGCACCGAGCGCCCGCTCGGCCACGCCAACCGCGGTGTGCTCAGCGTCGTCGGCATGTTCTGCAATTTCGGCGCGCTGGCACGGCTGCCGCTGATCGAGGCCAACGCGATTTCGTTCACCTCGCCGCTGATCAGCGTGGCGCTGGCCGCGCTGATCCTCAAGGAGCGCGTGCGCATCTATCGCTGGTCGGCGGTAACCATCGGCTTTGTCGGCGTGCTGGTGGTGCTGGCGCCGCATTTCGCCGGCGACGAATTGACCATCGCCATGGCGAGCGCGACCAGCGTCGCCGGTGTGATCTACGCGGTCGCCGGCTCCGTCACCAATGCCGGCACCATGATCCAGACGCGCCATCTGACCAAGAGCGAGACGACGTCGTCGATCGTGTTCTATTTCTCGCTGATCTGCGCGCTCGCCGGCCTCGTCACCTGGCCGTTCGGCTGGGTCACGCCGACGAGCCGCGAGTTCGCAGCCCTGATGTGCATCGGCTTTCTCGGCGGCACCGGACATATTCTGCTGACCGAGAGTTATCGTTACGCCTCAGCCTCGATGTTGGCGCCGTTCGACTATACCTCGATGATCTGGGCACTGGTGCTGGGCTATGCGTTCTTCGGCGAACTGCCGACGGTCATGATCGTCGTCGGTTCCGCGATCATCGCCGCCGCCGGCCTATTCGTGATCTGGCGCGAGCGTCAGCTTGCGCTAGCGCGCCGGCGGGCGGTGGAGGGAACGACTACGAGCCTCCAAACGCCTTAAACGTGATGATGGTGCGGGTTTCGGCGACGCCGGGAACGGTCTGCACCTTCTCGGCGATGAAATGGCCGATATCGGTCGAGGGATCGACGTAGAATTTCACCAATAGATCGAAGTCGCCCGCGGTCGAATAGATTTCCGAGGCGATCTCGGCATCCGCGAGCTTGTTGGCGACCTGGTAGGACTTGCCGAGCTGACATTTGATCTGCACGAAGAAGGGGATCATGCGCGCCTCCGGGCGGCTAAGATAGCATATATATCGGTCCCCGCTATCGCGGGCCGGATGACGAGGGAAGACCCGAGGATGCGTGCCCCGGCCGAATTTGCCGACATCACCGCCGACGTGCTGGCGCGGATCAGGAACCGCGCGCCGCGGGTGCATTGCATCACCAATTCGGTGGCGCAGGCTTACACGGCGAACATGCTGCTCGCCGCCGGCGCCATCCCGTCGATGACGATTTCGCCCGAGGAAATCGCGGCCTTCGTCGCCGGCGCCGATGCGCTTGTGGTCAATCTCGGCACCTTCGATGCCGAACGGCGCGCAGCGATCGACGTGGCGCTGGCCGCGCTTAGGCAGGGTGGAAAAGCTGCCGAGGGCAAACCTTGGGTACTCGACCCGGTCTTCATCGAACGCTCGCCGGCGCGGGCGCAATTCGCGCAAAGCCTGGTGCGCCGCAAGCCCGCCGCGGTGCGGCTCAACCATCACGAATTTGCAGCTCTCGCCGGCGGCGATGCGGCTGGCGCCGCGCCGCGGCGCTTTGCCAAACGCCACGACACCGTGGTCGCGCTCACCGGCACCACCGACTTGGTCACCGACGGCGAGCGGTCGGCAAAAGTCGCCAACGGCGACGCGCTGATGGGGCTGGTCACCGCCATGGGCTGCGCCGGCTCGGCGCTGGTCGCCGCCGCTTTGGTGGTGGAGCGTGACCGCTGGCGCGCCACCATCGCCGCGCTGGTCGCGCTTGGCGTTGCCGGCGAGGTGGCGGCGGAGAACACCAGCGGGCCGGGGCGCTTCGCCAGTTGGATCATCGACGCGCTCCATGGCCTCGACAGCGCCACGTTGCGCGCGCGCACCCGGGTGTCAGCATGCAAGGGGTCGTAATGAAGCTCGATCTTCGCCTCAATGCCATCGTCGATCCCGAGCGCTCGGGCGGCCACGACCTCGCTGACCTGGCGCGGCTGTGCGCGCAAGGCGGCGCGACGCTCATTCAACTGCGCGACAAGCTCAGCGAAACCCGCGCCATGGTCACGCGCGCGCGCGCAATCAAAAAGGCGTTGGCTCCGTTCAACGTTCCGCTCGTCATCAACGACCGCGTCGACGTGGCGCTCGCCGCCGGCGCCGACGGCGTGCATGTCGGGCAAGACGACATGGCGGTCGAGGATGCGCGAATTCTCCTCGGCCGGGACGCCATCATCGGGCTGTCGATCAAGACCGTAGCTGAGGCAAACGCTGCGCCGGTCGGGCTGATCGACTATGTCGGCTCGGGTGGCGTCTATGTCACGGGCTCGAAGCAACAGAAGAATGCGCCGATCGGCCCCGAAGGCCTTACGCGCGTCATCGCCGCGCTGCATGCGCGGGCGCCAAAACTGCCGGTCTGCGGCATCGCCGGTATCGATGCCGGCAACGCCGCCGCCGTGATCGCAGCTGGCGCCGACGGCATAGCGGTGATCTCGGCGCTGTCGCTGGCGCACGATCCGGCCGCTGCGGCGCGCGCCTTGCGCGCG
>Ga0208604_1000145_pt1 | contig 10762 bp, 6 predicted proteins | sample MicForSoSWNH22_M_FD_188009 | JGI IMG/M metagenome (GOLD analysis project Ga0208604, IMG submission 188009) | Forest soil microbial communities from Harvard Forest Long Term Ecological Research site in Petersham, Massachusetts, USA - MetaG HF016... | ecosystem: Environmental > Terrestrial > Soil >... | reverse complement strand
GATCTCCCATGAGCTTGGGTGCATTCCGCGGATGCGGAAAATGCACCGAAAACCAAATCAGCGACGTGTTTGAGAGTTTCTGGCCTGCCGCGGCCAAAAACGCTGCCTTTGATTTTACGGAAGCCGGCAAATTCCGTCGGCAGCTCTGCGACCAACCTAGCCCAATTGCCGAGCCGCGTGTAGCGACGTGATGTCGCCTGCCGAGCATTACGTGACATTTCCGACAAGGCCGGCATGCCCCGCACAAGACTGGCGTTGAGTTCAGAGCTTGTTCGCCACCGCCGACACGCGAGCGCCATGAATGTAAGGCGGCAGTACCGATCGCACGGCGACCAGCATGACGCCCGCGGCCAGGCCCAGCCCGAACAGGCAATACAGCAGCAGGTCGGCGGCTGTGGGCGGCGATGCCCAGACCGCGAGATACGTCGGTAACGTGAACGCCACCAATAAAAGCGTAACGCCCACGATCCGCGACAGCTCCGCCGTCGACACCGCGCCAACGCTAAAATGAACCAGCACGACAGCAAGCGAAACGAACAACAGACCGATCGCGAGCGGCGGATACGGAACGACCTGGGCTCCCGCCCAATTTTTCGCCCGCGACTGATCGCCGCCGAAATTGAACCTCATGCTTCTCGAAATCGACGTGACGATGTGCTTGGGTTTGTAATAAATGAATGTCTTCAGCACGTCAGCCGGATAGCGGGCTGCGATTTTGAAAAATGCTTCGCGCATCGCAGTTTCATAGCTGCTGCCGAGGACCTTATCGCCAGCTGTATTGATCGGAATGTGGTGCTTCAAGACATAGTCAAACCAGATGCAGTGGCTGTTGTCATCGTGCGTGCCGGGCACGAGGCCCTGAGGTATGAATTCCTTGCAGTCGAACATATCGTTCACACCGGCAAACGGCCATGCCGGGTTCGTGCCCAGGCCTTGGGTCACACGTTCCCAGATGGCCGGTCCAAACCGCCCTTCAGTCAGGTAATCCCGCGGCACCGCGGCCACGATCACGCTCAAGCTGGCAACGCTGACGAGGCCTATCACGGCAAGTTTGCCAAGCAGGGCCCGCAACCGTTCCGTTCTGTGCCAATGTTTCCAGGCAAGCGCCATGCAGACGAGCGCGATGCCGGCGACCTGGGGCAGCGTGCTGCCGCGAACCAGGACAGAGAAAAGGAAAATCGCCGCCTGGAGCGCGAGCAGCACGGCATCGCGCGTTGTGGTTTCGCGTTGCGACGGACGCGGATCTAAGAGGGTGAGCAGGATGTGAAAAAGCGGCAGCACGCTGACCAATGAGAAATAGCGGACGCCGCCGACCGCTATCTGGATCTGCATTCCCGGATCCCACACCAAGTTGGTGAACAGCATGACGGTCAGCGCGGAAAAATACAGGGTGACAACGCCAGCGAAGGCAGCACTGTGGAACCGCCACAGGAACGCTGCCGCCGAGAGCGCCATCAACAGCAGCATCGTCAGTTGCAGTGCCCAAGCATGGATCCCAAACAAACGAAACGCCGCGGTGGCAAGCAACGGATACCCGATGCCGTTACCGTCTCGAGTCGTCGCGTACAACGCTCCGGAAGGTGTCGCGGGCAGTCCGGCACCGGGAATTTGAGCTTGCTCCAGCGTTTGCGAGAGCGGCTTGTAGATGCGATCGTTAAAATAACCGAAAGTACCCGAATAGAGGCTGCCGAGCGGCGCGCCATACCTGATATTGGAAATGGCCGCCGCAATACCACTCGACTCGCAGCAGGCCAGAGAGTTCCGTACTTGCGGAAGGATGAAGACGGCGCACGCGTAAATCAAGAATGCGAGGACGGCCAGAGCAACAACCAACCTCGAATTGCGACGGGCTTGTTTGCCGGCCGCGCCGTCCGGTGTACTCAGGGCGGAGACGCCGCCAGGCAACACGACGTCCTGCATAAATCACCAACTCGATACTGGTATTGTTTGTTTGTAGATGGCCAATCGGCCAAGGATGTCAGTATTCAGGACGACCAGCAACCAGAAAATAGCGGCGTTGCGGCGGAGTAGACGCTCGGCTTCAGGTGCGTCGTGATGGCTGGTCTTATTCCACGCCAGCTGAGCTAACGCGGTTCAGCGCTTCTTCTCCGCCAGAGATCTGGCGCGAATTTTTGCGATCGTCGTCGTCGGGGTGATGGCTTCGCCGTCGATGGCCAAGCGGATGATCGCCGGTTTGCCTGACGCTTGCGCCTGCTTGAACGCTTCGGGAAAATCCTCGGTGCGCTCGACCGAGACGCCGAAGCCGCCGAAGGCGCGCGCGTAAGCCGGAAAATCCGGATTGCGCAGTTCGGTCGCCGAGACACGACCGGGATATTCGCGCTCCTGATGCATGCGGATGGTGCCGTACATGCCGTTGTCGGCGATGATGGTGACGAACGGCGCGCCGTACTGGACCGCAGTGGCGAATTCCTGGCCGTTCATCAGAAAGTCGCCGTCGCCGGCGAGGCACACCACCGGCCGGTCGGGATGCAGCCGCTTCATCGCCAGCGCCGCCGGCACGCCATAGCCCATGGAGCCCGAAGCCGGCGCCACATGCGAGCCGAAGCGGCGGAAGCGGAAGAAGCGGTGAATCCACGCCGCGTAATTGCCGGCGCCGTTGCACAGGATCGCGTTGGGCGGCAGATATTCGCGCAGCCACACCATGACGGCGCCGAAATTGACGCCGCCTGGCTGCTCGGTCGGCATTTCCGTCCATGCCAGATAGTCGGCGTGGGCGGCCTCGGCCTCCCCGCGGGCCTCTTTCAGATCGAGAGTGTCGAGCGCCGCGGCAAACGCGGTCGGTGTCGCATGAATAGCGAGGTGCGGACTATAGACGCGGCCGAGTTCCTCGGCGCCCGGGTGCACGTGGATGAACGGCATCTGCGGGCGGGGAATGTCGAACAACGTATAGCTCTGCGACGGCAATTCGCCGAGCCGGCCGCCGACCATGATGACGAGATCGGCCGCCTTGATGCGCTCGAGCAGTTTCGGATTGGGACCGATGCCGAGATCGCCGGCGTAGCAGGGATGCAGCGCGTCGAACAGATGACCGCGGCGGAACGTGGTGCATACCGGCAGCGCATATTTTTGCGCAAAGCGGCCGATGCCGTCAGAGGCCGCTTGCGACCAGCGGCTGCCGCCGAGCAGCATGATCGGCGCGCGGGCGCCGGCGAGCATTTGCGCGAATTTTGCCATCTCGGTATCGCCGGGCGCAGTCTCGATCAGCGCGAACGGCGGCGCGTCGGGCACTGCGATGCGCTCGACCAGCATGTCCTCGGGGATGCCGACCACGACTGGCCCCGGCCGTCCGTTCGCCGCGGTGTAGAAAGCGCGCGACACGATCTCCGGCACGCGGGCGGGGTCGTCGATCTCGGTCGCCCATTTGGTCATCGAGCCGAAATAGGCGCGATAGTCGACCTCTTGGAAGGCCTCGCGCTCGCGCATCTCGCGCGCCACCTGGCCGACGAACATGACCAGCGGCGACGAATCCTGGCGCGCGATGTGGATGCCGGGCGAGGCATTGGTGGCGCCAGGCCCCCGGGTGACGAAGCAGACGCCGGGCTGTCCGGTCACTTTTCCAACCGCCTCCGCCATCATGCAGGCGCCACCCTCCTGGCGGCAGACCGTGACGGCGAGGTCGGCGTCGTGGAACGCATCGAGCACCGCCAGATAGCTTTCGCCCGGCACGCAGAAGACGTGGCGCACGCCGTGGATGTGCAATTGGTCGACCAAAACCTCGGCGGCGGAGCGCATATTGTCCTTGGCGCGCATGGGCGTCTCCTTGGCATCCCTGCCCTTTTGTTCCGGGCGAGGCTTGGGATTTCGTCAGACCGGTGCACTATCTAAAGCAGAAGTGGGCCTTTGCTAACAGTATCCCGGGCAGCATGGACGACGCGGCGAAAGGGCAAGAGGACGTGCTGGCATTTCTCGCCGATCCGGCGACTTATGGCGGCAATAGCGACAAAGTCCGGCGCATCGATACGCATGCGGCCTCGGTATTTCTCGCCGGCGACCGCGTGCTGAAGGTCAAGCGCGCGGTGCGCTTTCCGTTTCTCGATTTTTCTACCCTGGAAAAGCGTAAACGCGCCTGCGAAGCCGAGATCGAGGTCAACCGGCCGCTGGCGCCAAAACTTTATCGCGGCGTCGTCGCCATCACCCGCGCGAACGATGGCCGGCTGGCGATCGACGGCGACGGCGCGCCAGTCGAATGGGCGGTCGACATGGTGCGCTTCGACGAGAACCGCACGCTCGATCATCTCGCCGATGAGATCGATGACGATCTCGCCGATGCGCTCGGCCGCGCCGTCGCCGCCGCGCACGCGACGGCACCGGTCGTCGACGCCGAGCCCTGGATCGAGGCGCTCGGCTCCTATATCGACGAACATGTCGAGGCGTTTGCCGGGCAGCCGGAGATTTTTCCGGCCGCGGACATCGAAGCGCTCGCCGCAAAAAGCCGCGTCCACTATCGATGCATCGCGCCTTTGTTGCGCGAGCGCGGCAAGCGCGGGCTCATCCGCCGCATCCACGGCGATCTTCATCTCGGCAATATTGCGTTGATCGATGGCAAGCCGGTGCTGTTCGACGCCATCGAATTCAGCGACGTTATAGCCTCGGGCGACGTGCTCTACGACCTCGCCTTTCTGCTGATGGACCTCGTCGAGCGCAAGCTGCCGCAAGCGGCCAATATCGTGCTCAACCGCTATCTTGCCGAAACGCACAGGGACGAAGATCTCGATGCGCTGACGGCGTTGCCGTTCTTCCTGTCGATGCGAGCGGCGATCCGCGCCAAGGTCACGGCGGCGCGAATGGAGCGTGCGGAGACGGCCGAGCGCGACAGGATCGCAAGGTCGGCGCGCGCCTATTTCGACTTCGCGCTGCGGGCGATCGATCCTGAGGCGCCGCAATGCATCGCCGTCGGCGGCCTATCCGGCACTGGCAAGACGCGGCTTGCGCGGGCGCTGGCGCCGCACATTGCGCCGATGCCCGGCGCCGTCGTCGTGCGCTCGGACGTCGAGCGCAAAACGCAATTCGGCGCCGGCGAGACCGAAAAGCTCCCCGCTGCGGCTTATGCGCCTGACGTGACCGCACGCGTCTATGCGGCAATCGCCGACAAGGCGCGCCGGATTGTTGCCGCCGGCCATTCGGCGATCGTCGACGCGGTGTTCGCGACGGCGCAGGAGCGCGATGCGCTCACCGCAGCGGTGGAAGCCGCCAAGGTTCCGGTGCGGGGCCTGTTTCTGACCGCCGATCTGGCGACCCGAATCGCCCGCGTCGGCGGCCGCGCGAAGGATGCCTCCGATGCCGATGCCGTGGTGGCGCAGACCCAGGAAAGCTACGAGCTGGGCACGCTGACCTGGCCGAAAATCGATGCTTCCGGCACGCCTGTGGACACCTTGGCCCGCGCCAGGACCGCGCTTGCGGCGGACCCGCGACCGGGATAATTGCTCGATTGACGAGACCCCGCCGTTGCCGCCATAAACGCCCGGACGCGCCGCCTTCCGGGCCCGGCGCGGCCATAAAAGACTTCCCCCATAAAGGACGCGACCATGGCGAGCAGTGCAGCGGCGGCGGCAGGTATCGAACACCCGGAAAATCCGTCACGCCGCGACTTCCTCTATATCGCCACCGCCGCCATGGGCGCGGTCGGCGCCCTAGCGGCGCTGGTGCCGCTGATCGACCAGATGAATCCCGACGCCTCGACGCTCGCCGCCGGCGGGCCGGTCGATCTCGACGTCTCGAAGATCGAGGAAGGCGCCCAGGTCGTCATCTACTGGCGGCAGCGGCCGATCTTCGTGTTCCATCGCGGCAAGCAGACGCTCGAGGCGCTGCAAAGCGCCCAGGATGTCGCGCTCTTGGCCGATCCGGATTCCAAGCAAGTGCAGCAGGCGCCCTACGCCGCCAACTGGCACCGCTCGATCAAGCCGGAATACAGCGTCCTGGTCGGCATCTGCACCCATCTCGGCTGCATCCCGCTGTTCTATCCGTCGCCGAGCGCGACCGCGCCGGTGCCGAGCTGGCCGGGCGGCTATTTCTGTCCCTGCCACGGCTCCAAATACGATGCCGCCGGCCGCGTCTTCTCCGGCGTGCCGGCGCCGTACAATCTGCCGGTGCCGCCCTATCACTTCGTCAACGACACCACGATCCGGGTCGGCGAGAACCCGAGCGACTCGGCGTGGAATTTCGATTCCATCCGCCAGCTCTAGACCCCATCACGCCAACAGTTCGATCAGCGCGCGCATGTCCGGCTGCGTCTCCAGCGCCTGGACGAAGTCGCGCGCGCGTTCGGCGCGCTCGCGGCCGATGACCGGCACCGCATTGGCCATGAATTTCGCTTCGATGGCGGCGTCGCTCATCGGGTTGCCGGCGGTGCCGCTGGCATGCGCGATGTGGATGTCGTGGCGTTTGCCGCCCGTGGTGATCGCCGCATAGGCTTCGTCCTTGCGCAGCGTGTCGTCGGCTTGCGCCTTCACTTTGCGGCGCAGCACCGCGACTGTCGGATCGGCGGCTTTGGCATCGGAATATTGCGCGACGCCGGCGGCACCGTCGATCAGTGCCACCGCCGCCGAATGCAGGGTCGAGAATTTCGACTGCAGGCCGGTCGACGGCTCGACCACACCGGTGATCGACAGTACCAGCGGGTGAACGCGCAAAGCGATTTCGCTCACGGCGGCCGGATCGACGCCATCGCGATTGCGCAGCGCGATCACCGCATCGATCAGCGGATGCAGCACCACGCCGCAGGCATAGGGCTTGTGGCCGTTGGTTTCGATCATCCAGCTTTGGCCAAGCCCGGCGATCAGTTGCTCCGGTGCGGCGACGTCGCTGTAGATTCGAGCAAAACCTTTTTTGCCCTCGATGATCTCCTGCGTGGAATCGAAGCCGCGCTCGGCGAGAAGCGCCGCCAGCACACCGTTGGCTGCGGCCTTGCCGGCGTGAAACGATTTTCCCATGGTGCCGCGGTTTTGCTGCATGCCGGCGGCTTGGGTCGCGGCGATGCCGAGCGTGTAGGTGAGCCGCTGCCGGTCGAGCTTGAGCAGCTTGCCGCAGGCCGCACCGGCCGCGATGGTGCCGAGCGTGCCGGTGAGGTGCCAGCCGCCCTTGTGATGACCCGGCGCAGTGCGGCCTGAGCGCACGCCGGCCTCAAAACCTGTCGCATAGGCCAGCATGAAATCGGCGCCGCTCACGGTTGCGCGCTCGGCGAGCGCAAATAAAGCGGCGAGCACCGGCGAGCTCGTGTGCAGCACGACGCCCCCCATGTGGGTATCGTCGTAATCGAGCACGTGTCCCATCTGGCCGTTCGCCAGCGGCGCATCGGTAAGGCCAAGCCGCAATTTGCGGCCGAACACGGTGGCCAGCGGATGACCGGAAATCTCCTGCAACACCGCGAGCAGCGTGGTGATGGTCTTGTGCCCGCTGCCGGCGAGCGCGCAGCCGATCCAATCGAGAACGCCGCGGCGCGCCTCGTGCTTCGCGGCAGCGCTGAGATCGCCGAACTGCGCGGCGGCCAAATGGCCGCACAGCGTCTTGGTCAGCGTTTGCGCTTCGGTGTCGAGGTTCTGATCCATTTCTATTGCGGCTCGATGCCGGCGTCGTGGATGGCTTTGGTCCAGCGCGCCACATCCGCTTTGATCCGACCACTCGCCTCCGCCGGCGTGCCGCCGATCGGCTCGTAGCTCAACTCGCGCATTTTCGCGACCAGGTCGGGCGCCTGCAGCACGCTATTGGTTTCGCCGTTGAGCTTGGCGATCACATCTTCCGGTGTGCCGGCAGGCGCGGCGAGGCCGTACCAGCCGACGACTTCGAAACCCGGCAGCGTTTCCGTCATGGTCGGCAGCTCCGGCGCCAGCGCCGAACGTTTCGCCGAGGTCACCGCCAGCGCGCGAATTTTGCCGGCCTGGGCGAGCGGCAACAGCGCGGTCGCCGGGCCGAACATCAGCGGAATCTGCCCGCCGGCGAGATCGGTCGCCGCCGGCGCGGCGCCCTTGTAGGGCACGTGGATCATGTCCACGCCGGCCGCGCGCTTGAACAGCTCGCCGGCCAAATGCAGCGTCGATCCGATCCCGGCCGAGCCAAAGGACAGCTTGCCCGGATTGGCCTTGGCATCGGCGATCAACTCGGCGACAGATTTGACCGGCAGATCGTTGTTCACCGCCAGCACATAAAAACCCGCAACCGCGGTGATGATGCCGTCGAAATCCTTGACCGGATCGAACGGCAGCGTGCGGTAAAGCCCAGGCATGTAGGTCATGCCGCTGTGGTCGAGCAAGAGCGTGTAGCCGTCTGCCGGCGATTTCGCGACTTCGTCCATGCCGATGCTGCCGCCGGCGCCGCCGCGGTCATAGATCACGATCGGCTTGCCGAGCCGCTCGCCGAGCGGATTGGCAATCAACCGCGCGATCGGATCGACCGCCCCACCCGGCGCGAACGGCACGATCAGCCGGACCGGGTGCGTCGGGTAGTCGTCGGCCATGGCGCTACCGGAGCCGAGGATCAAGAGCGCAGAAAGGAAAATAAGCCGTCGCATGTCACCTCTTTGGCCTTAAGCGCGCGGGCGTGCTTTCGCGCCCCGCCTCGCCCATAATAGCCCAGGTTCCAGTTTCGGTGAGGTCATTGGCGGGCATGGTACGGTAAGATCATGGGTGAATTTGCCATCGGACAATCGGTGTTGCGGCGCGAGGACCCTCGCCTGTTGCGCGGGCTTGGGCGCTATTTCGACGATTTAAAACTCGCCGATCAGCTCCATGCCGCCGTGGTGCGCTCGCCGCACGCCCATGCCGACATCCGCGGCATCGACACCGGCGCGGCGCGACAAATGCCCGGCGTCCATGCCGTGCTCACCGGCGCGGATTATGCCGCCGACGCGCTCGGCCCCTTGCCCTCGATGGCGCCATACAAGAAACGCGACGGCAGCCCGATGTATCTGCCGCCGCGGCCGGCGATCGCCATCGATCGCGTCATGCATGTCGGTTATCCGGTCGCGGTGGTGATCGCCGACACGCTCGATCGCGCCCGCGACGCGGCCGAAGCCGTCGCGATCGATTACGCGCCGCGGCCGGCCGTGGTGTCCGCGCGCGCCGCGTTCGAGCAAGGCGCGCCGCAGCTCTACGGCGACTGCCCGAACAACGAGGCCTATTTCTACCAGGCCGGCGACAAGGCCAAGACCGATGCGGCGTTTGCGACCGCGGCGCATGTGGTCGAGCAACGCCTTGTCATCAACCGGGTCACCGCCAATCCGATCGAGCCGCGCGGCGTCACCGGCGTCTACGACGCCGGCACCGGGCGCTACACGCTGCATTGCGGCTTTCAGCGGCCCTGGCTGTTCCGCAACGACATCGCGCGCACCACGCTGAAAATTCCCGAAGCCGAATTGCGGCTCATGACCGGCGACATCGGCGGCTCCTATGGGCTGCGCGGCTCGGTCTATCCGGAAATCATCTTGATGCTATGGGCGGCGCGCAAGGTCGGCCGGCCGGTGAAATGGACGCAAACGCGCAACGAGGCCCATGTCAGCGACGACGACGCGCGCGACAATATCGTCGATGCCGCGCTCGCGCTCGACAAAGACGGCAAATTCCTCGGCGTGCGCATCCGCAGTTTCGGCAATCTCGGCGCCTTCGTGTCGTTCCGCGGCGCCATGCCGCCGGTGGTCAATATTGGCACCGTGGTCGGCACATACACCACGCCGGCGCTGCATGTGGCGGTGTCCGGCATGCTGACCAACACGCATTGCACCTCGCCCTATCGCGGCGCCGGGCGGCCCGAGGCGTCGTACATGATCGAGCGGCTGGTCGACATCGCCGCCGACCAAATGAACATCGATCCGGCGGAGCTGCGGCGGCGCAACACCATTGCGCCGCAGGCCATGCCCTACAAGACGCCGCTGGTCTTCACCTACGACAGCGGGCATTTCGAAGAGAACCTCGACCGCACCATGAAGCTCGCCGACTGGCGCGGTTTTGAAGCGCGGCGCAAGGAGGCGGCGCGGCGCGGCATGCTGCGCGGCATCGGCATGTCCAACACCATCGAGCAGGCCGCCGATCCGACCATCGAGACCGCGGAGATCCGGTTCGATCCGCTCGGCGGGCTGACGCTGGTGACCGGCTCGATCTCCCACGGCCAGGGCCATGCCACGATCCAGACCCAAATCCTGGTCGACCGCCTCGGCATCGATCCGGAGCGCGTCAAATTCATCCAGGGCGACACTGATGCCGTTGCTTTCGGCATGGGCACCGGCGGCTCGCGCTCGACCACCATGAGCGGCGGCGCCATCGCCATGGTGAGCGAAAAGATCGTCGCCAAGGGCACAAAACTCGCCGCGCATTTGATGGAAGCGGCAGAAAGCGATTTGGAATTTAAGGACGGCCGCTTCACCATTGCGGGTACCGATCGCTCCACCGGCATCCACGACGTGGCCAAGGCGGCGTTCCAGCTGGACAAGTTGCCGGCCGGCATGGAGCCCGGCCTTTACGAGACCGCGACCTACCGCGCGCGCACCGGAAATTTTCCCAACGGCTGCCACGTCTGCGAGGTCGAGATCGATCCCGAGACCGGCGTCACCCACATCGTCGGCTATTGGGTGACCGACGACGTCGGCACCGTCATCAATCCGATGCTGGTCAAGGGCCAGATCATGGGCGGCATCGCCCAGGGCATGGGCCAGGTGCTGATGGAAGACAAAGCCTATGACGAGGCCGGCCAAGTGCTGTCCGGCTCGTTCATGGATTACGCCATGCCGCGGGCCGACGATTTTTGCCCGGTGGTG
>Ga0208604_1000143_pt1 | contig 10853 bp, 10 predicted proteins | sample MicForSoSWNH22_M_FD_188009 | JGI IMG/M metagenome (GOLD analysis project Ga0208604, IMG submission 188009) | Forest soil microbial communities from Harvard Forest Long Term Ecological Research site in Petersham, Massachusetts, USA - MetaG HF016... | ecosystem: Environmental > Terrestrial > Soil... | reverse complement strand
CATTGGTCGGCGGGCCGGTGCGGCCCCCGTGGTGAGCCGAGAGCCTGATGGCGAAGAAACGGTGGTCGGCAAAATCGCTGTTGGCCATGCTCGGGCCGGGCCTGGTCACCGGCGCCGCCGACGACGATCCAAGCGGCATCGCCACCTATTCCCAGGGCGGCGCCCAGTTCGGCTACGCGCTGGGCTGGACGATGTTCCTGACCACACCGTTCATGATCGCCATCCAGATGGTCAGCGCCCGCATCGGCGCCGTCACCGGGCGGGGACTGGCGGCGAATCTCGGCAAGGCGATGCCGACCGCGTTGCTGCACGCCTTGGTCGGGCTTTTGCTCATTGCCAATACGCTCAACATCGCCGCCGACATCGCGGCGATGGGCGACGCGTTGCGGCTGGTCGTCGGCGGGCCGGTGCTGCTTTATATCGCGGCGTTCGGCATCGGCTGCCTCGCCGCCGAGATCCTGATTCCGTATCATAGGTATTCACGCTACCTGAAGGCGCTCACGCTGGTGCTGTTCGCCTATGTGGCCACCGCTTTCACCATTCGGATTCCGTGGGGCGAGGTGGCGGCTGCGACATTCCTGCCGCGGGTGTCGTGGAATCGCGATTACATGCTGATGCTGGTGGCGATCTTCGGCACCACGATCAGTCCCTACATGTTCTTCTGGCAAGCCTCGCTCGAAGCGGAGGAGCGCAAGCTGCGCGCCAAAACGACCAGCAACACAACGGCGTCCACCACCAAGCGCCTTGGACAGCGCGAGGACTTTCGCATCGGGCTCGACACCACCGTCGGCATGTTTTTGTCGAACATCATCGGCTTTTTCATCATCGTCACCACGGCGGCCACGCTGCACGCCCACGGCAAAATCCACATCGAGACCGCGGCTCAGGCCGCCGAAGCGCTCCGCCCGCTCGCCGGACCGGCCGCGTTTTTGCTGTTCTCCTTAGGGATCATCGGCACCGGGCTGCTCGCCGTGCCGGTGCTCGCCGGTTCTGCCGGCTATGCGGTGGCGGAGACATTCGGCTGGGAAGGCAGTCTCGAAAGACCGGCCCGCAGCGCGCCGGGTTTCTACCTGGTCGTCGCCGCGGCAACACTCGCCGGATTGGGCGCGGCGCTCACCCCGCTCGATCCGATCCGCATGCTGTTCTGGAGCGCCGTCGTCAACGGCGTCGTCGCCGTGCCGCTGATGATCGCCATGATGGTGGTCGTCGCCAGCCGCCCCATCATGGGTAGGTTCGCTGCTTCGCGCGCGCTGATGGTGTTCGGCTGGTTCGCGACATTCTTGATGGGCCTCGTTGTCGCCGCGTTGCTGATTACGAGCGTCGGGGGTTAGAGCATGATCCCGAGAAGTGGACCCCGGTTTTCGAACAAGATCATGCTCACTCAAAAATCCTAGACCAGGATCCGATTCAATTGAATCGGATCCTGGTCTAGGTCTCGACGATGCCGGCGGACGAACTGGACACTTGCGAATGCGCGGCGCCGTGCGGCCGCGCCAGATAGGCCTGCGAGCGCATCTCGATCAGGCGCGAGGCTGTGCGCTTGAATTCCTGCGCTTCGAAACCTTCGTCGGCGCGATAGAGCGCATCGGGCTCCGCGGCGGCCGAGGCGATCAGTTTTACGTTCATGTCGTAGAGCGTGTCGATCAAAATAATGAAGCGCTTCGCCGCGTTGCGCGTATCGTAAGTCATCACCGGCACGTGGTCGATGATGATGGTGTGATACTCGTGCGCGAGGCGCAGGTAGTCGGCGGCGGCAAGCGGCGCCTCGCACAGATCGTGGAAGGAAAAGCGCGCCACGCCCATGAAAGCGCGCGGCACGTGCACGCTGCGTCCTTTGAGCGGCAGCTCCTGCGCGGTGCCGTCATGGCCGCCGGTGAGCCGCCGCCAGGTATCGTCGAGCGCGGCGTCTGCCGCAGCATCGGCCGGCACATACCACACCGGGAGACCTGCGAGTTTTTCCAACCGAAAATCGGTGCGGGCATCGAGCCGCACCACGTCCATGTGCTCTTCGAGCAGGTGGATGAACGGCACGAATAGCGCGCGATTCAAGCCGTCCTTGTAGAGCTCGACCGGCGCCACGTTCGAGGTGGCGACGACCACGGTGCCGTACGCGAACAATTGCGCGAACAGCCGGCCGAGGATCATGGCGTCGGCGATGTCGGTGACGTGGAATTCGTCGAAGCAGAGCAGCCAGGCCTCGTCGAACAATTGCTCGGCGACGAGCCGGATCGGGTCTTCGCCTTCGTGCTCGCCGCGCTTCATCTCCTGGCGCAGCGCAAAAATGCGTTCGTGCACGTCGAGCATAAATTCGTGAAAATGCGCGCGGCGCTTGCGCGCCACCGGACTTGCTTCGAAGAACAAATCCATCAGCATCGTCTTGCCGCGGCCGACGTCACCGTAGATGTAAAGGCCCTTGAGCGGCGGATCCTTGCGGTTGCCGAACAGCCAACCGAGCGACGAGGATTTGCGCGCCAGGCGATGCTCCGCGACCCGCGTCTCGAGTCGCGCGAGCTTCGCGATGACAGCGAGCTGCGCGTCGTCGCTGCCGACGCGCCCCGCGGCGACGCCGGCGGCATATTGCGCTGTGATGGAGCTCGCCATCGGAAGGGTTAACCGTTGTGGGCGAAACGTGGCGGGAAGACGCGGAGATTTAGCATTGCATTGCGCATACCAAGATTGCGCAGTCAAACTGTCGTGAACGATTTACGAGCCATGCGTATACGGAATGTAGGCATGTTGCTCAATGCTTCGCCTTGCCAAACTTTGGCGCCGCACGACATGATGATTTGATTCGGCGTATAGGCGAAACCGCCTGCTACGCCATTTCGCTGCTCTGAGGAAACGATCGGGAGGGTCTCGCAGACGACAGTGTCCTAACCGGGACGACAATGTCAGGAGACCCAATGCAAGATGTTCTTCCAGAAGGCGGCGTGATCCGCAAATTGTGGGTCGGTGAAGCGGCAAAATACCGCGATCATATGCTGCGCCTCGATCCAGCGAGCCGCAACAGCCGGTTCGCCGGCGGCGTATCCGACGACTTCATCCGCAAATACGCCGATCTGTCGCAATCGCTGGATGCCGTGATCCACGGTTTTTTCGTCGGCGGCATGCTGCGCGGCGCCGCCGAGCTGCGGCCGCTGGGCGCGGGGTTTCCGCGCCAAGCCGAAGCCGCGATCAGCATCGAGAAGCCGTGGCAGAGCCACGGCGTCGGCTCGGCACTGCTGCGCCACACTTTGCTCACCGCACGCAACCGCGGCATCCGGCTTCTGCACATGGCGTGCTTGGCCGAGAACCGGCGCATGCAGGAATTGGCGCGCAAATTCGACGCCGAACTGTCGTTCGACTTCGGTAGTGTCATCGGCGAGGTCGAATCGTCGCGGCCGACGCCGCTGTCGCTGATGCGCGAGTTCATGGCCGACGGCCACGGTTTCGCTACCGCGATGCTCGATCTGCAGACCCGCATGCTGCGGGCGTAATCCTTAATCGTCATTCCGGGGCCGAGCGAAGCGAGGAGCCCGGAATCCATAACCACTGTCGGTGCAGAACCTGCTCGGATTGTGGTTATGGATTCCGGACTTGCCGCTTCGCGGCAATCCGGAATGACGGCACTACGCCCGGCGCAGCGCCGGCTCGCCAAGCGGATAATCGGCCTCGACCACATAGGGGCCGCCGCCGACCGACGCGCGCGACGAGAACAGCACGAAGCGCGACACCTCGAACGGCGCCGAGCGGTAATGACCGCGGGCGCTGAGATATTCGGCGACCTGGTGGCTCGACGAATCGCGCAGGCGCGCCAGCGTCACGTGCGGCGTATATTTGCGGCCCTCGGGCTCGAGCCCGAGCCGCTGCAAGAGCCGCTCGTGCTCGGCCTGTAATTCCATCAGCGGCGCGATCGGCGTGGCGGCGGCGACCAGCGCGCGCGGCTTGCGGCCGCCGAACGAGGTCAGTCCATCGAGACGAAGGTCAAAAGCCTGGCGATGAACGCGCCCAAGCACGTCGACAATCTCGTGGGCCAAAGCGTCGTCGATGTCGCCGATGAAGCGCAGCATCAGATGATAGTTCTCCGGATCGATCCAGCGGGCGCCGGGCAGCCCGCCGCGCATCATGGCAAGCGACTGGGCGACATGCGGCGGAATTTCGAGAGCAGTGAACAGGCGGGGCATGACGACCTGCTTTTCGGGACGAATCGCCGCATCAACACAATGCGGTGATCGGGCGCGGTATGCAACCCTTACGACGGATGTTGCGTGCGGGCGCGGGCGATGAGCTCCTCCACCTTCGGCACAATGCGCGCGACGATGACATCGACGCCAGCGGCGTTGGGATGCAGCCCGTCGTGCTGCAGAAGCTTGAGATCGGCAGCGGCGCCGTCGAGGAAGAACGGATAAATAAGCACGTCATATTTTGCCGCAAGATCGGGATAGATGCGCTCGAACGCAGTCCCGAATTCGGGGCCGAGATTTGGCGCTGAGCGCATACCGCAGAGCAGCACCGCGATATGCCGCGCGGTGAGGCGGCGCAAAATGGCGTCGAGCGCGTCGCGCGTCACCTCCGGCTTGAACCCGCGCAGCATGTCGTTGGCGCCAAGCTCGAGAATGACCGCCTCGGTGCCCTCCGGCACCGACCAGGCGAGCCGGGCGAGCCCATCGGCAGCGGTGTCGCCGGAGACGCCGGCATTCTGGATGTCCGCGGCGATGCCCTTGGCTGCGAGCGCGGCTTGCAGGCGGGGCACAAAACCTTGGTTGTCGGGTAGCCCATAACCAGCCGTCAGCGAGTCGCCGAAGGCGACGATTTTCACTGCTGCTTGGGCGTGCGCCGGCGGCACCGCTGTCGCGGCGACGAGCGCCACGCTACAAACCGCCGCACCGGCGATTTGGATGAGCGCGTGCCGCCACCCATATGACCGGGCACGGGTCGATGAAGGGCGCGGGTCAGCCGGCAACATGAACGACATTTCGGGCTATCCTTCCGCCAGCAACGCCATCTCGCTGTCCGGCGTCAACCTGGCGCTCGGCCGCGGCGCCGCCCGCGTCCATATCTTGCGACAGATCGACCTCAATATAGGCCGTGGCGAGGCGATTGGCCTCCTCGGCCCGTCCGGCTCCGGCAAATCGACGCTGCTGATGGTGATGACCGGACTGGAGCGGCCGGACACCGGCTCCGTCGTCGTCGCAGGCCAGGAACTGCAACGGCTCGACGAGGACGCGCTCGCACGCTTTCGCGGCAAGCATATCGGCATCGTCTTTCAGGCTTTTCATCTCATCCCGACCATGACGGCCTTGGAGAACGTCGCGGTGCCGCTCGAATTCGCAGGCGCCCGCGACGCGCTGCGCCGCGCCGAAAAGGAACTGGCGTCCGTTGGGCTGGCGCATCGCATGCATCACTATCCGGCGGAATTGTCCGGCGGCGAGCAGCAACGCGTGGCGCTGGCTCGCGCGCTGGCGCCCGACCCGGCGCTGATCGTCGCCGACGAGCCGACCGGCAATCTCGACGAGGCGACCGGGCGCGAGATCATCGAGCTTCTGTTTCGCGGCCATCGCGAGCGCGGCACCACCCTCGTTCTGGTCACCCACGACACCGAGCTCGCCGCACGGTGCGACCGCGTGGTGCACCTGCATTCGGGGCGGATCGACGCGGCCGTGCCGCACGAGGCGAAATGACCGCGCTGGCCGATACGCGAGCGGCGTGGCGCCCGAGCGTCGGGCAAAGGGCGCGGATCGCAGCGCGGATCGCCTTCCGCGAATTGCGCGGCGGCTTGCGCGGTTTTGGCATCTTCATCGCCTGCATCGCGCTCGGCGTATTTGCGATCGCCGGCGTCGGCTCGGTGGCGGCGAGCCTTGCCGACGGCATCGGCAGTGCCGGGCAGCTGATTCTCGGCGGCGATTTGTCGTTCGCGCTCATTCAGCGCGAAGCCAGCGACGACGAGCGCAGCTTCTTCAATGACCGCGGCACGGTCTCCGTCGCCGCGACGACGCGAGCGATGGCGCGTACCAGCGACGGCCGCTCGACGCTGGTCGAGATCAAAGCAGTAGACGCCGCCTACCCGCTATTCGGTTCTGTCGTAACCAATCCGATTATGCCGCTTCCAGATTTATTCGCACAAAAAGACGGCGCGTTCGGCGCCGCGGTCGATCCGGCGCTGCTGACGCGGCTCGATCTGAAAACCGGCGACCGCATCAGCATCGGCAATATCGCGATCGAATTGCGCACGGCGCTGACCGGCGAGCCGGACAAGCTTGCCGGCGGCCTTGGCCTCGGCCCGCGCCTTCTCATCAGCGAAGCCGCGCTGCGCGCCACTGGGCTGTTGCAGCCCGGCAGCCTGGTGCGCTGGCAATACCGGCTGCGGCTGCCGCAAGCTGATAGCAGCGACCGCGCGGTGACGGCGGTCGAGAAAGCGGCCCAGGCCGCGTTCCCGGATGCCGGCTGGGAAGTTCGCACCCGCAACAAGGCGTCGCCGCAGCTCGAACGCAATGTCGAGCGCTTCACGCAATTTCTCACGCTGGTCGGCCTGACCACGCTGCTGGTCGGCGGCGTCGGCGTCGCCAACGCGGTCGCCGCGCATCTGGCGCGCAAGCGCGACGCCATCGGCACCATGAAGGCGCTCGGCGCTTCCGGCGGTACGGTGTTCGCGATCTATTGTGGACAGATGGTGCTGGTCGCACTCTTCGCCGCCTTGATCGGCGTCGCGTTTGGCGCCGCGCTGCCCTACGCGATTGGCTGGGCGTTCGGCGCCATCATTCCGCTGCCGGTCGCGCCGTCGCTGCATCCGGGCGTGCTGGCGCTGTCGATCGTGTACGGGCTCCTGACCGCCTTGGCATTCGCGCTGTGGCCGCTCGGCCGCGCCCACGATATTTCGGTGTCGATGCTGTTTCGCGACCAGATCGCCGCCGAGCGGCGCTGGCCGCGCCGGCGCTACGTCGTCGCCACCGCACTGATCGCCGCAGCGCTTATCGCGCTCGCGATCACGACAACCTATGACCATCGCATTGCCGCGATTTTTGTCGCCTCCGCAATCGGCATCTTCGTGATGCTGCGGCTCCTGGCGATGCTCACCATGGCGCTCGCCCGCCGCCTGCCGCGGGCGCGCTCGACTGTGCTGCGGCTCGCCATCGCCAACATCTATCGCCCCGGATCCTTGACGCCGACCGTGATGCTGTCGCTTGGACTCGGCCTTGCCTTGCTGGTGACTGTGATCGAGCTCGACGGCAACTTGCATCGCCAATTCACCGCGGCACTGCCGGAAAAAGCGCCATCGTTCTTCTTCCTCGACATACAGGCGGCGGACGCCGACCGGTTCGACGCTTTCGTGCGCGACCATGCGCCGGCTTCGACGCTCGAAAGGGTGCCGATGCTGCGCGGCCGCATCGTCGCGGCGAACGGCATCAAGTCGGAAAATCTCAAACCCGCGGCCGGCTCGCGCTGGGTGCTGCAAGGCGACCGCGGCATCACGTATGCGTCCGCCGTCCCGGCCGGCTCGCGCATCATCGCCGGGCAGTGGTGGAGCGCCGATTATTCCGGCGAGCCGCTGGTCTCGCTCGAGAGCAAGACGGCGCACGATCTCGATCTCAAGATCGGCGATACCATCACCGTCAACGTGCTCGGCCGCAACGTGATCGCGCGCATCGCCAACCTTCGCGCCGTCGATTGGGAGAATCTTGGCATCAATTTCGTCCTGGTGTTCTCGCCCGGCACATTTGGCGGCGCGCCGCACAGCGACATCGCCACGCTGACCTTCGCCGACGGCGGCACGCCGGCCGAGGACACCGCCGTCATCAAGGCGCTGGCCGACGCGTTCCCGACGGTCACCGCCGTGCACGTCAAGGACGCGCTCGATACGCTCGACGGCATCATCAAGAACCTGGTGCTGGCGCTCGGCGGCGCAAGCTCCATCACCTTGATCGCCGCCGCCCTGGTGCTCGGCGGCGCGCTCGCCGCCGGCCAGCGCTTTCGCATCTACGACGCCGTGGTGCTCAAGACCTTCGGCGCGACGCGGTCGCGGCTGCTCGGCGCCTATGCGATCGAATATCTCCTTATCGGGGCCGTCACCGTGCTGTTCGGCGTCGCCATGGGGACGCTCGCGGCCGGCCTGATTGTGACGCGGGTGATGGAGTTTCCCTTCGTTTTTGTCGCCGGGCAGGCGGCCGGCGCGGCGCTTGCCGCCCTCGTGGTGACGCTGGCGCTGGGCCTTGCCGGTACGTTTACGGCGCTTGGCCGCAAGCCCGCGGAGGTGCTGCGGAATCTCTGATAAAGCGCGCCGCGGCGGGCACGATGAAAGAATTGTAACCATAGCGAATATGGCGCCGCACCCATCTGGCGCCGCCGGGCCTTTCGCACTAGATTCCAGCCAAGCGAATTCGGCGTCCTATCGCCGAGCGCCAAGGCCCGGCTCAGACCGGGACAACCCAGGGGTATTTCCATGTCCGACTTCGATCGGAATCTTGCGGCCGCGAGACCCGGCTATCGCACGGACCAGGTCGCGATCGATGCGGGTCTGCGCGCCTATATGATCCGCGTCTACAACTACATGGCTAGCGGCGTGGCGCTGACCGGCGTCATGGCTTGGCTGACTTATCAGGCCGCCGGCGGCGACGCCATTCAGATCGCAGGTGGGCAGATCACCGGACTGACGTCTTTCGGGCAGGCCGTCTTCAGCGGCCCGCTGACGATCGTGCTGCTGCTTGGCACGCTCGGCTTGGTGTTCTTCATGAGTTACCGCATCAATCGCCTCTCCGTAGGATCGGCGCTGTCGTTGTTCTTTGTCTATGCCGGGCTGCTCGGATTGGCGCTGGCGTCGGTATTTCTGCAATATACCGGCGCGTCGATCACGCGGGTGTTCTTCATCTCGGCTTCGACGTTCGGCGCCATGAGCCTATACGGCTATTCCACGCAGCGCGACCTGACCGGCGTCGGCTCGTTCATGTTCATGGGCCTGATCGGCATCGTCATCGCGATGGTGGTCAACATGTTCCTGAAATCGAGCGGGCTCGATTGGGCGATCTCGGTGATCGGCGTGCTCGTCTTCGTCGGATTGACCGCTTACGACACGCAGCGGATCAAGGAGATGTATAGCGTGCAGGACGACGGCACCGTCGCCGGCCGCAAGGCGGTGATGGGCGCGCTGTCGCTCTATCTCGACTTCATCAACCTGTTCTTGATGCTGCTGCGCATCTTCGGCGACCGCCGCTGAGCGCAAACGAATTGCAATCGAAGCGCCCCGGGATCATTGTCCCGGGGCGTTTTATTTTGTGACGCAATGCCATCTGAACGATGAACGACGTCAGCCTTCGCACCGCCACTTCAGCCGACATTGCAGCGATCACCCGCATCTACGCTCACGCCGTCGCTTACGGCACCGCCTCGTTCGAGCTCGAGCCGCCGGACGAAGCCGAAATGGCGCGCCGCCAACAGGCGCTGCTGGCGCGGAACTTTCCTTATATCGTCGCCGAACTGGCCGGCGCCGTCGTGGGCTATGCCTATGCGGGCCCATACCGCGATCGCCGCGCCTACGACTGGAGCGTCGAGGATTCGCTCTACATCGCGCCGGAATTGCATCGCAAGGGAATCGGCCGGCTCCTGCTGACGCGTCTGGTCGCGGAATCGGAAGCCCGCGGCTTCCGTCAGATGCTCGGCGTGATCGGCGACTCCGCCAATACCGCCTCGGTCGCGGTCCATGCCGCGGTCGGCTTCCGGCTCATCGGCAATTTCCAATCGATCGGCTTCAAGCACGGCCGCTGGCTCGACACCGTGCTGATGCAGCGCGCACTCGGCAGCGGCGACACGCTGCCGCCGTAACGGCGTTACCCGGCAACCACCCGGATCGAGCGATCGAGCGCACTGAGCACGCGATCGAGCTCCTGGCCGCGGCGCAGGATGTGACCGGTCGCCGAAATCACGCTGTAGGCGCCCTGGCGCCGGCCGAGCCGCGGATTTTTCTCAATGCGGTAGATGGGAACCTCGGCGGCGCGGCGGAAAACCGAAAACACCGCGCGGTCCTTCAAAAAATCGATTGCGTAATCACGCCATTCGCCGGCGGCGACCATGCGGCCGTAAAGGCCGAGAATGCGGTCGAGCTCACGCCGGCTGAAGGTCACCACACTCGCGGGGGCGGGCGCGCGAAGCTCGCCCCCGCGCCACGCGCTCGGTTCGATTTCGCCGATGTCCATCCGGCGCCTCCTTTGTCATGTTCGCTTCATGATCGCGCCGGACGGCGGCGGCGGCAAGAGCCTCTTGCGCGGCAAATGGCCGATTATCGCAGCACGAAAGCGAGGCAGCAGGCCGCCGATGCCTATCGCTGCGGCACGGCTGCGACATTTGTGACGGATGGAATCACGGCTTCGTTAGGCGAATCATAATACGGCCCTAATTCGGCCCAGCACGCGCCAAGCTGGCCTGCGAAATAAAGCGCTGTTGCCTCAGGGCCCGGTCCGGAAGGCGTTCCGGATTCCTCAGCCCCCCAGCCCCCCGGGGCGCTGACGGACCGGGCCAGAGTTCCGCGTACGGTTCAATCCCCAATACCTTTAAGGCCGGCAGTTGCCGGCCTTTTTCTTTTTGTCGGACGACAGAGGACAGATGAGGAAAGCAGGACGACGGCGAACCGAACTCGTCTTCGATTATTTGCGTTCCGTCGTCTGTCGTCCGTCGTCCGTCGTCTGCAACGTCGTGTACGACGCGCCCAGAATAATCCCCGGTTTGTCATGAGTGCCTTCCTGCACCATGACGGCGGCGGCATCGATGTCGTCGGACTTGATCTCCGACATCGGAACGTTCCAGGTCGCATCCGTCCCGGTCCAATCGCCGAGCTTCACCCAGCGCCGCACCACGTTGTGATAGGTGATCGTGCGCCCATGATTTTC
>Ga0208604_1000141_pt1 | contig 10910 bp, 15 predicted proteins | sample MicForSoSWNH22_M_FD_188009 | JGI IMG/M metagenome (GOLD analysis project Ga0208604, IMG submission 188009) | Forest soil microbial communities from Harvard Forest Long Term Ecological Research site in Petersham, Massachusetts, USA - MetaG HF016... | ecosystem: Environmental > Terrestrial > Soil... | reverse complement strand
GGGTCGACCGCCGCAGGCGGGCGGGGTGGGGTGCGCGGCGGTGCCGTTAGACGAGGCGCGCTCGAGGCTGTGACGGCCCCACCTGCCGCGCTTGCGCGCGGCGGCCTCCCCCTGCAGGGGAGGCTGGAAGATTTCCGCTCTCCTCGCGCCGCGGCGGCCGGCCTAGCACTGGATGGGCCTTGAAATAAAGCCGCGCGAATTCGATGTCGTCGTGGTGCAAATAAGGGTAGTCCTCGATAATGTCGGCGATCGCTTCGCCGCCCTCGCGCATTTTGCCGATGTGGTTGACCGACAATCGCGTGTTCTTGAAAACGGCCTCGCCGCCCAAGACGCCGTCTTTCTTCTCGATGTGCGTGAGTCCCTTGGCATAGAGATCGACGCGTGGGGCTAGATCCTCGATCACCTTGGCGATGTCGATGAAAAGATAATCGTCGAGCTTCAGTCGATCGCGGGCGCCGAACAATTGGCTCGGCCGATCCCGCATCAACGTTGCGGCCAGCAATGCTTCGGCATCCAGATGGTCGTAGAAATGCCGGCGGCAGGATGGCGCCATCAAACCTTCAAGTTCTGCAAACGCTTTCTTGCGCAAGGCGGCGGAGAGCAAGTCGCCCTTATAGACCGCCGCGAAGACGAATATGTCGGCCCAGCGGAACAGCAATCGTTCCACATTCGCGGATTTGATCGGCGCTAACAACCCGGTTTCGATATCCTTGCGCACTTTGGCTTCTGCAATATCGGCGAGCACAGTTGTTTCGCGCAATGACAGCATCGCGCGGATTTTCTCGCCTTTGCGAGGACGCGGCATGGCACGATTGTGCGGACGGCCCATAATTATTCCCAAGTCAAGGAGTAATTTATACATCGCACCGCTTATTGTAAAGGTGTGTGCCCTAAACAATTGATTTGATTATTGATTTATCTTGAAGTCGGGCCGGCTGGGCTGGCCCAGATGTTCGTCTCATTTCTATTGACATGCGTCTCGTTTTGAGTTACCAACGAAAAATCTCGCCCACCTAAGGGACGTGTTCTCGAGGCACACCTGAATACGGGGCGAGTGCGGTTCCCGCGGGCGGATTTGCACTCCGCACTCGGGCGGCTTCGGCGGATACGCCCGTCCGGCACTACGACCGGTACTGCGGGGCAACCCGCTGGACTGAATGGACAGGTCAGATGCGGGTAACACCCGATGACGCCAGGTCCCAGGAAGTGCGGGCTGAAGCTGAGCGGTGGCGTTCGTTCGCCGCCACAAGTGCCGCGGCGGAGCGCCGGTAGGCGTGCGCGCCCGTAAGCGCGCCCACGCCCCGAACGCCGACAAGCGGTAACGCACGTCGGCGTGGCGTGGATCTCGGACAGTTGCGTCTATCAGCGCTCCGCCTCCCTTCTTTGTGCAGCGTGAAGCGATCCGGATGAAGCGAAATCCGGCAACACTTTCCGCCCCCGCGATAGCGGGGGAGGGGGACCACTGGAGCTCGCGAAGCGAGCGAACCGTGGTGGAGGGGGCGCATGACCCGCCGCTGGGTTGGCGTCGCAAGGCAAGCAACGGTGGCGTCGATATTTCCTTGAATTGCCTGCGTTCGCGTTGAGTCCCGCGCCCCTTCCACCACCCTTCGGGTGGTCCCCCTTCCCCGCTATCGCGGGGCAGGAAGGTAATTGTTGCAAAGCGGCGCGCGCTTGACTGATCGGCGGGGAGGTCTATCATTCAATTGTTCGATTGAATGATAGAGAGTTCGATGCCGCCAAGCCCCAAACTGGCCCTTTTTGCCCAGTTCGCCGCTGTTGCCAAATCGCTGGCGCATGCCAGCCGGTTGGAGCTCCTGGAGCATTTGGCTCAAGGCGAGCGGAGCGTCGAAATCTTGGCGGAGCGAACCGGACTGTCGGTCGCGAACACGTCGCAGCATTTGCAACAGATGCGGCGCACGGGAATGGTGGTCGCGCGACGTGACGGCAAATTCATTTTTTACGCCCTCGCGGACGACGCCGTGCTCGATCTGGTGTCGGCGCTGCGCCGTATCGCCGAGCGAAACGTCGCCGAGGTCGATCGTGTCGTCCGAAGCTATTTCGACGATCGCGACAGTCTCGATCCGATGTCCCGCAAAGAGCTTCTAAAAAAATCCCGCGCCGGGGAGGTTACAGTTCTCGATGTGCGTCCACCCGACGAATTCGCGTTGGGACACGTGCGCGGCGCGGTGAACGTCCCACTGCGCGAGTTGAAAGCTCGTCTCGCGCAATTCGACCCGGCGCAAGAGATCATCGCCTACTGCCGCAGTCACTATTGCGTGTTGTCTTACGAAGCTGTTGCCATGCTTCGCAAGCGTGGCTTCAAGGTTCGCCGCTTGGAAGAGGGCTTTCCGGAGTGGCGCGCGGCAGGACTGCCTGTCGCCATCGGCGCCGCTTGACCTCGAACGACGACGAAGACCGGTTCGCCCGGCTGATGAAAGGAAAAGAACAATGACCGATCATTCAACTTCCGAAATTGTCGTCGACGCCGCCGCGCTCCGCGAGGAAGTCAAAAGCAAGTATCGCGAGGTCGCGACCGATCCGCGCGGGACCTATCATTTCCACACCGGCCGTTATCTGGCACGACGGCTCGGCTACGATGACGAATTTGTCAAATCGCTCCCCGACGTGGCCGTGGAGTCCTTCGCCGGCGTCGCCAGTCCTTTCGCGCTGCGAACGCTTGCAAAAGGCGAGCGCGTTGTCGACGTCGGCTCAGGAGCGGGCTTCGACTCGTTCGTTGCGGCCGACCAAGTCGGTCCCGATGGAAAAGTCGTCGGCGTCGACATGACCGAGGAAATGCTGGCGAAATCGCGTTCGACCGCCGCCGCGTTGAAACTGGATCATGTCGAGTTCCGCGAAGGCATCGCGGAAAATTTGCCTGTAGCGGACGAATGGGCGGACGTGGTCATCAGCAACGGTGTGGTCAACCTGTGCGCCAACAAGAGGGCCATCTTCTCGGAAATCCTCCGCGTCTTGCGCCCCGGCGGACACCTGCAATTTGCCGACATCGCCAACGGCAGGCCGGTCCCTGAAGCGGCCATTCAAAACATCGATCTTTGGACAGCTTGAATTGCCGGTGGTCTGCCGTGTGCAGCCTGGCAAAAAATGTTGGAAGACATTGGCTTCATCGAAGTCCGTATCGGGCCGCCGGTTGACACCTTCGCCGGCGCGAGCGGCGAAAAGAACGCCCGTCGTTTCGAGGTCTATGGCTACTCAATCCTGGCACGTAAGTCGGAATGACCGAAAAGCATGTGGACGGTCGGGCTTTGTCGACATGGGTAGCGGGCAGCCGGGTTTTTTTGAAGCCACCGAGATGCCATCCGCAGGATGGTGGGAAGCACTATGGCCCGATCCGGCCGCCGTGCTGGATGCAGCCGGACTTGTCGCGGGCACTGACGCGATCGATCTCTGCTCGGGCGACGGATGGTTCACCCTGCCTATGGCCAAGGTAGCTCGCCACGTCATCGCGATAGACATCGACTGCAATATGCTGGAGGCGGCACGACATCGGCTCTGTCAGAATGGAATTAGCAATTGTGATTTCGTAGCGGGTGACGCCTATGAACTCGGCAATCTTGCGCCGCGTCCGGCTGATTTCGTATTCATGGCAAATGCCTTTCATGGCGTTCCCGATCAGTCCCGTCTGGCCCGCGCCGTGCGAGAGGCGCTGAAGCCTAACGGTCATTTTGCAATTGTTAACTGGCATCAACGTCCGCGGGAAGATACAGTCGTCTTGGGCGAACCGCGCGGGCCGAAGTTTCAATTGCGGTTGTCGCCGAAGCAGACTGTCGAGGCGGTTGAATCAGGCGGCTTGATGCTCGATCGAATCGTCGAATTGCCGCCCTATCACTACTGCGCGGTGTTCAATCGATCGCGTTGCTGAAACCAGACATTGGCCCACGACGGACGAGGCCAAAAAGGCGACCAAGCTCAAAGCGCTCGGCTTTATGAGGACCATGGTCCAGGGCGGGCACCATCAGCCTCACCATCTGATGATCGCCAAGGGCGAGTTTCACACACACTGACGGGTGGCGCGACGCTCGGGGCAACAATCGCGCCCCGTGCTATTGATGCGGCATGAATGATTTTGCCGCCGCGCTGCGCACTGCGATCGATCTCATCCTTGGCTTCGATGCAGGATTGCGCGACATCGTGGTGCTGTCGCTCGCGGTGAGCCTCACTGCGAGCGCTTGTGCATTCGTCATCGGCGCGCCGCTCGGGACGGCCTTGGCGGTGTATCGCTTCCACGGGCGCGGGGCGCTGGTCGTCATCGTCAATGCGCTGCTCGGGCTGCCGCCGGTGGTCGTCGGGCTTGCGGTTTATCTGTTGCTGTCGCGGTCCGGGCCGTTGGGGTCGTTCGGCATTCTGTTCACCCCGACCGCCATGGTCATTGCGCAATGCGCGCTCGGCACGCCGATCGTCATCGCGCTAGTTCATCGCATGGCGGTCGGGCTGTGGGCGGCTTACGGCGATGCGCTTCTGGTCGACGGCGCCGCGCGCTGGCGCGCCATCGTGCCGCTGATGCGGATGGGGCCGGAAGGATTGCTGACGGCATTTTTGGCGGCGTTCGGCCGCGCCATCGCCGAGGTCGGCGCCATCATCATCGTCGGCGGCAATATCCTCGGCTACACCCGCACCATGACGACGGCGATCGTTTTGGAAACCAACAAGGGCAATCTCAGCCTGGCGCTGGCGCTCGGCATGATTTTGATCGTACTGTCGATGGCGGTGAGCGCCGTGAGCCTGGGCTTGGGACGCGCGCTGCGTTAGTGCGTTGCTTCGCGGCGTGGCGCAAAGAACAGTTCCTCGCCGTTGATCTTGTAGGAGGTGATGGCGTCGAGGCCGGCCTTCGAGGTGAGCCATTCGTGCCAGGTCCGCGCGTCGTTGCTTCTCACCTTCGGCCATTTGGCGGGATTGACCAAAATACTGCCGTACGGATTGAACAGCGCCGGATCGCCCTCGGTCAAAATTTCGAGGCTTTGCCGGTTCTTGAAATTGGCCCAGGTGGCGCGGTCGGTCAGCGTGTAGGCATTCATCGCCGCCGCAATATTCAGCGTCGGCCCCATGCCTTGGCCGAGGTCGCGATACCAGGGCGTATTCTTGTCGGGCTGGAGGCCGGCCGACGTCCACAGCCGAAGCTCCATCCGATTGGTGCCGCTGTCGTCGCCGCGGCTCGCAAACACGGCGTTTGCGCCGGCGATCTGCATGAGCGCCTTGCGCGCATCTTTCAGACCGCGAATATGCGCCGGATCGGTATTGGGCCCGACAATGACGAAATCGTTGTACATCACGTCGCGGCGATCGATGCCAAAACCGTCGGCGACGAATTTGTCCTCGCCGACCCGATCGTGGACCAGGAGCGCATCGGCGTCGCCGCGCGCGCCGATCGCGAGCGCCTGGCCGGTGCCGACCGCGACGACGTGCACGCCCAGGCCTCTCGCTGAGCGAAACATCGGCAGGATGTGCTCGAACAGGCCGGAGTCCTGGGTCGAGGTGGTCGAGCTGAGAACGATGAAGCGCTCTTCGGCCTGGGCGGCCGTGACGATCAGGGCCGACAAAAGCAGGGCGGCAATTCGAATCATTTTGCTATTCCTGCACAGATCGTCGGCAATGTAACCCCGGGTCAGGTTTTGGTGAAACCCGCCTCGCGCGCCCTACTTTCCGTCTTTTCATTGCGGCGCCGGCGCGCAACACTGACCGTTCTCGCAACGGGTCGCGAACGTGGAGTGGTGAAAAGGCATGACCGGAATTCAAGAAACGCCGACGCAGACCAAACCGGCACTGGCCAAGATCCGCACCGACGTAGTCGGCAGCCTGCTGCGGCCGGAGATCGTCAAGGAAGCGCGCATTGCGTTCGATGACGGCAAGATCACGGCCGAGGCGCTGCACGCCATCGAGGATCAGGCGGTGCGCGAGGCGGTGCGGCTGCAGGAGGACGCGGGCCTCGACGTGGTCACCGATGGCGAGATGCGTCGGCTCAATTTCCAAGACAGTTTTGGCGAGTCGGTGGAAGGCTATGACGCCAACCGCTCGACGCTGAAAGTGTACGAGCAGCGCGTCGAGGGCGCGGCGCCGGGACAGCGCTGGGACATCGCGCAGATGCACCACGCCGGCACGGCGGTCTCCCATCGCCGGCCGGCCAAGGCGCGGCTAAAACTTGCGCACAACATTCCGCTCGATGAATACCGCTTCGTCGGCAAGGTGGCAAAGATGCCGGCCAAGGTCTCGCTGATCGGGCCGGACCGCATCTCGCAGCGCTTCGAATACGAAAACTCGACCGCGGTCTATCGCGACATGGCCGCGTTTTTGGCCGACGTCGTCGCGATCGAGCGGCAGATCGTGTCGAGCCTGGTCGAGGCCGGCTGCCGCTACGTCCACATCGACGCGCCGGGATTCACTGCTTACGTTGACGACGCCACCATGGCGCAAATGCGCGGGCGCGGCGAAGATCCGATGCGCAATTTTGCGCAATCGCTCAAAGCCGAGGCCGCGGTGATCGCCAATTATCCCGGCGTGACCTTCGGCATTCATCTGTGCCGCGGCAACCAGCGCAGCATGTGGCACCGTGAAGGCACCTACGACGCCATCGCAGAACGATTGTTCAACGAGCTGCCGCACGACCGCTTCCTGCTCGAATACGACACGCCGCGCGCCGGCAGTTTTGCGCCGCTGCGTTTTGTGCCGAAGGGCAGGGTGGTGGTGCTCGGCCTGGTCAGCACCAAGGTGGCGGAGCTCGAAACCATCGACGCGCTCAAGCGGCGGATCGACGAGGCGAGCAAATTTTTGCCCCTCGATCAACTCGCCATCTCGCCGCAATGCGGCTTTGCCTCCGACGTGGTCGGCAATCTGCTCAGCGCGGATGATCAGAAGCGGAAGCTGGAAGTCGTTGTCGAAACGGCGCGGCAGATTTGGGGATAGAACTTCGTGTCATCGTCCGCGTAGGCGGACGATCCAGTAATCGCGGACCCACGGCGTTGCCCGATGAGGTGCGGTGTTTACTGGGTGCCCCGCCTCCGCGGGGCATGACAGGGAAGGTTCACGTCCCGTAGCTCTGGATCAACGACCCCGCCACCAGTGTCCAGCCGTCGACGAGAACGAAAAAAATCAGCTTGAACGGCAGCGACACCACGACCGGCGGCAGCATCATCATGCCCATGGACATCAGCACCGAGGCGACCACCAGATCGATGATCAGGAACGGCAGGAACAACAGGAAGCCGATCTCGAAGGCGCGTTTGAGTTCCGAGATCATGAAAGCGGGAACCAGCACGCGCATGGACACGTCGTCGGGGCCTTTCGGCGGCGCTTCGCCCGACATGTCCATGAACAATTGCAGATCCTTTTCGCGAACGTTTTTTTCCATGAAGCCGCGCAGCGGCCCGGAGGCGCGCTCGAACGCCTCGTTGACGCTGATCTCGTTGGCGACCAGCGGCTTGACGCCGACGTTGTAGGCTTTGGTGAGCACCGGTCCCATCACGAAGGCGGTCAGGAACAAGGCGAGCGAAATGACCACCGAATTGGGCGGCGCCGTCGCCGTGCCGAGCGCGGTGCGCAACAGCGACAGCACCACCACGATGCGCGTGAACGAGGTCATCATGATGAGAATGGACGGCGCCAGCGACAGCACCGTGAACAGCGCGATCAATTGAATGATGCGCTCGTTCAGCCCGCCGCCGGCGGCGCCCTGACCGAAATTGATGCTAATGTCCTGCGCGGCGAGCGGCGTCGCCGTTACCAGAAGTGCCGCTACTGAGGCCGCCACCGTATTGAACCGGACGCGGCGGCCACGTGATGCGATCATTCAGCTCTTGTTTGTCGGGCGACCCAACAAACTTGCCATCTCCTGTTCGAGATTGTCGTAGAGCGTGGTGCTCTGAGGCGGTTTCGCCGGCGGCGCGCTGCGTGCGGGCTTCGGCTCGGCCGGGCGGGCGGCGCGCGGTTGTGGCGGCGCCGGCGGCGGTTCGGACGCCGCGGCCTGCTCAGCGGGTTGCGCTTGGCGCGGTTCCGGTCGCGATTCTTGTCGTGGTTCCTGACGCGGCTGCGGCGTGGAAGCGCGCGCTTCGGCCGGAGCATTGGGCTTGCGCAACGCCGCTTCGAGGCGATGCGCCATCTCGGCGAGGCTTTGATCGGCCGCCGCGGTGTCCGCGGCTGTCGGCGTCGGTGCCGCCTGCACCGCGGGGGCGGACGCGCGCGGTTCGGGCCGCGGCTCGACAACGCGCGGTTCGGCGCGCGCTTCAAGCGGCGCGCGGGCTGGAGCCGGCGTGCGAACGCGGCTCGGCGGGGGCGTCGGCGCCGGACGTGCCGAAAGCTCGTCGGCCAGCGCCGCCAAAGTATCGCGTTGCGGCCGTGCCGGCGCTGCCGGCGGCGTGTCGGCTTGCGGCTGCAGCGGCGGCCAAGCTGGCGCGTCATCGGTCGCCGGCTCGATCTTCGGTGCCGGACGCGCCGGCGGCGGCGGGGTGATCACTTCAGGCTGCAGCGGCCACGAGCCGTTGCCGTTGTCCGGCAGCGGAATCGCGCGCGGCAAAGGTTCGACAGCGGCCGGACGCGCGAGCGCGACGTCGCGGGAAGCGGCAACCGCGCGCACGATATTGGCTTCGACGACCACGTCGGTCGGTCCGCCGATGATCAGAAGGTGCTCGACATTGTCGCGGCGCACGAGGCAGAGAGACCGTCGATTATCGACCTTTGCCCATTCGAGCACCGAAAGCCGATGCTGGCGCCCGCGCATGCCCCCGCCGCCAAGCTGGCCGGTGCCGAAACGACGCAACGCCCAGAGGAACGCGAACAGCACGCAAAGTACGAAGCCGAATATCAGCAAGAATTTCACTGGGAGCGGCATTGCTATGCCGAACAAACTCTCATCCATGTCGCCGATCTCCCGTTGCGCTACGGCGGCCCATTGGCATGCCAATGGTTAACAGCGCGGGTAACATTTGCCGCCGCGGTTACTAAGAAACTCTTAATACCAATAGCCGATTTCATCCCCGAAGCCGACTGGGCAAGCATTCTCATGGTAAACGGCGAATTAATGGCAAAACGGCCTGGAACTCGGCTTTAACCGGGCATTAACCATAGGGCCGGCAAAGTCTGCCCAGTAAAACCAAAGCCTACCCAGTTGAATAAGGGCCGCCGGCGATGCCGATCACCGATATTCCGATCCTGTCGATGCTGCGCCAGCGCATGGAATGGCATCAGGAACGGCAGCGCGTATTGGCGGAAAACGTCGCCAACGCCGATACGCCGAACTACCGCGCCCGCGACCTGGCGCCGCCGGATTTCTCGCACGAAATCCAGCTCGCTTCGCTGGGGCTCGACCGCACCAGTCCGCTCCATATCAACGCGCAGGCCGGCGGCGGCTCGGCGTTCGCCGCCGACAGCAGCGGCCGCTATGCGATCCGCCCACGCGGCAATTCGGTGACCCACGAAGACGAGATGTTGAAGGTGGCGTCGAACCAGATGGATTACGAGGCGGTGACCTCGCTCTACACGCGCAGCCTCGCCCTGATCAAGATCGCCATCGGCAGGGCTTAAGCGGAGCGGGCGCATCATGGACTTTCTCAAATCGCTCGCCATCGCCGCTTCCGGCCTGCACGCCCAGATCGGGCGCATGGAGATCATCTCCGAGAACATCGCCAACGCCGACTCGACCGCGCAAAGCAGGGGCGGCGATCCGTATCGGCGCAAGATCGTGACCTTTTCGTCGGAGCTCGACCGCTCGCTCGATGCCCACGTGGTCAAGCTCGGCCACGTGCAATCCGATCCATCCGATTTCACCGTCAAGCACGAACCCGGCAATCCGGCGGCCGACGCCAACGGCAATGTCAAATATCCGAACGTGAACGCGCTGGTCGAGATGACCGACCTGCGCGACGCGCAGCGTTCCTACGAGGCCAATCTCAACATCATCACCGCCACGCGCCGCATGCTCCAGCGCACCCTCGACATCCTCAAAGGTTAGCCATGCCGACACCGGTCGCCGCCGCCAATGCCTATGCCGCGCTCGCGCGCATGGCCGAACAGACCGCAAGCCTCGGCCGCAGCGCCGCGACGCCGGAATCGTCGGCGCCGAACTTCAGCGCGGTGTTGAAGGACGTGATCAACGCGGTGTCGGACGCGGCGCAAAAATCCGACGCCCAGGCCCATGCCGTGGCGACCGGAAAATCCAACATGGTCGACGTCGTCACCGCGGTCGCCGAGACCGAAACCGCGGTGCAGACGCTGGTCTCGGTGCGCGACAAGGTGATCGCGGCCTATGAGGACATTCTGAAAATGCCGATCTGAGTAATTCACCTCTCCCCGCGTGCGGGGAGAGGTCGAGTGAGCGAAGCGAACGAGGGTGAGGGGGCCTATCCGCGATTCTGAGCGCGTCGGCGACGCCCCCTCACCCCACCCTCTCCCCGCAAGCGGGGAGAGGGAGTGAGAGGCAGAGCGAGGAAAGTAAAGTAATGACAGGACCGGAAGTGATGGACGTGGCGCGCGACGCGATCGAGACACTGTTGCTCGTCGCTTCGCCGCTGATGCTGGTGGGGCTGGTCGTCGGCGTCGCCATTTCGCTGCTGCAGGCGCTCACGCAGATCCAGGAAACCACCCTGGTCTTCGTGCCAAAAATCCTCGCGATCTTTATCGCGATGCTGGTCGCGCTGCCGTTCATGGCCGACGCCTTGCACAACAATTTCCTTAGGCTCGCCGCGCACATCACCAACGGCTAAGCAGGGTTTGGGCCGTGCACCTCGACGTGTCCTTCCTTCCGGCGATCGGGGCGGCCTTCCTTCTGGTCTTCGCCCGCACCGGAACCATGGTGATGCTGCTGCCCGGTCTTGGCGAGCAGAACATTTCGCCGCGGCTGCGGCTCACCATCGCGCTCGTGCTGGCCGCTGTCCTCCTACCGCTGCATCGTGCGGCCTATCACATCG
>Ga0208604_1000140_pt1 | contig 10925 bp, 10 predicted proteins | sample MicForSoSWNH22_M_FD_188009 | JGI IMG/M metagenome (GOLD analysis project Ga0208604, IMG submission 188009) | Forest soil microbial communities from Harvard Forest Long Term Ecological Research site in Petersham, Massachusetts, USA - MetaG HF016... | ecosystem: Environmental > Terrestrial > Soil... | reverse complement strand
GCCGTGGGCCATCGCGGCACCGCCGCCACCGCCGCCACCGCCGCCACCGCCCATGTGGCCACCGCCGCCGCCATGGTGCTGAGCCATGGCGGCTGTCGACATCGTCGCCGCGCCCAAAACCGCGGCGGCCGCAACTGCGATCATACGTTTGCGCATGATTTCAAACTCCCTGTCCACTAGAGTTGTGCTCGTGATCGATAACGTGCAGGGCGCAGGATGGTTTCAGCGGCTTAGCGCAGACCAAATGCCGCGGGTCGCCTACCAAAGTTCCGCCGGCTTGCGCGCGTTGAGCACCTCGGCGATGCGTTCGCGCGTCGCGCGCGTCGTCTCCGCAGGCAGCGCGTCCGGCGCGAAGAAGCCGTGCGCTATGATCTCGTGGTTCGGCTGCGGCGGTGCGCCCTGGCGAAACGCGCGCACGACATAGAGCGCAACGTGATCGCGTCGCGAAATGCGGCGATTGAAATAAACGCCGAACAGCGTCGGCGGCTCGACCAGTTCGATATTGCCCTCTTCGCGCAATTCGCGCGCCAGTGCTATGGCAGCCGTTTCCCCGATCTCGACGCCGCCGCCCGGCAAATGCCAGCCGGGAACATAGCTGTGCATGATCAGAAACACTCGGCCGCTGCCGTCGATGACCACGGCGCGCACGCCGAGCGTCAGCCCGCGGGAAAAACGCCAGTAGAAATGCAGCACCCGCCGGGTGATGGGCTCGAGGCTGTGGCGAATGGCATCGAAATTCATGGCCAAATCCGCCCTGGGCATAAGATTAGAAGCATTCTAATATGATCAATCGCCGGCTGCGGCCGCCAGGCGGACCGGAAGCATGAGGTGTAACCCGTGAAACGCTTTGCCGAACTGAGCGAGCAGGAAGTGCTGGCGCTCGCCATCTCGAACGAAGACGAAGACAGCCGCATCTACCGCTCCTTCGCCGACGCGCTGCGTCAATCCTATCCCGACACGGCGGCAATGTACGACAAGATGGCGCAAGAGGAGATCGGCCATCACGACATGCTGCTCGATCTCTACCGCAAGAAATTCGGCGATTTTCTGCCGCTGATCCGCCGCCAAAACGTCAAAGGCTTTGTCGAGCGCCGGCCGATCTGGCTCAATCGCCCGCTGGCGATCGATGACACGCGCAAATTCGCCGAGGAGATGGAGCTCGAGACGGCGCGGTTCTATCGGCGTGCCGCGGAAACGGCGAAAGACGGCGCCGTGCGCGATCTGTTGACCAGGCTCGCCGCCGCCGAGGACAAGCACGAAGAGCTGGCGCAGGAACTCGGCAACAGGATTTCGCCGAAAGCGCGCGCTTCCGAGGACCAGACCGCCAAGCGCCTGTTCATGCTGCAATACATTCAACCGGGCCTGGCCGGGCTGATGGACGGGTCCGTCTCCACCTTGGCGCCGCTGTTCGCCGCGGCGTTTGCCACCCACAATACCTGGTCGACCTTCCTGGTCGGGCTCGCCGCCGCGATCGGCGCCGGCATCTCGATGGCCTTTGCCGAAGCGCTGTCCGACGACGGCTCGCTCACCGGCCGCGGCGCGCCGGTGGTGCGCGGGGCGGTGACCGGCTCGATGACGGCGATCGGCGGGCTCGGTCATGCGCTGCCTTATCTCATTCCCAATTTCTTCGTCGCCACCTCGCTCGCCTTCGTGGTCGTCGCCATCGAGCTCGCGGTGATCTCCTGGATCCGCATGCGTTATATGGACACGCCGTTCCTGCAAGCCGCCTTCCAGGTCGTGGTCGGCGGCGTGCTGGTCTTTGCCGCCGGCATCCTGATCGGCAGCTCGTGACGGGCGGCTGCACGCTTTCTCAAGATTTCGCGTAGCATGATGCGGCTATGTTTACGCTCGCCCATCTGTCCGACTGGCACCTGGCGTCGCGGCCGGCGCTGCCCGAGCTCATCGGCAAGCGCGGGCTCGGCTATATCAATTGGCATCGCGGCCGCAGGAAAATCCATCGCCCCGACGTTCTCGACGCCACCATCCGCGATCTGAAAGCGTCCGCGCCTGACCACATCGCCGTGACCGGTGATCTGGTCAATCTGTCGTTGCCGGACGAGTACAATCGGGCGCGTGGCTGGCTGCAAACGCTTGGCTCCCCCCGCGACGTCACCCTGGTCCCTGGCAATCACGACATCTATGTCCGCGGCGTCCAGCAAGCGCCGGCAAATTTTTGGGCCGACTACATGCGCGGCGACGACGGCCTCGACCGTTTTCCGTATCTGCGCCGGCGCGGCAATGTCGCCTTGATCGGATTGTCGACGGCGCTGCCGACGGCGCCGTTGCTGGCGACCGGCCGGCTCGGCAAACGACAACTCGCGCGATTGCTGGAAATCCTCGATCAGACGCGCGGCTCATTCCGCATCGTGCTCATCCATCATCCGCCGCTGACGCCGCGGCAACGTCATTTGCGGCGCCTTGTCGATGCCGCGGACCTGCGCGGCGTATTGGCCGATCAAGGCGCCGAGCTTTTGCTGCACGGCCACGACCACCGCCGCGCAGTGATCTGGCTCGACGGGCCACAGAAGAAGATTCCGGCGGTCGGCGTGCCGTCGGCTTCGGCGTACCGCAAGCATGGCGATGAGAACGCCGCCGGTTACAATTTATTCCGCATCGACGGCGCGTTGGCAAAATGGAGCTGCGAGATGATCGCGCGCGAGCGCGATGCCGATGGCGTCGTGCGCGAGGTCGAGCGGCAAACCCTCGCCTAAGATTTCGTCGCGAAGATCAGCGCGACCGCGATCAGCGTCACGATCCCAATCAGGAAACCGAGCACTAGTGTACCGAAAGTCCGCCAGCGCCGGCGGCGCAGCGCACGCCCGGCTTCGCCGCGGGTGACCCGCGTGATGAATTCCGGATCCTCGTCGAGCGCGCGCTGGCGCTCCACCAGGCGGCGCGCGACGTAAGAGGTCACCGCCTGGACGATGTCCGGGATGTCGTGCGACTCGGCGAGCACGCGGCGGCCGACGCGGGTGTCGTGCAGAAAGCGGTAGGCCCGCTTGTCGCGCCCCATGGCGATGTGCGCAACCGAGTCGATCCACAGCCGCGGCGTGTCGCCACGGCTCACCCCGCGGTCGAACAGCTCGACCTCAGGCGGCAGCTCGGCAAACAGCGGATCGAGCGCCTCGTTCAAAAGCTCAAGGCGTGCGACCTCGGCGTCGCGCAGATCGACCACGACGCTGGTGCGCTCGGCCGCCTCGACGCGCGCCTGATGCATCGCCTGCGTCAGCGGCGAAGGCGGTGCGGCGGCAGCGGCCGGCGCATCGGATTTGCGCTTTCTACCCCACATAGTCGGTCCGTTCCCTTGAGCGGATCATACACCAGCGGCTAGGCTTGCCGGAAGCTGGGGCACGGCCTGCAGAGCTAGCTTTCCGTCATCCTGAGGTGCGAGTGGAGCGAGCCTCGAAGGATGCCGGCCGAGGCGCGAACCGAAATCGGGGTTACCCGATTTCGGAACTCCTTTTAATGTCCAAGTCGGCTATAGCCGACTTGGATGCCGTCGCCCTTCGAGGCTCGCGCTACGCGCGAGCACCTCAGGGTGACGGGACAAATTAAACGCACCGCCCGCCATCGACTTCGACAATATTGCCGGTCAAAAATTCCGCGTCCTTCGACGCCAGGAACAACGCCGCGTTGGCGATGTCCTGCACCAGCGCCAGTCGGCCGAGCGGAACGCTGGCGACGAATTTTTCGCGCTGACCCGGTTTGGGGCCCAAGAAACTCGGCAACAGCGGTGTTTCAGTCGCAACAGGCGCGATGGCGCAGACGCGGATTTTGTCTTCGGCCAGTTCCCCGGCGAGCCCCTTGGTGATGGTGTGCACGGCGCCCTTGGTGCCCGCATAGGCCGAGGTGCCGGGCCGCGGCCGGATCGCCGCCGTCGAGCCGATATTGATGATGACGCCGCCGCCTGATTTGCGGAACACCGGCACCACCGCCTGGCAGCCGAGAAACACGCCTTTGACGTTGACGGCAAAAGTCCGGTCGAACTCCTCTTCGCCGATCTCCATCATCGGCTTGTTGATGTGGGTCGTGCCGGCATTGTTGACCAAAATGTCGAGGCCGCCGAACGCCGACAGCGTCTCGGCCACGGCCGCGGCGAAATCGGCTTTCTTGGTCACGTCGCAGCGCATGGCGATAGCGTTGTTGCCGATGGCGCGGGCGGCTTCTTTCGCCGCGTCGACATTGATGTCGGCGAGCGCCACGCGCGCGCCCTCGCGGGCATAAGTTTCCGCGATGCATTTGCCGATGCCGGATCCGGCGCCGGTCACCAAAGCAGTTTTGCCTTCCAGACGCATTTTTTTAGCTCCCTTTCGGCACGACGCCGTATTTTTTCGCCCAACCGAGCCCGTCCTCGGTGCGGGTGCGCGGCTTGTATTCGCAGCCGATCCAGCCGGCATAGCCGGAGCGGTCGATTGTCTCGAACACCGCGGGATAATTGATCTCGCCCTCGTCGGGCTCGCCGCGCGTCGGCACCGCGGCGATCTGCACGTGGCCGATCACGGGGAAGAATTTCTCGAAGCGCTTGAGCAGATCGCCCGAGACGATCTGTATGTGATAGAAATCGAACTGGATGCGCACATTGGGCGCGCCGACTTTGGCGATGACGTCGGCAGCGTGCTCGACGCGGCTCAAGAAATAACCCGGCCGGTCGCGCGGATTGATCGGTTCGATCAAGAGCGTGATGTTGGCCTTGGCGGCGTCGGCTGCCGCGCGCTCGAGGTTTTTGATGAAAACGGTTTCCGCCGCCGGGCGTTGCTCCGGCGGCACGGTCCCGGTCATGCAATGGATCGCGCTGCCGCCGATCGCCACCACATAATCGAGCGCGCGCCTGAAGGCGGCGTCCCAATCGCGCTCGCGCCCCGGCAGCGCGGCCAAACCGAACTCCGGGCATTGCGGCGTGTTGACGCCGAGCTGCGTCAAGTTATGCCGCTTGAGCTCGGCCGTCACCGCGGACGGCGCGATGTCATAAGGAAATTGCAGCTCGACCGCGGCAAAACCCGCGGCGGCAGCAGCGCCGAAGCGCTCGATCAGCGGGCGCTCGGTGAACAGATGACCGAGATTGGCGGCAAAGCGGGGCATGGCGTTTCCTGGTTGTTGGCGGAACGGTAGCTTTTCATCCTGCCCCGCGATAGCGGGGAAGGGGGACCACCCGAAGGGTGGTGGAAGGGGCGCGGGAGGCGACGTGATTTCGATGATGCAAGGTTAAGTGCTGACGACAAGCTCGACGAATCATTCTGTGCCCTGAGTGAATTAGGTTTGTTTGGTGTCACTGTCCTGCAACGGCAACGAAGCGTCGAGTCATGCGCCCCCTCCACCACGGTTCGCTCGCTGCGCGAGCTCCAGTGGTCCCCCTCCCCCGCTTCGCGGGGGCGGATGGCGCGAGCGATCCCGTCCTCACAACGCGATCCGCGTCGGAGTTACGTGCCAGGCGAGGTGCGAATTGGCAAAGTCCGCTTCGCTATCCACCGCTCGCCACTTGCCTTTGTCTTCCCTCAAATAAAAAGGGGAGGCGGAACGCCGGCAAACGCAGGGTACCACCGCCGCATCTTACGGATGCGGCGCGCGCTCTTTTGGAGCGCGCACGCCTGACGGCGTTCCACCACGGCTCTCACCTCAGGGAATTATTCCATCCCAAAGGCTCGGCTCAGGCCAGGCTTCCTGGGACGTGGTCTGAACGGGCATTACCCGCCTTCGCCTGTCCCAGTCCAGGGAGCACCTCCCGCCCCGGTCATCGTGCCGGGGGACTGATACCCAAGCCGCCCGGGAGCAGACTGCAAATCCGCCCGCGAGCACCGCACCCGCTCCACCTCACGGCATGCCTCCGGTAGGCGTCCCTTGGTGAGCAGGATTTTTGCTGCGTAACTTAAATAGAGACGATTGTCAAGGCATAGTCACATCAAAGTTGACATCATAGGAATAAGAACATATAAATCTCCAATAATAGGACGATAATGATCCACAAAGTCTGGCGTCTCAGTGAAAACAGCGGTGACGACAATCTCGGCCTCGCCTGCACCGAGCAAGGCTTGGTGCTTGGACGCACAGCGCTGATCGAGCGGCGCAACGCAAGCTTCGTGGCGCGAGCGCGGAGTGAACTCGAACATCTGCTCGGCTGCGCCTATCGGACGAAGCTGAACATAGATCTGCTTATGCCGGGACTTGCGACGGTCGCGGCCGCGTTGAACGCGAATGATCAAGGTTTGGCGCGGATCGCCGCGGTGCATCTGCGCATCCCCGATCTACCCGACAAAGCCGCGCGATGCCATGGAAGCGGTGGACATCCTCATCAAGTCGGCCGATTGGAATCCCGCGCTGCATCCGCGCGCCGGTACGCCGCCAAATCCCGGCTGGTTCGCGCCAACGGACGGCGCCGGCAGCGAATCATTTTCAACACGAACGGCGCAAAACGACGATCCGACGCACCGCTCGGATGCTTCGCCAAGCGCTAGCGCCGATTGGGTCAGGCTACGACCTGGACCGAAGCGCATCGAGGAGTTGGGTGATTTTGCGGAATGGCTCGCAAACGCGACGCCGGAGGACGAGAAGGCAATCCGAGCCGAGATTAAAAGGTACTTCGAGGACGTCGGCTGGGGAGCCGCAATGCATGACCTCACAAGCAAGCTCGATGTCGTGCTCAGGCCGGGCGTCACTCGCGAGATTAGGCAGAGTGTCCTCGATCACATCGATCTCTACACCCGCGCCGACCCCGCCGAGTACGTCGGAACGCGGGAATTCCTCAACGCTGTTGTCCTGGCGGGGGCGGGCCTGTTGGCGACGCCCGGCACAGCCTCACCGGCCTGGAAATTAGGCTGGGCGAAGCGCGGACAAACGATCAATAAGCAGTTCGGCGACAACACATTTCCCGATAATTATCCGATCATCGACAAGATTCCCGATGGGGTCGCCACCAGTGTCAAGTCCATTGACCTCAATGCTGCGACCTACCAGAAGGAGGCGAGCCTGACCTATCGGCTCAACCAATTCGTCGCCGACGTGCGGGAATTCGACGGCGCGGATTGGGGAGGTACAGACATCCGCGGTACCGACATCGATGGTCGAGCGGTACATTTGATTGTTCCCAAGGGGAGCATGACTGAAGCGCAGCGAATTATCATTGAAAGAGTCCGTGCGAGAGCGATGCGGGACAACGATAGGCCCGTCGATATCATCATTACGGAATTCTAGGCGAACACGATGCTATACAAAGCTTTACTGAAGCGCGGCACGGTCTATCTGCCGACGACGGTCAACCAGGGCAAGGCGCGCTACATGGATGTCGAGCCCGTGACCGTCGTACCCGTTGCCGATACCGAAGGCCTACGCCGCGCCTTGCGGAACACAATTCCCAAACAAAACCCTTTTGTCCCGCCGTCGGTTGAAGATGCGCGCAAGCCGCCGGTCTTGCTCAAATATACCGGCGACAAGAGTTGGTCAGCGTTCATGCGCGGGACATCCCCGTGGTCGATCCACGAAAAGGACGGAAAATACCAGATCGAAGGGTATCGTATCCATCGCAAGGGGTATTGGGAGCGAGATCCCGATCAGACGACCGATTTTCCTCCCGGAACACCGCTCGATGACGTGATCGATCGACTGATCGCCATCCTGCAAGACGCGGCGCGACCGTGAAATGACAAACCTGCCTGTAGCCCGGATGGAGCGCAACGAAATCCGGGAACGGCAGTCTAGGCCTGAACGGCGGTCCCGGATTTCACTTCGTTCAATCCGGGCTACGCTTGCTTATTCCTTGAAGCACGCCTGGGCGTAATTGATCGCTATCAGGCCCCAGACGAAGTCGTAGCTCTTCTGCCCCGACAGCGGCGTGACACTGCCGATCGGTCCCTGGGCGGCGAGGCCTGGATTGGTCGCGAAGAAGACGCAGCCGTCGCTGCCGAACGTCGCATAGGCATGGCACGAGATACAGGAGGACTGATTCATCGGCACATTGGCGGTGATCCGCTCGATCACGCTGTCGCCATCGAGGAGCGGCTGCCCCTTCGTCGTCAGCTGGGTCGAGACAAAATCGACCTGCGTTCCCTTCAGGCAGTAATTGTTCCACACCGCCGCAAGGCCGGCTTTGACGAATAACGCGTGCAGTTCGGCCGACTTGACGCAATCGGGATATTGCGTGTTCGCGACCTGCCTCGGCAGAATCTTGCTGAGCAAGAGGGATACGCCGTAGTCGTCATAGCAGCCCGTCGTATCGCAACGGCCGGGATTGGCCTGATGCTCGAAGGTTGCCCATAGCCAGTTCGGCTTGTCCTTGGTGCTGATATGCATGGAGACCATCGCATACTCGGTCCCGTCCGGCTGTTTGGTGATGAAATAATTTTTCCGCACGAAGTCGGCGGTGACGGACGCACCGTTGAAACTCTCGCCGTTATTGTTGAGCCACGCGGCAACGGTGCCCACCGGCATCCAGTCCATCTTCAGTTCGACGGCATCCTTCGGGAACGTGATCGGCGTCTTCACGGTGAACGCCTTGGCAAGGTCTGCTTGCGTATACAGCTTGTTGTCCTTGATGAATTGGCAGGAGGCGTGGTTTCGGCGCACCTCCTCGGCGACGCAGTTGGCCGGCGGAGCGGTCGCGGCCGGAGTTGGGAAATTGCCTGCAGCTGCATCTCCCGGAGCGTTGCATGGTGTCGGCACGCCGCCGACCTGCGCCGCCGGGGCTGCCTGCAGCCCCGTCGGCCGATGCGCGCGCTCTAGAAAACTGGTCTGGAACCGATTGTTGTTGCGCGTCGCCGCGACGGCGGTGAGATTGGAGTCCGGACATAGCGGCGGGTCGGTTTGAAACGTATCGGCGTCCGTCGCCCAGGTCTCAAAAGTCGCAGTGCCCGCAGGCGCCGGCTGCGGTGCCGGCTTGACCGCCGCGACGAACGCCGACCAGCTGAGCTGGTCGAGATTTTTGCCGGGCGAATAAGCCACCCCAGTCTGCAGCTGCTGCGCCTGTGTCGGAAGCTGCTGCGCCTGTGTCGGACCGGCCAGCACGACCGCGGCCAGTGGCAAAGCTACGCTCAATATTGCAGCGATTTTCATCGATTTTCCTTCCCGTTCGTTTTGGTGACAGACATTCAGGCCGCCCGGTCGATGGAAACCGACCGCAGCTCGCCATGGCTTTCACAGGATGCCAGCCGAAATTCGCGCAATCGCAACTTAACGTAGTGCAATCGATTATTTTAGCAATCGGAATAATCTTTGCGCGACCCCAGAGGGCAATCGGGTCAAGAGCGACATTGCCGGCAGCGACAGCAGCACAGCAAGCGAGCGCCTTACGCCCAACTGAATTGCTTCGCGGAAGCTGCCGCCCACTTGAAGGTGGGCAATTACCCACTATCTTGCCCACTACCGTAGTGGGCCAATTTGTGGTTGACCCTCCCCTCGCCTCTTGGTTCGCTTGAGGCTTGCCGGCCGCGCATAACAACAAGGCCAAAACACTGGCGCGGCGCTCGACGGGAAACGTCAGGGACGCGTGCCATGAACGCACAACAGCTGCTTACGGAAATCTCCGATTATTGCCGGCGCACGGGATTAGCCGAATCCACCTTCGGCCGCCGCGCGGTGAACGACGGCAAGCTGGCGGCGCGGCTGCGCAATGGCGGCCGCATCACCACCGATACGCTCGATCGGATTCACGGTTTCATGCAATCGAACCCGGCCTTGGAGCACGGCGGGGTGGCGCGCCCGGCCGTGATCGAGCGCGCCCATGCACCGCGTCCGGCCGCAGCGACCGTGCCCGCCGCGCCGCTGCATCCCGACGACCCACAGCGCAATTTCCGTTTCTTCGACAACCGGCAAAAATATCTGTTGTTCGTCAACACCTGCAGCGAGAAGTGGGAGGTGGCGCACCGCGTTTCCGAAGAGCTCGTCCACATCCATCCGCGGCCGCCTGCCGTGCGGGTGTTCGACGCCGGCGTCGGCGACGGCTCGGTGCTGGTGCGGGTGATGCGCGCCATGCACGACCGCTTCCCGCACATGCCGTTCTACACCGTCGGCAAGGAGATCAGTCTGGAGGACGTGCGGCTGACGTTACAGAAAATGTCGGATCGTTTCTTCGAGCATCCGGCGTCGGTGCTGGTGCTGACCAATCTCGCTTACGCCGACGCGCCGTGGCTGGCGGTGAAATCGCTCAATGCGGCGTCGAGCCTGGTTTGGCACGAGCTGCCGCTGCAGGGCAATTCGGCGCACCGCTTCGAGCAACAAATCATCGATCTCGAGTCGTTCCTGGCGCAGAACTGGAAAGCCGGCGTCAGCGCCCGCACCGGCAATCCGGTCTACGAGCGGCCGATTGTGCTGGTGATCTATCGCGAGGACCACCGCTTCCTGCTCGATCCGATCATCCCAAAGCCGGGCGGCACCGTCGCCAATTACGATCTGGTCATCGCCTCGCAGCCTTATCGGGCGCGGGCTTCGCTCGACTTCAAGGCCAAGCGCGTGATCGGGCCGCTGGCCAAAGCGCTCGGGCCCGGCGGCCGGCTGATCGGCATCCATTCGCACGGCCACGATCCCGGCATGGAAATCATCCAGAAAGTCTGGCCGGGCGACAATCCGTTCGTCCATGACCGGCATCAAATCTTGAAAGCGGTGAAGCACGAGCTCGGGGCGGCCGGGCGCGATCTCAATTTCAACGCCTACGCCGATAACCGCTCGCTGTTCCGCTACGAGATGCACACGCTGCCGTCGGAAATCTCCGAATCGATCGGCACCTCAACGCTGTTCGCCGCCTGGAACGCGGCGATCTATGTGGCGCAGGTGGAGGACGATCGGCTTGGCGAAGTGGTCGCCGACGGCCGCTACATCGACGCCACCCGCACGGTTTTGCGCGAGCGCGGCGGCTTATGGTTCTTCGACGAATCCTACGTGATCTCGCGCCGGCGCGCGTAATCGTTCTTTCCTCCCCCGCTTGCGGGGGAGGTGGCGAGCGA
>Ga0208604_1000139_pt1 | contig 10957 bp, 11 predicted proteins | sample MicForSoSWNH22_M_FD_188009 | JGI IMG/M metagenome (GOLD analysis project Ga0208604, IMG submission 188009) | Forest soil microbial communities from Harvard Forest Long Term Ecological Research site in Petersham, Massachusetts, USA - MetaG HF016... | ecosystem: Environmental > Terrestrial > Soil... | reverse complement strand
GCCGCGCGTGCGCACGCGCCGTCGTGGCTGCTCGATCCGAAAATCCTCGCCACCGCCGTTCAAGTCGGCCGCTCGCTCGGCTGGCAGCGCGTCATCCCGTTGGCGCTGGTCGGCATCATGGTGGCGCAATGGGCGCGCGAGCACCGCGCGAGCTCCGACGAGCCGGCCGAATAGTTCGCTCCGAGGCTCAAAGCAGGCCTCATTCCTCGCTTGGCAAAGTGCATCGATCGGCCTTGGCCGGATTGCCACCGCAGTCTCGGCGTCGCTTGAGCATTCCGTCAGCACCGCCTGTGGCCGAATCGGACGCAGAAAATCTTCGACTGTGATCAATTTTATACAGTATAAATCTTTCCGAAAACTTGGAACGTAAAGACGATGCCTCGAGTTATTACAGACGAATAATCAGACTTATTGGAGATTTCAATGAAGAATACCATGAGAAATACTTTGCTGGTGACGGTTGCCGCCACCGCACTCATCGCCGGGGCCGGCTTGGCCTCCGCGCAAGGCCCAGGCGAAAACCGTGAAGCGCCGGGCGCTGCCACCCATGAGCCGAAAGCTCCGGGCGGCAAGATGGACCAGCAGCCGAGCAGTGTGCCGCAGAAGTCCCCGGCACCGAATGCGCAGGCGCCCATGAAGCCGGCGCCGACCGCACAGGCGCCCGCAAAGGAGACTCCGGCGCCAACCGCGCAGGCACCGATGAAGGAAAAGCCGGCGCCGACCGCGCAGGCGCCCATGAAAGAGAAGCCGGCTGAGACCGCCCAGGCACCGTCCGTTGCCAAGCCTCAGGCAGCCGAACACGGCGGTAATGCGCAAACTTCGGAGCCGCCGAACTCTCGCATGGCTCCGGGCACTGCGAGAGACGAGACCAAGTCCGGCCCGCCGGCTGCGCTGTCGAGCGAACAACACGCGAAGATTCGCGACACGTTGCGGGTCGAAAAATCCGAGCGCCTGGCCAAGGTGCCTTTCTCAACCAAGGTCGGCGAAGCTATTCCGGGAACAGTGCATCTTTACGTCTTGCCTGTTTCAATCATGGAATATGCCCCGCAATATCGTGGCTATGAATACATCCTGGTCGGCGATGAGATCCTCATCGTGGACCCCCGCACGCTCCGAATCGTTGCGGTGATTGACGCTTAAGTCGCAGCGGACATCATCTTTGCCAAACAATGAGGGCGGCCCGCGCCGCCCTCATTGCATATCAGCCGCAGGCACGAATGCGTCGATAGCTGTCCGAAACATTGCTTTCAAACTGACTTTCAAATTTCACGCCGCCGATTTTGCGATGTGACGCCAATGATCGTCAACCACTTCAGCGCCTGAGCTGCGGTTGATCGCGCAGAACGACATTCAACAATGAACTGTGGACTTCGATGTTGCCGTTGTAGTCAATCAAGCCCAGTTTTCGGAATTTGTTCATGAAGAAACTCACGCGAGACCGGGTCGTGCCGATCATTTCCGCAAGCGTCTCCTGGCTGACTTTCGCTATGATCGGCTCCGGCCGGCCTTCCTTGCCGAAATTCGCCAGAATGAGAAGAGTTCGCGCCAGGCGTTTCTCGCTCGAATTGAACAGTTGATCGACCAGGTCTTCCTCGACACGACTGTTGCGCGCCAAGAGATGCGAGATAAACAACTCGGCGAACGCCGGCTCTTCGTGGATCACGCGAGTGATGTCCGTCTTTGAAATTCGCACGATCACGCATTCCGTCAGAGCGGAGACGGTTGCCAGACGTTGCGGCTGTCCGGTCAAGCACCCTTCCCCAAAAAAATCGCCGGTGCCCAGAAGTGCGACCACGGCTTCCTTCCCCTCCTCGGAGACGACGGTCGTCTTGACCTTGCCGCTCTGAATGTAAAAAACGGCATCCGAAGGATCACCCTGCCTGAATATAATTTTATCCTTCCGATATTCGGAGATGGCTCGTCCGCCGTTTACTTTCGAGAGAAACACTTTGGGATCGAATGGGGGCTTTGCTTTGCGGTTCACTGCCAGCCCTCCTTCTCGCGAGGGGCGTTCCTTGGGGTGACTGTGAATGCGCCGCCAAAGGTACGGTGCGCTAGCCGAACCGTCAGGCCGAGGCCGAACCCGTGCAGGTCTGCACCGGTCGTCGCTACGGGATCCAGTTGGTCGACGTCGCACACGGCCGGTTCCTGCGCGCCTTCTGATAATGGGGGCTCATCCTCGACAACAGGAGATACCATCCTGCCGGAGAGGCCACTTCCGCCGCCGCCCCGCCTCCGAACTCTGATTCTAAGTCAATTTAGGGCGTGCTGTCGGTAATGTACATTACCGTACAGTGCGACACTAACTTTATCAGCCGTATGTTTTTGGCAGGTGAAAAGCGAGGCGCGACCGGACCAATTGGTAGCATTCGCAGGATGCTTTGGTGAGGCCTTGCCGATTAAGTATCGTGACTTGCCGCCGGCCGCGTTCAATCAAACCGGCACGTTCCAGCTCCTGAGCGGCATTGCTGATGCTTGGCCTTTGGACACCCAGCATTTCGGCAAGCAGGTCCTGAGTGATGAGGAGCGTGTTGTCGTCGCCGCGGTCGCGCATCATGAGCAGCCAACGCGCCAGCCGCTGTTTGAGGCTGTGCGCACCGTTGCACGCGACCGATACCATGACCTGTTCGAGAAAGGCTTGGACGTAAGCGTTCATGACACTTCGGAAGGACGGCATTGATTGCATGGCCTGCATAAAGGCCACGCGCGACATCTTTGCGGCACTCCCCGGGATTTGGACGAGAAGCTGCACCGAGGAGCGTCTAGCGCCCAGGATGGCTTGAACGCCGCTGCAGCCCTCCCTTCCGATCGTTGCCATCTCAATGACACTGCCGTCGGCATAAACCGCCACCACCGAGACCACACCGCTATCGGGGAAGAAGACATGGTCGAGCGCGCTGTCGGCGTCCATCAGAACCTGCGCGCGCTGGCAGCGAATTTGTTCAAGCTCCGGCAAAAGGCGCTTGAGATTGCGGACTGGCAGCGCGAGCAACAGCCGATTGTGGAGCCAATTTGATGAAGTGTTCACACTTTGCAACCGCGCTCGGCTCGCGTTAGTTCCAAGGAAAAGCCATTTCGTCTGGCGATATGAACGCCTCCGCCGCCTAACCAGAGAGATGACGGATGCGTGGCGGCAATTCAGCCGGGCTGTTGTGATCGACCAGAGGATTTTCGCAGTTGTAACGCCGCTTGCGTCCAGGTCCGCGCAAGATCAAGCAGATCCTGCTTGCCCTCGTCGGTTTTGGCGTAGCAGGCCGAAAGCAGCGCCTCTTTGGCGTATTGCCAGAACTGATCCGTCTCGGACATGGGCATCCTCCCGTGTCCCGTCCCGGCGTCCCAATACTAGAATGCGCCCTTCGGCAGTTGCCGGCTGTTCAAAATTGCTCACCTGCATCGCTCGGCTCAAATCTCTCCACAGCAGAATAGGCCACTGAGAAATTCAAAAGGACCACGGGGAGGCAAAAGAAGCGGCACCCACTAGGTATCAGACAGCGCCTTAATTTAAAATTTTAGTGTGTGGAGTGGTCAATTTGATACTGCCCCCGCCTTCATTACCGGCACACCATGCAATCAAGTCAGTATTAAAATGTACGGAGGCTCCCATGTCGCTTCAGGGTGAACGTCAAAAACCGCATGACTTTCCCATGTCCGTAATCTGCTGGCGCTGTGACACGCCGATGAAGATCAAAACGATTGGGCCGGCAATGTTGTCCCCGTCGCTTGACGAGATTGTTTATCGCTGTCCAGGCTGCCGCATCGAACGAAAGCAAACCGTTATCAGGGCCAACCAGGGTGAATCCGCGCCTGACTAAACGGGCGGAAATTTATCGCCTGAGCGGGCTAGCGCCTCGCGCGCGACGCGGCTGTCATTCTGCATCTGCGCAATCAGCGCCGCCGCCGAATCGAACATCCGCTCGTCGCGGATCCAGTCGATGAAGGCGACGTCGATGTTTTGGCCGTAGAGATCGCCGGCAAAATCGAACAGAAAGACTTCGAGCAGCACCGCGCCGGTGTCGAACATCGGCCGCCGGCCGAAACTCGCCACGCCGTCGTAGCGCCGCCCGCCGGCGCCGACACGCACCGCGTAGATGCCGTGGCGCAGCCTGCACGCAGCGTCGAGCACGAGGTTGGCGGTGGGAAAACCGAGCTCGCGGCCGCGCTTGTCGCCGTGGATCACCGCACCCGACACGAACCACGGATAGCCGAGAAACTCCGCCGCCTGGTCGGGCCGCCCGGCAGCGAGCGCGTCGCGAATCGGCCCGGAGGACACCGGGCGCCCCTGGTCCTCGAAGCGCGGCACCACGTCGACGGCGAAGCCATATGTCTTGCCCTGGGCTTTGAGGAAATCCGGCGAGCCGGCGCGGTTCATGCCGAAGTGGAAGTTAAAGCCGATCACGGCCCCGCTCACGGCAAAGCGCTCGACCAGAATGCGGCTGACGAAGGCTTCCGCCGAAAGGGCGGCCAGCGCCGCGTCGAAAGTGAGCACGATCGCGCCGTCGAGGCCGGTCGAGGCCAAAAGCCGCAATTTGGCGGCCTCGTCGGTCAGCCGGAACAATGGCTCGCCGGGATTGAAGAAGGCCCGCGGATGCGGCTCGAAGGTCAGCACCGCCGCCGGCCGTCCCAGGCTTCGGGCCAAATCCTGCGCCACGCCGATCACGGCGCGGTGGCCGCGATGGACGCCGTCGAAATTGCCGATGGCGACTACGGCGCCACGCAGGGCGTCATCGGGCGCGCTGTCGCGCACGACGAGGAAATTTTTCGTCGGCATCGGGCTTCGATGGTTAAGAAAGTCTCTCCGGCCTAGGTGCCGTGCCCGCCACGCCGGAGTCAAGCCGCGCCGCCGGCGGGCTTTATAGGACCGGTTTCCCCCTAAATCGGCGGCAATTAACCCGATATTCAAACACGATAGGTAGCTTTCCTGGCCATCCGGCAGGGGACGCTTCTTGGGCCGTTCTTAGGGGGACTGCCCTGCCTTGATGTGATGTGCCGACCCCGGTCGGGTCCCGCGCTTGCACGCCAAGACTTGTGCGCCAAGACTTGCACGCCAGGAGCAGAGCGATGGCTCTCGATCCGTCAATGCCGGTGCTGGTGGTCGACGACTACAGCACCATGGTTCGCATCATCCGCAACCTGCTCGGCCAGCTCGGCTTTGCCGACGTCGATGACGCCCGCGACGGCCAGAGCGCGCTCGCCAAGATGCATTCGCGGCGCTATGGCCTGGTGATCTCCGATTGGAACATGGAGCCGATGACCGGCTACGACCTGCTGCGCCAGGTGCGCGCCGATCCGGGCCTGGGCGAAATCCCGTTCATCATGGTGACTGCGGAATCCAAGACCGAGAACGTCATCGCGGCGAAGAAGGCCGGCGTGAACAATTACATCGTCAAGCCGTTCAACGCCCAGACGCTCAAGGCCAAGATCGAGGCGGTGTTCGCCGAGAAGGTCGAGCACACCTCGCCCAATACTTAAGCCGGCGCCGCACTCCGTCATTACCACTTCAATCCGCGCGTCACGGCGATCGGCATGACACCGCCGGCGGCGAAGATGCCGTCGAGCGCTTCGATTTCCGGCGTGTGGCGGCCGCCATATTCTTCGGCGTGAATCCCGGACGTCACGAACAGGCTGTCGATCCCGAGCGCGGCCGCGCCTTTCAGATCCGTCCGCACCGAATCGCCGATCGCCAGCACGCGCTTTAGCGGCACCGCAGCGCCGCCGCGCGCCACAGCCGCCGCCGCCAGCGCGGTCCGATAGATCGGCGGGTGCGGCTTGCCGCAATAAAGCACTTCGCCGCCGAGCGCCGCATAGGCGTCGGCGAGCGCGCCGGCGCAATAGACCAAGGTGTCGCCGCGCTCGACCACGATGTCGGGATTGGCGCAGACCATGAACAGCGACCGCGCCCGCATCGCGGCGAGCATGTCGCGGTAGGTCTCCGGCGTCTCGACGGTGTCGTCGAAGAGGCCGGAGCACACCACGTAGTCGGCGGTGTCGAGCGGCGTGAAGGCGACATCGAGGCCGGCGAAGATCGGCACGTCGCGCTCCGGCCCGAGATGAAACACGCGCTGACCGGGGCGGCTCGCGACGATGCCACGGGTGGTGTCGCCGGAGCTGGTGATGGCGTCATAGGCCGGCCGTGGCACGGCGAGGCGATCGAGGATGCGCGCCACCGCTTCACCCGGCCGCGGCGCATTGGTGATCAGGATCGCGGTGCCGCCGCGCTCACGGAAGCGCAGCAATGCGTCGCAGGCCGGCGCAAAGGCCGCCACCCCGTTATGGATGACGCCCCAGACGTCGCACAGCAGCACATCGTAGTTTTGCGCCAGCGGCTCGAAATGTTCGATGAAGTCGGGCAATGATTCGCAAGCCTCGGCGCCCTGGGACGGGCACGCGAGGTGATTAGATCATTCGCGCCCGATCATCAATCGGCAAGCTCGGCGGCGCGGGCATGGGCTGCGAGCAGTGCATTGAGCCGCGCCGGATCGCCCCGCGCCATGCCGCATTCGGTGCCGATGCCGTCGACGCGGGTATGGCGGCGCGCGGCGGCGAGCCGCGCCTTGTCGCCCTCGGCGTCGTTGTGGTGGATGAGGCCGAGATAGAGCGCGGTGCCCGGGCGCAGCTTCAGTTTCTCGAGCGGTGCGAAGTAGGCATCGTCGGTGCGGCCCTTCGGCACCGGCAGGTGGAAGAAATCGATGGTTCGCTTCACCCGCGCCACGATGCCGTTGACGATTTCGACCATGATGCCGGCGTCCTTCGGCTGCACCATGTGCTCGTCGGCCGGGCTGCCGTAGCACAGGTGATAGCCGAGCTCGATCTTGCTCGGCACCGCGTCGCCGATCTGGCCGAGCACGTCGATGGTTTCTTTACGGAAATCGACCGGGCCCGGCTCGTAATAGCCTTCCCAGGCCAGCACCTCCTGGCAGACGTCCCACTGCACGGCGATGCGGTCGTTCGGCAGCGCCGCGGCGATGGCATGGACCTCGCCGACGAAAGCTTGCGTCAGCGCCGGCAGCAATTTCGGCCGGTCGGCCGGCACCATGTTGTTGTAGGTTGGCGCGATCGGGGTCGGGATGCTGATCTGGAATTTGACGCCAGGTGGAATCACGCCGGCCTTTTGCAGGCGGTCGAACACGCCGAACGACTCGATGGCCATGTCGGCATAGCCGGTCTTGAAGTTCTTGCGGTCGGGCGTCATGCCGGGCTTGATGCGCAGCCGCGGGATTTCGCGAATGACCTTGCCGTCCCATTGCACGAACTTGAACGGCGGCACGTCGCTTGCCAATTCGATCGCCGGATTTTCCGCGAGCACGTCTTGCAGGAAACGGATCCAGCTCTTGCGGATACCGGTCTCGCCGTCGGGCAGGCGCGCGATGTGGCCGCCGACCGCGCTTGCGAGCGTGCGGAACACGGTCTCGGAATCCGGCAACGGAATGCTGCCGACGAAATGCACGACGGGAGATTTGCTTGGCTCATTCATAGTCGCTGTCCTCAGGCCGTGCCGCTTCTTTGGCAAAATCATAGCCGTGCGCGGTGACGATGTAACCCCGCGAGTTGATCGCAAAGAACATGGCATGTATGGGATTTGACCCGCCCCCCAAACCCAAGGCCGTGCAATGCCGACAAGTTTCCGCCAGATCATCGACAAAGCCGTCAAGGACAAGCGGTTCCTGGTGGTGCCCGGCGCCCATGACGCGCTCAGCGCCCGGCTGATCCAGAAGATCGGCTTCGAGACCTATTTCATCGGCGGCTTTCCGGCCGTAGGCGCCCGTTACGGCGTGCCCGATGTGGGCTTGAAGGGCTTTGGCGAAATCTCCGCCGCGGTGCGCGATATCATGGGCGCGTGCGACCTGCCGGTGTTCGTCGACGGCGACGACGGCTATGGCGACGTCAAGAACGTCGTGCACACGGTGCAGACCTACGAGCGCATGGGGGTGAGCGCCATCCTGATCGAGGACCAGCAATGGCCGAAGCGTTGCGGCCACATGGTCGGCAAGAAGGTCGTGCCCATCGAGCTTGCCGAAGCCAAGATCAAGGCGGCCGCGTCCGAGCGGATCAATCCGGAAACCTGGATCCTCGGCCGCACCGACGCCCGCGCGGTCTACGATCTCGACGAAGCGATGCGCCGCGCCGAACGCTATATCCGCGCCGGCGCCGACGGCATTTTCATCGAGGCGCCGCGCAGCATCGCCGAATTGGAGAAGATCGGCAAAGCCTTCGACGTGCCGCAAATCTGCAATCCGCTGATGGGCGGCCACACCCCGATCCTGTCGATGGATGAGCTCGGCCAGCTCGGCTTCAATTGCGCCGTGCTCGGGCTCGACACCATCATGCACGCCGCCAAGGCGATCGAAGCCGTGCTCGTCGACATGAAGTCGGGCAAATTCGCCCACCGCAACGACGGCATGGATTTCGAGGATTACAAGAAACTCGTCGGCTACGACAAATGGGAAAGCATCGACGAGCGCTTTGCGCCCAAGCAATAACTATGAACCGTCATCCTGAGGTGCGAGCCATAAGCGCGTTTACGCGCGTCTTCGACGCGCTATGGCGAGCCTCGAAGGATGCACGGCCCGGGCCGTCGCCCTTCGAGGCTCGGCCTTCGGCCGAGCACCTCAGGGTGACGGGAACGGCTGCTTAGACCAGCGCCGGCTCGCGCTGCGTTGGCTGCGGCTTCGCCGGATCGCGCAGATTGAGAATCCGCCGCGCGTTGTCGTAGAACAGCTTCTGCTTGTCGGCGTCCGACAGCTTGATGTCCTCGATCAGCTTCAGGCACGGCGCCGGGTCCCAGCACGGATAATCGGTGCCGTACATGACGTGGTCGATGCCATAATAGTCGATGGCGAACGCGATGCCGGCGGAGTGCGGCGACACGGTGTCGGTGTACATGCGCTTCATGTAGTCCTGCACCGGCCGCGGCAATTTCGCGGCTTTGGAGTTCTTGTCCATGCGGCCGGCCTGGTAGGGCAGCGAGCCGCCGGTGTGCGACATGACGATTTTCAGCTTGGGATGCCGCTCCATCATGCCGGAGAGAATCAAGCGCATCGCTGAGACCGACACTTCGATGACGCGCCCGAGACTCAAATGCAGCGCGCCGTCATAGCCGTCGAGCATGTCCTGGAAGATGACGTCGGTCGGATGCAGGAACAGCGGCAGGCCGAGCTTCTCGACATGAGCGTAGAACGGCTCGAGCCGCTCGGCATCGATGCGCGCGTCTTCGCCGACGCTGCCGGGCAGATTGACGCCCATCAGGCCGAGACGATTGACCGCGTCGTCGACCACTTCGATCGCCGCGCGGGTATCCTGCAGCGGCACCGCCGCGCTGGCCCATAGCCGGCCGGGATATTTCTTCTGCGCGCCGGCCATTTCCTCGTTCCACATCAGCGCGTAGTCGCGGCCTTCGGAAAGCGGCATGTCGGAGAATGACACCGAGAACGGACCGATCGAGCAGACCACGTCGACCTGGTGGCCCAGGCTCGCCATGTATTCGAACTGCTTGTCGAGATCGAACCACTCGGCCCAGGAATTGAGATGGCAGCCTGACGCTTCGCGGCGGAAGTAGCTATAGCCGCCCTTGTCGTTCACGCTCGCCAGCGGATAGTCCTTACACCTGCACAACTTGTCGAAGACCGAGCGTGGCCACCAATGGAAATGCGAGTCGATGATGTGCACGGGGCGCTCCTGCGGAACGGCTTGAAGAATACGGTGATTCTAGTGACCGGAACGGTCGGGGTCAACGCAACGCGCGGCCCTGCCGCATGGCAACACTGAAGGATTTCTGCAATGATTTCGCTGCCGTCCGGCCGCAAAACCGGCCGCAGTGGGAGGAAACCGATGAGGCGAACGTTCCGTGCAGCCCTGACATGCGCCGCCGCGCTAATACTAGCGGCCAGCTTCGCGCCGGCGCATGCCGCCGAAAAGCTTCGCGTCGCCAAGGTGGTGCCGTTTGCCTGGTCGTTCACGCCGCTCGACATCGGCATCGCGACCGGCATTTTTGCCAAGCACGGCCTCGATATCGAGGCTTCCGCCTCGGCCGGCGACGCCAAGCTGCAGCAGCTTCTGACCTCCGGCTCGATCGATATCGGCATCGGCTCCGGCCCCGGCATGGCCTTCATCGTCAAGGGTGTGCCGGCGAAGGCGGTCGCCGCCATGTTCGGCGCGCCGCAAAACATGGCGGTGATGGTCGGCTACGATTCCGACATCAAAACCGTCGCCGACCTCAAGGGCAAGAAGCTCGGCTGCACCACGGTCGGCTCGCTGACCGACTGGATCGGCGCCCGCATCAACCAGAAGGAAGGCTGGGGCACCGACGGCATCACCACGGTGCCGATCGGCGGCATGCCGCCGGCGCGCGCCGCGATCAAGACCCATCAGATCGACGGCTATATCGGCGCGCTGGAAACCGGCTACGCGCTCGAGGAAGCCAAGGAATGGCGCGTCATCACCGGCGCGACGCCGTTCGTCGATCAATTCATCACCCACGTGATCTTCGCCACCAACGAGGAGATCGAAAAGCATCCAGACCAGGTGAAGGCTTTTCTCGACGGCTGGTTCGAAACCATCGCCTATATGAAGACGCACAAGGCGGAAACGGTGGCGATTTCGGCAAAAGTGCTGGGTCTCAGCGAGACCGTGATCAGCCGCGTCTATGACGAGCAGATCGGCGCCTTCAATACCGATGGCACCTTCGATCCGAAGGCGGTCGCAGTCCTCAAGAAATCCTACATCGAGATGGGACTGCTCAAGGACACCCCCGACGACAAGGAGATGTTCACGACGCAATTCGTGCCGGTGAAGGTCGGTCAGAAATAATTTGCCGGACCGTCATGCCCGCGCATAGCCGTTCGAAGAACGGCGTCGCTTCGCTCGCCTATGTCGCGGGCATCCACGTCTTGGCCGCCGAGAGAAAGACAAAGACGTGGATGGCCGGAACAAGTCCGGCCATGACGACGGATGGGGCAAGCTG